>Ga0335070_10006435_pt1 | contig 13827 bp, 13 predicted proteins | sample Lox_Sample_13_FD_206722 | JGI IMG/M metagenome (GOLD analysis project Ga0335070, IMG submission 206722) | Soil microbial communities from Loxahatchee National Wildlife Refuge, Florida, United States - Lox_Sample_1.3 | ecosystem: Environmental > Terrestrial > Soil > Wetlands | place: USA...
CCCGGAGACGACGGTCGCGAAGAGACGGTTCGCCACCGGCACGACGAGGCGCGCCGGGAGCACCGCCCAGCCGACGCGGACGGTCGGCGCGAGCAGCGGGCTCGCGCTCCCGACGTACGCGACGTGCTCCGGCGCGAGCCCCTGCAGCGTCCCGGGCGCGCGCCCGTCGTAGCGGAAGTGGCCGTCGTAGTCGTGCTCGAGCACGAGCCGGTCGCCGCGTGCCGCCCACTCGACGAGCGCGCGGCGGCGCTCCGGCGAGAGTGCGACGCCGAGCGGGAAGTGGTGGTCCGGCGTCACCAGGACCGCCTTCACGCCCGGCGGGACGAGGTCGACACGGAGCCCGTCGCCGTCGACCGGGACGGGGACGACCTCGAGGCCGGCCGCGACGAGCGCGCGCGTCCGCCAGCGGTGGGCCGGGTCCTCGACCGCGATCCGCCGCGCGCCCTGCTCCCGGAGCACGGACGCGAGGACGTGGAACGCGTGCGTCGAGCCGGCGAACACCGCCGTCCGGTCGGGGCTCGCGACGACGCCGCGCGTGCGCGCGAGGAACGGCGCGAGCCGGTGGCGGAGCTCCGCGGAGCCGATCATCTCGCCGTACGCGAGGTCCGCGTTCGCCGCGCGGCGCAGCGACGCGCGGCACGCGGCGAGCCAGTCGTGGCGCGGGAAGAGCGCGAGATCGGGCAGGTCGGGGCGGAGGTTGAACCGTGCGCTCGCCACGGGAACGTCGGGCTCGACGCGGATCGTGTCCGCCTCGCGCCCACGCGCGGCGACGGTCGGCGCCGCGCCGCGGCGAAGCGCGATGTAGCCCTCCGCCGCAAGCTGCGCGTACGCGCCGACGACGACGCCGCGCGAGACGCCGAGGTCGGCCGCGAGCGCGCGCGTCGCCGGCAGCGACGCGCCGACCGGCAGCGATCCGGAACGGATCAGGTCGCGAAGCGCGCGCTCGACCTGGAGCCCGAGCGGCGCGCCCGGCTCGAGATGGAGCGCGAAAAGTGGTCCGGTCGACACAGTTGAAAGTGGCCCTTCCGGCAGGACCATAGCGCGCGTACCCTCCGGCTGGTTGACCCTCCTCCCGGCTCTCGCGGCGGCCGCGGCCGCCTTCTCGTTCCAACCGGTCGCAACGGGCCTCCACGAGCCCGTCTACGTCACGTCGGCGCCGGGCGACGCGACGACGCTCTACGTCGTCGAGCAGCGCGGCACGATCGAGACGGTGCGCGGCGGCGTGGTCGCCGGGACCTTTCTCGACCTTCGCAGCCGCGTGCTCGACGACGGCGAGCGCGGCCTGCTCGGGCTCGCGTTCGACCCGGGCTACGCGACGAACCACCGCTTCTACGTCGACTACAGCGACCTGAACGGCGACAGCCACGTCGCGGCGTTCACGTCGGCGAACGGCGTCGGCGACCCGGCGAGCGGGCGCGACCTCCTGTTCGTGAAGCAGCCGTACCCGAACCACAAGGGCGGCCAGCTCGCGTTCGACCGCAACGGCTACCTCTACGTCGGCTTCGGCGACGGCGGGACGAACCCCGCGTCCGGCGACGTCTCGACCGGCGACCCGCAGAACCACGCGCAGAACCTCTCGAGCCCGCTCGGCAAGCTGCTCCGGATCAAGCCGAACGCCGCCGGCGCGACGTGGCAGACGGTCGGGCTGGGCCTCCGCAACCCGTGGCGGTTCTCGTTCGACCGGGCGAACGGGAACCTCTGGATCGGCGACGTCGGCGCGGGGCGCTTCGAGGAGATCGACTTCCGGCCGGCCGCGAAGATCGGTGCGCTCGCGAACTACGGCTGGAGCCGCTTCGAGGGCCCGGCGCTCTACAACCCGGCCGTGAAGCTCGCGAAGAAGGGCGTCCTCGTCCCGCCGGTCTGGAGCTACTCGCACGACTCGACCGCCTGCGCGGTGATCGGCGGCTACGTCTACCGCGGCGCAGCGGTCCCGTCCGCGCGCGGCCGCTACATCTTCGGCGACTACTGCGACGGCTCGGTCTGGAGCTTCAAGACGGGCCCGAAGGGCCGCGCGTCGGCGGTGACGCGGCTCGCCGACCCGATCCCGAACCTCTCGTCCTTCGGCGTCGACGGGAACGGCGAGCTCTACGCCGTGAGCCTCGACGGCGTGCTGTACCGGCTGCAGCAGTAGTAGCCTCCGCGCCGTGGCGACGGTGCACGTCACGGGCGCGGTCCCGGCCCGGATCACGGAGGAGCTCGAGCGCGACTTCGAGCTCGTCGGCGACCCCGCCGGCGCCGACGGGATCCTCTCGCTTCTTTCGACGCGCGTCGACGGCGCGTACCTCGACGCGGCCGGCCCGCAGCTCCGCGTCGTCGCGAACTACGGCGTCGGCGTCGACAACGTCGACCTCGCGGCTGCGGGGGAGCGCAGCGTGCTGGTCGCGAACACGCCGGACGTCCTCACGCACACGACGGCGGAGCTGGCGATCGCACTCATGCTCTCGCTCCTCCGGCGCGTGACGGAGGGCGACCGGATGCTGCGGCGCCACGCGGAGTGGCGCTTCTCGCTCGAGTTCATGCTCGGCGAGAGTCTCGACGGGAAGCTCGTCGGGATCGTCGGCGCGGGGCGGATCGGCCGCGAGACCGGCCGGATGGCGGAGGCGCTCGGCGCGCACGCGATCTACGCCGGACGCGCCGACCCGCTCGACGACCTGCTCGCGCAGGCCGACGTCGTCAGCCTCCACACGCCGCTGAACGCGGAGACGCGCCACCTGATCGACGCGGCCGCGCTCGCGAAGATGAAGCCGACGGCGATCCTGGTGAACACGGCGCGCGGCCCGGTCGTCGACGAGGCGGCGCTCTGCGACGCGCTCCGGAACGGGACGATCGCCGGAGCTGCGCTCGACGTCTTCGAGCTCGAGCCCGTCGTGACCGAGGAGCTGCTCGGATTCGAGAACGTCGTCCTCACGCCGCACCTCGGCAGCGCGACCCGCCGGACGCGCGAAGCGATGGGCCTGCTCGCGGTGGACGCGCTCCGTGCCGTCCTCGTCGAGGGCCGACGTCCGGCCAACACCGTCGTGTAGCGTCGCGGCAATGCCGCCGTACCTCGCCGCCCCCGAGCGCTACGACTCGATGGCCTACAACCGCTGCGGCCGCAGCGGGCTCCAGCTCCCGGCCGTGTCGCTCGGGCTCTGGCACAACTTCGGCGGCGACCGGCCGTTCGAGACCGGCCGCGCGATCGCGCGCCGCGCCTTCGACCTCGGCGTGACGCACTTCGACCTCGCGAACAACTACGGCCCGCCGTACGGCTCCGCCGAGGAGAACTTCGGGCTGATGATGGAGAGGGACTTCCGCCCGTATCGCGACGAGCTCGTGATCTCGACGAAGGCGGGCTACGACATGTGGCCGGGCCCGTACGGCGAGTGGGGCTCGCGGAAGTACCTGCTCGCGAGCCTCGACCAGAGCCTTCGGCGGATGAAGCTCGACTACGTCGACATCTTCTACTCGCACCGGTTCGATCCCGACACGCCGCTCGAGGAGACGCTGGGCGCGCTCGACACCGCGGTGCGCCAGGGCAAGGCGCTCTACGCGGGGATCTCCTCGTACTCGCCGGCGAAGACGCGCGAGGCGGCGGCGATCCTCGACGGGCTCGGCACGCCGCTCCTCATCCACCAGCCGTCGTACTCGATGCTGAACCGCTGGATCGAGGACGGGCTCCTCGACGCGCTCGGCGAGCTCGGCGTCGGCTGCATCGTCTTCTCGCCGCTCGCGCAGGGGATGCTCACCGACCGCTACCTCGATGGGATCCCCGCCGACTCGCGCGCGGCGGAGCGGAGCTCGCTCGACCCGGCGATGATCACCGACGAGGCGATGTCGCACATCCGCGCCCTGCACGAGATCGCGGCGGGCCGCGGCCAGTCGCTCGCGCAGATGGCGCTCGCGTGGACGCTCCGCGACCGCCGCGTCACGTCGACGCTGATCGGCGCCTCGAGCATCGCGCAGCTCGAGGCGAACGTCGGCGCGCTCGACCGGCTCGCGTTCTCGGACGACGAGCTCGCCGCGATCGAGCCGCACGCCGTCGACGGCGGCATCAACATCTGGGCCGAGTCCAGCGCGACCTAGTCGCGTGGCGGAGGCACAGACAGAGACGACCGCGCCCTTCCAGGGCCGCACCGCGTGGGCGCGGAACCTCGAGACGCCGCTCCGGGACTTCCTCCGCACGGAGACCGGCAGCGCGGCGTTCCTCCTCGCGGCGACGGTCGTCGCGCTCGTCTGGGTGAACGCCGACGCCTCGTCGTACACGCGGCTCTGGACGACCGAGCTGTCGGTGCACGTCGGGAGCCACGGCATCTCGCAGGACCTCCGCGGCTGGATCAACAGCGGCCTGATGACGTTCTTCTTCTTCGTCGTCGGGCTCGAGGCGCGGCGCGAGTTCGACATGGGGGAGCTGCGCGAGCGGCGGCGGCTCGCGCTGCCGCTGTTCGCCGGGATCGGCGGGATGCTCGTGCCGATCGCGATCTTCCTCGCGATCAACGCCGGCGACTCGACACGGCACGGCTGGGGCGCCGCGATGTCGACCGACACCGCGTTTGCGCTCGGGCTGCTCGCGCTCGTCGGGTCGCACTTCCCGAGCCGGCTGCGCGCGTTCCTGTTGACCGTCTCCGTGGTCGACGATGTGTTCGCGCTCGGCGTGATCGCGGTCTTCTACAGCACGACGATCGCGGTCGGCGCGCTCCTGATCGCGATCGGGATCTTCGCGCTCATGCTCGTCGCGCGGGCGGCCGGCGTGCGCTACGGCCTCGTCTTCTTCCTGCTCGGCGCCGCCGCGTGGGTCGCGCTCTTCGAGTCCGGCGTCGATCCGGTCGTGATCGGGCTGGCGACGGGGCTGATCACGTTCGCGTACCCCGCCGCGCGCGGCGACCTCGAGCGGGCAAGCGACCTGTTCCGGCTCTTCCGCGAGCAGCCGACGCCGGAGCTTGCGCGCTCCGCGCAGTCCGGGCTCGCGGCGGCGATCTCGCCGAACGAGCGGCTGCAGCAGATCTACCACCCGTGGACGAGCTACGTCATCGTGCCGCTGTTCGCGCTCGCGAACGCGGGAATCGCGGTCAACGGCTCCTTCCTCCTGCACGCGTACGGGACGCCGGTGACGCTCGGCATCCTGTTCGGCTACGTGCTCGGCAAGCCGAGCGGCATCGTCGGCGGCTCGTGGGTCGTCGCGAAGCTCTCGCGCGGCACGCTGCGCCCGCCGGTCGGCTGGGCGACCGTCGCCGGCGCCGGCTCCGTCGCGGGGATCGGGTTCACGGTGTCGATCCTCATCGCGACGCTCGCGTTCCACGGGCAGACGCTCGACGAGGCGAAGCTCGGCGTCCTCAGCGCGGCGGTCGTCGCGTCGCTGCTCACGTCGCTCGTCTACCGCGCGACGACGTACCTGCCGGCGCGGATGCGGATCCGCGCGCTCGTCGGCACCGCCGAGGTGATCGTCGACCTCGGCGCGCCGGTCGACCCGGAGCGCGACCACATCCGCGGCCCCGTCGACGCGCCGGTGACCGTCGTCGAGTACGGCGACTTCCAGTGCCCGTTCTGCGGCCGGGCCGAGGACGTGATCCACGAGCTGCTCGCCGACTGGGGCGACGTCGCGTACGTCTGGCGGCACCTGCCGCTGAACGACGTCCACCCATATGCGCAGCAGGCGGCGGAGGCGGCCGAGGCGGCGGCGGCGCAGGGCAAGTTCTGGGAGATGCACGACCTGCTGCTCGACCACCAGCACGAGCTGCGCGTCCCGGACCTCGTCCGTCACGCGCGGGAGATCGGGCTCGACGTCGAGCGGTTCGAGGACGACCTCCGCAGGCACGACGGCGCGGGCCGGATCGCGGAGGACGTCGACTCGGCCGACCTGAGCGGGGTCACCGGCACGCCGTCGTTCTTCATCAACGGCCGCCGCCACTACGGCGCGTACGACATCGAGACGCTGACGAAGGCCGTGAAGGGCGCCCGCGCGCGGCTCTTCGCGACCGAGACCGCAGCCTGAGCCACTCCCTTGCGCCGCAAGGGAATCCGCGCTATCTTGTGACGCATGGGATCGCCGGACGGACGCCGGACGCAGCTGCTTCGCGGGGCGCTCGACCTCTGCCTCCTCGCCGTGATCGAGGAGGAGCCCGCCTACGGCTACGAGATGACGCGCCGCCTGCGCGAGCGCGGCCTCTCGATCGTCGGCGAGGGCTCGATCTACCCGCTCCTCGGCCGGCTCGAGCGCGACGGCTACGTCGAGACGTACCGCAGCGCCTCGAACGGCGGGCCGCCGCGGAAGTACTACCGCCCCTCGGACGCGGGCCGGAGCGCGCTCGCGGCCGGCGTCGCCGAGTGGCGCAGCGCGCGCGACGCGCTCGACGCCGTCCTCGGGCGCGTCGCGGTGGAGGTCGCCGCATGAGGCCGTTCGTCGAGGAGTGCCTGCGCGAATGGAAGCGGCTCGGCGTCGCCGACCCGATCGCGAACGAGATGGCCGCCGACCTCGAGGCCGACATCGCCGAGGCAGAGGCCGACGGCGGCTCCGCGGAGGACGTCCTCGGCAACGAGGCGTTCGACGCGCCGGCGTTCGCGCGGTCCTGGGCGGAGTCGCGCGGCGTGATCCCGGAGCGGACGCCGGCTGCACCCGGTGCGCGGCCCTCGCGAATCCGCCGCTGGTATCCGGTCGCCGGGATCGCCGCGTGCCTCCTCCTCGCGCTCTTCGGCCTGCTCCTCCTCGTCGCGAAGCCGGAACGGCACGTCTCGATGACGTTCGCTGCTCCGGCCGGGTTCGTCGTCCCGCCGCGGATCGAGAGGCTCCGCCCCGGCGCTCCGGAGCCGCGGTTCCGCTTCGCCAAGCCCGAGTTCCGCAAGGGAGTCTTCCCCGGCGGCGCCGTGATCGTCCCGCCGGACAACCCCGGCCCGCACCTCGACGTCGCGGGCGCGCTCTTCCTCGTCATCGGGCTCGGCGGCGCCGCGGGCTTCGGCTACGTGCTCTTCCGCCGCGGCCGCGGCACGCCTGCTACCGCCTAGCCCGCTCGACCTCGAGCTCGCGGAGCTCGATGCGGCGGATCTTCCCCGTCAGCGTCTTCGGCAGGTCGGAGACGAACTCGACGCGCCGCGGATACGCGTACGCCGACAGCCGCTCGCGCACGAAGCCGGAGATCTCGCGCGCGAGCTCGTCCGACGGGTCGTAGCCGTCCGCGAGCACGACGAACGCCTTCACGACGTTGCCGCGCAGCTCGTCCGGCGACGCGACGACCGCCGCCTCGCGCACCGCGGGATGCTCGAGGCACGCGGACTCGACCTCGAACGGCCCGATGCGGTAGCCCGCCGCGATGATCACGTCGTCCGCGCGGCCGACGTACCAGAAGTAGCCGTCCTCGTCCTGCACCGCGGCGTCCTTCGTGTGGAACCACTCGCCGCCGAACGTCTCGCGACCCGCCTCGTCGTTCTGCCAGTAGCCGAGCGGATAGTGCGGGTTCGACCGTGCGCGCAGGCAGATCTCGCCGCGCTCGCCGCGGGCGACCGGCTGCTCGTCCTCGTCGAGGATCCGCACATCCCAGCCCGGCATCGGCTTGCCCATCGAGCCCTCGCGCACCTCCATCGACGGGAAGTTCGAGACGAGCGGGTACGACTCCGTGAGCCCGTAGTAGTCGAGGACGGTGACGCCGTACTCGTCGCGGAACCAGCGGATCGCCTCCGGGTTCAGCGGCTCGCCGGCCGAGCAGACGCGGCGGAACACCTGCGGGTACCGCGTCCCCGCGTCCTCGATCGCCATCATCGAGCGCATCGCGGTCGGCGTCGTGAAGACGTTCGTCACGCGGTGACGCGAGAGGAAGTCGAGCTGCTTCTGCGGGTCGAAGCCCGCCTCGCGGCGGTACACGCACTGCACCGCGCCGAGCCGCCACGGGCCGAGCAGCGGCGCGATGCCGGCCGCCCACGCCCACTCGCCCATGCCGTGGAACCGCTCGCCGTCCTCGACCTCGTGCACGTACCGGAACTCCTCGTGCGCGAGCACGTAGCGGTGCGCGTGCACGATCCCCTTCGCGAGCCCGGTCGTGCCCGACGTGTAATAGAGCTGCGCCGGATCGTCCGCGGCCGTGTCGGCGCAGACGAAGTCCGCGGGCGCCGCGTCGAGCGTGTCGTCCTCGAGCACGAGCACGTCCGGCGCCCACGGACGGTCGAAGCGCGGCGCGTTCGCCGGGTCGGTGACGAGCACCTTCGCGCCGGAGTCGGACAGCCGGTGCTCGATCCCGTCGTCGCCGTAGAGCACCGACATCGAGAGGAGGATCGCGCCGAGCTTCCAGACGCCGAAGAAGATCGCGGCCGTCTCCGGCGTCGGCGGCAGCACGACCGCGACGCGGTCGCCGCGCTCGACGCCGCGCGCCGCGAGCGTGTGCGCCGCACGGTTCGCGAGATCCTGCAGCTCGCCCCAGGCGACCTCGCGGACGGTGCCGTCGAAGCTCTCCCAGACCATCGCCGGCTTGTCGCGCGGGTGCTTGTCGCAGACGTCGGCCGCGATGTTGTACCGGTCCGGAACCTCCCAGCGGTGGGCGGCGCACATGTCGTCGTAGCTCGGCGTGACGCCGATCATCGCAAACCCGCGGACGGATGGAGGAGCGGGACGACCGGCTCCCAGCCGGCCCGCAGCACGTCGACGAGCGTCGGCGGCGTGAGGAGCTCCGCCCGGCCCGACGGCCGAGCCGCGCGCTCGGCGTAGCCCGCCGCCGTCCAGCGGAGCAGCTCGCCGCCGCGAACGAGCCACGCGTCGCCGCCCCGCACGACGAACGCGCCGTCCGGGAGCTCGGCGAACGCGGCCTCGTGCGTCCGGCGCGCGCGCCCCTCGAGCCGCTCCGCGTGCAGCCGCCGGTCGAGGTCGTCCGCGCGTGCGACGCCGGCGATCTCCATCAGCCGCACGTAGTCCTCGCGCCGGCACTCGGCGCACGCGCGGTGGCCCGCCGCCAGCGCGGTCGCCTCGTCGAGGAAGAAGAGCTCCGTGTAGCGCCCGGGTTGGAGCAACGGCCGCCGCAGCCGCCCGCGAAACTCGAGCCGGCACGCGATCCAGCGCCGCACCTGCCACGCGCGGCGGAGCTCGCCGCCTGCGTCGTGGAGGCAGCCGCGGTTCCCGTAGACGAGCCCGCGCGCCGGGTCGGCGACCAGCTCGCCGAACGGCGTCACGCGGTTCCGCAGGGTCAACCGGCCGACTGGCCGCCGTCGACGAGAAGCGTCTGGCCCGTGACGAACGCGGAGGCGTCGCTCGCGAGGAAGACGACCGCCCCCTTCAGGTCGTCCGGCTCGCCGAAGCGGCCGAGCGGGATCCGCGCCTTGAAGAGGTCGCCGTGCTGGTCGAGCAGCACCTTGCTCATGTCCGACGGGAACCAGCCGGGCGCGATCGCGTTCACGGTGATCCCGTGCCGCGCCCACTTCACGGCGAGGTCGCGCGTGAACGACACGACGCCGCCCTTCGACGCGTTGTACGCGACGGCGTCCATCAGCTCCGGCGGCGCGCCGGTGAACGCCGCGACGGATGCGATGTTCACGATCCGGCCGCGCCCCTGCTCGATCATCACGCGGCCGGCGAGCTGCGTGAACGTGAAGAGGCCGGTGAGGTTCACGTCGATCACCTTCTGCCAGCCCTCGAGCGGATAGGTCTCCGCAGGCGCGCCCCACGACGTGCCGGCGTTGTTGACGAGGATGTCGATCGAGCCGAGCTCGGCGTGCGCGTGCTTCACGACCGCCTCGACCTCGTGCGGCGCGCGGACGTCGCAGCGCATCGCGAGCGCCCGGACGCCGTACATCTCCTCGATCGCCGCGGCCGCCTCCTGGCACCGCTCGACGTGGCGCGCGCAGAGGAGGACGTTCGCGCCTGCCTCCGCGAGCGCCTCGCCGAAGACGAGGCCGAGCCCCGCGCCGCCGCCGGTGACGATCGCGGCGCGCCCGCGCAGGTCGAAGAGGTCCGCGAGGCTCACACGGGGAGACTAACCGCCGCTGATCGCCGCGATCACCTCGACCTGCGAGCCCGCCGCGAGCGGCGTGTCGAGCCCGGCCCGCTCGCGGTCGACGTAGACGTGGATGTGCCGGCGGAGCTCCGGGCCGGGCTCGCACAGCCGGTCGCGCAGGCCGGGCCAGCGCGACTCGAGCTCGTCGATCGCCTCGTTCACCGTCCCCGCGTCGACGTCGACGTGCCGCGGCAGGCCGGGAAAGAGCGGCGTGAGCGTCGACGGCAGATGGACATCGGTCACCGCTAGTCCAGCGAGACGACCTCGACCGACGAGATCGCAGGCAGGTAGCTCGCGATCTCGCTCCAGTTGTCGCCCTCGTCGTTGCTCGCGAAGACCTGCCCCGTGCTCGTGCCGAAGTAGAGGCCGGGGGAGTCGTACGCGTCGATCGACATCGCCGAGCGCAGCACGCCGACGTACGCGCCCTCGTGCGGCAGCCCCTTGTCGAGCCGCTGCCAGCTCGAGCCGGCGTCGCGCGTGCGCCAGACCGCCGCGTGCCCCTCGGGCATGCAGCGCGCGTGCCCGGGGTCGAGCGGGATGACGTAGAACGTGTCGCGGTCGTGCGGATGCGTCGCCGCCGCGAAGCCGAAGTCGCACGGCAGTCCCTCGGTGATCTCGGTCCACGAATGTCCGCCGTCGTCGCTTCTGTGCATGCCGCAGTGGTTCTGCTGGTACCACCGGTCGGGGTCGACGGGCGAGCGGACGAGCCGGTGGACGCAGAAGCCGACCTCCTCGTGCGGCCGCGGCCACTCCGCGCGCAGGCCGCGGTTCCGCGGCGTCCACGACGAGCCGTCGTCCGTCGTCTCGAACGCGCCGATCCCCTGCACGATCGCCCAGAAGCGCGACGGATCCTCGCGGTCGAACGTGAGCGACGAGATCCCGAGATGCCCCGGCGGCTGGGTTGCCGGGTCGTCCCACGCCTCGCTCCCCGGCTGGCCGGCGAGCGTCGAGAGGAGCGACCACGTCGCGCCGTCGTCGCGGCTCTCGAAGATGCCCGGCGCCTCGACGCCGACGAGCACGCGCCCGCCCTTCGCCGCGACCGACGACACCTTCGAGATCTTGCGCGCGCCGTCCGCGTCGTACGCGAGCCCCTCGCTCGAGTGCGTCCACGTCTCGCCGAGATCCGGGCTGCGCCAGACTGCGGAGCCGTGCCACTCGCTCGCGGCGGCCGCGTAGATCGCGCCGCGCTCCGCGTCGTACGCGGCGTGGTAGACGGGCCAGCCCTCGCAGTACGGGCCGCGCATCGACCAGTCGCGCCGGTCGGCGTCGCTCTCGAGGACGAACAGGCCTTTGCGGGTTCCGATCAGCAGCAGCGTGCGGGCCACGCGGGTCTCACCTCCGGAATCGTGTGTTGTCGGAAACTTAGACCGTCGCCGGGGCGCGAACTCATCGGTCATCGCGTCACGTACGATCGGGATCGTGGAGTCGTCGATCGCCGCGTCGCCCGCGTTCGCGGAGCTGGAGCAGCACCGGGCGGAGCTGACTAGGTATTGCTACCGCATGCTCGGCTCGCCGTTCGACGCCGAGGACGCGGTGCAGGACACGTTCGTCCGCGCCTGGAAGGGCGGCGACCGCTTCGAGGGCCGCGCGTCGCTCGGCTCCTGGCTCTACCGCATCGCGACGAACGTCTGCCTCGACATGCTGAAGTCGGGCCGCCGCCGCGCGCGGCCGATGGACCTCGGCCCGGCGCGCGAGCCGGTGCTCGAGAACCTCTCGACACGGCCCGAGGTGACGTGGATCGAGCCGTCGCCGGACCCGGCCGACGTCGCGGTCGACCGCGAGACGACGCGGCTCGCGTTCGTCGCCGCGCTGCAGCTGCTGCCGCCGCGCCAGCGCGCCGTGCTGATCCTCTGCGAGGTGCTCCGGTGGCAGGCGACCGAGGTCGCGGAGCTGCTCGAGACGTCGGTCGCGTCCGTGACGAGCGCGCTGCAGCGTGCGCGCGCGACGCTCGCGCTCGCGAGCATCCCGGAGTCCGACCACGAGGTCGACGCTGAGCTGCTCGACCGCTACGTCGCGGCGTTCGAGGCGTACGACATCGACGCGCTGACCGAGCTGATCCGCGAGGACGCGCAGCAGTCGATGCCGCCGTTCGACCTCTGGCTCGCGGGGCGCGACGACATCTTCACGTGGTGGTTCGGGCCCGGGATCGGCTGCAAGGGCTCGCGCGTCTTCCCCGCCGGCCGCGCGAACGGCTCGCCGGCCTTCGCGCAGTACAAGCCGGCGCCGGCCGGCGGCCACGAGCCGTGGGCGCTGATGGTCGTCGAGACCGCGGGCGGCAAGATCTCCGAGCTGACGTTCTTCCTCGATACGCAACGGCTCTTTCCGTTGTTCGGTCTGCCGCTCGAGCTCGCCGAATAAAGCCGCGCGCCCGCGCGTTCAAGCTAAAGACATGGGACGGAGCAGGACGATCGGAGTGGTGTTCGCGACGACGACGGCCGTCGCGTGGGGCGCGCAGTTCGTCGTCGGGAAGTCGGCGCTCGGGACGATCAACGCGTTCCCGCTGACGACCGTCCGCTACGCGATCGCGGCCTTCCTCTGGATCGTCGTCCTCGTCGCCGTCGAGGGCCGCAAGGCGCTCAGGCTCGACGGCCGCGGCCTCCGGCTCTTCTGGCTCGGCACGGTCGGCTTCGCGGGCTTCAACCTCCTCGCGTACACGGGTCTCGCGCACGCGCGGCCGGAGAGCGCGTCGCTCATCGTCGCGCTCGGGCCGCTCCTGACGGCGCTGATCCTCTGGCGGCGGACGCGCGTCCGCCCGTCGGGGACGACCTTCGCGCTGCTCGGGCTCGCGCTCGCGGGCGTCGCGCTCGTGATCAGCGGCGGCCACCCGTCGACGATCCTGAACGGCTCGATCGGCTGGGCCGACGGGCTCGTCCTCGCCGGCGTCTTCAGCTTCATGATCTACGGGCTCGGCGCCGCCGAGTTCCCGGACTTCTCGCCGCTCCGCTACACGACGCTCACCGCGTCGCTCGGCTGGCTCAGCGTCGCGGCGGCGACCGCTGTCGTGATCGGCACCGGGCTCGTCGACGCGCCGTCGAGCGGCCAGCTCTGGTCGGTCGCGCCGCAGATCCTCTACCTCGCGATCCCGGGTGCGTTCGTCGCCGTCCTGACGTGGAACGGCGCGATCCGGCGCCTCGGCGCGCAGAACGCCGTGCTGTTCGGGAACCTCATCCCCGTCACGACGTTCGTGATCGAGATCGCGCGGGGCTATCGCCCGAACGCGGTCGAGCTGCTCGGCGTCGGCCTGACGCTCGCGGCGCTCGTCGCGAGCAACCTGCTCGCGCGTCGCCCGAGGCGCGAGGCGGGCGAAACCGCCCCGTCCGGGGCGGTCGAGCTCCCCGAAGCCGCCTAGGCGGGCGTCGGGACCGGCGCGACCATCGCGTCGGTCACGAAGCGGGGATCGAGCTCGGTCGCGAGCCGGAGCAGCAGCGTGTGCAGCTCGGCGCGGTCCGAGGCGTCGAGCGGCGCGAGGAACTCGTCCTCGATCGTCCGCATCAGCGTCCGGAACTCGGCGAGCTTGCGCTTGCCGGTCGGCGTCAGGCTCACGAGGTGCCGGCGGCGGTCGTTCGGGTCACGGCGCCGCTCGATCAGGCCCTGCTCCTCGAGCGTGTCGAGGAGGCCGACGAGCATGCTCCGGTCGAGGTTCAGCGCGTCGGCGATCGTCGCCTGCGTCTCGCGCGAGCCCTCGTCGAGGAGCGCGAGGACGCTGTGGTGGTACGGGCTGAACCCCTTCGCCTCGAACTCGTCGAACGCCCGCATCTTCAAGGAGACCCCGAGCCGGGCGAGGAGAAAGGCCGGGCTGGCCACGAGCTCCTTGGGGAAACAGGGCTTCGGAGCGGGGATGGACTCGATCGACGGTGTGTTCACGAAATCAGAGTAGCGCAAG
>Ga0335070_10006436_pt1 | contig 13827 bp, 12 predicted proteins | sample Lox_Sample_13_FD_206722 | JGI IMG/M metagenome (GOLD analysis project Ga0335070, IMG submission 206722) | Soil microbial communities from Loxahatchee National Wildlife Refuge, Florida, United States - Lox_Sample_1.3 | ecosystem: Environmental > Terrestrial > Soil > Wetlands | place: USA...
GTAGGGGCGCTCGGAAGACATGCAACTCCGATAAGGCGATTCGGCCTGCAAAGCGATTCGACTTGGGGTGCGGCCTCATATGACAGGATTTGGTTAATTTTTCCTCAGGACCGCAGGGCTGCCTTCACGTAAAACAACGACGGCGGGACCTCGCCGTCTCTCCATGTCGAGGATTGCGCACCCGCCTCCGCAAAAAAGCCGCGCTGCCCCGGCGTATTTGCAATGGACGGGCCATATGGTAGCGACATAGTGATGGGGCTGCGTCCTTCCGGGCCCTGCCGCCCGCGGGTGCGCCTCACACATCAGCGGAAGAGGTCTCGGATGCAGTTCGGCGTGGGCCAGGCGGTTGTCCGCAAAGAGGATCTGCGACTGCTGAGCGGCGGCGGCCGCTACCTCGACGACATCAACCTGCCGGGGCAGGCGCATGCGGCGTTCCTGCGCTCGCCGCATGCGCATGCGCGCGTGCTCTCGGTCGACACGTCCGCTGCGATGAAACAGCCCGGCGTCATCGCCGTGCTGACCGGCAAGGAGCTCGAGGCCGACGGCATTCCGCCGATGCCCTGCCTCGCTCACGTACCGGCGAAGCCGGGGACGCCAGAGCCGGTCTTCCCGCATCGCAGCCAGCTTGTCACCGACCTCGTGCGCCATGTCGGCGATACCGTCGCCATGGTGGTGGCCGAGACGGCCGCCGCCGCGCGCGACGCTCTGGAACATATCGCCATCGACTATGAGCCCCTACCCTCCGTGAGCGATCCCGTCGCGGCGATGCAGCCAAGCGCGCCGCAGATCTGGCCGGAGGCGCCGCGCAACGTCGATTTCATCTGGGCCGACGGTGACGAGAGCGCCGTGAGCGACGCCTTCAAGAAGGCCGCCCGCACCGTGGCCGTGGATCTCGTCAACAACCGCGTGGTCGTGAACTCCATGGAGACGCGCGGCGCCATCGGCCGGTACGACGCCGAGACGGGTTCCTACACGCTCTACACCTCGTCGCAGGGCTCGCACCTCGTGCGCGACGTGCTCGTCGGTTTCATCTTCAAGGGCCTCGATCCGGCCAAGATGCGCGTGGTGACGCCGGACGTCGGCGGCGGCTTCGGCATGAAGGTATTCGTCTATGCCGAGATGGTGCTGGCGCTGTGGGCCGCGAAGCGGCTGGGACGCCCGGTCAAGTGGATCGGCGACCGCAGCGAAGCCTTCATCTCCGACGCGCATGGGCGCGACAACGTCACGCGCGCCGAGATCGCGCTCGACAAGGACGGCCGCATCCTCGGCCTCAAGGTCGCGACGATCGCGAACATGGGCGCCTACCTCTCGCAGTTCGGGCCGTACATCCCGACCATGGCGAGCAAGGGCATGCAGACGGGGGTCTATGTCGTGCCGGCCGCCTACAACGAAGTGAAGGCGGTGTTCACCAATACCGTGCCGGTGGACGCCTATCGCGGGGCCGGGCGACCCGAGGCGGCCTACATCATCGAGCGCCTCATGGATGCCGCCGGCCGCGTTACCGGAATAGGACCGGTCGAGATCCGCCGGCGCAACATGGTGCCGGCCAGCGCCATGCCCTACCGCACCAGCATGGGGACGACGTTCGACAGCGGCGACTTCCCTCGCCTGCTCGCGGAAGGGCTTGCGGACGCCGACTGGGATGGGTTCCCCCAGCGCCGACGCGAGAGTGACGTGCGCGGCAAGCGGCGCGGCATCGGCCTCGCCTACTACATCGAGGTGTGCGGCGGCGAGCCCGCCGTGCCCGCGATGATCCGCGTCGAGCCTGACCGCACGGTGACGCTGATTGTCGGTACGCAATCGAACGGCCAGGGCCACGAGACCGCCTATTCGCAGATCGTCGCGGAGCGCCTCGGCGTGCCCTTCGAGGCGATCCGCGTGCGCCAGGGCGACACTGCCCTCATGGACAAGGGCAGCTTCACCGGCGGCTCACGCTCCGTGCCGGTCGGCGGCCCGGCCGCCGGCTATGCCGCCGACGACGCGGTCGACAAGGGCAAGGAAGCAGCGTCGCAGGTGCTGGAGGCGAGCGCGGCCGATATCGAGTATGGCAACGGGGTCTATCGCGTCGTCGGCACCGACAAGACGGTCGACCTTTTCGCCGTCGCCGACGCCGTGCGATCCGGCAAGGCCAGGCTCGCCTCTGGCGCCCTCGAGCTCGCCGGCAGCGCCGAGTTCAAGCCGCCTGCCGCCACCTATCCCAACGGCTGCCATATCTGCGAGGTCGAGGTCGATCCGGAGACCGGCGTGTCGGAGATCGTGCGCTATACCGTGGTCGACGACTTCGGCAAGGTGATCAACCCGCTGCTGCTGGCGGGGCAGGTTCATGGCGGGATCGCCCAGGGCGTGGGCCAAGCGCTGGTCGAGCATACCGTCTACAACGAAGACGGGCAGCTGTTGACGGCGTCCTTCATGGACTACGCGATGCCGCGCGCCGACAACCTGCCGAGCTACGCGTCCCGCTGGATCGAAATTCCCTGCAAGAGCAACCCGCTGGGCATCAAAGGCTCGGGCGAGGCCGGGGCCATCGGCGCACCGCCGGCAGTGATCAACGCCATCATCGATGCCCTGGCGCCCCTCGGCGTGACCCATATCGACATGCCGGCGACGCCCCTCGCCGTGTGGCAGGCGATCCAATCCGCGGGCACGCGCAAGAAGGCCGCCGAGTAGCTGGGCCCGCCTTCGCGAGAGATCAGTGGGGACGTGGGCGCCTGCTCAGGCCCGATCGGTCATGGCCATCACGTCGATCTCCTTCACGCAACTGGCGTTGGAGAGACCGATCACGCATTTGACGATGGCCACGAGATCCTGCGGCGGAATCATGGCGCGGCTCTCATGCGGCGCGGCCGACACCACGCCGTTGGCGACGGTGATCGTGCCGATGTTGCCGGGATTGAGGCAGGTGACGGCGATGCCGTCGTCGCGCAGGTTCTCGCGCAAGGCGTGGGTGACACCGCGCAGCCCGAACTTGGAAGCGGCATAGGCCACCTCGCGCCCGCCCGAATTGTCGAGACCGGAGGTCGAACCGATGAAGATCAGCTTGGCCGCGCGCGACCGTCGCAGATTGGGCAGCAGCGCGCGCACGCAGGCGATGGCCGACGTCAGGTTGATGGCGATGATGCGCTCCGTCTCTTCGCTCTCGACGGCCGAGAAGTCGTAGGCGCCGCTGAAGGCGTTATGCTCCCAGATGCCGGCGTTGTAGATGACGACGTCGAGCGGCGTGTCGCCGACGGCGCGGGCGACGATCGTCGCAGCGCCAGATGTCGCGAGGTCGGCCTCGATCCAACGGCGTTCCACGCCGTCGCGGGCGTCGAGGTCCGGCTTCCCGCGCGAGACCAGCCACACCCTGTCGCCGCGCGTCGGTAGCCCCAGGCTGAAGGCGGCGCCGAGACCGCGGCTACCGCCGAAGATCAGGAGGCTGGTCATGACCCCGTTCAGTCTTCGAGCGCGACGAAATCGAGCGCCTGATGCGCCGTGCGGCGCGCGTGCTTGCGCTTGCGCGGCTCCGCGAAGTAGCGCCGGACCGCGGCCATGACGAAAGCACCCGCCTCGTCCGGCAGGCCGTCCTCCACCTCCTCACGCGCGGCGAGGAAGGTCTTCAGCAGATGTGCCGAATGGATGTAGTCGGTCTCGCCGTGGTCCATGATCCGGCCGAGACAGGATCCCTCGAAGAACTTGCGATCGTCGACGCGCCAGGCGTCGAGCCCGACGCTCTTGTCGACGAAGGGACTGTTGCGGCCGATGAAACAGGCGAGCTGCAACAGCCCCTGCGGCCACAGCTCGGGGAACTTGCGGCATTGCTGCCGCACGGCGTTGGCGAAGGTGATGCCGTGGGTGAAATCCAGCCAGCCGACGTTCTCGGCGACGGTGTTGTCGGTGCGCTGCTGGAAGCGCATGTCGTAGCGCAGGAGGTTCATCGCATTGCCGCCGAGGAGGACGCGGTAGAGATCTTCCGGCGCGGCATCGCGGGCGTGGGCACCGACGGCCGCCATCGTTGCATCGATCGAACGGTCGAGGATGTCGCCAAGGCGCAGGCGGCCGCCAGCAGCATGGCCGTTCGTCTTCGGCCAACTGGCCAACGCCTTCGCATAGCCGCGGAATTCCGGAATCAGGTCCTCGCGCGAGGCGTTGACGAGCGAGCGGACGAGGGCCAGCAGCAGCGGCTGCTCGACCGGCGGCCCGAGGCGGTCGGTGAGACGGCCGACATGAACGACGTAGATCAGCGAGTGGCCGAAGTCGGCGTAGTGACGGAGCGCGGCGGCCGATAGCGCGCGCTCCAGGTCAGCGAAGCGGAGGCCATCCGCCAGGGCGCCGCGCAACAGGGCGACGGCCCTGTCCTCGTCCTGCGCCTCGAGCGCAGCCAGGAACGACGACTCGACGAAGGGCTCGATGGCCGGCGTGAAGGGATAGGCCGGCTCGCGCAGGCAGTCCCATGACATATGGCCGATGGCCTCGACGAGGCAGACGAGGCGGGCCTCGGCATCGCTGCTCTGATCGTAGAGGGCCATCCAGCCGGCGGTCGCGGCGTAGGCATGGGTCATGCCGAAGCGCAGGCGGTCATGCGACCATTCGATGGCGGCATTGACGGCCTCGACGGGATCGGCCTGGGCCTTGCCCAGGCGCGCCAGCTCGCGGGCGATGCGGTCGTATTCATGATCGTCGAAGGCGGTGCGCAAGCTGGCGAGCGCCCTGGCCCGCTGCTCCTGCGGCGGCGGATCGCTGACGTCGACCCAGACGGCGCCATCGACGATCTTCGTCGGGTAGGTGCGCAGGCGGTCGCCCTGCAGGAGATTGTCGCCGCTGCGCAGATCGAACTTCCAGCCGTGCCAGTTGCAGGTGAGCACGCAGGCGTCGTCGAGCGTGCCCTCGCGCAACGGATAGCCCTCATGCGGGCAGCGGTTGTTGCAGGCGAAGACGGACTCGCCGGCCGCGAACAGCGCGATCTGCTTGCCGCCGAGCTTGGCCACGGACTTGCCGTCGCGCCGCAGCTTGTCGAGGGAAATGGCGGATGCCCAGGTCATGCCGTTCTCCTTCCGCCGATATGTATACTAATCGCTTGTCAAATTCAGCCGGACGCGGCCGATATGTCAAGCAGAGTCTTTGTAAATTATCTTGACCGCCGCACCGCCGGGACCGACAAGTCATCGATCATGAGCGAGAACAACGCCGAGCGCATCCTGCTTCTGCTGAAGACGCGCGGGCCGGCCACCGCGGCGACGCTGGCCAAGGCCCTGCGCATCACCGCCATGGGCGTGCGCCAGCACCTCGCGCACCTGGCCGACGACGGGCTGGTGAGCCATGTCGATCAGCGCCTGACGGTCGGCCGGCCGAAGCGGCATTGGCAGCTCACCGACAAGGCGGAGGCACGTTTCCCGGACAGCCATGCACAGATGACGGTCGAGATCCTGGATTCGGTCCGCAAGGTCTTCGGCGATGCCGGCCTCGACCGGCTGATCGAACAGCGCGAGGGGGAGACGCTCGCCCGCTACCGGGAGGCGCTGCGCGGCGCTCGGAACGTGGCCGAGCGGGCCCGCCGGCTGGCGGCGCTGCGCAGCGAGGAAGGTTACATGGCCGAGTGCGCATCGCAGGGCGACGGGTCCCTGCTCTTCGTCGAGAACCACTGCCCGATCTGCGCCGCCGCCCGCACCTGCCAGGGATTCTGCCGCTCCGAGCTCGATATCTTTCGGGCAGCACTGGCGGGTGCGTCGGTCGAACGCACCGATCACATCCTGGCGGGCGCGCGGCGCTGCGCCTACCGGATCGTGCCGCAAAAGAGTTCGCGCCGCGATCGGACGGCTGGACCGTCTGCGCATCGGCGGCCTAAAATCGGCTGACTGCAGGACATCTACGGGATCGGGAACACCGCCATGGCACCGCCGCAATCGCGCAAGCCGCATCTGTTGCGACCCGTGGAGGCGCCGGCGGGCAAGCCCGCAGTCGAGCTGCGTGCGCCCACCGGCCACGGCCAGTTTCCGCGCGTGCGCATGCGGCGCAACCGGGCCGACGACTGGACACGCCGGCTGGTGGCCGAGAACCGCCTCACCGTCGACGACCTGCTGTGGCCTATCTTCGTGCATGACCGCGACGGCCGCGAGGACGTGGCCTCGATGCCGGGCGTCCAGCGCCTCTCGATCGCCGAGCTGGGGGATGCCGTGGGCGAAGCAGCCGAGCTCGGCATACCCGCCGTCGCGCTCTTCCCGGTCGTGCCCGGCGAGCGCAAGACCGAGGCGGCCGAGGAATGCTGGAACCCGGACAATCTCTGCAACCGCGCCATCCGCGCCATCAAGCGGGCCGTTCCGGATGTCGGCGTCGTCTGCGACGTGGCGCTCGATCCCTACACCAGCCACGGGCATGACGGCCTGATCGAGGACGGGCGCATCCTCAACGACGAGACCTTGGAAGTCTTGTGCCGGCAGGCGCTCGCCGAGGCCGAGGCTGGCGTCGATATCGTGGCGCCGTCGGACATGATGGACGGCCGCATCGGCTGCCTGCGCGATGCGCTCGATGCCGCCGGACATCAGCAGGTGCGCCTTCTCGCCTATGCCGCCAAATACGCCTCGGCTTTCTACGGGCCCTTCCGCGACGCGGTCGGCTCGAAGAGCGCCCTCGGCAAGGGCGACAAGCGCACCTATCAGATGGATCCCGCCAACGGCGACGAGGCGCTGCGCGAATGCGCCCTCGACATCGCCGAGGGCGCCGACATGATCATGATCAAGCCGGGCATGCCCTATCTCGATATCGTCCGCCGCGCCAAGGATGCGTTCGGCATGCCCACCTTCGTCTATCAGGTGAGCGGCGAGTACGCGATGCTGAAAGCCGCCGCCGAGCGCGGCTGGCTCGACGGCGAGCGCGTGATGCTCGAGAGCCTGATGGCCTTCAAGCGCGCCGGCGCCGACGGCATCCTCACCTATTTCGCGGTCGACGTCGCACGGCGGCTGAAGGCCGGATAGCCGCGCTGGCCGGCCGTCGCGCCGGCCAGGCGCTCCACGAAGAGGGCGATGCAACGGTCGTGCCAGGGCGTGCGGCTGCCGAGACCGTGGAAGCCGACATGGCCGCCACCGCGCGGCAGCAACGGCACGAGGCGCGGATTGTCCTGCCAGTTCACGGCGAGATAGGAATCGGCGGGTATCCAGGGATCGTTGCGCGCGTGAATGACGAGCGTCGGCACGCGGATCGCGCCCAGCAGCGGCTTTGCCGAGCATTTCGCGTAGTAGTCCTCGGCGCCGGTGAAACCGTTGGCCGGCGCGACGATGCGCTCGTCGAAATCGAGAATGGTGGCGATGGAGTCCATACCGCCCGATGACTCGGCAGCGTCGGCCTTCAGGCGCGCCAGGATGTAGTCGTGGTAGCGCCGGTTGCGCGGCTGCGTGAAGCGCAGCTGGGCCGCCTTGAGGTCGATCGGCGCAGAGATGCTGACGGCGCCCAGCAGCGGCGCCCGCCTCCCCTGCTCGCCCAGGTATTTCAGCAGCATATTGCCGCCGAGCGAATAGCCGACGATGACGATGCCGCTCGCGGCCAGCCGGCCATCGAGCCGACCGATGACGGCGCGCAGATCCTCGCTGCGGCCGGCGTGGTAGCGGAGGCGACAGCGCTCACGCGAGGGGCCGGCGCCGCGCAGGTTGAGACGCAGCACAGGGTGGCCGCGATCGAGCAGATGCCGCGCGGTCGCCAGCACGTAGCGGCTGTCGGCGCAGCCCGTGAGCCCGTGAATGAGGATGAAGAGCGGCCGGCGCCGACCGTCGTCGCTCGGCCGGTGCGGCCGGTTGAGCGTGGCGGAGAGAACGTCGCCGGAGGCATCGGCCATCGGAAAGTCGATGGTCTCGGCCGGATGCGGGTCGAGCGTGAGCGGGCGCCGCCGCTGCAGATAGTTGCGGACCGTCTGCAGATCGCCGCCCCACCAGGGCGGCCGCGCGATGAAACGGGGAAACCCGTTCGCCGCGATCAGGCCGCTGCCGAGAGCCAATTGCGTACCGCCGCGATACGGTCCTCGGTCACCAGCGCCGGGGCGTGACCGGCGCCGGCCACTTCGAGCAGGTTGGCTTTCGGTCCGCGGCGCTGCATCTCGGCCGCCGTCTCGGCCAGCAGCAGATCGGACTGCACGCCGCGAATGACGAAAACCGGGCAGCGCACCGCATCCCATACGGACCAGAGGTCGACATCCCTGAACTCGCGGCCGAGGAAGGCCTCCGCGATTGCGGGATCGTAGGCGAGCGCGAAGCCGCCGCCATCGAGGCGCCGGTATCCCTGCAGCGCCAGATGGCGCCAGTCCTGGTCGTTGAGGATCCCGAAAGGCGCATGCACGCGCCGCAAATACGCCTCCAGCTCCTCCAGTGTCGCGAACCGCGGGTTCGTTCCGGCATAGCTGGCGATGCGCTCGAGGGCGGCCTTGGGGATGAAGGGGCCGATGTCGTTGAGGACCAGGCGGCGGATGGGCGAGTTGGGCTGCGCCGCCAGATGCAATCCGATGAGGCCGCCCATGGAGGTGCCGACCCAATCCACCTCCATGACGCCCACCCGGGCGATAAGCGCAGTCATGTCGGCGAGATATTGCGGATAGGTATAGTCCCCGGCCGGCAGCCAGTCGCTGCGCCCACGACCGGGAACATCGGGGCAGATCACGCGCCAGCGATCGGAGAGCGCCGATGCCAGGCGGTCGAAATCACGACCGTTGCGCGTCAGGCCATGCACGCAGAGAAGCGTGCGCGGCGCCGTGGGCTGGCCCCATTCGGTGTAGGCGATGCGGTGAAAGCCATGCGGTCCCAGACCGAGAACGCTTTCCGTCTTCATCGACACCCTCTCCGGCACGTGCTACCCCTGCGCGCACGTGTTGCCCTGTTCGCTATTCCCCTTGCTACCCCTCGAACCATGACGCTCGCGACGACGCCACTCCGCCGCCGGAACGGAAGACTTTATCGTTTGACCACGGACACCGCCACGGCGCAATCGCGATGCGCGGCCGGTGCGACATGACGACGGCCGTGCAGCAGGCGACGCATGCGGCGGCGTCCCACCGGCTGGGTCTCCTGCTCGTGGCCGGCGCAGCGACGGTGTGGAGCGCCGGCGGTCCGATCGCGCGGCTGATCCATGCCGACCCCTGGACGGTCGTGTTCTGGCGCTCGGTCTCCGCCGCCTGCGCGCTGCTGGTCTTCATCGCCGTACGCGAGCGCGGGCGCATGATCACCACGTTCCGCCGTCTCGGCTGGCCGGGGATCATCATGGCGCTCTGCTTCGTGATGGGCTCGACCTCCTACATCCTGGCGCTGCAGCTGACGACCGTGGCCAATGTCTTGATCCTGCAATCAACGGCGCCGTTCATTGCGGGCATCCTGGGTTGGCTGATCATGGGCGAGCGCGTGCGGCCGCGGAGCTGGCTTACCATGGCGGCGGCGCTCGTCGGCATCGTCATCATGGTGCAGGACTCGCTGAGCCGCGGCTCGCTCCTGGGATCGCTGCTCTCGCTCCTCATCGGCCTGGGCTTCGCCGGCGCCATCGTGACGACGCGGCGGCACCAGGACGTGCAGATGACGCCGGCGACCTGCCTTGCCACCATCTTCGGCGCCTTGGTCGCGACGCCCTTTGCGACGCCGTTTGCGATCGCGCCCGACGATCTGATGCTCTGCCTTCTGTTCGGCGCCGGCCAGCTATCGGTCGGCCTGATCCTTTTTTCTTATGGAGCGCGACTGGCGCCGGCCGCCGAGGTGGGCATCGTGTCGGTGCTCGAGAACATCCTGGGTCCCGTCTGGGTCTGGCTGGCGTTCGGCGAGGATCCCGGCGATGCCGTGATCCTTGGCGGCTTCATCGTGCTGGCCGCCCTCGTGGTCCACACCCTCCTCGACCTGCGCGGCGGGCGACCCGTTCCGCCGGTAGCCTAGCCGCGCACCGCCACCGGCTCGTCGGTGACGACGACCAGCGTGTCCGGATGGAAGCCGTTGAAGTTCGAGGCCAGCGCGTTGCTGTAGGCGCCCACGCGGTCGATCTCGATCCAGTCGCCTTCCGTCACGTCGGCCGGCAGGTCAAAGGTACCCGGCAGCACGTCGATGGAATCGCAGGTCGGGCCGAACAGCTGGAACTGCTTCATCTCGGTGGAGGGCGCACTCTTGAGACGGACGACACGGGAGGGCAGCCGCAGATGGGCGGTGACCATCTCGCTCAGCGACCCGTAGATGCCGTCGTTGATATAGAGCTGGTCGTCCTTGCGAAGCTGCACCTGGGTCACGAGCGAGATGCCCTCGGCGACCAGGGCGCGGCCGGGCTCGCACATGAGGACGCAATCGCGGCGCAGCTTCAGGGCCTGTACGCCCGTCTCGATGGCGGAAACAAAATCCTCGAGCGGCGGCACGGTATTGGAAAGGTACTGTGCCGGGAAGCCACCCCCGACATCGAGGATCTGGATCGGCACCTTGGCCTGCTCCAGCACCTGGCCGCAGATGGCCAGAGCCTGCGAATACGCGGCGGGAATGAGGCATTGGGAGCCGACATGGAAGGAGAGACCCACCTGGGCGCCCTGGGAGTGCGCTTCCTTGAGGAGAGCGGCGGCGTCGCTGACGCTGGCGCCGAACTTGCCGGCCAGATGGTAGAAGGTGCCTTCGACCGGCGGCGTCGTGACGCGCACGACGATGGTGATGCCCTCGGCCCCGGTCTCGTTCAGGACCTTGTCGAGCTCGTGCTGGTGATCGACAACGAAGGTGTCGACACCATAGACATGGTCGGCCGTCTGGATCACCGCGCGGCCCTTCACCGGATGCATGAAATAGGCGCCGGCCTCGGGAAACTTCTCCCGCACCAGCGCGATCTCCGGCAGCGACGCCGTATCGAAATGCCGGATACCAGCGTCATAGAGAGCCTGGAGCACGCGCGGATGCGGGTTGCACTTGACGGCGTAGAGGACTCTACCCGGAAAGAGATCGAGGAAGCGCTGCGCCGTGCGGCGCAGTACATGCGGCCTCAGGCAATAGACGGGATAGCTGGGCTTGAGCGCCGCCACCATCGATCGCACGTCGGGGAACTGAGCTTCCATGCGGCCTAGCCTCGTTGGAGCGGCGCCAGCGTCAGCATGCGCCGATTCGGGTCACGGCTTCTATCGCAGTCGACGCGGCCTGTCACGCAATCGCGCGGCGCGAGGACAACCTATGAGAAGGGTTCGATGAGATCAGCATGTCGCCGCCGGCTCAGGGCCTGCCGACGCTTCCAGACGATGGCGATCGCGATGACGACGCCGTAGAGAGCGATCAGCGCCAAGTCCAGGTATCCGGCGGCCGGTGGCGAGACCGTCTTCGTGATCACCGCAATGCCCTGGATCAGCGGTTGGATGGCAATGTAGGTCACGACATTTCCAAGCAGCCATCCGCCAACGCCCTGGAGGAAGCCCACGCCGTGACGCTTGGCAATGATCACGGCCAAGCCGATGAACAAGCCCGCCGAAATCAGGACAACCGGCCTTTGGATCGCCGCCATCTGCGCCTCGACTTCAGGAGCGCTGGCGATGCCAAGAGCCGTCATGCTGTAGCCATAGGCGAAGAAACAGAGACAACTCGCCGTCGCGATGGTGAGCTGCAGGATCGCGTACCAGAACAGGTAGCCCTTGAACGATGGCGTCAGCGGCGCCTGAGCGGGCATGGCCGATATCCGGATTGACAGACGCAAGTGTTCATAATATGTTCTTAGGCATCGATTGTCAAGATTCTGTCCGATTTGCGTAATCCGGCATCAGGAGCGAGCCCATGCTGCTGTATTCGGGACCGTTGAGCCTGTTTTCGCGCAAGGTGGAGATCGCGCTGCGCGAGAAGAGCCTGGCGTTCGAGCGCGTGATGGTGCCGTTCAGCCAGGCGAAAGGCTATGCGCCGAAGCATCCGGCGGTCATGGCGGCCAATCCGAAGGGCCAGGTGCCGGTACTGGTCGACGGCGATGCCACGCTTTTCGACTCGACGGTCATCTTCGAATATCTGGAGGACGCCTATCCGACGCCGCCGCTCTACCCGCGCGCTGCCGCAGCACGCGCCCGCTGCCGCCTCCTCGAACTGGCGGCCGACGAGATTGTCTTCGTACCCGTGCGACGCCTGACCTACCGCACCGAACCGCCCGATCCAGACCCGCAACGTCAGGCCCAGGGCAACAGGCCGAGGCGGCGATCCGCGAGCAGTACGCTGGACTCGAAGCGCAGCTGCAGGGCCGACACTATTTCTGCGGCGACTTCTCCGTCGCCGACATCGGCATGTTCATGACGGTGCTGTGGATCCTACGCCTCCGCGGGCCCAGCCTGGACAAGAACTCTGCCCTCGCCGCCTGGTACGCCCGCGTGGGCGCACGCCCCTCCGCCGCCCAGGCCGCGGCGGAGATCGCGGCCGCCGACCGGGAGCTATCGCCCGCCCTTGCTGGAGACGGATGAGTCAGCCCCCAAGCTATCGGCCACTCGGTATCGGTGACGCCGGCCTGCGCGACGACGAGGGCACAATCGGCATGGTCCAGACACCGTCGAGAGCCTTGAGGGCAACGAGAACATCGAGCGCCGGCACTGAAGTCCGGGTCTGCCCATCTCGTCCAACCCTGGCATCTCTCTGCGGCTGGTCTTCCGTCATTGCCGAGCTTGACCCGCAATCCAGAGAATTGCGGGGGAGATCGGGGCCGCTCGCGAGGTTGCTGGATCGCGGGTCAAGCCCGGCGATGACATCTTTTGTGGATTTGGAGTCGGCTCCCGATGCGCACCACTGAAGGCCGAGCGCGAGGCAAGGCCGTTCCAGTTTCTGCGCGGCCCTACGGCGGGGTGGCTTCGTAGCGGTAGCGGGTGGTGCCGTCGGCGTCGATGCCGTGCAGCTGGGCTTCGTAGCCCCAGAGATCGGCGACGTAGGCGAGGACGGTCTTGGCGTCGGATTCGCTGAGAGGCACGCTCTTGTTGAGGGAGTGAGTGAGAACCAGACGGCGGTTGCCCTTGAGATCGACGCCGGTCACCTGAAGGTTTGGGTCGCGCAGGCCGGGATCGTACTGGCGCTGCAGGGCGCGGCGGACGCGGTCATAGCCGCGCTCGTCATGGATGGCGTCGACGAGGTACTCCTTCGAGTCAGCGTGATCGGCAAGCTTGAAGAGGCGCAGCTTGCGCATCAGGTGCGGGCTCAGATACTGCGCGATGAAGGAGTCGTCGCGGAAATTCGCCCAGGCGGTCTTCAGCACGCCCATGACGTTGCCAGTGCCGGCGATCTCCGGCAGGGCGGCGCGGTCCTCCGCGGTCGGATCACTGACGATGCGCTCGATGTCCTGCATCATCGCGAAGCCGAGCGCATAGGGATTGATGCCGGAATAGCGGGGGTCGTCGAATTCGGGCTGGAAGATGACGTTCGAGTGGCTGGCCAGGAACTCGAGCATCGCGCCTTCGCTAATTTTCCCGAGGTCGTAGAGCCTGTTCATGATGCGATAGTGAACGTAGGTGGCGCAGCCCTCGTTCATCATCTTGGTCTGTTTCTGCGGATAGAAGTACTGGGCGATCTGGCGGACGATGCGCACCAGCTCGCGCTCCCAATCCTGCAGCCTGGGCGAGAACTTCTCGATGAAATAGAGCAGGTTCTCCTCGGGGAGGCCGATGCGAACGTCAGCCTGCCCGGCGTCGGCTTCCTCTGGCGCCTTGGCCTTCTTCGGCACGGTGCGCCAGAGATCGTTGTAGGTCTCGCGGTTGTGCTTCCGGCGCGCCTCGGCCCGCTTCTCCTCGTCGGCCAGACTCGGGCGTGGGCGCCGGCTGTAGCGATTTACACCCTGGTCCATCAGCGCGTGGGCCGCATCGAGAATGCGCTCGACCGCGGCGACGCCGTGCTGCTCCTCGCAGCGCGCGACATAGGCCTTGGC
>Ga0335070_10006437_pt1 | contig 13825 bp, 18 predicted proteins | sample Lox_Sample_13_FD_206722 | JGI IMG/M metagenome (GOLD analysis project Ga0335070, IMG submission 206722) | Soil microbial communities from Loxahatchee National Wildlife Refuge, Florida, United States - Lox_Sample_1.3 | ecosystem: Environmental > Terrestrial > Soil > Wetlands | place: USA...
GCCCCAGGCATCGGCGTGCTGGGCCTGGTCCCAGACGTGGCGGCCGAGCAAGAGCTTCGCCGAGAGCTCGGGGGTCAGCGCGATCCACCCGGCCATGATGCGGGTCATGCGCTCGCAGACATACCGGTAGTTGCGACAGAGACGGGCGGATTCGTCCGCTGAGAACTTTCCTTCGAGGATCTGCATGGGAATCGGAGCTCCGGGGATCAGTAGACCTGAGAGCGCTGCGTCGTCTTGATGAGGCGCTCGATCTCCTCGTCGGTGAAGCCCGCGAGCTTCCGGGCCTCGGTGGCGATCGAGATGGGCACCACCTCGTGGTCGCCGAGCTGGCGAGCGCCGCCGAGGTTGAAGCGCTCGTCGATGGTCTCCTGGAACTCGATGGCCTTCCGGCGACGCTCCGGGTCACCCTCCGTGAGCCGGGTCAGCCACTTGGATCCCATGCGCACATGCGTGATCTCGTCGGCCAGCACGAAATCCACGGCGCGCTCGAGAACAGGGTCGCCCATCTTCTTGCCGATATACACGAGCTGGTTGAACACATCGCAGGCCAGGCCTTCCAGGCCCCGGTTGACGCCGGCTACCCGCGCGGCGGCATCTTCGGCGCAAGCGCAGCGCCAGAGAATCGTCGTCTCCGGGAACTCCCCGATATAGCCGCCCAGATGCTCCACGAGCCGGATATAGATCTCGACATGGCGGGACTCGTCCCAGACCTGGCGCGCCATGTCCATGGTGAACTCCCACGGCGCGTCGGGAAAATCGTACACGGTGCGGCCGGCGCCCTCCATGGCCTGCATCTCGCCCACCAGGATGCCGTGGGCTCGCTCCTTGATGGACTCTCGCGACGTCAGCTCGGGAAAAGGCGCCAGCCCCTGGCTGATCTTCGACTCCGCCACCTCACGAGCCCGCATGCGAACGAAGCGATCCTCGCGCGCCAGCTTGTCATATGCGATCTGCCGTTCCATGGTGCCTCCCCGGACGGATGAACGACTGTTCAGTGAGTCTAGTCGAAGCGGCACGCAAAGGCAATCCGCCTACTTACACCCGCTCTCTCAACTCTTCGCGAAGAGCGTAGTCGGAAGCGGCTGCCCACTAGAACAGGGGCCTGAAGAACTGATAGGGCGCGATCTGGACGCTGGAGAGATCGGCCGCCTTCTGGGCGCGCATGAGCCGCACCGCGTTGAGGCCGTGGTGGTGATTCGGGCCGTAGGTGACGGGAGCCGAGATGCCGAGCGCGGTGAAGCTCCTGATGCCCTCCATGGCTTCGACGAAGCCGTCACGCGTCAGGTTGCGGCCGGCCCTCTTGAGCCCCTCCACGGCGATGATCATGTTCGCGGCGCCGGGCAGCGCCGTCCCCTCCCGACCCTCGAGCCTCGGCTCGTACTTGATCAGGATGTCGAGCACGGCCTTGGCTTCCGGCTCACCCGGCACCGCGCCGATGACGCTGTAGTAGGCGCCCTCCCAGAGCTCACCCAAGAGCCGGTACATCGCTTGGTGATCGCCGACGCTGAAGGACCCGACGAGGCGGGGTCTATAGCCAACCTTGGCCATTTCGCGCACGAGGCTGGCCGAGTGCGTGTTGAGCGCGGCGAGGAACAGCGTGTCGGCGCCCGACTCTTTGAACTTGAAGGCCTGGGCGCCGAACTCGCGGTCTGAGACTTCGTAGGGCACGGCAGTGACGAGGGTTGCCTTTGTGCCGAGCGCCTTCATGGCCCGACCGACGCCTTCCATGACCCCCTTGCCCCAGTCGTCGTTCTGGTAGAAGACGGCGAGCTTCCGCGCACCGAGACCGAGGACTGAGTGGGTGACGAGATACTCCGCCTCGTCGCCGTAGTCGGGGTAGTTGATGAAGACGTACTTGAGCTTGTCCCTCGGTTGACTCGCCCAGAGCTGGGGGCTGGCATAGGCATTGACCAGCGGCAGGCGCGCCTCGGCAATCTCGTCGCGCGCGGCATTGACCACGGCTGAACCCACGAGACCCAGCGTGAGGAAGACCGAGTCCTTCATCTCCTTGAGGTTCGCTACGGCACGCCCGGGATTGAAGCCGTCGTCCTTGAGGACGACCTTGAGCTTACGTCCATGTACCCCGCCCAGATCGTTCACATAACGCGCCCAGGCCTGCTTGGCGACGGCAAGATTGCCGTAGATGGCCGCCGGGCCGGAGATGGGAGCGGTGAGCCCGATCACGATCTCGGTGTCCGTGACGCCGGGCACCGTGGACTGGGCGGCCAGCGGCACGGTGGCGAAGACGACGGCGACGAGCGCGAGGATCCCGGTGCGGACGAGCTTCAGCATCAGAAGAGAAGCGCGAAGATCGGCGAGGGCAGCATGCCGGTGCAGAAGGTGTCGGCGGCCCTGCTGGCGATCGCGACGAACAGTCCAGCGGCGAACACTCTAACCCGTGTCAGGCGAGCCTCCTCGATCCGGGGGCGTTCTGCGTGCGGGTGCGTGGAGCGTTGGAGACCGAGGCGAGTATAGGAATCGCCCTCGGCAAAGTCAACGATCCTGCCCCTCCGGCGGCTGGGCGCGGCCGCGCCGGCGCTTTCCCATGACGCTGGCCGGACGTATCGCCTTCTCACCGAAGCGGGTGGCGAGCTGGTCGACCGCGCGCGCCAGTCGATCCCGGCGCGACGCGTCGGGCTCGAGCAATGAGAGTTGGCCGGCGCCGGCCGGACCGAGCCCCGATACCGACACGCCGATGAGACGGACGGCCTGGGTCAGACGCACGCGGGAGAACAGCGCGTCCACTGCGCGGAAGATGCCGAGGCCGTCCTGGGTCGGATCGCCCGTGTGGGCGCGGGTGATGGTGGAAAAGTCGGCGAAGCGGAGCTTCAGCGTCACGGTTCGCCCGGCATAGCTCTGGGCCCGCAGCTCGCGCGCGACCCGCTCACTCTGCTCCCGCAGCGTCGCCCGCAGGAGCTCGACGTCCCGCGTGTCCTGCCCAAAGGTCTCCTCCGCGCCCATCGACTTCGGCGCTGCGCCGGGCTCGACCACCCGGTCGTCGAGACCACGCGCCAGCTCGAGGAGATCGGGACCGTGCTGGCCGAACCGCGCCCGCAGATGGGCCGCGGGAACGCCGGCGAGCTGGCCGATGGTACGAATGCCCATGGCCTCGAGCTCCGAGCCCGTCACCTTTCCCACCCCCCAGAGGCGCCCCACCGGCAGCGGCGCCAGGAACGCCGCCTCACCGCCGTGCGGGACCACCACGAGGCCATCGGGCTTCTCGAGGTCTGAAGCAACCTTGGCGACGAACTTGTTCGAGGCGACACCGACCGAAGCCCGCAGATCCACTCGCTGCCTGATCTTCGCCTTGATTTCGCGCGCGATGACCGGACCATCACCGTAGAGCGCGTGGCTCGCGGTGACGTCGAGGAAGGCTTCGTCGATGGACACCGGCTCCACGAGGGGCGTGAAGCCGGCCAGGACATCCATGACCTCGCCGGAGACCGCCGCGTACTTGTCCATGTCCACCGGCAGAAAGACGCCGTCCGGACACAGGCGGAAGGCGCGGCCAATGGGCATGGCTGAATGGACGCCGAAGCGCCTGGCCTCATACGAGGCTGCGGATACCACGCCGCGTCCGCGCGGGTCGGCGCCGACGATCACGGGCCGGCCGCGGGTCTCGGGACGGTCCCGCTGCTCGACGGACGCGTAGAACGCGTCCATGTCCACGTGGATGATGGTCCGGGAGGAGGGCGCGTGGCCCACGGCCGGACTACGAGGTCGGTCCGCCGAGACCGATGCTGGGAGCGACAGCGGTCAGTGCGCCGATCACAAATCCGATATGCTCGTCCAAATCCACCCCGAGCTCCTCGGCGCCCCGGTACACGTCGTGACGGTTCACCGTGCGCGCGAAGCCCTTGTCCTTGAGCTTCTTCCTGACCGAGCCGGGCTCGAGGCCGGCGATGGCGCGGCCCGGCCGCACGAGGGCGCAAGCGGTGATGAAGCCGGAGAGCTCGTCACAGGCGTACAAGCCCCGGTCGAGCTGGTCGACCCGAGGGAAGCCCGAGTAATCGGCGTGGGCGAGAATAGCGTGGACGATCTCGGGAGACGCGCCCCGCGCGAGGAGAATCTCGGCGCCTTTCATGGGATGATGCGGCGCGCTCGGGTGGATCTCGTAGTCGAAGTCGTGGAGCATGCCGGCCATGCCCCAGGTTTCGGCGTCATGGCCGTAGCGCGCGGCATAGGCGCGCATGGCGGCCTCGACGGCGAGCGCGTGCTTGCGGAGACTGTCCGACTGCGTGAATTCGGTAAGAAGGGTCCAGGCCCCCGCCCGGTTCATCAAGCCCGGGTGCGGGTCCGCCACTTGTCGATCGACTTCTTCGAGAAGAGCCACTGCCCCTCATGCTCGAGCGCGGGGATGCGGCGCTCCACCGCGAGACGCTTGAGCGCCTCGGCATCCATGGAGAGATACGTCGAAGCTTCCTTGACGGTCATCGTGTCCTTGGGAATCACGTGCGAGCGGCCTCCTTGAGAGCCTTTTTCAGCGACTCGATTTCTTCCTCGAGAGCATGGATCCGATCGACCATCTGCTCGAGCGTCCGTGCCAGCGGGTCCGGCAGGTCGGTCTGATTCAGATCGATGCCGCCAACCCGCGCCCCGTCGCGGAATGTTACCCGGCCGGGCACGCCCACCACAACGGAGTTTTCCGGTACCTCCCTGACGACCACGGAGCCCGCGCCGATCCGGCTACCCGAGCCGATCGTGAAGCCGCCAAGGATCTTGGCGCCGGCCCCGACCATGACATTGTCGCCCAGTGTCGGGTGGCGCTTTTCCCGCCGATTGCTAGTACCGCCGAGCGTGACTCCCTGAAGCAGGCTCACATTCTCTCCAAGCTCGGCCGTCTCGCCGATCACAATGCCCATGCCGTGATCGATGAAGAGTCCGGGACCCAGCTTCGCCGCTGGGTGGATTTCAATGCCAGTCGCGAAGCGACTCACGTGGGCCAGCCAACGAGCCGTGGTCGTCCAGCCCGCCTTCCAGAGCGCATGGGAGACCCGGTGGGCCCAGATCGCGTGCACACCGGGATAGCAGAGGACAACCTCGAGCGCCGAGCGGGCCGCCGGATCCCGCTCCAGCACGGTACGGATATCCTGCCGCATCGCCTTGAACATGGCTCCCCTAGTGTACTTCGCGCCGCGCCATCGCGCCGCGTCCCGCGGCCTGCCGCGCAAGCGCCGCCTCCGCGTTGCGAGGGTTGCCGCAGTGATCGATCAGCGTGCCACTGTACTCCACCACTAAGCCTTCACGGGCGAAAGCGCCCGGAGCTTGGCCAGGAGCGGCACGACCGCGTCGATCACATAGTCGATATCCTCCGCGGTGGTGCTCCGGCCCAAGGAGCAGCGCACCGAGCCCATGGCCCAGTCGAGCGGCAGCCCCATGGCGACCAGCACGTAGGACGGCTCGACGCTGCCCGACGTGCAGGCGGAGCCCGCCGAGGTGGCGATGCCCTTCAGATCCAGGCCGAGCACGATGGATTCGGACTCGACGTTCCGGAAGCACATATTGCACGTGCCGGGCAGGCGCAGGGTCGGATGTCCATTGAGGCGAACGTCCTCCACCCGGGACCGAATTCCCTCCCAGAGCCTGTCGCGGAGACCGGACAGCCGCACCGTCTCTCCGGCCATCTCCCTGCCGCGGATCTCGACCGCTTTGCCGAGGCCCACCAGGCCCGCAACGTTCTCGGTGCCCGCGCGGCGACGGCGCTCGTGATCGCCGCCATGCTGAACCGCGGCCATCTTCGTGCCCTTCCGGATGTAGAGCCCGGCCACCCCCTTGGGCCCGTAGATCTTGTGGCCCGAGAAGGAGAGCAGATCGATGCCGAAGGCGTCCACGTCGATCGGCACCTTGCCGAACGTCTGGACGGCGTCCACGTGCAGCGGCACGCCGCGCTCGCGGGTAATCCGCCCGATCTCGCTCATGGGCTGAAGCGTCCCGACTTCGGAGTTGGCGTGCATCAGCGACACGACGATGGTGTCAGGACGGATCGCCTTCTCCAAATCCTCCGGGCGGACCATGCCGTACTCGTCCACCGGCAAATAGGTGACGGCGAAGCCCTGGGACTCCAGCGTTTCGCAGGTACGCAGCACGGCGTGGTGCTCGATCTGCGAGGTGACGATGTGGCCTGCCCGCTTCGCGGCGGCGATCCCCTTGATGCCGAGATTGTCCGACTCCGTGCCGCCGGAGGTGAAGACAATCTCATCCTTGGACACCTTCAGAAACGTCGCGATCTGCTCGCGCGCAGTCTCCAATCCCTCCCGCGCTTCCCGACCGAAGCCGTGGACGCTCGACGGATTGCCGAAGCGCTCGCCGAAGTACGGCAGCATCGCCTGCAGCACTTCGGGATGCACGGGTGTCGAGGCATTGTGATCGAGATAAACGAGGCGGTTCATTGACCCTCTCCTGTCACGATGCTACGCTCTGCGCCGTCATGGATCCGGCGAAGCGCAAGCTCGGTCTCATGGTTTCCACCGCGCCCGACCACCCCAATCTGGCGACCGCGCTGGGGCTCGCCACGGCGGCGCTCGACCGGGGCGGCGAGGTGTATCTCTACCTGATCGACGACGGCGTGGCCGCCATCGAGGATCCCCGCGTGCAGGCACTCGGCGGCCGCGGCGCGCGCCTCTTCGTCTGCGCTTTCGGCTGCCAGAAGCGCCGCCTGCCGCTGTCGGAGCGGGCAACCAATTGCGGCCTGGTCGTCCTCACCGACGTGATCAACGGCACCGATCGCTTCGTCTCTTTGAACTGATCGCATGGCCGAGCGGCAGCCCGTCCTCGTCATCATCTCCGAAGACCCGCGCGTCTCCCACCGAGCCAATGAGGCCATGCGCATCGCGCTGGGCGTGGTGGCGGGGGAGAATCCCGTGCGCATCGTGCTGTCCGGACCTGCCGTCCACCTGCTGGATGAAGACACGGACGACCTGATAGACGGCGACGATATTGCCAAGTTCCGCGCGGCCCTCAAAAAGCTCGGCATTCCCTTCCACGTCGAGGCAACCGCGCTCCCGTCCGAACCCGGCTGGAACGCCGACGGCCATCCGCTGATACCGGTCTCCACCGAGGAAATCGCGGCCCTCGTGCCCCAGGCCCGGCGCTTCATGGTCTTCTGATGCCCCGTTTCCTTCATCTGATCAAGCACGACTCTCCGTCTATGGCGGCGGCCGTCGTCGAGCAGAACCGTCGCGCGCCCGACGCCGAGGTGACCGTGGTGCTCCTCGACGGAACGCTCCCGAGCCCGGCCGGCGTCACCGTCAAGACGCTCGGCCGGGACCTCGACTACGGGCAGCTCCTGGAGCTGATCTTCGAAAGCGATCACGTCGTTACCTGGTAGCTCAGCGGTCACGGTATTCCTCGTGCCACGCCATCTGGATCTTCTCGAGGATGCCTTCGTTCGAGGCCTTGGGATCGTCACGGAACCCCGGCAGGGCCACCACCCACTGGTGAAGATCCGTGAAGCGCACGCTGAGCGGATCCACATCGGGGTGGGCGTCCATCAGCGCCAGGGCGATATCTTCGGCGTCTTTCCAGGTCATGTTGGCCAACTCATTTCGGTATCTCCACCACGACGGCGCCGCGGACGATGGCCTGACAGCCGAGACGGGAATGCAGCGTCAGCCCTTCCGCGGTGTCCAGGCGGTCCTCCTCGTCCTGCTCCATCGTCGAGAGATTCTCTTCCCCCTCACGCACGATAACGTGACAGGTCGTGCAGGCGCAGCTCCCTCCGCAGTTGTGCTCGAGATGCACGTTGTTCGCCAGCGCGATGTCGAGGAGCGAGCCCGGCCGGCCGTGGTCGGCCAGCGGGTACTTCGCGTCGTCGACCTCGACGGTCACGTTCATCGGGAGGAAGGTGACCTTGTGCGTGGCCATCACTTCTCCTCCAGGATCTCGTCGGCTCGTCGGGAGGCAACGGCCCCCTTGAGGGCGGCGTCCATCATCGCCTCGGCCAGCCGCTCCGTCGCCTTGTTCAGCTCGATGGTGCGCTCGCGGATGGCGTCGCGATCCGTCCCGCACTCGACGCCCCGCAGCGCGTCGATGGCCTGGCTGATCGCGTGCAGCTCGTCGCGGCCGACTAGATGGCCGCCCTGCTTGAGCGCGCGCCGGACGTGATTCATCACGGTCTCGGCTTCGGTCTTGGCCTCGATCAAGAGCCGCGCGTTGACGTCCTCCTCCGCGTAGGTAAAGGAATCCTCCACCATCTGCGTCACCTGCTCCTCGCTCAGGCCGTAGGTCGGCCTGACCTCGATAGCGGCCGCCTTGCCCGTCCGGAGCTCCTTCGACTGGACCTGCAAGATCCCGTTGGCATCGATGAGAAAGGTCACTTCGATCTTGGGCATCCCCGCCGGCATCGGGTCGACGCCGGAGAGATCGAAGCGGGCGAGCGACCGATTGTCCTTGGCGAGCTCCCGCTCTCCCTGGAGCACGTGCATGTCCACCGCGGTCTGGCCGTCCACCGACGTCGTGAAGTACTCCTTCGCCATGGTGGGAATCGTGGTATTGCGAGGGATCAGAACGCTGACGATGCCACCCAGGGTTTCGATGCCGAGTGAGAGCGGCGTGACGTCCAGCAGCAGCATGTCCGTGATCCCACCGGCCAGGATGTGGGCCTGCACCGCAGCCCCGAGCGCCACGACTTCGTCGGGATTGAGCTGGCTATGCGGCGTCTTGCCGAAGAGCTCCTGAACGCGCCGCCTCACGAGCGGAATGCGCGTCGAGCCGCCGACCAGCACGATCTCGTCGATCTGATCCGCGGCGAGGCCTGCATCCTCGAGCGCCATGCGGCAGGGACCGAGGGTAGCGTCCACCAGCGATGCGATCAGCCCTTCCAGCTCGGCGCGGCTGATGTCTCGCCGATAGGTAAAGTGCTCGAACGGGATGGTCAGCGAGGTCCGCTCTTCCGACGACAGCCGGCACTTGGCGGCTTCAGCTCCCAGCCGCAATTCTTGAAGGCCCTCGGCATCGGCCGAGAGATCCACGCCGTGCCTCGCCTCGATGTCCGCGAGCAGCCACTGGACCATGGCACGGTCGAAGTCATCCCCGCCGAGATGTGTATTCCCGTTGGTCGCCAGGACCTCGAAGACACCGTCCTTGACCCGAAGGATGGAGATGTCGAAGGTTCCGCCACCGAGGTCATAGACGGCTATCACGCCTTGAGCCAGCTTCTGGAGTCCGTAGGCGAGCGAAGCTGCCGTCGGCTCATTGACGATGCGCAGCACCTCGAGGCCGGCGATACGGCCGGCGTCTTTGGTCGCTTGGCGCTGGGCGTCGTTGAAGTAGGCCGGCACGGTGATGACGGCTCGCTCGATCGGCTCCCCGAGATGGGTCTCCGCCTGCAGCTTGAGCGCCCGCAGCACCTGGGACGATACCTCCGGCGGCGTGACTTCGCGATCGCCCGCGCGTATCCGGACGACCTCGGCGCTGGGAATGATGGTGAAGGGGACGTGTCGCGCCTCTTCCCGCACGTCGTCCCATCCGCGTCCCATGAAGCGCTTGACGGAGTAGACCGTGCGCGCCGGATTTCTGGCAAGCTGCCGCCGAGCCGCTTCGCCGACCATCACTCCGTGAGGAGTATAGGCGACGATGGACGGCAGAAGCCTGCGTCCCTCGGCGTCGGGGATGACCCGCGGGATACCCGACCCGTCGACATACGCGACGAGGCTATTGGTCGTCCCGAGATCAATGCCGACGATGCGCGACATGACGTCCCTCGTCCTCTCCAATCGCCTGGGTGAGATCATCGATCACGGTGCGGAGGTAGGCACGCGCCGCCAGCCGCTGCTTGAACCGCTCGAGGAGAGGTTTCCGCTCCTCTCCGGCGTCGACCGCGGCATCCCATTCGGGCGCGGCGGCGATCAGTGCGTCCTCTTCGGCCTGGTAACGCTCCCGGAGCCTTTGGCGTTCGGCGCGCAGCCGGCCCGCCGCCTCATCGGTCAATTCGGAAGACTTGGCCTCCTCCAGAGCTTCCTGCACCTCGAGCATCTCCGCGAGGAGATCCATGGGCACCTCGGCCTTCGCCGTCGTTTCCTCCCGCACCTCACGCCCCTCCTCCAGCGCGATCAGGTACTCGACCCGTGACACCGCATCTCGGAGGGCGCGATAGGCGCGATTGATGAGCGCGGAGGCCTCGAGCGCGCGGGACTGCACTTCCGCGCCCGCACCCTGGTGGAAGTCGGGGTGGTGGCGGCGCGAGAGATCATAAAAGCTGCGCTGCAGCGCATCCAGGTCGACCTGGAGCTTCCGCGGCAGCCCGAACACTTCGAAGTAGTCGTTCATGGTCTCCACAAACTGCGAACGGGCCCGCCCGGGCCCGTTCAGGAACTCAGCGTGTCCGTACGTGCCCAGGCTACGCCACGATCCGGGTCCTATGCCGTGAAGGACGTTCCGCAACCGCAGCTCGACTTGGCCTGGGGGTTGATGAAGGTGAACCCCCCCTGCAGCCCCTCGGTCACGTAGTCGAGCGTGGTGCCGTTGAGATAGAGGTAGCTCTTCGCGTCACAGACCACCGTTACCCCGTCCAGGTCGAACTTCTTGTCGTGTTTCCCCAGCTCGGAGTCGAACTCGAGTGAGTACGACAACCCCGAGCAGCCTCCGCCCTTGACACCCATGCGCAGAAAGACATTCTCGAGCTTCTGATCCTCGAGGATCTTCTTGACCTGCACCTTCGCCTTGTCAGTCAATGCCAGAGCCATGTGAACCGGTCCTCCTCAACCTTAGGATGCGCCGCCCGGGGCCGGCGTCTCCTTCCATTTCTCCTTGTAGTCCTGCAGCGCGGCCTTGATGGCGTCTTCAGCGAGGACCGAGCAGTGGATCTTGACCGGGGGCAGCTTGAGCTCGCTCACGATGTCCGTGTTCTTGATCTTTGCCGCTTCGTCCACCGTCCGGCCCTTGAGCCACTCGGTCGCCAGGCTCGACGAGGCGATGGCGCTGCCGCAGCCAAAGGTCTTGAACTTGGCGTCCTCGATGACTCCGGTCTCGAGGTTGACCTTGATCTGGAGCTTCATGACGTCGCCGCACTCCGGCGCACCTACGAGCCCCGTGCCCACGCCCGGCGTGTCCTTGCCGAAGGACCCCACATTGCGCGGGTTGTTGTAGTGGTCCACTACCTTGTCGCTGTAGGCCATGTCGCTATGCCTCCTGGCGCCTGGACGGCGTCTCTATTCACCCTTCCACTGGATGGTCTTGAGGTCCACGCCTTCTTTGGCGAGCTCGTACAAGGGAGACATCTCCCGCAAACGATGCACGACCTCCACCACCCGCCGGCCCACGAAGTCGACTTCCTCCTCGGTGGAGAAGCGGTGCAGCCCGAAGCGGATCGAGGAGTGGGCAAGCTCCGAATCCACGCCCAGAGCCGCGATGACGTACGACGGCTCGAGGGTCGATGACGTGCAGGCGGAGCCCGACGACAGCGCCGATTCCTTGTTGAGCCCCATCAGCACGGACTCTCCCTCGACATAGGCGAAGGAGATGTTCAGGTTATGAGGCAGCCGCCTCGACGGGTGCCCATTCACATAGGCCTCGTCGACCTTGGAGAGGATGAGGTCTTGCAGCCGGTCGCGCAGCGCGCCCAGCCGCTTCCCCTCCTCACCCATCACCTCGCGGCAGATCTCTGCCGCCCTGCCGAAGCCAACCACCAGCGGCACCGGCACGGTGCCGGAGCGCATGCCCCGCTCGTGGCCGCCGCCGTCCATCATGGCGGCCAGGCGCACCCGGGGATTCTTGCGGCGGACGTAGAGGCTGCCCACGCCCTTGGGTCCATAGATGAGGTGGGCCGTGGTGGACAGGAGATCGATCCCCATCGCCTCGACGTTCACTGGGACCTTGCCGACGGCCTGGGTCGCGTCCGTGTGGAAGACGATGCCACGCTCCTTGGCCAGCTTGCCGATCTCGGCGATCGGCTGAATCGTCCCGATCTCGTTATTGGCGAACATGACGGAGATGAGGATGGTCTTGTCTGTGATGGCCGCCCTGAGCGCATCGACATCCACCAGGCCTTCACGACCCACGGGCAGATAGGTCACCTCGAATCCCTGACGCTCGAGGCGCTTGCACACGTCCAGGCTCGCGCGCTGCTCGATCGCCGTGGTGAGGATGTGGTTGCCCTTTTCCCGGTACATCTCGGCCACACCCTTGAGCGCCAGGTTGATCGACTCGGTACCGCCGGATGTGAAGATGATCTCCTTCGGGTCGCGAGCGCCGATGAGCGTGGCGATCTGCTCGCGCGCCTTGTCGACACCCGCCTCGGCCTCCCATCCAAAGGGATGATTGCGGCTGGCCGGGTGGCCGAACTTCTCGGTAAAGTAGGGTAACATGGCCTCGAGCACCCGCGGATCCATCGGGGTCGTCGACTGGCTGTCCATGAAGATCGGAAGCTTGGGAGGCATTCTCTCTCTCCTACGTCGTGGAGACCAGCTCGGCCACGGGCACAAAGCCGTCCGAAGCGAGCTCGGCGAGCGTCATCGTGTCGAGCAACCGGCTGATGCTGGCCTGGATTTTCTGGACGGGCCGTCGCAGATTGCATCGGGCGTACTGCGGGCAGTCGTCACCATCGGTCATGCAGCTCACGATCTTAATCGGCCCTTCGAGCGCTCGTACCACCTGCCCCACGGTGATCGCGTCGGGTTGACGGGTCAACTCGTAGCCGCCCTTCGGACCATTGTGACTGGTGATAAGCCGGTGCTTGGCGAGACGCTGGAGGATCTTGGCGAGAAGCTCGGCCGGAATATGGAACTCCTCGGCGATGCGCTTGACGCTCACCGCCCCGTCATCCCCGTGGCTGGCGATGTAGTGCATTGCCATAAGGCCGTAGTCTGCTCGCTTTGTGAATCTCAGCATTTCTCCCCGCTCCAGTCATGAACTCTATATCCGACCAAAGTCATCTCCGACTCTTATGGTCGGAGTTTCCCATCTAAGCAGGTATCTGTCAAGCCCTAACCATTGATTCTAGATGGGTATTGAGGATCGGCCTTGGGACCGGAGTTCAGCTATTCCAGGCATCCCGGAGGCGCCGGACGGCCTCCTCCGGCGGCAAGTCGTTCACGTGAATGCCACCGATCCGGCTGAGGCGATCCGGCGAGGGCGTGATCTCGATATGCCAGTGATAGTCCTCAGCGATGCTGGACCATTCCCCCGGCAAGAGCTTGGCAGCCTGGTTGGGCGCCGTGTAGAGCACCATCTCAAAAGAGGGATCGCCTGGCATCAGGGCCAACGTCTTGAAGTGCCCGCGCAGCAGCGTCGCCAGGTCCGCCGCCGCATCAGGCGTGAGCGCCTGCTCGTACGCGCAGGCGTGCTGTCTCGGCAGTATCCAGGCCTCGTAGGGTGAGCGGGCAGCGTAGGGCGCCAGCGCTACGAAATGGCGAGTCAGGCGGATCACGCGAACTTCGTCGGTCATCTCCTGGCGGATGATGTCGCAGAATACACAGCGGCGCTTGTACTCGAAATACTCGCGGCTCTGGATGAGCTGGCGCCGGACGTCGTCGAAGATGACCGGCACAGCGACCACACGGGAATACGGGTGGCTGATATGGGAGCCGGGCTTCTTGTAACGCCGCATGATCAGAATGTCGCGGATGGCCGGGTCCTTCTTGAGGTCCCGCAGGCGATCGCGATACATCCAGAGAACCTGCTCCCAGCCGGATTCATCCATCCCCGCCGGAGTGATGTGGTGGTCAGGGCTCTCGACGATGAGCTCGGTGGCTCCGCGCGGGGGAACCTTGTCGTAGAGACCAACCCCTTCGCGACCCACCTTGGATTCGACCAGGAAGTACGGATCGATCTCGGGTACCACGCGCACGCTCCAGCCCGGGCCGTCCGCCGAAGAGCCATCCTTGCGGTA
>Ga0335070_10006438_pt1 | contig 13824 bp, 7 predicted proteins | sample Lox_Sample_13_FD_206722 | JGI IMG/M metagenome (GOLD analysis project Ga0335070, IMG submission 206722) | Soil microbial communities from Loxahatchee National Wildlife Refuge, Florida, United States - Lox_Sample_1.3 | ecosystem: Environmental > Terrestrial > Soil > Wetlands | place: USA: Florida...
AAACCCAAGCTTGTTCAAGGCCGTCTTGGCGTCGATGGCGCGCGCCCCCGCCGGCAAGGCCAGCAGCGCCACGCCCGTCACTCCCCACCGTACGAATCGTTTCATGGTCACCTCCCGGGGCTCAGGGCGAGTCCGCAGCCGCTCCAAACGTCTCGGCGTTCGCCTCTCGAGTCTTCTGGATGATCATCGGAAAGTCTTCCTGAGTGACGAGACGACTCCCGGGGGGCGGCAAGGGAAAACCCGCCTGGACCAAGCTGCCGTCCACCTCGAACTCGACCGTCGCGTAGTTACGGAACAGTGCGCCCGACATGCCGCAGTGGGGCACCTCCGGTCCGGGCAACCTCGACAAACCCTTCATCCGCACGCTGGACGACGTGCGCGACGCTTTCCACGCACTGATCGTCGGCCGGCTCGGCGTGAAGAAGGCCTTTTATCACGGCCACTCACTGGGTGGCAGCACCGTGCTCGGCTACGCAGTGCGCTATCCGGATGCGGTGCGCGGCCTGATCCTCGAAGGGCCTGCGGGCCTCGAGGAGTACCCGAAAAACATCAAGTTCGGCGACAAGGAGCTGCCGCTTTGTGACAAGTCCTTCGCCTACGATCGAAAGCGCTGGGAGGAAGCCTATGCGCCGACCGGCATGGTCGAGGCCGAGATGAAGCGCACCGAGCAGGGCGTGCGCGACTTCTTCTACTTTAAGCAGCGCGACCCGAAGACCGGTGTGGTGAGCCCGAGCTACAACGGCTACTTCAAGAACGACACCGAGTATGCGCGGCTGCACACCGACCAGCGCATCGCAATGATCAGTGGCAACAAGCGTGAGCTCGATCAGGCGGCGAAGGCGGCACCACACTGGAGTCGCTCGGCTCCGGTCCGCTGCAGGTCGCCTATATCGCGGTGGGTACGCCCAAGCGCAACGACAAGGGAGAGATCGTCAACGGCTTCATCATCAGCACCTTCTACTCCGGCGACTCGACTTACATGTACAACACCTGGTACGCGAATCAGCCGGGCAACCCGTTCTCGGGCGGCGAGATCGTCGGCCCGGGACTTGCGATCGACACCGATAAGTACTACGTCGTCTTCCTCGATGCGATCGGACTGTGGGGCGCCTCCAAGCCGTCACATGGGCTGGGCCGCAAGTTCCCACTGTACAGCTATATGGACATGGTAGTGGCCAACTACCGCTTGCTGCGCGATCACCTGAACATCGCACAGGTCGAGGTTGCCACCGGCGTGTCAATGGGCGCCGCGCAGACCTGGGTATGGGGGGTGATGTATTCGCCGAGCGGTTATGTGAAGGCGATCATGCCGATGGGCGGCACCACCGCTTCCGACGGCGCTGATCCCGTGGGTCAGTGGACCTTCCGCCTCGGCACCGCGGCGATCGAAAGCGACCCCAACTGGCGCGCGACTAACGGCAACTACTACCACCTGCCAAAGGAGAAGCACCCGAACCAGGGCATGGAGATGATGTGGTCGACGCTGCAGATGACTGGCTACACCTTCCCGGTGCGCTCGGCCACGCCGTGGAAGACCCTGCAGCGCGAGGTCTTCTACTGGGAGCCGAAGGGAGACGAAACGGCCATCTGGATCGCACGGGTGAAGAACGAGGATGCGGTCGACTACTGGTACCGCAACAACGCCGGCTTCAACTACAACATCAACGCCGAGTTGAAGCGCATCAAGGCGCGCACGCCGGTCGTGCACGTTGTCGACGACCAGTGGCTGATGGTCGAGAACGCCCGCAAGGCGGCGCAGGCTGTGCCCGGTGCCGCTTTCGCCACACTGTCCGACCCGCAGGCGCACTATGGCGTGTTCCGCGCGCCCAATGTCCTGAAGGACACGATCAAGGCGTTCGTTGAGGACAAATTTACGACGTCACTCCCCGGCGTCGGCAGTGGCAGCAGCGGCGGCGGCGGATCGGCGCCGTCGAAGCCTGCCGGACTGGCCAAGTAACAGAAAAAAATCAGAGAGAAAGAATCAAGAGGCGTATTTGATTTCCGCATTGGTCCAGAGTTCCGTACGAGCGATGCTTATTTATGTCGCGCGGCACAACCCTCGGCCCCTGGGTTTGATTCTTCTTTTTCTATTGCCATACATCCAACCGTGTGTTAAGGATATTAACAACAGTCGGGCCCTGCGGCGGTCAACGACTCATGCCTGTGGGATCGGCTCTGCAAAAGGGGAAAGGATAGAGTATGGATCAACGGGAACTGCTCAAGAACTTTTACCTCTTCATCGGTGCGACTTCCAATGACTTGCAGGCCCTGGAGGCGATTGTCGAACGAAAGGATTACATCGGAGGAGACCTCGTTTACAATGAGGGAGAAGTTGCCGATGCCCTGTTCCTCATCGGAATGGGGGGAGTGGACATTGTGCCGAAGGGGAAGGAGATGGTCTTCGCCACGATTGGGAGTGGACAAGGGTTCGGCGAGCTTGCTTTTTTCGAACGTGGGATGCGGCCTGCTTCGGCTACTGCACGCGAACGCACCTATCTCATGCGGATACCATATGACCGGCTCTCAAAGCTACTTGCCGAGCGGTCCGAACTTGCTCTCCTCGTTTATCGTAATGCATGTGCGTTTTTCACGAAACACTTCCGCATGATGGCGCTCGACTTGAACCGCCGTTACCTCTAATCAGTAGATCAACTCTTCAGCTGTCGCCGTGTTAGACCTTTGGCCTTGCTCAGGGTGGGTACTGAGCGATGTTGTTGGGCATCTCAACAGCCGAGGCTTGAGTCCAATCAATTAAGACACAGACTCTCTGCCTCAACCTCAGTAGTCTACCCAAACCCCTTTTGATCCACCGTCAAAATGACAACAATCCATCGCACGAAAACGGGATAAATAACTATTTTGAAACGGTAATTGTCGATCATCATCCAAGTCGCGACCGGAAAAATCTCAAGTAGTTGACATTCTCTATTCTTCACTCTATTGTTAGTGTTGAAATATCGTCACCAAATCTCCTTAATACGTGATGTCCGGGAATATGATTACAGGAGAGCACGGACAGGAGTTTGTTGACGTTGACTTGTGCTAAGGCACAAGAAGTAAAATTCTTCTCACATGCTTTGGTGTAAAAGGAGTGATTAGTGCTGGCTTCCCGTCGTACACAATGGATATTGGTCTGTTATTCCTTCTTGCTCTCCCTCCTGTTCATCTCTGAACTCTCCGTCTCTCTGCGTTCTGCCCAGGCGCAGACTCAACGCGCCCTGGAAGCGAAGAGCATCCTGGCCCTGCCACAGCAGGAAACCGCTCCGCCTCCTTCCGCAAAGCAGATCCTTGTGCTTTACACGTACGCAGGCGGTATTACAGTGAATCAGAAGGCTACCGGTGCTTTTTTTTCCGTTCTCACGAGTCGCGGCCTCAATAACGATGATGTTTTTCTTGAATACCTGGACCTGCAGCGCGATAACTCGCCGGCATATCGCCGAAGAGTCGCCAATCTGCTCCTGGATAAATATGGCAAACGTGATGTCGGGTTGATTGTCACCGTACACACGTGGGCGCTTGAATTTCTCTTGGAAGAATGCAAGGGACTGTTTCCCGATGTGCCCATATTCTCCTTCTTGGTTGCAAGGCCGGAATTGATCAAGGCCAAGAACACCGGGCGCAGGATCTTGTTACGGCCGCAAAATATGGACATGGGGGGGACGCTGGAAATAGCGTTGAAGATGTTCCCTGAGACCCGAAAAGTCGTCTTCGTGGTCGGAGCTGCACCTGCGGATAAACGCTTTGAACATGAGGCACGGCATATTTTTGAGCCCTGGCGTGGGAAAGTGGAAATTGAGTACACCAGCGATCGTACTTACGAGGGAATGCTGCAATTGGTCGCGACCCTCCCACGCAGGTCAATTGTAATTTACTGTGATGTGTTTTCAGATGTCACCGGGCGGATCTTCACCCCTCTAGAGGTCGGGAAGATGGTCGCTAAGACCGCCAACGCACCGGTTTTCTGCCTCTGGGACACCCTGATCGACGGCGGCGTCATCGGAGGCTCGCTCCTGAGCTTCGAGGCCGAAGGCGCATACGCAGCAAAGACAGTCCTTGACATCCTGGACAAAAAGATAGTGCTGACTAAGCCGGAAACTACCCTTCCCAGCAGCAAAACATATATGTTCAACTGGCAACAGCTCAGGCGCTGGGGAGTGAAGGAAAGTGTACTCCCCAAGGGGAGCGTGCTGGTGAATCGTGTTCCAACTTTGTGGGAGCAGCATAAATGGCTTGTCATTGGGAGTATTTCCGTATTCCTAGCACAGACATTGCTGGTCATTGGGTTGTTGATTCAGAGGAACCTCAAGAGAAAAGCGGAGTCTTCGCTGAGGGAAAAGACAGAAGAGCTAGATAGATTTTTTGATGTGAACCTCGACTTATTATGCATCGCGAACACCGACGGCTATTTCCTTCGCCTCAACCCGGCCTGGGAAGGGATACTCGGTTATTCCCGCGAAGAGCTCATGGCGAAGCGTTTTATTGAGTTTATTCACGCGGATGATTTGGAGAGGACGCGGGACGCTCTCTCCACTCTGGCCTCGCAGCAGAAAGTTTTTTCTTTTGAAAACCGTTACGGTTCCAAAGACGGCACGTATCGATGGCTGCAATGGACTTCCGTCCCGGCCGGAAAACTCATCTATGCGGCTGCTCGGGACATCACCGAGCGCAAGCAGACGGAGGACGAGCTAAGGAAAAGTGAGGAACGTTTTCGAATGCTTGTCGAGACAATGAATGAAGGATTGGGAGTACGAAACGAAAATGGCGTGTGGACTTATGTCAATGACCAACTCTGTTGGATGCTGGGACATTTGCCTGGTGACATCATCGGTCATCCGGTCACAGAATTTCTTGATGAGGTGAATCAAAGCGTCTTTAGAGAGGAGGTTCAACATCAAAGAAAAGGAAATTACTCCCCGTATGAGATCACATGGACACGCACAGATGGAAGAAAGGTGACGACCATTGTGTCGCCCAGACCTATTTTCAATCCAGAGGGCAAACTTAAGGAAGTTTTCTCAGTATTTACAGACATCACCGAGCGCAAGCGGACGGAGGAGGCGCTGCGCGAGAGCGAAAAAAAGGCCCAACGAATCGCTACGGAGGCATCTGTGTTGGCCGAGATCGGCCGGATTATCAGCTCAACGCTAATTGTTGAGGATATCTATGAACGTTTTTCTGCGGAGGTCAGGAAGATTCTTCCTTTTGAGCGGATTTTGATCAACCTCATTGACAGTGAAGAGAGGACCGCTAAAAACGTTTACATCGCAGGAGAAGACGTTCCAGACCGGGAGGTGGGCAAGGTCTATCCTCTCGAAGGTTCGGGGAATGCCGAGATGCTTCGTACTAAGTCAACCTTCCTCCTGCAATCAGAAGATTTTGAAGAGGATATACGCCGATTTCCGAGACTGGTGTCTACTTTTCAAGCAGGATTTCGATCGATCATGAATGTTCCATTAATCTCAAAAGGAGAAGTCATCGGGGGGTTCCTCTTGAGGTCTTTTAGGCCCCATGCCTATACGGACGAGCACGCGCGACTCGCCGAGAGAATTGCGAGTCAAATTTCGGGGGCCATCGCCAATGCCCAGCTTTTCTCGAAACAAAGGCAGGCTGAGGAGGCGTTGAGAGAGAGCGAGGAGCGATTCCGGCAGGTGGCTGAGAATGTCGGTGACTTCATTTGGGAGGTTGACGCGAATGGCCTGTATCTTTATACGAGTCCGTCCGTCGAAAAGATCCTGGGCTATAGGCCTGATGAGCTGGTGGGGAAGATGCACTTCTATGATCTGTTTGCCCCGGAGATCCGCGAAGAGCTTAAGGCAGCCGCTTTGAAGGTGTTTGCTACAAAGGGGTCGTTCCGGGCTTTACCGAATCCAAACATAAGCAAAGAAGGAAAGGTAGTGCGTCTGGAGACCAGCGGGACGCCGGTACTGGACGAAACCGGCAATCTGTTGGGATATCGCGGTGCTGACACCGATGTGACCGGCCACAAGCAGGCGGAGGAGGAGTTGAGGCGGCACCAGGAGCAGCTGGAGGAGGAGGTGGATAGGCGCACGGCCGACCTGATCATGGCCCGGGACCAGGCGGAGGTTGCCAACCGGGCGAAGAGCGAATTTTTGAGCAATATGAGCCATGAGCTTCGAACGCCGCTGAACAGCATACTGGGGATTGCGCAGTTGATGGAGCGCGATGCCGGGTTTCCCGACGCCTACCGGGATACCCTGAAGATCCTCAGTCGCAGCGGGGCTCATTTATTGGAACTGATCAATGATGTGCTGGAATTGTCCAAGGTCGAGGCTGGGAAAATGACATCGAGTATTACCGGCTTCGATCTTCAAAGCTTCCTGGGGGACATGGAAGAGATGATTCGGCTGCGGGCCGATGAGAAAGGTTTAAACCTGCTTTTTGACGATCAGTCCCACCTGCCTCGGTATATAGAGACCGATGTGCGCAAGCTTCGTCAGATTCTCATGAACCTTCTTGGCAATGCCATTAAGTATACCGACCATGGCGAGGTGACGTTGAGGGTCGCATTTAAGGAGGGTATGGACAGAGTTCCTTGGGCAACGCCTTTATTTTCGGGTCGTCTTGAATTTGAGATTGAGGATACGGGGATCGGCATTGCCCTGGAGGATAAGGAAAGGATCTTTGAGCCTTTTGTGCAAGTGAACCCGGGCCGAACAACCGGGGAGGGAACCGGGTTGGGGTTGACCCTGAGCCGCGTGTATGTGGAGCTGCTGGGCGGTGAGTTGACGCTTCGCAGCCAGCTCGGGAGGGGCAGCACCTTCACCTTTCATCTTCCGGTCAAACTGGCTGAACGCGCAGCGGTTCATACGCAGGAGGCGGGTCGTCAGGTGATTGGCCTGATGCCGGGTTATCCTGCTTATCGGCTTCTGGTTGTGGACGACAGTGTTGAGAATCGTCTCGTACTTCGGAGGTTGTTGGAACAGGTTGGCTTTAATGTTCTGGAGGCGGCCAGCGGGCAGGAAGGGTTGGAATTGTATGAGAGGAGTCAGCCACACCTGATCTGGATGGATCTGCGGATGCCGGGGATGGACGGGAACGAGGTAGCGCGGAGAATTCGGGAGATGGAAAGTCGAAGGCGGGATGGAGAGGGCAAGGGAATCCATATCCCGATCATTGCCTTGACCGCGGGGGTGATGGGAGATGAAAGACTCTCTTCTCATTCCGAGGTATTTGACGGGTGGGTGTACAAGCCTTTTCGGGAGACGGAGATATTCGAGATGCTTGAGAGACACCTGGGAGTCCAATTTGTTTACCAACGGTCGGCTATTGATGTTGATAAGATCAGGGATGCGGTGGCTTTAACGCCAGCTGATCTTTCGATTTTATCTGCGGATTGGCTCAACGAATTTTATCGAGTTTTAAGAAAGGGGCGTTCCGCGGAGCTTTTCAAGCTGATCGATCAGATTGAGGCGGAGCATGGTGAACTGGCGGGCACACTTGCGGGATTGGTTCGGATTCACCGGTTTGATAAGCTCATTGCGGTAGCCGAGGGGGCGCTTAAGGAGAACGCGAATGGATAAGACTGAACCCCAGAAGGTAAAGGGTAATGTTTTAATTGTAGAAGACGATCTGTCGGCGCGGCAGGCCTTGGAGGCTTTCCTGATGCGTGAGGGGTATGAAGTCAGGTGTGCGCCCAACGGTCAGACCGCATTGATGTTTGTCCGGGAAGATCCGCCCGAATTGATTCTGCTCGATATTCGGTTACCAGATATGGATGGGTTTGAGATCTGCCAGCATCTTAAAAAAGACAGGGCAGATAATATCCCGGTGATCTTCATCAGCGCCCTGCATGAATTAAAGGATAAAGTCAGGGGATTTGCGGCTGGAGGAGTGGACTATGTTACCAAGCCATTTCAGGCTGAAGAACTGTTGGCACGGGTGGGGACACATTTAACCCTTCAACGCTTGCAGAAACAGATCGCGGCTCAGAATGCACAACTTGAGCAAGAAGTCGTCAGAGCCACACAGGCTGAAGAGAAGATAAAACACACGGCTGAAGAGTGGAGGTCGACATTTGATTCCATCAAAGATCCGGTTTCGATCCATGATAAAGATTTCAAGATTGTCAGAGCAAACAAGGCCTTTGCTGATATCTTCAGGATGGAGATTCGAGAGGTTATCGGTAAAAAATGCTACGAAGTCATTCATGGAGCCGAAGAGCCTTGGCCTAATTGTCCCCATAATCAGACCGTGAGGTCTGGGAAGGGGGTGATAGAGGAATTTTTCGAACCCCACTTGAGGAGGTATTTGCAAATTTCTGCCTCGCCAATATTGAATGATAGCAATGAGGTGATCGGGTCCGTTCATATTGTCCAAGACATCACCGAGCGCAAGCAGGTGGAAGAAGCCCTGAGAAAGGCGCACGACGAACTTGAAGAACGGGTAAGGGAACGAACAGCAGATCTGGCAAAAGCAAACGAACAGTTGCTTGCTTCCGAAAAGGCCCTGCAGGAACGCCTCCGGGAGATAGAGCAGCTCAAGGAACGGCTCTATTCAGAGAACGTTTACCTCCAAGAGGAAATTAAACTTCTTAGTGAACATTCGGAAGTCATAGGGCAAAGCGTCGCGATGAAGAAAGTTCTGGCTCAGGTCGAGCAGGTAGCGCAGACGGACAGCACCGTGCTCATCCTTGGGGAAACCGGGACGGGAAAAGAACTCCTGGCCAGAAGTATCCACAAGCTGAGCAGGCGGAAAGATCGAGCTTTGGTGACGGTCAACTGTGCCTCCCTGCCACCCACGCTGATCGAAAGCGAGCTCTTTGGTCGGGAAAAAGGTGCTTACACAGGAGCCTTGACCAAGATGAACGGTCGTTTCGAGATTGCCGATGGGTCCACGCTCTTTCTCGATGAGATCGGTGAAATTCCCATTGAATTGCAGAGCAAGTTGCTCAGGGTTCTCGAGGAGGGCAGTTTCGAACGGTTAGGATCAACGAAGCCTTTGCGCGTGGATGTCCGCATTATTGCTGCCACCAACCGGGACATCGCGCGGGAAGTGAAAGAGGGCAGATTCAGGACGGATCTCTACTATCGCCTTAACGTGTTCCCCATTGTGATCCCACCGCTGCGCGAGCGTCCCGAGGATATTCCTCTCATGGTCTGGGCGTTTGTCAAGGAGTTTCAGAAGAAGATGGGAAAGGAGATCGAAAACATTTCGAAGAGGAGCATGGAATCACTGCAATCCTATTCATGGCCGGGCAACGTCAGGGAACTGAGGAATGTGCTCGAGCATGCCATGATTATGAGTAGCGGCAAAACCGTGGTCGTCCAGGCGCCCAAGCTTACGTCTTCGGAAACACCCGACGCTCGAAACCTCGAGGATATAGAGCGCAGACACATCGTGAGTGTGTTGGAGAAGAATGGCTGGCGCGTCGGGGGAAAAGGTGGAGCTGCCGAAGTCCTCGGTCTGAAGAGATCGACCTTATATTCGAAAATGAAGAAATTGGGTATTAATCGTCCGAATTCCTAATGCCGAGATGAAAACATTTTTTCAGCATATCGTCGGCATATCGACAGATGGCCAGATTCAATTCGCTCTAAATAAGTTACACCTCCTAAAGAAAACCTCTTAATCCTAGCAAGTTACCTGTTAAATCAAACGCCATCTTCCACTTGGCATGCTTTTCGCTAAGTATATAGTCCAACGGCGAAGAAACACAGATCGCTGTCGATACGGGAGGGTAGAAATCATTTTGTCAATGGGCCGGATATTTTAACTTACTGTAGAGAGGAGTTAAGATCATGACAATATTATTATGCACACTACTTCTGCTTTTGACTCTTGTGGGCCGTCCAAAGAAAGCAATGGAGATTATGACAATACTATGTACATCACTTTTGCTTCTGACTTTTGTCGGCTGTTCCCATTCCAATTCCAACTTTGCCCGGCAGTGGCCAGCTTTACATTACTATAACAGCAAGGCGCCGGCTGACCAAAATCTCCAACAGTATCTGGCTGACCTAAATCGCCAGCAAAACAGTGTTCCCTTCACAAATGGGGGTCTAAACTATTCTTATACCCTCCTGAATTGGTGAGCTGCTTCTTCAATTTAATGCAAGGCGGATTATTTCCCTTTAAAGGCTCGGCAAGACAAAAGGGAATTTTTGCACTGGTTGAATCTGTTTTATTACACCGGGAGGACACGTCAGGCGATGAATAGATCAATCGGCTTCCTGACCACTTGCCGAAGCCGACATCAGCCCGCCACACATTGTCCGCCTTCTGTGGGCAGTTCTTTTAGGTGAACCGCAGTGGGCAAACTCGGACATTCTCCCTCTTTTAGATCCAAATCGACCACACCCAAGTGGATAACAATCTATTACCCATTCCTGTTCTTTATCCTGTTTATCTGTGAACTTTCCGTCGCCCTCGTTCCAGCCCTGGCACAGCCGAAGGTTTTGCCTGCTTCAGTCCCCAAGCGTGTCCTGCTCCTGTACACCTATGGAGATGGGTTGCCGGCCTATGAAAAGGCGACTCCGGCCTTTATTTCCGTGATGACAGCAGCCGGGATAAACGTCAACGATCTTTTCTTCGAATATCTCGATCTGGAACGCCATAAGGATGCGGAATATCGGCGTAGACTCGTCGATCTACTCCATTATAAGTATGCCAAGCGGAAGGCCGACTTGATCGTTGCCGTACACACGGGCGCGCTTAATTTTCTCTTGGATGAGGGCAAGGGACTCTTCCCCGATTCGCCTGTCTTTTCCTATTTAATTGTTAGGCCCGAGTTGATCGAAGCGAAAAACACAGGGCGCCGAATCCTGCAACGGCCACAGAGCTTGGATATGAGAGGGACACTGGAAATAGCCCTGAAGATGTTCCCCAAAACTCGGAGAGTCGTCTTCGTAACCGGAACCGCAGAGGGAAGACTTGAACATGAGGCCAAAACTGCTTTTGAGCCCAGGCGCGACAAGCTGGAATTCCAGTATACCAGTGATCGTTCCGTCGAGGAAATCCTGCAATTGGTTTCAAGCCTCCCACCCCGGTCAATTGTCATCTACTGTAATGTCTTTTCAGATAAGACTGGCCGGACTTTCATCCCCCGGGAGGTCGGGAAAATGGTTGCCAAGGCCGCCAACGCTCCGGTTTTCTGTCTCTGGGACACACTGATGGGCAGCGGCCTCATCGGTGGCTCGCTTCTGAGCTTCGAGGCCGAAGGCACGTACGCAGCCAATATGGTCCTTGACATCCTGAACGGGAAAACAGTTCTGACAAAGCCTGTAACCACCCTTCCGACGAGCAAAACATATATGTTCGATTGGGGTCAGCTCAGGAGATGGGGGGTGGATGAGAGCGTGCTCCCCAAAGGGAGCATCATCTGGAACAGGGAGCTCACGCTTTGGGACTTCAAATATTATATGATCGGGGCCCTGATCTTTTGTCTGGCGCAAATCACCCTGATCGCCGGACTGGTGAGGCAGAACCGTCGCAGGAAAAAGGCCGATAAGAATTTACAGGAGCGGCTGCGGTTTGAGCGATTGATCACTGACATATCGGCCAGATTCATCAATGCGGCACCTGATGCACTTGACCGAGAAATCGAGGGTGCTCTAAAAGAGATCGTCGATTTCTTTCACGTGAGCCATTCCGTTTTGATAGAAGGTTTCCCCGAGGAGCCCAGGGCGGTGATCACCTACGCTGTCCATGCGGACGACGTTCCTCCGACCCCTCTCGGGGGAGATCTGTATCTTCCTTTTCCCTGGGCTTCAAAGTTGTTGGCGCAAGGTGAGATTCTATGCATTCCCACGCTTGACAGGCTGCCGGCGGAGGCTGCGGTAGAAAGGGAAGTATACAGGAAATTGGGTGTGCGGTCTTTCTTGATTATCCCCTTGTTGATCGAGGGCTTACCGAAGTATGCCATTGCCATTTCCAGTCACCAGGAAGAGCGGGTCTGGCCTTTGGATTATATATCCCGGCTGGAGCTGATGGGGCGGATGATTGTAAATAGCCTGGAGGCCAAGCGGGCCGAGTCGTCGCTGCGGCAGAAAACCGAGGAGCTGGATCAATTCTTCAACGTAAACCTCGACTTATTATGCATTGCGAACACCGACGGCTATTTCCTTCGCCTGAATCCAGCCTGGGAAACGATCCTCGGTCATTCCCGCGAAGAACTCATGGCGAAGCGGTTCCTCGACCTCGTCCACCCTGACGATTTGGAAAAAACCCGGGAGGCTGTCTCCACACTGGCATCCCAGCAGGAACTGTTTCTTTTCGAAAATCGTTACCGTTGCAAAGACGGCACGTATCGATGGCTGGAGTGGAGTTCAGTACCGGCTGGGAAGCTAATCTACGCAGCCGCCCGGGATGTGACCGACCACAAGCGGGCGGAGGAGGAGTTGAGGCGGCACCAGGAGCAGCTGGAGGAGGAGGTGAATAGGCGCACGGCCGACCTGATCATGGCCCGGGACCAGGCGGAGGTTGCCAACCGGGCGAAGAGCGAATTTTTGAGCAATATGAGCCATGAGCTTCGAACGCCGCTGAACAGCATACTGGGGATTGCGCAGTTGATGGAGCGCGATGCCGGGTTTCCCGACGCCTACCGGGATACCCTGAAGATCCTCAGTCGCAGCGGGGCTCATTTATTGGAACTGATCAATGATGTGCTGGAATTGTCCAAGGTCGAGGCTGGGAAAATGACATCGAGTATTACCGGCTTCGATCTTCAAAGCTTCCTGGGGGACATGGAAGAGATGATTCGGCTGCGGGCCGATGAGAAAGGTTTAAACCTGCTTTTTGACGATCAGTCCCACCTGCCTCGGTATATAGAGACCGATGTGCGCAAGCTTCGTCAGATTCTCATGAACCTTCTTGGCAATGCCATTAAGTATACCGACCATGGCGAGGTGACGTTGAGGGTCGCATTTAAGGAGGGTATGGACAGAGTTCCTTGGGCAACGCCTTTATTTTCGGGTCGTCTTGAATTTGAGATTGAGGATACGGGGATCGGCATTGCCCTGGAGGATAAGGAAAGGATCTTTGAGCCTTTTGTGCAAGTGAACCCGGGCCGAACAACCGGGGAGGGAACCGGGTTGGGGTTGACCCTGAGCCGCGTGTATGTGGAGCTGCTGGGCGGTGAGTTGACGCTTCGCAGCCAGCTCGGGAGGGGCAGCACCTTCACCTTTCATCTTCCGGTCAAACTGGCTGAACGCGCAGCGGTTCATACGCAGGAGGCGGGTCGTCAGGTGATTGGCCTGATGCCGGGTTATCCTGCTTATCGGCTTCTGGTTGTGGACGACAGTGTTGAGAATCGTCTCGTACTTCGGAGGTTGTTGGAACAGGTTGGCTTTAATGTTCTGGAGGCGGCCAGCGGGCAGGAAGGGTTGGAATTGTATGAGAGGAGTCAGCCACACCTGATCTGGATGGATCTGCGGATGCCGGGGATGGACGGGAACGAGGTAGCGCGGAGAATTCGGGAGATGGAAAGTCGAAGGCGGGATGGAGAGGGCAAGGGAATCCATATCCCGATCATTGCCTTGACCGCGGGGGTGATGGGAGATGAAAGACTCTCTTCTCATTCCGAGGTATTTGACGGGTGGGTGTACAAGCCTTTTCGGGAGACGGAGATATTCGAGATGCTTGAGAGACACCTGGGAGTCCAATTTGTTTACCAACGGTCGGCTATTGATGTTGATAAGATCAGGGATGCGGTGGCTTTAACGCCAGCTGATCTTTCGATTTTATCTGCGGATTGGCTCAACGAATTTTATCGAGTTTTAAGAAAGGGGCGTTCCGCGGAGCTTTTCAAGCTGATCGATCAGATTGAGGCGGAGCATGGTGAACTGGCGGGCACACTTGCGGGATTGG
>Ga0335070_10006439_pt1 | contig 13824 bp, 15 predicted proteins | sample Lox_Sample_13_FD_206722 | JGI IMG/M metagenome (GOLD analysis project Ga0335070, IMG submission 206722) | Soil microbial communities from Loxahatchee National Wildlife Refuge, Florida, United States - Lox_Sample_1.3 | ecosystem: Environmental > Terrestrial > Soil > Wetlands | place: USA...
TTTGCCGGGCTTGCGATGCGTGCTCCGTGTGCCATGAGGGCGGTCTTTAACCCTTCGCCTTGTCCCTTGGCCAAGCGAAAGACGGCGCCGTGAAAGCCACCTGTACTATCCAGGTACTCAATGGCAACGCTGTCGTACTTCTTGTGCGAGAAGAGGCTCACCGCTCGGCCTCCGCCAAACGGAACCGCAGCTTTTCCGAGGGTTAGGGGCACACCGCCTATCTGCTTGTCTTGCTCTCCAAGCGAGATGTTCTGAATAGAACTTATAGTCACTTGTGCGCTCTGTCCGCCGTCGCGTTCAAAACTCAGGCAGTCGTTCTCAATAGAAAGCTTGCCACCAACATTTCGCCGCACATCTTCAAACCCCAAGATGTGGGTGACATGCATAGGACGGCTTGTGACAGTGTTGTCGGCTTGCGTTTGGCCGTGGGCATTAATACTCAGCCAACCGAGCAAGATGAGGAGGGCCAGGGCCCCCCTCATCAGAAGAGATGAATGGTTTGTTGTTGCGGACGATTTGAATAGGCTATTCATGATCCTTCTTTCTCGAAGAGAAGAGGAGCAATAACCATGCCAAACTGCTCAACGGCACTTCGAGCACTCTCAACCAGATCCAAGATGTGACTCGCCATTGTCGTGAGCTCGAACTTGGGTACGCTACCAAACATGGCGGAGGAGAAAGTGGCGTAGTTTCATGAGGTTTGAGACATTGCCCGACTATTACTTTCCCGGCACATACTGGTCCTAGGACGGACGTCTCGCCGCCACCCATTACTGGTCTGTTACCAAGCTGCGCGCCTGCCTGCTACAAGTGCCACCCCTGTGGCTACTGCGCCCTTCGGCGGGCATGACGCACAGTCGATCGATTTGTTGTTGCAGATCGGGAGATGCAAGTTGAGGCTTTGGTTCACGCGCTAAGACACCGAGTGAAGCGAGGCAGTCTGCTTCCCCTCTATGTGTCGATGGGGGAGAATGCTACGTCATCGCACCTTGGACGTTACTTGCTGCTCGCCAGTTGGGCTGGAAGGGTGGAGATCAGTTTCGCGATCGCCAGCTCCGTAGCCCTATTCATCTGAGCCACTACTCCAGGCATGGTTCGTTCTGACACGTTCCCAACTTCAGAAACTGAGTTCGCCCAAATTGTCGTGCCCGTCGAAATCCTGGTGATTTGCGCAGACAATGCAACTTCTACCTTGACTCCGGACTCGTAGTCCACTTCCTCAAGCTTCTCTATAGTTCCGGTGAATACATAGTCATTATCATGACGACCGTCGTAGATCGAAACCGTGGCGAATTGGCCGCTGGCACGAAGGTTGTCGACGATCGCACTTGTTACAACCTGTCTTGGATCTGCTGCCCAGCGATGATATTCGTAGAAGCCGATTTGTTCCGGCGTAGGTCGATACACAATCGGGCCTTGCCGCAAGTAGCTCGGGCATCGGAACTGCCGCACCGCGATCGAGGTGCGAACGTTGTCTGGCGGGGGAGGGTCCGCGGGCGCGGGCAGGTTCATCGCGTAGTATTTAGCGGATTTCACACCGCCGCATCCGGTCAGAGCAGGCAAGAGCGCCAGAGCTATACCAAGAACAATCGAAATCTTTTTCATATCTCCTTCTCCTGTTCGACCAATTGCTATTTCGGGACCTGCCGTTCCTGAGGTTGCTTGATACGAACCAAGCTCCAAGGACGCTGCTTCAAGGAATTCGTGAATTGATTCAGGTTGTCAGTTGCGTCCCGCAAGTTCTCCATTGTGTCGCTGATCTTGTCGTCGTTGGCCCGTACCATAGATTGCATCGACTGCAGCAGGCTGTTGGCCTGTTCCAGGGTAGTCTGCAGCTGAATCAAGTCCTGCCTCATGGGCTGACGCAAATCCGTGACGGTGCCGTTCACGTTTTGAATGGTGTCATCAGCATGCTGGCTAACTTCCGTTAATTGTTCTGTTAGCTGGGCAATTTTGGGCCGTTCTTCAGCGACTAAACGTTCAACGTTATCAAGGATTGCCTGGACCTTTTTCTGATTCGGCGGACCGGTCATGTTGTCAAGGTTCGCGAGCAGGCGATTAAGGTTGCCGCTAACGCCGTTGAGTTCCTCCTGTGCCTGGAGGATCAAGCGGTTCGCGTTATCTGCGACAGTTGCCATTTTTCCGGCGATCTCATCCAGGCTGGCTGCTTCTTGGGAGGCAATCACTGAGCCGGGTGCGAGCCGCTTGGCATCGTTGCTGCCAGTGGTGATCGACAGTGCAGCGCCGTTCATGACACTGGTGAATCCGAGTTTCGCCACGGACTTCTCGTTCAGTGGAGTCTCCTTCTTAACCTCCAAGAGAATCTCGATGCGGGTTGGATCCGCAGACCAGGGCCGCACGGCCGTCACTTTGCCGGCATTGATGCCTCCGAACAACACCGACGCTCCAGGTTCCAATCCGCCGGCATACCGAAGATAAGTGCGATAGGGCACGGTGCCGCCACCGAACTGCGCATTAAGCAGGCAGATAACAGTGAAAGAGAGAATCGCGAAGCAGCTAAGAACAAATGCACCGACCTTCGCTTCCGTACTCATGAGTTTGCCTCCTGACCGTGCACATATCTTTCCAGGTAACCTGCAACGGCAGGCGCATGTACCGGATTGTCCGGCACGCGATTTAGGAACTGCTTGACCCGTGGATGTTGGCTGGCCCGGATCTCGTCTTTTGTTCCGACGGCGATGAATCGGCCATTCGATAGCATCGCGATCCGGTCAGCAATTCGGAATGCGCTCGCCAATTCATGAGTGACAACCAGCGCGGTGATCTGGAAGGTATCCTTGAGAAACAGGATCAGTTCATCCAATTCCGCGGCGACGATGGGATCGAGTCCGGCTGAAGGCTCGTCCAGCATTAACAGTTCGGGATCCATGGCAAGGGCACGTGCGACTGCCGCACGCTTTTTCATTCCACCAGACAGTTCTTTTGGGTGAAGTTCGCCGAACTCTGCCAAGCCAACTACTGCCAGCTTCATCCAAACGACCAGATCGATAGTAGAGGGGGCGAGTCGGGTGTGCTCCCGGAGCGTGAGAGCGACATTCTCTCCGACCGAGAGTGAATTGAATAAAGCGGCGCTCTGAAACGCGACCCCTATGGAGCTACGGATGCTTGTCAATTCCGTAGGGCTACAGCGCGTGATATCGACACCTTTAATCAGAATGCTGCCCGATTTCGGTCGCTCGAGGCCGAGGACTTGACGCAACAATGTACTCTTCCCGGAACCGCTGCCACCCAGCAGAACCGTGACTTCGCCTGCCTCAATGTCGAGATTCACACCATCGAGCACTCGCCGGCCGTCGTATTCCACTACGAGATCACGCACGGAGATCAAGCTCATTTACGCGCCTCCCATGAAATAGAAAATAGCAGTGAAGATTGCGTCGGCAACGATGACCATGAATGTTGAACGGACCACCGCGGCCGTGGTGGAACGACCGACGGCATCTGGACCGCCACGGACGCGAAAGCCCTCCAGGCATCCCACGTGAGCAATAATGGTGGCGAACGCAAGGCTCTTGATAAGACCTGCCAGCAAATCGCGTAGCGCAATGGAAGTGAGCACGTAATGAAAATAGAGAGGGAGAGCGAGGTGCGTGCTGAACAACATGAACAGCCCGCCAGCAAGGATGCCGAAGAAGTTGGACACGATACTTAGACAGGGAACTGAAACCAGCGCTGCGAGGTACTTTGGCGCCAGCAAAAACTCCAGTGGTTCAAAAGCCATGACCTTCAAAGCATCGATTTCTTCCGTGACTTTCATGGTGCCGATCTCGGCTGCAAAGGCCGATCCCGAGCGTCCACTGACGGCAATGGCTGTCAGCAGAGGACCGAGTTCACGTGTGAAACCGATCGCGACCAGGTCGATCACATAATGTAAAGCTCCGAAGCGCCGTAGTTCGGATGCGCCCTGCATGGCGAGAATGAACCCGCTGCACATTGCCAACAGAGCCACCATGGGCACCGCGTGCACCCCAATGTCCAGCATTTGGTGAACCGCCGCACGCCAGCGATATCGGTTGCCGACGAAAGGCAAAGCGTTGCGAATTCCTCGCAGCGTAGCCCACCACTGGATATTCAGGCTTCCTATGTAGTCGAGCTCCTTAAGCGTCTCTCTTCCGGTGAACTCAAGAGCATTGGAGGTTAGACTGCCTTTGCGAGCATGGTTCATCGTGGGATGCTCCCGCTAAAGAGGTTCGCAATTCCCGTTATCTCGAAGAATCGAAGTAGTCGCCCTTGCAAGCCTTGTAAGCTCAGTTCGGTGTTATGACTCTTGGCAAGCTTCAGCGCTTCGATCAAGCTGGCGACACCGGAGCTGTCGAAGTGCGTGACCGCTGAAAAATCGATGCTCACCGTTTTCGAACCCGGAGTTTGCAACAGTGCGAGAAGACGCTCCCGCACAGCGGGTGACGACTCCATATCAATTGGGCCGTACAAGTTGACCTGAGTGCGGTCTGGGCCGGCAATAATCTTGATACGGGCTTCACGGGGTGATTTGTGGTCGTTGCTCGACACGCGGCTTATTCCCTTTCGGTGCGGCTTGCTATTGACCTAGCAGTTAGAGTTCCGCTGTGGGCAGGTTGCAAGTCTTGGAGAATCAACAGCTACTTCTGGGCATAGCCCAACGGCTGGCACTACATCGCGGCACTGCCCATTTATGGGCAGTGGTCACGCAAGCAGCCGCCTGTTAACCTTTGTTTGTATCGCTAGGGGGAGCCGAAGTGGTGCTCCGCGATGGCTCTGGAGCAAGGTACGGACGTCTCTCTGCTTCTCGGCTCGTTGGCAGTTGCTAGGCCAGTGTGTCACAGAAGCCGAACCCGAGAGTTAGCTCAACGCCGCGGCCCGAATAGTCCCTCAATCCTCAAAGCTACGGAGGCCGCCGCGAAAACCGCGCTTAACGTTTTCCCACATCCACTTGATTACCCGTGCATCGTTGTAGCAGTAGGCCAGGTTGTGATTGAGAGTCGAAAAGCAGTGCTTCTGGCACGTCTTTTTCATATCCGCGAGTTGATTCTGATCGAAGCTGCACCGGTCGATGCTGCCCCAATCAAAGGAAGCGGAATACATGGGAAAGCACGGACCCACAGTCCCGTCCGTCCGAATGATAACGTTGTTTTGTCCAGCACGACAGTTCCACTCGGCGAAGTTCAGCTCTCCGTCGTCACCCTGAAAAACCCCAGCGGCTCTCCTTAGCTTCTCCTGGGTTTCAGCCGCAGAACCTTCACCATCTCCGTACCAGCCGACCTCCCGGATATCAAGTCCTGATGACATACGCAGAAAGGTTTTCATTTCTTCGAGCCGCTGCACTGAGTTGACCATCTGATACCCGGCTTTGTTCTTGACGATGATCCAATCCACCAGGTTGTCGAGATTGCGCCAGTCCTCCGTTCGGAAGTAGGTTGGGTTTTCACCCAGGTGTTTGAAGTGTTCGTCCTGCTCCAGCATGGGGGTCTCATTGAGATGGTAATCGGTAGCAATGCGATGATCGTGAGCATATTCGGTCAGCATTTTCACGTCTTTAAGATTGTTCCGACAGATGTTGATGTTGAAGAAAACCAAGTAGTCGTACACATATTGCTTGCGCAAGATATATTCCAGGTTTTTCTGCACAGGAACAAACGCTTTAGGAAGGCTGGGTTTCAGATCCCAGGAATCCAGCGCAAAGTTAAAGACGGCAACGCCCGCGTCCCCGAGGCGGTCAGCGAGCTCAGGCCGGAGCAAACGCCCGTTCGTTGCAACGTATACCCAAAAGCCTTTCTTTGCGGCGTAGTAGACGACTTTGTGGATGAATTCCGGCCTCAGGAGCGGTTCACCACCCATGCATGCGAGAACACGGCAGCCGTGATCATAAAGCCAATCAATGGATCTGCGCGCAACGTCCTCGGTCATGCCTTTTACCCGGTTGTCGAATGACCAACAGTACCAGCAATCCAGGTTGCACTTATATTCGACAAAGAGGTAAGCAGTGATGGGATGGAAGTCTCCGGGCAGCACGCGGGAACGTATGTAAGGATAAAGCCATCCACGCATCGCGCGGTAAATTGGCCGAAGGCTCCATTTGCGGTTGCCCGAGGGTGGCGTTTCCGGGCCGGGGTCATGCAGTTTTTCCGGGTGCTGGGGAAAAATCGGTTCCGGCAGCGACAGCCCCTTGGGGGGAACGGCGATAGGTTTACCGGTGCTAGAGCTGTTCAGTAAATCGTGAATGCCAACATCGATACGAAACTTCGAGGGAGTAGCCATCTCCTGTTCTCCTAAATGTGACCGTTTGTGAAAACCAGCGGCGCACGCCACGTCTAATCGTTCGTTACGATCTGTGGGAAGTGCATTCCGATTGCCAATGTTTTACAAACTGGGACCTAAAATCACTGGGGGCCAGCTTTCTCGAGTGCAACCGGTCTGCGACTTTCTATCGGCACCTCGAAAGAGCGACCGAGAATATCGTTGTAGCTAATGGAATGGTTTCCAATGAGGACGAGCAGATCGCGACCAGCAGCGTACTTTACTTCAACTTGTCCTACTTGCGGCGTGTACAGTGCCACGTACACCATGTCGCCGACCCTGAGAGTCACATCATAACTGGTGAGATCCGAAGCACGAACTCCATATTCCTGATGAGGCGTGACGCTAAGAATCGTCGCGACCTGATATTTGGAGGTAGACTGACCAAACAAGGGAAATGCCATAAGAGATAGAGCGATGACACTAGCTAGCTTCCACACGATTGAAGTCTCCTTTTCAGCTCGCGCAATCTAAACGAACGTCTACTTGCTAAAGAGCCGAATGTCATTCATCCTGTTACACCGCAATTGCTATGCCAGACATGAGGTATCGGTGATCGTTCGGTAACCAAGGTCCTACTTGTGCTTAGAGGAGATTCCATGTGACGTTCGCCCCTCAGCGAACCCGCGTTGCGCCCAAATAAGGGCATTTGCCGGATGTCTCTCTGGCATTTTGAGTTTCCTTCCGCTGGGAGAACTTTAAGGTCTGTGTTTCTGGCACTTCTACGCCATTCAGCTTGGCACTGTGATTGCAGTCTCAAGGCCAAGCGAGGCGACGGAAAGATGAGCCAGACACGGACTCCGCGGCCAACCAGTTCGGAGCGTCAAACAGCGCACAAACCCGCGCGGCATACTTCCGTTTTCTTGATCCCATTTCCGTGCCTCGCCGAATCTCTCGATAGGAGACCAGTTCATGAGCAACTTTGAAGCGTCGCCGGGTGAATTGAATGCGCGGATCATTTCATCGATTCTTAACCTGGTCTGCCCACAATGCGGTGGGAGAATGTCAGAATTCCAATGCGAAGGAAGGTGCGGCAGAAACTGGCTGCAAGAATGGGAATGGGCACATCAGGGCAGGAGGAGCTCCAAATTGCGAATGCGGCGTAGCTGATAATGATTCCGCCGATCGTTTTTTCTTTCACCTACTTCTGAAGTCCCGAAACGAACGAGGTGAGGCCAATATGTCTGGCGTGAGCCCACTGCCCATTGGCCGGCTACTGGACCGGCCATTGCACTTCGACCCGACTTTGGTCCAGCAGCGCTTTAATCCTCCGGTTCGCTCTGCAATTGAGCGAGAGGGGGAAGAGTCGATTCGACTCTCATGTCCATCATCAAGTCGATACGACGTTCCAACTGAAAAAACTTGGTAACCGTAACCGCTGGAAGGACTGCGTTGAATTTCCTGAAATAAGTTTTCTTCAGCGCTACGAGGTTTGCGTCGTAGTCCAACATCTTCAGCGCCATGTCTTTTGCTTCAGCGTCTGTCAGCGACGGGTACTTCTCAATGTATTCCTTAATGACGGCAACCCGGCGATCATCCAGCCTGGATCGCCGGTACTCATATTCTCGGTAAAGTGGCCAGAACGCCACTCCCTCTTTATCAGTGAAATTCATCCCCGCACTAATCATCGTGGCTCTTTCAGCTTGAGTGCCGGCTCTGACGAGTTCGATGGACGAGTTGAGACTGGAGGGCACAGTTTGCGCATGACCCTGCGACAAGGGTCGTGCCACTGCAACAAACGTCATGATCAGCAGCAGGGTGCAGTGCTTCGGTGGTTTCATCATCGCAAATATCCTCTTTTGAAGATGAACTCCTATGGACGTAGGGCACGGCAAGTACCATTTTCCAATGGGGGTAACTCGTTGAGCTTCATTGGGGATTGCGGAAAGAGGTGCCCAAAATCCACGTAAGCCAACGGGCAACAGCCATGATCCGGATACGGCAAGAATGGAGGCGAGAAAACTTGTAGGGGCTCAAAAGGGTTTGTGGGGAACTGATAAGAGTTTACGGTCCGCCCCGATCTGGGGTCGCGCTGGAAGAGATTACATCGGACAATGCTCGCCATTACAAAGGGCCTCGGGTATGCAGTACGGAGGTTGAGGAAATGGCGATCAAGTGCATCAAGCATCCGCGTGAGGAGATGTCGTTCAACGTCTGCTCGAAATGTCTCGAAAGTATCCCGTCCAATGTACGAGATGAGGTAATCGCCGCCATCTGCGACGAATACGAGACTCACAATCAACTAGCGGAAAAGTGCAGGGCGACGAGTCGTGCCGTGAATGGATGAGCAAGTCACGCCTCGCAGTTAGAAGCAAAGGAGCAGCTATGTGGATGCGATCATGCGCGATTTGCAAGGCGCTGCTGAGAAAGTGTCAGCTAGGTCACTCAATCCGCTGTCAATGTGGTTGGGAGTGGCGGTGAGCCGGAGACGCAGCTCAAGTTGAAAGCCTGTATGTGGCATGCAAAATGCTACCAACAAGCTCGTAACCATATTCAGGAATGGAAGCAAGGCTCTAAATAGGCCGGCGTGGGTGACGCTCAAATACGGCATGGGAAAGAACGCAGCCATCGAGCTGTAGTTCCATCAACTAATGCACCTGACAAAACCATCAACGAGGATGCTGGCAGATCCAGATGAGGTGCATTCATGATTACCTCCGGTCACCTGACATATGCGGCTGTGTTTGTGGCTGTTCTTGCCGAGCAGCTCGGTTTGCCCTTCCCATCACCCATTGTTCTTATGACGGCCGGTGCTCTCTCCGCACAGGAGCAGATGCAGCCGAGCATGATCGTTCTTGTGGGGATGACAGGATGCCTACTAGCGGATGCGGCATGGTTTTGTCTCGGCCGCCGCTGGGGTTCTCAGATATTACGGCTGCTCTGCAGGTTTGCGGCTGACCCGCGAAGATGCTCCCAAAATGCAGACAAACAGTTTCGCCGCTATGGTCCCCCTATCTTATCGGTGGCCAAGTTCGTTCCCGGACTGAACCTACTAATGCCTCCACTTGCCGGAGCGGAAGGAGTGTCAATTCCAGTCTTCCTAACCTTCGATGCATTAGCTGCCTTTCTCTGGTCGATGCTCTATACAGCACTTGGCCATCTGTTCTCGAGCGAGCTGGATGTCGCAATCGGCTGGGTCAAGCACTTTAGTTTTGTGTTGGGTGCCATAACCCTTGGCCCGCTCAGTATTGTGGTTGTCTGGCGGGGCCTGATGCTGTTGCGGATGATTCGTCGGCTTCGTTTGCGGCAAGTTAGTCCGGCAATGCTAGCACGCAAACTTAAGTCCAAGAGCAGAGTTGCAGTTCTCGATCTGTTGAATTTCGAGGGGGAAGCTGACAGCGAGAGCCGAGAGGTCATCCCCGGTGCCATGCGGATCGATCCGTTGCGACTGCGTAATACTCCACACCTGACTGTTCCCAGGGACGCTGACATCGTTCTGTATTCTTCCTCTGGAGGAGACGCGGTGCCGGCAAGAGGCGCGATGGATTTGCAACGGATAGGTATCAACAAGGTCTGGGTGTTGCAAGGCGGGCTCAGGGCTTGGCGGGCACAAGGATTCCCTGTTGCGAAATCCCCGGAGCAGGCCGAGGTGGTTGCAGCGCAGGTCGGTGTGACCTTGCCGAATGCATAAAGTGAATTGACTCCCAAAGAGTGAAAATCCAGACCCGTTCTGGGCTTTCCGTCGATTCCCAGATCAGAGAAAGTGGAAAGGGATGGAAAACTACTCTACCAGACTGTAGTCACGGTGAGCTAACTGACGAGGGATATGAGCAAGAAGTCGAAAATGCCGCGGCAACAAACATCACCGCCTAACTGTAACGCTGAAGACTTCCGCAACGGCCGGCAGAAGGTCAGCCAAAAGGTATATGAGGCCGAGATGTTCAGGTTGCAGGTTGAGCTCGTCAAACTACAGGAGTGGGTAAAGGCTACGAACGCTCGGGTGGTGATTCTATTCGAAGGAAGAGACGCTGCTGGAAAGGGTGGGATGATCAAGCGCATAGTCGAGCGTGTCAGTCCGCGTATTGTTCGCGTAGTAGCCCTGCCGGCGCCAACGGATAGGCAGAAAACCCAAGTTCATGCTCAGCGATACATCGAACAACTGCCCTCAGGCGGAGAAATTGTGATCTTCGATCGGAGTTGGTATAACCGCGCCGGGGTTGAGCACGTAATGGGTTTTTGTTCCGAAGAGGAGCACAAACAGTTTCTCAGGGACTGCCCGATCTTCGAAGGGTTCTTGATCAGCCAAGGGATCATCCTTCTGAAGTATTGGTTGGAAATTTCGGAGAAAGAACAGCACAAGCGTTTTCTCGCACGCATCGAAGATCCTTCGAAGCGTTGGAAGCTAAGCCCTATGGACTTGGAATCGCACCGGCGCTGGTACGACTACTCGCGTGCGCGAGACGTAATGTTCGCGGCGACAGATACAGTGGCATCGCCTTGGTACGTCGTTCCGTCGGATGATAAAAAGCGAGCCCGCCTGAACTGCATTACGCACATCCTCAGCAGCATCCCCTACGAAGAGATTCCCTACATGGCTCCCAAGCTTCCGCCGAGGCAAAAAGCGAAAGGGTATGCAGAGCCAAAGCGACCGGGTCGAATAATTCCGCAACGGTGGTAAGTATGTGGATACATCGGTTGTTTCGCCTGCTACCGGACTGGGTTGCGTCGTACCGTGGTGAATGGTTGCGGCCCGACATCGTAGCTGGGTTAACCACTGGCGCCGTCATCATACCCAAGGCTATGGCGTATGCGATGATGGCCGGGCTGCCAGTCCAGGTAGGGCTCTACACCGCGTTGCTGCCGATGCTGATCTATGCCGTGTTCGGCACGTCGCGCGTGCTCAGCGTCAGCACAAGCACAACCTTGGCAATAGTGACTGCTGCCGTGCTGGCTCAGGCGGTTCCGGGCGAAAACTCGGCATCGGCACTTCGCGCTCTACCGACTCTAACCTTATTAGTGGGTGCTGCTCTCACGGTAGGTTGTTTGTTGCGACTGGGATTTGTGGCAAACTTTATCTCCGAGCCGGTGCTGGTTGGGTTTAGGGCGGGCGTGGGGCTGCTGATCATCGTGGACCAAGTTCCCAAACTTCTTGGCATTCACTTCGCGAGAGGGACATTTATTGAGAACGTCTATGCAACGGTTCAGAAATTACCAAGAACCTCGCTAGCGACCTTGTTTGTGGGACTCACAGTCATCGCGCTCCTGCTGGGGATCGAACACCTCAGTCCGAAAATCCCAGCGCCATTAGTGGCGGTAGCGACGGCAATCGGCGCCACCAGCATCTTCAATCTTCAACAGCGCGGAGTCGAACTGGTCGGTCACATTCCGAAAGGATTGCCTTCATTAACGACTCCAGACCTTTCGTTGATTAGCGTACTGTGGCCTGGAGCGTTAGGACTGGCTCTAATGAGCTTCACCGAAACGATTGCGGCCGGCCGAGCTTTTGCGCGGCAAGACGAACCGACGCCGAGAGCAGATAGAGAAATGCTTGCAACGGGACTCGCCAACGTTGGGGGTGCTTTCATAGGGGCGATGCCGGGCGGAGGCGGGACCACGCAAACGGCCGTGAATGACCGCTCTGGAGCTCGCACGCAATTAGCAGAAATAGTAACCGTTGGATTGGCACTGCTGACAGCGTTGTTGCTGGCTCCACTGATTGGGTTGATGCCGCAGTCGGCCTTGGCTGCGCTCGTTATTTTCTATTCCCTAGGGCTAATTAAGCCCATCGAGTTTCATGAAATTCTTCGCATTCGCAGCACCGAATTCTCATGGGCGATCGTTGCCTTTATAGGTGTTGTATTGGTGGGAACGCTGAAGGGAATCGTGGTTGCGATAATCGTGTCTTTGGTGACGCTAGCACACCAGGTTGCGAACCCTCCTGTATATGTGCTGCGGCGCAAACCAGGAACGAATGTATTCCGGCCGGAATCGGCGGAACATCCGGAGGACGAGAGTTTTCCGGGGCTACTGTTGCTTAGGCCGGAAGGCCCAATTTTCTTTGCTAACGCGGCTCAGATAGCACACAAGATAGAGCCGCTAGTAAGGAAGGCACAGCCAAAGGTCGTAGCAGTAGATGCAAGCGGCGTCCTGGACATGGAGTACACCGCCCTGAAAATGTTTGCCGCAGTTGCGAAGAAACACAGTCAGCATGGGGTCCAACTCTGGTTGACCGGCATGAGTCCAAGAGTCCTCGCGATGGTTCAGCGATCCCCGCTTGGGCAGCTACTACGACGAGAGGGAATGCATTTTAACCTGGAGATTGCGGTTGCACATTACCTCGGGTATACAGTCCAGCGCAACCCATCATGGGACGTGAGCGCTGGGATCGAGAGTCCTCGATCACAGATCAGCGGGGGCACACAATAGTGCATATCGAACACGATACGCCCAGATCCGAAGTTCTAGTCCCATTTTGGCTCCAGTCCATGGAGCACATACTGGGAGAGCTTAACGAAGGAGTGGTGATTCTGGACAAACACCTGCGGGTGGTGTTTGCGAACGATGCGCTCCTCCGTCTGGTCAGTGCACGCCGCGAGGAATTCGAGGGCATAACCCCTGATGCGATATTTCCGCCGAAAGATCTGCCTGAAATACTCCGCCAACACGAATTGCGTCGCCATAGCGGTAGTGCTCGAAGCGAGTTCTACCTTCCCGCTGGGAACGGACACAAAATACCGGCGATTTTCAGTGGACGTTCCATACGAGGGCCAGACGGAAACGAGTATGTTCTCCTTATCGTTACGGATATCAGTTCCCAAAAGCGAATCGAAGCACAACTTCGGGCGTCGAATGCACTGCTGCAAAAGCGGCAGGTGGAAATGGAGTTGGAACTAGAACTGGCCGCTCGCGTACAGCAATCGCTGGCTCCTCAAAGTCTCGTGTGGAATGATGTTAGCGTCGAGACCTACTACCGACCAGCACACACGATAGGCGGCGATTTCGGGGTGGTATACCCAGCGAGTGACCGAAAGCTTTCCATTGTCCTCTGTGATGTATCCGGGCATGGTATCGGCTCAGCCCTGATGGCCAACCGGATATATTCTGAAACTCTACATCAGTTCGAACTCGACCAGGGACCAGCAAGGTTGCTGCGTCAAGTTCACGAGTTCGTGCATCATCATCTCGCGATCGACGCTTTTTACCTCACGATGGCAGCGGTTGAGTTTACCCACGGGGGCCACCATGCCATCTTTGCTTCGGCAGGTCATCCTCCCGCAATGCTCGTTTCACATGGCAGCATTGAGCTACTCGATTCGCAAAGCGGTATTCTCGGATTGGTCACAGAGACAGTTGTGTCCGACACGTCGCGCATCCTTGAGCTCGCGCCAGGCGACCGTTTGGTGCTGTATTCTGATGGCCTGACAGACGTGTTCAACAACAGCGAGGATCTACTTGGCGTTGACGGTTTAGCGAGATTGGTTTCCCGAGCATCGAAACAGCCACTTCCAGAAATGAAGCAGTCGATTCTCAGCGGCGTTAGAGAGTGGAGCGCTGGTCCGCTGGCCGATGACGTGTCCCTGGTTCTCGCGG
>Ga0335070_10006440_pt1 | contig 13823 bp, 10 predicted proteins | sample Lox_Sample_13_FD_206722 | JGI IMG/M metagenome (GOLD analysis project Ga0335070, IMG submission 206722) | Soil microbial communities from Loxahatchee National Wildlife Refuge, Florida, United States - Lox_Sample_1.3 | ecosystem: Environmental > Terrestrial > Soil > Wetlands | place: USA...
ATGTGTAGCTATGAGCGGAATCTGGAGCTCCTCTATGAGACACCCGCAGACCTTCCCGTGGACCAGGCTCCACCAAAGAACAGCCTCAAAGCGTTGATCAGGAGAGCCGTCGTTGCGGAACGTCTCCTGCTCACCGAGGAAGAAGCGAAAAGGTTCCTCAACAACTACGGCATACCCGCCAACAAGACCTATCTGGTGCAAAACGTGGAACAGGCAGTAAACATCGCTCGGGCGATCGGGTACCCTGTGGTGCTCAAGATCGCCTCACCCGATATCATGTACAAGAGCGATGTGGGGGGTGTTGTCACCGGTATCAATCTGGAGGCGGAACTGCGGGTAGAGTATGAGAGGCTTATTAAAAGGGTAGAGCAGAATTGTCCCGGCGCAAGGCTGGTAGGTGTTACCGTGCAGGAGATGTTGGAGAAAATAGACTATGAGCTCATTCTGGGAGCAAAGAAAGACGAGGACTTTGGATCTGTCATCGTGTTTGGAATGGGGGGCATGAGAGTCGAGATTTTCAGTGATTTTTCTATTGGGCTCCCTCCTCTGAACCAGACCCTTGGCCGGAGGTTGATGGAGGAAACCAAGGTCTATCGATTGCTTCAGGGATACCGCGGAAAACCACCGGCTGACCTGAAGCAGCTGGAGCAGATCATCGTAAGCTTCTCCAATTTGATCGTCGATTTTCCGGAGATTCTGGAAGTGGACATAAATCCGATCGCTGTGCAGAATGGCAAAGCCAGCGCCCTGGATGCCAAAATTGTGATCGACAAAAATTCTCTTAACCTTCATGCCCTCTATCCCCATCTGGTTCTAACGCCTTATCCCACCAGGTATATCATGCAGTGGAGGCTTGCGGATGGCACTGAGGTGTTGCTTCGACCCGTAAGACCCGAGGACGAACCCCTTGAGCATGAGATGCTGGCGAGCTTGTCAGAAGAGACGCTGCGGGAACGGTTCTTTCAGGTCATAAAGCAGATCACTCACGAGATGCACGTCAGGTTCTGTAACATAGATTACGACAGAGAAGTGGCAATTGTTGCCGAGACCAGACAGGGCGAGAAGCGCAGAATCATTGGCATAGGGAGGCTGACTGTCGAGCCTGACGCGAAGAGGGGAGAATTCGCGGTCGTCGTGCATGATGACTTCCACGGTAAAGGGCTCGGATACAAGCTCGTGGATATAATGATCGGCATAGCGCAGGAAAAAGGATTGGAAGAATGTTACGCCTTTGTGCAAGCAGAGAACCGCAGGATGATCAACGTATGCAGGAAGCTGGGATGCGTCATAGATGCCCTGCCTGACGGTCTAGCTCGAGTGAGCCTTCTCCTAGTTTAGTCCGAAGTTCCTTTCCCCGTGATGCAGTATTCCCTTGTGGGAGTAGGATTTTTAAGAGAGAGGGGTTTCCCTTTACTGGCTACAACCTGAGCAGCTCAAACGCCCGTGCCTGAAGAGGTGTGAGCTCGGTTACCCGAGAAAAAGAAGGTTGAGCAGGATCGGTACCGATCCTCACACGATGACGGCAGCGGGTGGCGAGTTCGGCGAGGAGCGTCGAGAAGCTCTGGACGGGAAGACCGTCCGGCGTCATGCCCGTCCTCTTTTTCCTCAGGGCTGAGGGAGAGGCTTTCGCCGGCCGCACCGCGTGTCTCGTCTTTCTTTTCTCCGGCAGTTCTTCGTCATCAAACAGGAGCGGTGCGAGGGCCCTGCGCATATGCCACTCCACGTAGTAGGCGAGCAGGCAGAGGAAGATGTGGGCTTTGACATGCGCTTCGGTCCTGTGCCAGATGGGCCGTATGAGCAGGTCGAGCCCTTTTAAGCTCCGGAAGGCGCGCTCGACGTGCGCGAGGTTCTTGTACGTGCGGACCGCGTCCTCGGGGGAGAGGGTTTCTTCTGGTTCACTCGTGCGGATGACGTAGATGCCGTCCAGGGCTTCCTCTCTCTGGATCGATTGCTCGTTCCGGGCAAAGGAGAAGGTTCCTTCCCCGATCGTCACTTTGAAGTGCTTGCCTACCTTGAACCGCTTGAGCACGCCCCCGACTTTTTTCCCGATCTCGGCCTTGTCGAGCGGGGTGCGGGTGCGCCGTGCCACCTGCCGTTCGATGCGCTCAAGTTCCCTCTCCGTCGCGGCAAGGAGCTCTTCTCGCTTTCTCTTGCGCTCCTCGGCCAGAAGCGGGTTGAAGCAGGCGATGAGCCGCTCGCCGGGGTAGTCGTCGGATGCGATCTCGGCAAGATCCGTCTGGTCGAAGAGCGAGAGCTGGAGGGCACCCCCTTCGACCAGGTTCCGGATAGCCCGGGAGCGCAGCGCCGAGATCCAGCCGATACCCGGGTGGCTCTTCAGGGTCTCGAGCTGCGTCGTCGTGAGCATGCCCCGGTCGCCGACCAGAACGAGGCGGTTCAATCCGAAGCGGCCTTTCAGTGTTTCGACCTGGTCGGGTACCGTGGTGGGGTCACCGGTGTTGCCGGGATAGACGCTGACCGCGACCGGCAAGCCCTCGTGGTCGGTGACGACCCCGTAGACGATGATCGGCTTCCCTTTCTCTTTGTCCCGGTCGTGGCCGAAGAGGGCCAGGGGACAGGTCCTTCCTTCGTAGTAGCTGCTCGTCACGTCGTAGAGCACGGGTGCCCCTTCCGCGAGGTGCTTTGCAGCGAGCTTCTTTTCAATGGTTTCCTGGCGGGACAGAAGCCAGTCCATCGCCCGGTAGAGATCGTCCTCGTCGGCATCACCAACGCCGAGCTCTTCCGCGAGCGTGGTGGTATGCATGAGCCGGGCCGTGGCCAGTTTCGAGGAAGGGTGGAGGAGCCGCTCCGCCAGCATGGCGATGACGAGATCGCGCTCGCGGCTTCTCCTGGATGCGATGACGGTATCGAGGCCGATTCTCCGGATCGTTCCCAGTACTGCCTCCACATGGCCGTGCGCCAAGGAGCGCTCGATATGGAAGGCTTCCTTCGGTGCGACAACGGTTTCACCCTTCAGGACGCGCCGGAGTGCTTCGACCTTCTCTTCCGGCCAGTCCGTGAGATTCGCAACCGTCCGCCGCTTGACCTTCTTGCCTTCACGCCACGCTTCCCGCAAAAGAACAGCCGGCCGTGAGTTGCGATTGGGGACCACATCGATGTACATGAGCACATCATAGCATTACTATACAATGCTGTCAAGTAAAAAATATAGTATTACATGGGCACAAACAGAAGGACCCAGTTTTGAGCTTCCCGGCTACCGGCAAGGGAAAGAGACGATTTTTATCGTGATTTCACATGGAACTTCGGGTTAAATTTCGATGAATATCGAGGCGCTCCGAAACGACACGAACGGAGACGTACTGATAGCACGTCGATGCGAGGGGAGGAGAAGGGCAACGAAGATGGGCGCGAAATTCAACCCGGCATTCAGGCGGTTCGGAGGAGTCGTTTGTCTCCGCTCCTGATGGTGAGCCTTGTTTCGTCAAAGTATTCAAGCAGCGGTATCATGTACTTTCGAGAGACACCTGTAAGGTTCTTAAAGTCTGACGGCATCATTTCCTTACGCTGCTCCAGATGATCAACCACTTTCTTTTTCAACGCCTCTATCACTCGGGCATCGAAGTACATGTCTCCCTTGATCTTCGCAACTTTTCCTTCGTGCGCCAGTTTCCCGAGCATGTCACGAAGGCTGGCCTCCTTGATGTTCAAGTCCGCAGAAAGCTCATTTAGGCTTGGCGGCGTGAGTCCTGCCCGTTGGAGCTTCTTGAGGATTTGTTCCTCCTCCTCTTGCACTGACTTGTCAGCCGGTCGGGCCGCGCCTTTCAAGAGTACCTTATCTTTCTCTGCTTCCAGCTGACCCGCTTTGATAAGTTCCTCAAGGGCAACTTGGAACACATGAGGTTCTACCTTGGGCAGTTTCGTGCGTAACTCTTCTTTGGAAATGCCCACCTTAAGAGGGTTCTTGGCATGAAAGTCTGTAAGGAGCGCCTGCAGCCTAGCCTTATAGTCGGAAAAATGAGTTGAGTGAACGAGGGTTCTCCCGATCAGTTTTGCCTTTGCGGTCTGGGTCAGCTCCGCAATGGCCCTTTCAATAGCCTTTTCTTCTGTGCCCAGGAGAACGGCAAGCGTCTCTCTCCGCATACCCTCGTATGCTCCTTTCAGGATATGATACTCGATCCTATCGACAATACTGCCCTCACGCAGCAGGGAGAAAGTCCTGGCAAGGTCTCCTGCCTTTCTCGCGTGTCTTTTTGGCAGGATGTCGAGTACTGTGCCTCCGCCAAGCGTCTGTACGCTATAAGATCCCCGCAGAATATACCTGTCGCCTGGCAGTACCACTACCGGCTCCATGAAAATGAACTGTGCGAATGCCTCTTCTCCCGGCTCTATGCTCTTCCGGTCGAGCAAGACGAGCCGGGCTTCCACCTGTGTGGTCGCAATATGAAACCGCAGAATACTCCCATTTTTTATAGCTTTGAAGGGCAGCTTGAGATACCGGAATGTCGCATCGATGCGGCTGGTCAGCATCAGGCTTTCCGGTCTGCCCACGAGCGTTCCCCGCTCTATCTCCTGCTTTTCTACTCCCTGCAGGTTGAGTGCTACACGCTGGCCCGCCGCCGCCTCGCTCGCGTCTTCATGGTAGGCTTGTATATTTCTTACTTTTGCCCTCCTCCCGGTAGGGTAAATTTCCACCTCTTCGCCCTCGCGTATCTGACCCGAGATGCACGTGCCCGTTACGATCGTACCGAAGCCTTTAATAGTGAAGACCCGGTCAACAGGTAATCGGAAGACGCCCGCTTTGGACCGCTCCTGAATCTCATCTGCTACTTTTCTTATATGCTCCTTGAGGAGGTCGATGTTTTCACCCGTTACTGATGAAACAGCAATGACCGGTGCACCTTCAAGGAACCGACCTTTGACGAGATCCCGTATTTCCTCCTTGACCAGTTCCACGATGTCAGGCTCTACCAGATCTTTCTTGGTGATCGCTACAATCCCCCTCTTGATGCCGAGCAGCTCGCAGATATCCAGGTGCTCCCTCGTCTGCGGCATGACCGATTCGTCTGCTGCAATTACGAAGAGCACCATGTCGATGCCCCAGGCTCCTGCCACCATATGCTTCACAAAACGTTCGTGGCCGGGAACATCGACGATGCCTGCCAGAAGATCATCCCCGAATCTGTAATGCGCAAAACCGAGCTCTATGGTTATGCCCCGTTCTTTTTCTTCTTTGAGCCTGTCGCAGTCAATGCCGGTGAGTGCTTTTACCAGGGCGGTCTTGCCGTGGTCGATATGGCCTGCGGTGCCAATGACGATCTGCTTCATAACGTGAATATAGCAGGTTAAGGGCGGCGGCGTCAAAAGTCCATTATGCCAGGTTGCCCTTTGCGCCTACCTTCGTTTCCCACTCCGACGATATGTTTGAGCCGGGTACCCGCGCGCTGCCTTGCCGCACCGGAGGGGGGTTCTCTTGACGAGTTACTTGATTGAGAGTAACTCCACCTCGTAGATTAATGTGGCGTTGGGCCCTATGGCCGGGGGCGCTCCTTGTTCGCCGTAAGCGAGACGAGCTGGTATGAAAAGTTGCCATTTCGCACCCACGCTCATCATTTGGAGAGCCTCTACCCAACCCTTGATCACGCGGTTAACCTGAAAGACGAATGGTTGTCCACGGCGGTAGGAGCTGTCAAACTCAGTGCCGTTAATAAAGGTTCCGCGATAATTCACCGTAACAGTATCCGTTGCCCTCGGGGTGCGGCCTGTGCCCGCTCTAAGGACCCTGTATTGCAACCCGCTCGGCAGGGTTCTCACCCCTTCCTTTTTCATGTTCTGTGCAAGAAATGCCTCCCCCTCCTTCCTGTTCCTTTCGGCATCCTGCTTCATCATCTCAGTGCCTTTGGCTTCCATTGTCCTGCCGACGCCAGTCATTGTTTCAGACATTTGCTGGTCACTGAGAAGAAGCTTCCCGCCTGAATAGGCATCCCGGAAGCCCCTTGCCACAAGATCAGGATCCACTTCCATACCGAAGCGCCTCATATCACTCCCCATCTGAGCGCCTATGGCATAACTTCTCTGCTCTTTCTCTGTCCTGAGGGCCTGATCGTCCGCTCCATAGGCTATTCCCGTTATAAGCAGCGCTACGACGAGTGCGAGCGCACCTGTGCAAGATTTCATAGAAGACCTCCTCTTGTTTTCTGATAATCTAACGCCGGTAAGCTTGAAAAACAATGGTCAGGAAACAAAGTCCGGCTAACGTACGGGGCCAGCGAGCGTTTTCGGTCGCGCCGCGTCAGAAAATGTCGAATCAGATAGCAGTAATTCGACACTAATGTCGTTTGTCTGTCCCTTCCATATCCCCGATCCAGGACGCAATTAGTCCAAAAACACCCAGAACCTTTAGGTAATCGGTTGAGGCTGAGCCAGTTGCGGTGAGGGACTCTGAACTGGCATGGTTTATGCTCTTAAGCATTAAGGTCAACTCTGAAGCTGGGGGTTGTTGACACGAGAATCTTTGGGGTTTATGCTTTGAATGGGAGGAAGTACTAGAGATGAAAAAGGTTAGCGTCGCCATTTTACTTGGTGCTCTTATCTGTCTAGCCCCATGTCCGGGTGTTCTTTATGCTGCCGGTGGCGGACATGGCGGAGGTTATTCCGGCGGCTATCACGGCGGTAGTTATTCCAGTGGCGGGTATCACGGATCTTATTCCGGTGGATATTACGGTGGAGGGTATCACGGTGCATATTACGGCGGCGGCTATCACGGACCGTATTACGGCGGTTATTACGGGTACCGCGGCTATTATGGCTGGCGTGGCGGTTACTACTGGCGGCCCTACGGCTGGTACGGTTGGTATGGTTGGGGTCCCTGGTGGGGATGGGGATATGGATATCCCTACTATCCGTATTACGGCTACCCTTACGCCTACCCTTCCTATCCGTACTCTGCCTACCCTCCTCTCGATAACCAGATTACCGTGCCGAGCGAACCGCAGCAATCCTACTGGTACTACTGCCAGAATCCGCAAGGTTATTACCCATACGTCACAAGCTGCCCGGGTGGGTGGACACAGGTACTCCCAACACCGCCCCAGTCAGGAAAGGAGAGTGTAGCACCATGACATGGAAACGAAGTTTTCTGTTTTTCTCTGCTGTCCTATTGCTCTCAGGATGCGCAACCATGCCAACAGGCCCGAATGTCACGGTGCTTCCGGGCCCGGGAAAGCCTTTTGAGGTGTTTATGGCTGATGATACTGCTTGCCGGCAATGGGCCCAGCAGCAGATTGGCGGGGCGTCACCCAGTGGAACCGCCAATCAGAACATGGCTACCGGGGCAGTAGTGGGATCCGCGGTAGGGGCCGCGATGGGGGCAGCGATCGGTGCTGCCACAGGCAACGCTGCCGCCGGTGCTGCAATTGGCGGTGGAACGGGCCTCCTCGGCGGAACCGCCATGGGTAGCAACGCGGGCGCTTCCTCGGAGTATCAGCTCCAGAGGCGCTACGACATCGCCTATCAGCAATGCATGTATGCGAAGGGAAACCAGATCCCCGGTTCACCTGCTCCACGGGCTTATGCGCCGCCGCCACCGCCTCCACCCCACTCGGGATATCAGAGCCAGTCTCAAGGGGTATATGTGGTGGTTCCCGGTCAATATGTCAACGGCAAGTGGGTGCCTGAACACAAGGTGCAGGTGCCAGCCAGTTCCGGAGAACAGGGGCCTGTTCCAGGGCCGACCGCTCCGCAGCCGGGGCCCTACGCGCCGTCGTCTCCTTAAGATCTTGGACGTGCAGCCACACCTTTGACGGAGTGAGGCGAAGCAGATAAACGAGGGGCGGGGCCGTATGCTGGGTTCACTGCCTCTTTTCACGAAAATGGTATTGTTTCCTCGTTAGCCGGCGCACTCTCAAGAGGCCCATGCCGGTTTCAGACAGCAAGCCCCCACCCCATTTCAGTTTCCACGTTGACCATTACAACTGAAGTCCTTCAGGGTCTTGTCCTGCCGCTTGCTCGTTTCAAAGAAAAAAAGAATGCAAACTGACGCTGAAGATTTGGTATACTTGTACAAGGCCGAAAAGTCCAAAGCACCTGAGCTTCGGGTATCTCTGCTAATCGGCCAAAAAATCTGCTGGACTTATAGGGCTACACGATCCACAGCAACCAAGCAATGGATCGGTCTGGAGGTTGACTGAGCATGGCAACGACGGGAAAGAAAGTTTTGTTGGTTTACCCTAAGCATCCTGACACATTCTGGTCCTACAAGTACGCCCTGAGATTCATCTCGAAGAAAGCAAGTTCTCCGCCGCTCGGCTTGCTTACCGTGGCCGGCTTACTCCCGCATGACTGGGAAACAAGGCTCGTCGATATGCAGGTGAGGTCTTTGGAAGATACCGACATTCGATGGGCGGATTACGTCTTTGTCAGCGCGATGTGTATTCAGAAAAAGTCTGCGCAGCAGGTCATCTCGCGATGCAAAGCTTTAGGGGCAAAGACTGTTGCGGGAGGTCCGCTATTCACCGCAATGCCCGAGGATTTTCCTGACGTGGATCACCTCGTGCTCAACGAGGCCGAGATAACGCTTCCGTTGTTTTTGGGGGACCTCGAAGAGGGCCGCCTTCAGCGCATCTACAGGTCGGATTGTTGGGCCGATATCGAGAAGACGCCGATCCCGCGGTGGGAGATGGTCAACCTTAAGAATTATGCTTCCATGAACATACAATACTCCCGCGGATGCCCGTTCAACTGTGAGTTCTGTAATATCACGGTGCTTTATGGTCAGAAGCCGAGAACGAAAGGCAAGGATCAGATCATTGCAGAGCTGGACCGTCTCTACCAGACAGGTTGGAAGGGGAGTGTCTTTTTTGTCGACGACAACTTCATAGGCAATAAGGCAAAGCTGAAGGAAGATATACTGCCTGCCATGTGTGATTGGATGAAAGGGATGGGCTATCCGTTCGCGTTTGCAACGGAGGCCTCGATCAATCTTGCGGACGACCATGAGCTGATGCGCCTCATGGTGCGTGCAGGATTCGACACCGTCTTTGTAGGTATTGAAACGCCGAACGAAGCCAGTCTTGCCGAATGTAACAAGTTCCAGAACAAGAATCGTAATCTCATGGCTTGTGTCAAAACTGTCCAGAGATCCGGATTACAGGTACAGGGGGGGTTTATCCTAGGTTTTGATAATGATCCGCCCTCGATCTTTGACCGGCTCACCAGGTTCATACAGGAAAGCGGGATAGTTACCGCAATGGTGGGACTGCTCAATGCTCCCCGCGGGACCAGACTGTACGAGCGTCTTGTCAAGGAAGGTCGCCTCCTGAATGATATATCAGGAGATCATATGGACCTCTCAATGAATTTCATTCCGAAAATGAACCGGGAACTGCTGGTCAGCGGCTACCAGAGAATCCTCGATACGATCTACTCTCCAAAATGTTACTATGAGCGGATCAGGCGATTTCTGGCTGAGTATGTTCCCTCTCAAGAAAAAATGTTCCATTTTCACTTCAGCCATGTGACTGCCTTCGTACGATCTGTTTTTGTCCTGGGAATAGCGGAAAAGGAGCGCTTTCAATACTGGAAGCTGCTGGGCTGGTCGCTTTTCAGGCGTCCGCGGCTCATGCCGCTCGCCATTGGGCTGGCGATCTGCGGTTTTCATTTCAGGAAGGTGAGTTGCGACAACACGGGATGCCTGGAATAATCTGCCTCCGCGTAAAACTAGGGCAGGAGTTAGGCGATGCTGATTGACGGTTCAAGACACCGCACCTTCAAGGCTCTCGTAGAGTACTATGGCAAAACGTATTCCGCAGGGCAGATCGCTAACCAGTTGTGCGACGTTATGGACGGGCTTAGTACGCCTGTCCAGATCGAAGCAGTCCAGTGGACCATGGATGCCATGAGAAACATGGCGGACGATAAGGCTTTCTGGAAACAGAATTGCCTCGACGTTCTGGGTGAAATCCGTTCCGCAGCAGTCTCCTACTTCGAAAGACAAAAAGTGGACGCTCCCGACGATGTCGTATTCGATATTGTGCAGGCTGTCGTTCTCAATTTTGCGGTCAAGCCCTCCGATGGAAAGTAGCAATCGTAAGGGGCCATGCTTCTTCTGTTTCACTTCGCAGTAAGAGGAATAATCTGCCCGATATCCATCATCAAAAACCTGGCAGGATCAAGCCCCTCTTCTTTGATGAGGCGTTTGAGCTCCAGACCCGCGTGGCCGATTGGCTCATTGCCAAGCTGAAAGGTCCCCCACTGCGTCGGGATCATATAGGTGGCGCCCAGATCGCAGAATGCGTCGATTGATTCTTTGACATCCATGTGGGCATAGTGCATGAACCAACGCGGATCGTATGCAGTCGTGGGTAAAAGCGCATACTGTATGTTCGGGTACAGTCGGCCGATCTCCTTGTAACCGATGAAATAGCCGCTATCTCCCCCATAGTAGATCGTCACAGACGGGGTGATGATCAGAAAGCTCGCCCAGAGCGTCCTGTTGGTGCCCTGAGTGATCCGGCGGGACCAATGCTGGGCCGGAAGACAGACGATCTTCACGCCGTTGCCGCACTCCACCGTTTGCCACCAATCCAGCTCTTGTACGTCCTTCTTGTTCATGCTTGCAACAGAGCGCTTCAATCCCAGTGGAACGAAGACGCGTGCGTTCTCCGGCAGGGCTTTCATGCTCGGCTCATCGAGATGATCATAGTGGTTGTGCGATATAACTATATTAAGTTTCCCGGGAAGTTCCTTTACCTCCTCAACAGACAAAGGAGGGGGCGTATGACGCTTAGGGATGAGCGCCCTCTCGGAAAAGATAGGATCGACCAGCCAGTACTCGCCGCCCAGCCGCATCAGGAACGTGGCGTGCCCCACCCAGGCGATAAGATCGCCCTCAGGCATCGCCAGTATGCGGTCTTTAAGACCTGGAATCACCTCTAGTGCATGGCTCTCCTCCTCGTCCGAATACTCATCGCGCGGCGACAAACGCCACCTGAGCAGGTCTGTCAACCCCCGGTTTTCCATTGGCATCCATGGATTAAAGTAGCGCCCGTCCTTGTAATGGGGCGCATGGAGAGCCCAAACGTCGCAGCTCTCAACGTCGCGTCGCCACCGCACTTCGTCGAAAGGAGGCACGCTGCGTATGCAGGATATCGAAAAAAGCGCGATAACTATAGACAGGAGGTATACCGTGATTTTCCGCATATGGGCTGTTTTATATAGGCAAAGGACGAGGGAAGTCAAATGGCCGCTCCCAAGGCCATCCCCTCAAGACTTGAAAAACGCAGCATTGGCATATATACTGCAGGTGAGGCACTGCGCGACAAGACTGCTATCAGGAGGTGTGATGATCCGAAAATGGCTGGCTGTCCCTTGTGTTGCTGTTGCGATCATGCTTTTCTTTCAGTGCCTGCACGCGGAAGCAGACATCACCGCACGTTCTTATTTGCTGGTAGAGAAGGAGACCATGGCAGTGCTTGCTGGAAAAAACTACCATGAGGAACTTCCCCCGGCAAGTACGACAAAGGTAATGACGACAATTCTTGCTCTCGAAATGCTTGATGGGTCAGTTCCGATTACGGCGACAGCAAGTGTACGCAAGATACCGCCCTCGAAACTGAATCTTGCACCCGGCAAGTCTTACAAGGCAGCGGACCTTGTCAGGGGCACCATGGTTGAATCGGCGAACGACGCGGCTTATGCGCTTGCCATTGCTGTAGCGGGAAGCGAAGAAGAGTTTGCAGCTATGATGAACGAGAAAGCCCGGGATATTGGGGCAATAGACACACATTTTAAAAATGCTTCTGGGCTCTATGTCCCAGGCCATTATAGTACGTGCTGGGATCTTGCACTGATGTTTCGTTACGCACTCTCCAATGATCAGTTCCGGGAGATCATTTCCGAGAAGTATTTCCTCTTCAAAGGGGAGAGACGTGATATACGTTACGCCAACCATAACAGGCTCCTGTTCTGTTTCGAGCCTTCCATCGGAGGCAAGACCGGTTTCACCAGGGTCTCCAAGCACTGTTACGTGGGAGCTTTTGAAAAGGACGGCCAGGTGTATATCCTTGCGCTCCTTGGGAGTAGAAACCTCTGGGGCGATGCCGTTGATATCCTGGGACAGCTTTACGAGAAAGTCCCGACAAAGACCGAACTAACCATGGCCAAGGCGTCCGCATTAACTCTTTCTTCGTATAAGGTTCCGGCCGAGCGTCCAGCAGCAGTCAAGAAATCGGGTAAGAAAAAGGTAAAGAGATCAAAACATCGCTTTGCAAAAAGTAGTCGATGAAATTTAAGACCCTCACGGCCGTAATCCTGCTTGTCTGTTTCCCCCTCACCACGTGGTGCCTCACGCTCACTGAAGAAGCGAAGGACGGCAAACAGATCCACCTCGAGGTACTCAGAGCATTCAGACTGAACAACGATCCTTACGTATGCCTGTACATGGGGAGGATCGCCAAGACAATTGAGCCGAATGCCAATGTGCCTTTTCCCGTCAGGCTCACGGTTGTCGAGTCGGGGACACCCAATGCCTTCGCCACTATGGGTGGGTATGCGTATGTGACCACGGGCCTCATTGAAATGGCTGATCGGGAAGACGAAGTAGCCGGTGTCTTGTCCCACGAGCTTGGCCATCTCAGCAGGCGACACGTTGCCAAAAGGATGGAACAAGAGAAGCCCCTGGGTTGGGCCACGCTTGCAGGCATGCTGCTGGGCACACTGGGGGCAATGGTGCCCGGGGCAGGCGCCCTTGGCCCGGCTCTTATGACTTCCACCATGGCGGCCGCCCAGACGCTGTCTCTCAAATTTTCCCGCGAGGATGAGGACGAGGCGGACAGATTCGGGCTGGCGACCGCGGAGGCATCGGGCTACAGCGGCCACGGTCTTTCCGATTTTTTGAAGAAGATTCGTTCTACCGAGTCCGAAAGAATGATACCTCAGTATCTGCTTACTCACCCGTACTCCGACGTTCGTGCTGCAAAAATTGAGAGCAGGATTAACCTGCCCAAGACCACGGTGAACACAGATTTCTTCCCCTACGTTCAGGCGAGACTGAAAATTCTCAATAAAACTTTAGGCCCTGCCATTGAGGATACGTGGATGGGAAGGCATGAGAAGGATCCGAAGGACCCTGTCGCCGCTTACGGAGTGGCTCTTGTTTACACTCTTCTGGGCAATACGGTCAAGGCTGAAGAGATCATCCGGAACATGGACTCACCATATAAGAACCTTTTCCTGGGTGAGATCCTTGTCAGGACCCAGAGATTCAAAGAAGCGGCTGAAGTGTTACGCACTCAGACCGACCCCATCGCCAGCTATTTCCTTGCATCGGCGCTCGAAGGGAGCGGAGATCTTTCCGGCGCTGCGGACGTGTTAAAGGGGCTATTTCCGTACAAAGAGAACCTGCCAATCATTTACCAGAGATTTGGTATGATCGTTGGCAGGTTAGGCTACGAAGCTCTTGGATACGAGTACTTGGGACGGTATTACCTAGAGATCGGCAGACCGCAAGTAGCACGTACCTATTTTGAAAAAGCCGCTGCAAAATACGGCCGCAACACCGACGAAGCCAGGGAAGTGCAAGTCCTTCTTGACGAGACAAAACCCAATAAGCCTGATGAGAAGGATGGAAAAACAAAACAGCAACCGCAGGACAAGGGAAATAAGCAGTTGCGGCTTTACTAGAAAGAACCTCTCGCCCGCCTGAATCTTAAATTCCAATCTGCAATCACACCGCAAAGAAAAAAGTAGTTGTCACGTATAGGCTCCTGTGGTTAAGCTTTTGAGTAGGGCTGACATGAAGCGGATCTCTGTATTGATACTCCTGTTGTGGTCTATCCTGCAGGCCGGCTGGGCCATGGCGCAAAATG
>Ga0335070_10006441_pt1 | contig 13821 bp, 11 predicted proteins | sample Lox_Sample_13_FD_206722 | JGI IMG/M metagenome (GOLD analysis project Ga0335070, IMG submission 206722) | Soil microbial communities from Loxahatchee National Wildlife Refuge, Florida, United States - Lox_Sample_1.3 | ecosystem: Environmental > Terrestrial > Soil > Wetlands | place: USA...
GATCGACCCCATGAACGACCTGTCATGGAACGATGACAGCACGAGGTTGTTCGTGCGAAAGACGATCGTGGGTACGCGCTGTTACAGCCGCATCGAAGGCGAATTCACCTACGACAAGAATCGCAAGCTGACGGACAGCAACATTCAGGGCGGCACGCTTAGCAATAAGGACGCCTATGATGCTGACCAGAGCAGCCATGCAGGGGCCGGCGAGTGATCCGCGTCGGTAAGGGCGGGATCTGGATTGGGGTTATCGCCTGGAGCGCTTTCAGCTATGATCACGCTGGATGATGTCCAGGCCGCCCGTGCGCGCCTCGACGGGGTGGCCTTCCATACCCCTCCGATCGCCCTTCCGCGCCGGAAAAATGAACCTCACGTCTGGTTCAAGCCCGAAAACTTGCAGCCTATCGGCGCATTCAAGATTCGCGGCGCGTACAACCGCATCGCGGCGATTCCTGAAGCGCAGCGCGCCGCCGGGGTGATCGCCTATTCGAGCGGAAATCATGCCCAGGGCGTGGCCTATGCGGCTCGTCTGTTGAACATCCCCGCCGTCATCGTCATGCCGAATAATGCCCCGGCGGTTAAGATCGCCGCGACCCGCGCCTACGGCGCCAACGTGGTGCTCTACGACCCGGCGACCGAATCCCGCGAGGTGGTCGCCGCGCGGCTGATGGAAGGCAAAGCCTGGACGCTCGTCCCACCCTTCAATGATCCGTATGTTATCGCGGGTCAGGGCATCATTGGACTGGAGATCTTTGAAGATCTGCCTGAGGTGGATCTGATCCTGGTTCCTGTGGGCGGTGGCGGCCTGATCAGTGGCATCGCTGCCGCGATCAAGAGCCTCAAGCCGAGTGTCAGGGTGATCGGCGTGGAGCCAGAACTCGCCAATGATGCGCAGCGCTCGCTGCATGATGGGCATATTGTCACGATCACGCAAGCCGAGGCCGTGCGCACGATCGCTGATGGGGTACGGACCCTGAGCGTCGGCGATCTGACGCTGGCTCATCTTCAGCGGTTCGTCGATGACATTCTGACTGTGAACGAGGCTGAGATCCGCAAGGCGACCCGCCGCCTGATCTTGCGCTCCAAACTGGTCGCAGAACCCGCCGGAGCGCTGCCTTTCGCCGCCTACCTCTATCATCGCGACCAACTGCCCCAAGCGCGGACCATCGTGCTGATCGTGAGCGGGGGAAACATCGATCCGGCGCTGCTGGCACAGCTCATCCGGCGCTGATCCAACTTTCGGTTCAAATCCCGATCATCCGTCTGAGGACGGCCTGGAAATCAGATCCATTCTAAGCCGTACCGGATAGTTCCGTGTGATCCGGCGATACCTGGGGCTTCCGCACAGGATCTCGTTCAGGTATTTTTCCAGGCCTGCCAGCACCGGAGTCCGATCGGCAGGCTCCGCAGGACTCCAATAGACGTGGATCACGATCGACGGCCCGGAGATGCAAATATCGGAGATGGTGTGAAGCCCCCGATAGGGCTGAAGCAGATGGGTAAAGCCTACCTGCCCGTCTCCGTACAGCGTGACCAGGACATGCAGCTCGATCGCAGGGGTCATAAGCTGGCCCTCCGGCCAAGATACATCGCGCATTTCTTTTCCCTGCATTTTCGAGGAAGACTCAAGAGCAGCATGGACTGGCTTCATTATAAGTGGTCGATTCCATCGGTACCGGCCCCGCACACGAGGGCACAAACCTTCTGATCCCGCGTGATCGTCACACGCCCGAAAAGCAGCGCCGCCATCGCCGCTGCCCCGCTGAGTTCCACCGCGACTGCCAGTTCGCGCCACAGCCAGCGAGCCGCTTCGCGCATCTCGTCATCGCTGACCAGTATGATATCATCCACATAGCGCTGGATCAGGTCGAAGTTGATCGGTGCGCTCAGCCGGGGTGCCAGCGTATTCGCCGCCGTGTTGATGCTCTCCAGTTCGACCAGGTGCCCGGCCTTGCGACTCGCGTACAGCGTTGGCGCTCCGGTCGGCTCGATGCCGATGACCTTAACCTTCGGGTTGAGCAGCTTGGCGGCCAGACTTACCCCGCTGATCAGTCCCCCGCCCCCGATCGCGACCAGGATCACATCGATATCGGGGATCTGCTTCAGCACTTCGACGGCGATCGTGCCCTGTCCCGCGATCACGGCAGGATCGGCGAAGGGATGCACGTAGGCCAATCCGTCGCGCTCCGCTGCCGCCATCGCGGCACGGTTGGCGTTATCCCAGACGGCTCCCTCGAAGATCACCCTGGCTCCCCAGCCTTCCAGTTTTTCGGCCTTGATGGGCGGCGTATTGGCGGGCAGGTATATCATGACCGGGCATTTCGCCAGCCAGCCTGCGTAGGCGACCCCTAGCCCGTGATTTCCACCCGAGGCCGTCACGATCCCGCGCTGAATCTGTTCTGGGGGCAGGGTAAACAGCTTGTTGGTCGCGCCCCGCGCCTTGAATGAGCCGCTGATCTGCATACATTCGAGCTTCAGATAGACGCTTCCCTGTTGGGAAGCGGGTACTTTGACCGGGGACACGCTGATCAAAGGAGTATGGCGCACGTAACCGGCGATCCGGCTTTGTGCCTCGTAAACATCATCTAGAGTCAGCATGGTGGTTTTCGTTTCGGGACTGAGATTGATTCGCTCGTTCATCTGCGCTCCGTGACCCGACGTTCGGTCGAGGCTCCCTCGCCCGGGAAGGAACCTGGGATGGAGTATGAAAACAAGATGGGACTCCTATACCGGGATGGGTTCCAGCGACTGCCAGCCGACGATCGCGCGCCGCTCGAAGCGCACCGTCCGGGCCAGTCCAGCGTCGAAAGCACTTTTGTGTGCCTGATCGAAATTCAGGCCAAGATGGTCCGGTTGGTGGGCATCACTGCCAAAACTGAGCCGCTCACCGCCCATTTCGGCATACCAGCGGAGCGCCGTCGTCGTGGGATGGAATGCTCCCGCTGCGCTGCGAATTCCTTTAGTATTGATCTCTGGCACGATCCCGGTTTCGATGCACGCCTCCCATACCTGGCGGAACAGGTCTTCGAACTCCTCGTCGCGGAACGGCCCATAATAATTGACCGAGTTGCGTTTGGGGACGTCAACATGGGCCAGAATGTCGAATCCGCCATGACGGATCATCTCCGCCAGTTCGGTGAAATAGAGCGTATAGGCCTTTTCAGGCGAATGATCCCGAAAAAAAGGCGCCTCGAAAATGCTGTAGTCGCCGATCCAGTGCAAACTTCCCAGGACCACATCGTAGGGGTAGCTTTCCAGAATGGGCACGACCTGCTTTTCCCAGCGATGCGGCTCCCCAACTTCGATCCCCGCCCGGATCGTCAAGGTGGGGAATTTCGCCCGGCATTGTTCAATATCCGCGAAGTAGCGATCGGCCCTGTAATAGTTGAGATCGACGTCTTTCGGGTGATTATTGAAATGATCGGTGACGGCGATTTCGCTCAGCCCAACGGTGATAGCGCGTTCGCACATCGCGGTCATTGTCGCCCGCGAATCACGACTGTTATTCGTGTGGACGTGATAATCGATATATCCGGCCATAGTTCCCCAATTGACCCTAACAACATGAGAAGGGGCCAGGTTGTTCCTGACCCCCCAGTGAGATTATAGCCGATTTTATGCGGGATGGAATCAGTGGTTGTCGTAGTGAATCTGATAAGCGGGGTAGGTGTCCAGTTGGATCGCTTCCTCGTCCTTGGAACGCCAGCGGCGAATCCGCTCGAGCAGGTTGTGGCGATACGTCTGCATCATGTGGGTCTGCCATTCGAGCAGTTCGGCCATGGTGCCTTCGATGCGCGACACCTCGTGAATCAGATGGCGAGCCATGATGTTGGTACGTTCGCCGTAGTGCGACAGCAAGATCAGGTGGCCGGTGATATACAGCGATGAGAAGGTGATCAGACGGATCCAACCGCCCTCCTCGAACTTGCCGACGATCTGGCTCACGAAGATGAAGACGGAGAGGCAGGCCGTGATGAAGGTCGCCACTGCCGCGACACGGTAGCCCGTCGGCTTGGTGTGGAGCAGATGCTGCCGCACGGCGAAGCCCATGAAGGCGATCGGGGCGAAGACCCCGATCCCGTAGAAGGGAACGGCGGCGCTCGTATTTCCGCCGACCAGAATCATAATGACCGTCGCAATGACGAAGGTTGCCAGCACCGGGCGCGGGAAGTTTCCATTCGGGCTGCGATACACCAGCAGGATAGGCAAGATACCGCGTGCCCCATCACGATAGGCTGTTGACTGCATGTCTTCATAGGCCGTCATGTTGGCAAACGACAGTGTCAGCGACGCCCAGACCTGGCGGAAGAAGTACAGGACAAACCCGCCCACCGGGATCAGGCCGATGAAGGCCAGGTTGCCGACCAGAGTCTTGCCGCCTGTGCCATCGATGACGTTAAAGTAGTTCGAAAAATGAGAGTTCAGCGCCGTAGTGAGGCCGCCCCAGAACAGGAACCCAAACTGGATCGTACGACCAACACCGACGCGCCCTGACAGGAAGGTCCACAGGCCCTTCAACCGGGGCAGGTGTTTCTTGGCCCACTTAACGTAGACGGCATCTTCATTCTTGATGAACTGGAGGCCGTTGCTGACTGCTTCCAGCCCGGTCAGGGCGACCAGGCCGTGCATGACCGAGTTCGCGACCACCCCGACTACGTTAGCAGGCGGGAGTTTAGCGGTCGGAAGGATGGCTGGCTTGGCGCCCTGGGCCGTCTGAGCGAAAAGCGAGATGAAGGTGATCAGCATCAAGCTGGCGTAGATGAATAAGATGACGAATGTGACTGCCGAGGCATCCTTACGACCGCGCAGCGTCAGCCAGCACGTCAACCAGGCGATCCCTACGCCGAGAGTAATATGCACCAGGGGCGCCGCGTCAAACTGGTTGACAGTCGAAAGCAACTGATCCGCACCGCTCAGGCTGCTGACGACCACGGTCAGCGTGTAGTCTTCGAGCAGCAAGAAGGCGACCATGATCGCCATCATCGGGCCGAGATAGCGCATCGACGCGGTATCGGCTCCGCCGCCATCGCGGAACACGCCCAGCGCGTAAATGTACAATCCCCCGAAGGCGATATTCAGCAAAGCGATCGCCACATCGGCGTACGGGGCATACACTTGAAGCTGGGATTCGGCCAGAACCCGGTGGAGTTCCCCCGCCGCATATTCCGCGCTCGTACCGAAATCGATGAAGAACAGCGGTAGCGCGGCTAATAGAAACAATTGCCCGGCATCATGCCCGGCAATCGATACCCCCCTCGGCGCGAATCGAATCGCAATGCCTACCAGGACGAGGATCAGCAGAATGCCTTTGACGTTATCGAGCGGGTGCTGCTGGACATTCTGCTGAATGATCTGCCAGACATCGGACATAAATGGAAACCTCAACGGTCATGGACGGGGAGCGGAAATCATGATGGCGAACACCACAACTCCCACCTACATACCGTGAAGATTATTATCAGGCTATTGCGATCGTTTTGCGAGGAATCGGGCGATTCTTGATGAAATTTTGATGTCAATTAATAAGACATATATCGGTTGCTGCCATGTACGTAGATTGCTGACTTTTGCGGGCGAACCGGATTGTTCGGTGCTGGATGCACTGGGGGCTGATGTCTGCGGAAGTTCTCGTTAGCCATCTCTCGACCCTTCGTGACCAATTCGCTATATGTCCTGCTGGAGGAACTGCCCATAATATAATTAAAGATAGCGTTGTGATCGCTATTATCTCTTAACTGATTGGTGGGGGCCGCTTATTCGGAGCGGCGACTGAGCCGTTCCAAAGCGAGATCATAGTCTTCATTCAGATATCGGAGTCACCCATGTCAAAAGCTCGCCTAGCCTTAACGCTCTGGTGGTACACCATCGTCATCGCCTCGCTGGGGGCGTGGTTGCCTGCCAGTCCCGACCCAGAGTACAGGAGGCTCGCGTATCGGTCGCCGGAAGCATGCCAGGGAATACGCGATCATCGCCTGGCAGGGATGTGTTAACCGGAATCTCTACTTCGATGTCCGTCTCCCCCGCCATTTCAATGACGTGAAGACGAAGGAATGGCGGCCCGCAGGCTCGACTCCCTGTCGTTTCGACCACTTTTGACATTCCCCACACGGGAACCTGGGTCCGAATCCCCAGGGGAAGTCGTTTCGGTCGATCAGGGTTGCCGATTAGAGGCGTTTTTCTCCTCCGCTCCTCCAGATACAGTTAAAATCGGTTTGCCAATCACATCATACCTAGACCGGATGATGACTCATGGTTTAGCCCTCATCCCCTGCCCCTTCTCCCGCTGGGAGAAGGGAATTTCTTTTCGGGGGCTTCCCCCGCCGCCCCATTTCTTTCAAGAACAATTTATCCGGTTTTGGTATCAGATTTCAAGCACGGACAGAATGTTGCCGGCGGGGTCTTTGAACCAGGCGATATTGGGTCCGTTGCTCCTGGAGATGCCTTTTTCGTCGGTAGTAGCGTAGCGTTCGAAACGTACGCCGCGCTCGGTCAGGTCGTTCACGGCCTGTTCAATATCGCGCACCGGGAAGTTGAGGATGGTAAAGGTCGCAGGCGTGTGGTTGGTTTTGGGGTAGATCACGATTCGACTGCCGCCAGCGATATGGAGATTCAGCAGGCCGTGATCCTCAGAAACTTCGAGCCCGAGAGTTTGCCCATAGAAGATTTTCGCTTTGGCTATATCGTCTACCGAAAAACCTGAAAACGCTCTTGTATCTCTGAACATTCCCGTATCCCCTCGTTTCAAGCGCACAGCGACAGAATTATCCCCTGAGAATAGAACGTTTTTTTTTAATAAGTCAACTCGGTCGATGACCGGGCCTGTTATGGCAGGCGGGAGGGAGGTCGAACAAGGCTGAACTGAGGTCGCGCGCTAGTGTGACGTTTGCCCGCCATGCTTGACAGCGGCGGATCCGATCATTACAATCTCCGTCATTCGTGGGGAGAGTCTGGCCCTGGGGGCCAGCACCGAAGGGGCAAACCGCGACCCGTGCTGGAGGACGCCGTGAAACTCTCAGGTCAGCGAACTCACGAGGCAGTAACCACCTGGTTCTACAGGGGCAACAGCTTTAGCTGTCGCCCTTTTTCGTTTCTCGCCGTATTTTAGGAGGGCTTGCGAGATGGGCCAAACCAAGGTTGTCGACGGTCTGAAATACACCCGGAGTGATGAATGGATCAAGGTTGAAGGAGACGAAGCCGTGGTCGGGGTGACCGATTACGCACAGTCCGCGCTGTCTGACATCGTGTTCGTGGAGCTACCGGACCTGGGCGCCACATTCAAAGCCAATGATACCTTCGGCACCGTCGAAAGCGTCAAGGCGGCGTCCGATATGCATACGCCCGCCAGCGGTACGATCACGGCAGTCAATAAACTGCTGGAAACCAAACCGGAGACCGTCAACAGCGACCCCTACGGCGCAGGCTGGTTCGTCAAGCTCAAGCTGAGCGCGCCCGCCGAACTGGACGCTCTGCTTGACGCTGCCGCTTATGCCAAATACTGTGATGAGCGTGAGTAATTTTGTCAGCATTTCATTCGTTCACTATGAAACTCGCGATCGCGCTGCTGGCAGTGGCGGTCGTGAGCCAGACTGACCATCTGCCTGGAATAGCGAGGCGGGCAGATGGCATCGCCACCGGTACGCCCGAACCCGCCCGTCCGATCCTGATCTGGTGGCCTGCACCGATCTACCCGGTGCCGAAATCGCCCGCGCTGGTTGCGCTAACGGACCAGATCAATCAGTTCATGGCGGAGCGCCACGGCTCGGTGGAAATTCGAGTCAAGCGGCCTGATGGACTGGGTGGAATATACCAGTCGCTGCGCAGCGGAGTGACGGTCGCGCCGTCCGTCATGCCCGATCTCATCCTGGTGCAGCGCGACGATCTCGTTCAGGCGGCGGCGGGCGGGCTGATTCAACCTGTCCATGACCTCCCCCGCCCCAACCTGTTCAGCCATGCGCTCGGCACTGCGGGCGACGCCACCTTCGGCATCCCGTACACGCTGGAGATCACCCACCTGGTGTACCGCGCGGGGCAGTTCAGCCCTCTGAAGACCCTGAACGATCTGCAGGCAGCGAACGCGGTGTTGTTATTTCCGGGCAGCGCCCAGAATAACACTTTGCTGCTGTGCCAGTATGTCGCCGCGGGCGGTCACGTAACCGGCGATAAGGGTTCGCCGGTCCTGGATACTGCTCCCCTGCAAACCGTCCTAGCCTATTACGAGGAAGCCGTCAAGGACAAGCGCCTGGGCCCATCGCTGCTCGACTATACAAGCCTGTCGCAGTACTGGCCGATCTTCCTGAACGACAAATCCGCCATTGCCCAGATCAGCTCCACCACCTATCTGAATGAGCGGGCCAATGTGCCCGACATGGACGTGATGCCGATCCCGACACTGGACGGATCTACCGTGACGACGCTCGACGGTTGGATGTGGGCTGTCGTCGCGACCGACCCGGTACGGCAAAACGCGGCGCTCGATCTGGTTAGCTGGCTGATGGATGCCGATCGTCATGGAAATCTGACCCGGCAGCTCGGCAATCTGCCATCCGACAGCGACGCGCTGGCGCGCTGGACAGGCGACTCGTATGCGACCTTCGCCCAGTCGCTGCTGGACGGCCAGATCGCGCCCTTCCCTGACACGATTCCACCGGCGGTCGCGACGACACTCCAGAAAGCCTTCGACGACGTAATCATGGGGCGCAAGTCGGCGCAGGCGGCGGCCAGCGACGCGGTAGGTTCGATTCAAACGGGCAGTGGGTGAGCTGGATCTTGCGATTGAAGGTTCTCGCTGGGAATGGCGCGACGGAGGCGAAATCTCCGCGGAACCAATTCCTGCAAGCCTGTGACGACCCCTAGAGTGGGTGGTTGGAGTATAGAGCTATGACATACATTCCCCATACCGATGCCGATCGCGAGGCGATGCTGGCGAAAATCGGCGTTGACAGCCTGGACAGGCTGTTCGACACGATCCCGGCAGAACATCGCTTCCCAGTGCTGGATGTACCCAGGCCCATGAGTGAGATGGAGGTCCGCTGGGAACTGGAAGCGCTGGCAAACGCCAACGCCGCCGCACATGAATTTCCGATGTTCCTGGGAGCCGGGGCCTACAACCACTACATTCCCAGCATCGTCAACCATATTCTGCTGCGCAGTGAATTCTATACGGCCTATACGCCGTATCAGCCCGAAATGTCGCAGGGAACGCTTCAGGCTATCTTCGAATGGCAGAGCATGTTGAGCGTCCTGACCGGCATGGACGCGGCCAATGCCAGCCATTACGACGGGGCGACCAGCCTCGCCGAAGCGGTGACCATGGCGATCGCGCAGGGACGGGGCAAGCGCCACAAGGTTATCGTCAGCCCGAATGTCCACCCGCAGTACCGCGCTGTCGCCCGCACCTACCATCAGGGCACCGGCACGAAGTTCGTGGGCGATAAGAGCGGTCAGGCCACCCTGGAAGACCTGACCGATATGCTGGACGAGGGAACGGCCCTGTTCGTTGTGCAGTATCCGAATTTCTTCGGCCAGATCGAAGACTTCAACGGATTGGCAAGGAAGGTCCACGACGCGGGCGCGCTGCTGTGTATAGTGGTCGATCCGATCGCGCTCGGCTTGCTGAAGAGTCCGGGCGAACTCGGTGCCGACATTGTCGTGGGCGAAGGGCAGAGCCTGGGCATCCCGTTGAGCTTCGGCGGGCCCTACCTGGGCTTCTTCGCCACGAAGAACGAATTCGTGCGCAAGATCGCCGGGCGCATCGTGGGCGAGACGGTCGATGCCAGGGGCTGCAAAGCCTACGTGATGACGCTGCGCCCCCGCGAACAGGATATCCGGCGCGAGAAAGCGAGCAGCAACATCTGCACCAATCAGGGCCTGATGGCGCTGGCCGCCTCGATCTACCTGGCGGTGATGGGCAAGCATGGGCTGCGCCGGGTGGCTGAACTGTGCTACCACAAAGCCCACTACGCCGCGCAGCGGATCGCCGACCTGCCGGGCTACGGCGTTCAAATGAAACTCCCGTTCTTCAAGGAATTCATCGTGACGTGCTCACGTCCAGTCAGCGAGATCAACGCCATGCTGTTCGAGGATCACCATATCATTGGCGGCTATGACCTGAGCAAAGATTACCCGGATCGCGCCGGGCAGATGCTCGTGGCCGTAACGGAGACCAATCCCAGAGCCGAGATCGATGATTTCGTCCGTGCCCTGTCTCTGGTGGCGATGTAGGGGCGGAGGGAGAGTAATTGTCATGGAAGCAAGGATCGAAACGAAGACCCAGCCGACTGTTATCGAGCCGCTTATCTACGATCTCGGGGCGCCGGGGCGGCGAGTCTCGACTCTGCTGACGGCCTGCGACGTTCCCGAATCGTCGCTACCAACGGAACTCATGCGCGACGATCTCGATTTGCCCGAGGTCTCGGAGATGGACGTGATGCGCCATTACGTTCGCCTCAGCAGCATGAATCACGCGATCGATAAAGGCTTCTACCCGCTGGGAAGCTGCACGATGAAATATAACCCCAAGATCGACGAAGATACGGCGCGCATTCCCGGCTTTGCCATGCTGCACCCGCTTCAGGACCCGTATACGACGCAGGGTGCGCTGGGCCTTATGCACCAGCTCCAAACTTGGCTGGCGGAGATCGCCGGGTTCGAGGTATGTAGTCTTCAACCCGCCGCGGGCGCTCAGGGCGAGTTCGCCGGGGTGCTGATCATGCGGGCCTATCACCTGGACCGGGGCGATACGAAACGCACGCGGATTCTAATCCCGAACAGTGCGCACGGTACGAATCCGGCAACGTCGTCGATGGCCGGACTGAAGGTAGTCGAGATTCCCTCGAATGCGGACGGCGACGTGGATCTCGACGCGCTGCGTCAGGAGGTCGACGATACGGTGGTCGGCATGATGATCACCGTACCAAGCACCCTGGGCGTATTTGACGAGCATATCGAGGACATCATCCAGATCGTCCACGACGCCGGTGGGCTGATGTACATGGACGGCGCGAACATGAACGCGATGCTGGGGGTAGCCAAACCCGGCGAACTTGGCTTCGATGTGATGCATTACAATCTGCACAAGACGTTCAGCACGCCCCACGGCGGCGGCGGCCCTGGCTCCGGCCCATGCGCCGTGAACGAGAAGCTGGTGGGCTTTTTGCCCGGGCCGATCGTGGGCATCATTGAACCGGCGAAGGGCGAGAACGACGCGCCGCTGTACGGCTGGGTCATGCCGCCCCGGAGCATCGGGCGCCTGAAGGCGTTCCACGGCAATTTTGGGATGCATGTCCGCGCCTATACTTATATTTGTCTTCACGGGGCCGAGGGACTGAACGCCATCAGCCGTCATGCCGTACTCAACGCGAACTATCTGCGAGTCGAACTGGCCGATACCTACCGGGTGCCCTATAACCGGATCTGCGGTCACGAGGTCGTGCTGGAAGGGCATTTCCCTGACGCGCCGGGCATTCATGCCCTGGACATCTCCAAGCGCCTGATGGATTTCGGTATCCACCCGCCGACCAACTACTTCCCGCTGATCGTGCCCGAAGCGCTGCTGATCGAGCCGACCGAATCCGAGAGCAAAGAGACACTCGATCACTTTATCGCCGTGATGAAGACGATCGCGGCGGAGGCCAGAGCGAATCCAGACCTGCTGCACAGCGCCCCCCACGTGACTCCTGTGGGCCGCGTCGACGAAGTCCTGGCGGCGAAGCAGCTCGTCCTGTGCTGCCGACCACTCCGGGAGTGGTCGGCAACTCCCTGAGTGAAATTGGCGGGCATTTTCCCTCATCCCGCGAACATTTCTCCTGTCTGGGGAAGCGCGCGGGATCGAGGCGAAACCTGGCTCGCGCGCCTAACGCAGCGCCCAGCCCCACAAAACGGTGGCGTACCCGGCGGCGACCAGCACCGACAGCACGATCAACCGCTCGGAGCGGGGCGTCTGGCGGCGGAGAAAGCGATGCAGCACGGCGGGCATTGCGATCGCGGCGAAGGGCAGCGTGAACGCTGGAAAAATCCCCGCCACCAGTCCTACCAGGATGATCGCGCCAACCACTGCCGTGATCGATCGCAGAAGCAGCACCGCCCGCGCCTGCCCGATTCGAATCGTGGAGTTAAGATCCGTTTGGGAATCGACCTCGAAATCGCGAAGCTGCTGTTCCAGTTGCGCCGCCGCCGAACTCAAGACGAAAATCGCCAGCAGCGCCAGATCGGTGACGGTCCAGCGGGCGCGGATCAGCAGCAGGGTAGTCAGATACGGTCCGGTCTGCACGAAGGCCGCGTGCGTCAGGAGATCCAGGCCGGGGCGCCTCTTGAAGTGCAGCGGCGGCGCGGAGTAGGCCCACATGCCCACGATGCAGATCGCCAGCCCGGCGAGGCCGAGCGCGCCGAACGGTAGCAGTTCCAGTCCCAGGATCGCCACCAGCCCGGCAGCGACGGCGAACGCCACTGGGCGCGGGGTCGCATGCACAACGAAGAAATTGCCCCGCGCTTTGGCAGCATCGCGCGCATCGTAGGAAGAATCCCAGTAATCGTTGAGGGCAAAGGCGAGCCACGCGATCACCGTCAATGCGATCGCCAGCCGGAGATGGGCTGGAGTGAGGGCGGCATGCAGGGCCAGGCACAGAGTCACGATGCACAGGGTAACGCCCCAGGCATCGCCATGATTACCGAACAGGTGCGCGAGATCGGTGGTGAGCGTCGCGAAACGCGGTCGCAGGATAGTCCTCATCACCGGCCCATTGTAACGTGAATTCTCTTCGATGTGACGGAACACGTCGAAGAGACCTCGACTTCAAGAAGATACTGCCATGTTCATCGACGTGGTAAGCGATGAACTGGACGCCGAAGGACGCCTGGAAATCGGATAGCGCGATCGGGCTAAATGGAAGTCAGGCCCTATCTTCATGCAGATTTAACCTTTCACTGCTAGAACTCTCTCATCGTGATAGAACCTATTTGGGGAAGTTGAGGGTATTGTGGGGGATGAAGAGAATGGCAAGCCGTTGGTCCTTTTAACCAACGATGACGGGATCGGATCGCCCGGTCTGTGGGCGGCAGTTGAGGCGTTTGCGGAGATCGCCGACTTACTGGTCGTCGCCCCGCGGGAACAGCAGTCGGGCATGGCGCGGAGTTTGCCGATCACCAACGAAGGGCGAATCTACTCGGAACAGCGCATTGTTACCGGGGTTGAGCAGACCGTCTATGCTGTCGACGGCACGCCTGCCCAGGCCGTTCAGCACGGCGTACTGGAACTTGCTCCCCGGACTCCGGCGCTGGTTGTGTCGGGCATCAATTACGGCGAGAATACGGGCAACGGGGTGACGATCTCCGGCACGGTCGGCGCGGCTATCGAGGCGGCCAGCCTGGGGATTCCAGCGCTGGCGGTCTCGCAGCAGACGCCCATCGACCTGCATCTGAGCTACGCCGTGGATGTCGATTTCACCACCGCCGCGTATTTCGCCCGGAAGTTCGGAATCTGGCTGCTACACCACCGGCGCCCTGATGACGTGGATGTCCTCAAGCTCGATGTGCCGCGCGGCGCAACGCAAGAAACCCCCTGGCGAGTCACCCGGCTCTCGCGCCGCCGCGTTTTCTGGCCGACCCGCCCGGAACGGGTCGCGCTGCACGATATTGGCCGACTGGGTTACGAGTACAACCCCGATCCGACACGGGCGGAACCGGATTCTGACGTGTACGCGCTGGAGAAAGGCGTGGTATCGGTCACGCCGATGAGTCTGGATATGACCTCACGTACCGACCTCTTCCGCCTGCATCAGATGTTACAGGACAAGGCTTCCCTGGCCGACAAGAAGCCGTCCT
>Ga0335070_10006442_pt1 | contig 13820 bp, 14 predicted proteins | sample Lox_Sample_13_FD_206722 | JGI IMG/M metagenome (GOLD analysis project Ga0335070, IMG submission 206722) | Soil microbial communities from Loxahatchee National Wildlife Refuge, Florida, United States - Lox_Sample_1.3 | ecosystem: Environmental > Terrestrial > Soil > Wetlands | place: USA...
CACCTATATGCTCAAGGTATGAGCAGTCATACCGCGACGTGCTGCATTGCCGGCGGCGGTCCCGCCGGGATGATGCTGGGCTTTCTACTGGCCCGGGCCGGCGTCGACACGGTCGTGCTCGAGAAGCACGGCGACTTCCTGCGCGATTTTCGTGGCGACACCATCCACCCGTCGACGCTCGAGCTCATCCACGAGCTCGGCCTGCTCGACGAATTCCTCAAGCTGCCGCATCAGAAGGCCGAAAGCTTGCGCGGCCAATTCGGTCGCTTCTCCGCGCAGTTCGCCGACTTCAGTCACCTCCCGGCTCACTGCCGCTTCATCGTCCTGATGCCGCAATGGAACTTCCTGAACTTCCTTGCCGAGCACGGCCGCCGCTATCCCGGATTCAATCTCCGCATGCAGGCGAACGTCACCGATTTGATCGAGGACGGCGGACGGATCGTCGGGGTGCGCGGGACCGGATCCGACGGCCCGTTCGACATTCGCGCCGACTTGGTGGTCGGGGCCGACGGACGGCATTCGGTGGTGCGGGCAAAGGCCGGGCTTTCCGCCGAAGAGCTCGGCGCGCCGATGGATGTCCTGTGGTTTCGGCTGCCGCGCCGGCCGAGCGATGCCGACGAGACCATGGGCATTTTCGAGACCGGCCGCATCCTGGTCATGATCGACCGGGGGGACTATTGGCAGTGCGGCTATGTCATCGCGAAGGGCTCGCGGGCCGAGCTTGAGCGCCACGGCATCGGCGCGCTGCGCGACGACGTCGCGCGCATAGCGCCGTTCGCCGCCGATCGCGTCGACACGATCCGCGGCTGGGACGATCTCAAGACCCTCACCGTCACGGTTGACCGGCTGCGGCGATGGCATCGGCCCGGTCTCTTGTGCATCGGCGATGCAGCGCATGCGATGTCGCCGATCGGCGGGGTCGGCATCAACCTCGCCGTCCAAGATGCGGTCGCCGCCGCCAATGTGCTTGCGGTGCCCTTGCGCGCACGCCGTGTCACCGAGGCGAAGTTGCGCCAGGTGCAGAAGCGGCGCGAACTGCCGGCGCGAGTCACGCAGCGGCTGCAGCTGACGGTTCAGAACCGCGTCATCTCGCCGCTGCTGCGCCGCACCGATGAGATCACGGAGCCGCCGCTGGCGCTCCGACTGCTGCGACGTTTTCCCGTGCTGCGCCGGATTCCGGCGCGCCTGGTTGGAATGGGCATTCGCCCCGAACACGTGCGCAGCCCGGCGGTCTAGCTCGGCGACCGGTTAGCTCTCCGGCTGTCTGCCGGCGCGACAGGGCGGTCAGGCGGCGTTCTCGTTGAACGGCACCGGCCCGAGAACGTCCGACGTCTGCAGGACGATCTCCGTCGCGCGCGCGAGCTCCTCGCTGTCTTCGCCCAGAACAACCCGCATGCGCGTCGTGTTGGGAGCCACCGGATCGAGCTGGATTTCGATGACCCGCTGGCTATCGACGGCGGTGATCTTCCAGCCGTGCTCGGTCCTACCCTCGCCCGTCACCTTCACATCGAGCCGGCGGAGCGACTTCAGCACGGCGATGCGCACGTCTGTCACGGGTGCAGCGAAGGTCTTCGAGGCGATGCCCGGAACGGCGCTCTCGGCGCCGCCGCTGGCGGTCAGGTTAAGATCCGGCGATGGCTGTGGCGTCGTCGTGCAGGCGGCGAGCAGCACTGTAGCGACAGCGGCACAGGCGATAATCGACGATTTCCGGCGCATGGACGTCACCCCTCTCCACGGAACACATGGTGTCGATTGGCCCTGGCCGCCCGGCGATAAAGGCAGGATGGCTGTGACATTTTTGAGGTCCGGCATCACAACCGCCTTTTCCTTGCCTTGGCCGGCGCCGGCGGCGGATCCGCAGGCGGCTCGATGGCCGCCTGTCCGATGTTGCTGCCGTGGCTGGTCAGCGCATCCGCCGTCTGCAGGACGATCTCCGTCGCGGTCGCGCCGTCCTTGAAGAACGGGTCACCGCGATCAACCATCACCCGCATCGAGGTCGTGTTCGGCGTCAAGGCATCGAGCTGGACGCCAACGACCCGTTTGCCCGCCGCCGCCTCGATCTGCCAGCCGTCCGTGGACTTCTGCACGCCCGTGAGGCTGATATCCATGTAGTTGAGCGATTGCAGGACGGCCTTGCCCACCGCATCGACAGGTGCCGCGAACGTCTTATACGTGACGCCGGTCACCGTGCGTTCGATGCCGGCGCCAGGCGCCAATCCGGTGCCGCCGCCCAAAGGAAAACTCGGATCGTTGCACGCGCCGAGGCTGCTCACGACAACGATCGCCGCGATCCAGCGCGGTAGCGTACTCCGCGAGCTGCCGGACCTCTGCCACGTCGTCGCCTTGAGCATCGGCGAATCCTGCGCCGTCCGCGCGCCATGCCAACGAACAAAACCGTGACCATCGCGGCAGGCGCTGCCACGGGCCCGAACGCCCTGCGGCCTGAGCCAGCCGGGGCGCGCGGCGCAAGCCAGGCGGCGGAAGCCCTACAGTGCCGTTTTGTTGACCCGGCCGGTGGCGTCGACGAACCAACGCTCGCTGGTCAACGGCTCGCCGGCCAGCCGCTTGGCCATCCAGTCGGCCACCAGCACCGGCGGGAACGGCCCGAGATTGGCGGCGGGCACACCGCCAACCGAATGCCGGGAGTCCTGATAGACGACCAGGAGCCGCGGCGCCGACATCGCCTTGAACATCCGGTCGGTATGTTCGAGAGGACTGAGCTCGTCGGCTTCGCCTGCGACACAGAGATACGGCGATTTGATCTTCTCGGCATAGCCTTCCCAAGTGAGCGTCTTCTTCAATTGCTCGAACGCGCCCTCGTCGAGGATGCCGGACATGTACATGAAGCGCTTCTTGAAGGTCGGGGATGCTTCCTCGAAGATCGTATGGCAGCCGGGCTCGAGACAGGTCCCGTTCACCGCGACGGCGCGATAACGCGGCTCGGCGCTGGCGGCGATCGTCGAAAAGAACGAACCGAAGCTGTTGCCGCTGATGCCGATGCGCTCCGCGTCGACTTCCGGCCGGGCGACCAGCCAGTTCATCATCGCTCGGCCCGCATCTTCCCAGGCGGGAACCGTGACATAGATGCCGAGAACCGGGCTCTCGTACTGGCCGGGCCCGTCGATGGCGAGCACGGCGATGCCGCGGTTGAGCCAGCGGTCGCCGTACATGGCGACGCTGCTTTCCTTGAAGCTGTCCATGCCCGGAACGGCGACGATCGCCGGAATCTTGCCGCCGTTGTAGTTCGGCGGTAGATGGAACCAGCCCGGTAGCTTCTGACCGTTCGACAACGGAACCCAGACCTCTTCGATACGGTGATCGGCGAGCCGCGCGTAAGCGCCGTAGCACTCGCGCTTCTTGCCGTTGAAGGCGACGTTTTTCTCGTTGTTCTCGTCAAACGGCCACTGCGCCGCGCCCCAGTGAACTGCCGCGACGAAATTGTTCTCGCGAGCCGTGATCAGATCCTTCGTTTCTTCCGCCGCCTTGGCCTTGGCTTCGCGGCGGCGCGCCGCCGCTTCGAAAGCCGGCGAGCAGTCGGCGAACTTCTGAATACGGCCGCGGATGGCGGCGAAATCGGCGCCGGCTTCCGGACCGCAGGGCGCGCTGAGATACACCGAGCGCGGCTGGTCCCAATCCATGCCGTTGGCGCGGATCACGTTGTCGAGCGCCCAGCGCTGCTCGGTCCAGCGGCGCATCCGCGGCTCGCCGGCCGACTTCGCGGCTGCAGCACTCCCGGCCTGCGCCAAGGCGGCGTCCGGCGCCGCATCCGCCGCCGCAATCGTGCCGCCTGCCGTCGCCGTGGCGGCAGTCGCAAGCGTGGCGGATTTCAAGAAGTCGCGGCGATCCATGTTTCCTCCTCCATACCGTTTCGTTTCGCTCTACAGCGTTGTCTTCGTGATCCGGCCGGCCGCGTCGACGAACCAGCGTTCGCTGGCCAGCGGCTCGCCCGCGAAGCGTTTCATCATCCAATCCGCGGCGAGGCCGCTCGGCGAGGGCCCTAGGTTGGTCGCCGGAACGTTGCCGACGGAGTGCCGGGAGTCGGCGTAGACGACGAGGTTGCGCGGCGCCGACATCGCCTGGAACATTCGCTCGGTGTAGCGCAGCGGGCAAAGCTCGTCGGCTTCGCCGGCGATGCAAAGATAGGGCGCCCTGATCCTCTCGGCGTAGCCCTCCCAGGTCAGCGACTGCCGGAACTGATCGAACGCCGCCTCGTCCGTCATCCCCGACATGTACATGAACCGCTTTTTGAAGGTCGGCGACGCTTCCTGGAAAATCGTGTGGCAGCCCGGCTCGAGGCACGTGGCGCTCACCGCAACGGCGTGATAGCGCGCATCGGATCCGGCGCAGATCGTGGCAAAGAGCGATCCGAAGCTCGCGCCGACGATGCCGACGCGCTGCGAATCCACGTCGGCCCGCGCGCCGAGCCAGTCCATCGCCGCACGCCCTGCCGCCGCCCATTCCGGAATGTTCACGTGGATGCCGAGAACGGGGCACTCGTATTGGCCGGGCCCTTCGATCGCCAGCACGGCCACGCCGCGCGCCAGCCAGCGGTCGCCGTAGAGCGCCACGCTGCGTTCCTTGAAGCCGTCCATGCCCGGTATGGACACGACCGCCGGAAGACGCCCGCCGCTGTAGTTCGGCGGCAGATGAAACCAGCCGGGGAAACGCCGACCGCTCGGCAGCGGCAGCCACACCGCCTCGACGTAGTGATCGGCAAGCCGCCCGTAAGCGGTGAAGCAGTCGCGCTTCTTCTGATTCAGGGCAAGGTTGCGCTCGTTGGTCTGATCGATCGGCCACTGCGCCGACGCCCAGTACTGTGCCGCCATGTAGAAATTGTCGCGGGCGGTGATCAGGTCCTTCGCCTCCTCGGCCGCCCGGGCGATGCCCTCGCGGCGCCGGGCGACGGCCTCGAACGCCGGCGAGATATCGGCGAATTTCTGCACGCGGGCGCGGATCGCGGCGATGTCGCCCTGGGATTCCGGCCCGCAGGCGCTGGCCAGGCCGGCCGTCCGCGGCTGATCCCAATCGATCCCGTTGGTCCGGATGATGTTGTCGAGAAGCCAGCGTTCGTCGGTCCACCGCCGCATGTGCGGCTCACCGGTCTTCGCAGCGGCACCGCCGGGTGATCCCGCGGCCGCCTGAGCCAATTGCATGGCGAGCGGGCCGCCGGCCGCCAGCGCGGTCGTCGCGCCCGCGGCGCCGGCGGCGGTCGCAAGCGTCGCGGATTTCAGGAATTCGCGGCGATCCATGGCGTCCTCCCTCGCCGGCGCTATGGAAGTTTCGTTTCAGTCTAGGCCCGCTCCGGGGGCGGCGGCAACGCCACAGGCTGCGCCGGCGTCCGGTGCGTGCATTTTCGCGCATACGGCCGCCCTGACAGGCGGCAGGCCGGCCACTATGCTGCGCCCGATGCCCGGCCCCGAAGCGCCCACGCCGATCGGCGAACCTGTGACGACCGCGATACGCCCGCCGCCGCTGGCCGTGCTCGTGCTCAGCACGGCGATCAGCACGCTGGCGCTTCACACCGTGCTGCCGGCGCTCCCCGAAATGGCGACGGTCTTCGACATCCCATCGGGCGACATCGGCTTCGTGGTGACGACGTATCTCGCGGGTCTTGCGGCGGCGCAGCTGATCGTCGGGCCGCTGTCGGACCGCTTCGGCCGGCGGCCGATCCTGCTGGGAGGCATCGCTCTCTATCTCGTCATGACGATCCTCTGCATGGCGGCGCCGGATGCCGGCTGGCTGTTCGCGGCCCGCGCGCTGCAGGCATTCGGCGGGTGCGCGGGCATGGTGCTCGGGCGGACCATCATCCGCGACTGCTATCCGCGCGAACGCGCCGCCAGCGGCATGGGCTATCTGAGCGTGGCGCTGGCGACGGGCTCGATGATGGCGCCGGGTGTCGGCGCGTTCATCGTCGCCTATGTCGGCTGGCGCGGCGCATTCCTGGCTCTCGCCGCCATCGGCCTAGCATCGCTCGCCAGCACTTGGCGCTACATGCCGGAGACCAACCAGGCGAAGATCGAACGGCTCGACCCGCTGATCCTGGTGCTGAACTATCGCTGGCTGCTGCGGTCCAGAACCTTCCTCATGTATTCGGGCGCGATCTCGCTCCAGCTCTCGTCGTGGTTTGCTTTCGTCACCATCATGCCGGCGGCACTGGTCGCGGTCTTCCATCAGCCGGCAACCGCCTACGGCGTGTGGGTCTTCCTGCCGATGATGGGATACGTGCTCGGCAACGGCATCGTCGGCCGCTTGTCCGTACGCGTCGGCGGTCGCCGCCTGATTCAGCTTGGCTGCGCGATCTCGGCGCTCGGCGCCGCCGCGCTGATCGCCGGAGCGGCCGGTCTCGTGCCGGGTCCGCTCGGCTTCTTCGGGCCGATGGCCGTCATCGTCGTCGGCAACGGCTTGATCTCGCCCAACGCGAACGTCGCGGCGATCAGCGTCAACCCGTCGATCATGGGGGCCGCGTCGGGCCTGACCGGGTTCTTCATATGGACGGTCAGCGTCGGCTTCACCACCGCCGTCAACCTGGCGGGACCGGCAAACCTCACCGCACTTGCCTCGGTCGTCGTGGCCGGCAACGCGGTCGGGATCCTTCTGCTGATGCTCGCGCCGCCCGGGCCGCGTTGAGGCATCGGCTCGTCCATCGCAGCATTGTGATGGCGGGGGCAGCCCTGCTTGCGTAAACTTTACCGCAAGAGCCGACGCCGGGAATCCCCGGAACGATCGGCGGGAATCATTGGACGAGCCGATCTGGAGGGCGCCGCATGGCAATCGATCAAGTCTCGCCCAATCTCGTGATCCCGGCCTTGCGGCCGTTTTACGAGCGCGTCGCACCCTATGTCTATCCGCTGGTCCGCGTCACGGCCGGAGCGCTCGTCATCCCGCACGGCTACGGCAAGCTCATGGCAGGTGCCGCCGCCGTCGCCGCCAACATCCTGGCGCGGCGCGGCATCGAGCCGGCGCTGCCGCTGGCCTATGCGATCATCTTTCTCGAGACGATCGGGGGCGCGTGCGTGGCGGTTGGCCTTTTCACGCGGGTGATGGCGGCGATGCTCGCCGTCGAGTTCGCGATCATCACGTTCGTCGCCCACTGGCCGGCGGGGTTTCTGTGGACCGGCGGCGGCTACGAGTTCCCCCTGATGTGGGGCGTGGTCTTTTTCATCATCGCGATCCGCGGCGGCGGCCATCTCTCGGTCGATCGCAACGTCATCGGCCGCGAGATCTGAGAGGCCGCCATGGCGAACCGGGAAACGCTGAGCACGGATCCGATGGCCACCGGCCGGATGGAACACGCCCGGCTGCTGTTTCCCGGGCTGCAGGGATTCTATGACGCGCTCGCCCCTTACATGTATCCGCTGTTCCGGTTCACCGTCGGCGCACTTCTTGTGCCGCATGGTGTGATCAAGCTGATGAACGGCGCCGACAAATTCGCGCCCGGCCTCGCGCGCCTCGGGATCGGCGCTTCGCTCGAGATGGCGTATTTCATCATCCTGCTGGAAATCATCGGCGGCGCATGCATCGCCATCGGCTTCTTGACCCGCGTTTTCGCCGCCGCGGTCGCCATCGAGTTCGCGGTGATCACGTTCGCCGTCCATCTGCCGATCGCCTGGTTCGCCGGTCAGCGGGGCGGTGAATATCCCTTGATGTGGGGCATATTCTTCTTCTGCATCGCGCTGCGCGGCGCCGGCAACCTGTCGGTGGATCGCAGCGTGCTGAAACGCGAAATCTGAAGACTTCAACGGGGAGGAAACATGTATCCGATTATCAGGCGCTGGCTCGCCGGCGCGGCAATGGCATTCGCAGTGCTGATCGCGACGCAGGCCCACGCGCAGACGAAGATCACGGTCATCGTCTTTCCGGGACTCCAGAACCTGCCGATCTTCGCCGCCGAAGAGAACGGCTTCTTCGCCAAGCGGAGCCTCACGGTCGACGTGAAGCCGACGCCAAATTCCCAGGAACTGCGCGACGGGCTGGCGGCCGGGCGCTACCAGATCGCGCACAGCGCCGTCGACAATGCGGTCGCCATGGCGGAGATGGCCAAGGTCGACGTCGTCGTGTTCCTGGGCGGCGACAACAGCTTCAACAACGTTTACGTCCAGCCCGAGATCAAGTCCTATGCCGACCTCAAGGGCAAGACGGTCGGCGTCGACGCTTTGGACACGGCCTACGCGTTCCAGCTCTACGAGATCCTGAAACGGAACGGCGTGCCGCCCGGCCAGTACACGCCGCGCGCCATCGGCGGGACACCGCTGCGCCTGAAGGCGATGCGCGAGGATAAATCCGTCGCGGCCGCGGTCATGAACCCGCCCTTCTCGATCATGGCCGAGAAGGCGGGCATCAAGCGCATGGAGAACGTCGGCGAGGCGCTTGGCGCCTATCAGGGCTCGGGCGCGTTCGTGCTGCGCTCCTGGGCACCGCAAAACGCCGATACGATCGTCCGTTACATTCAGGGCTACGTCGACGGCCTGCGTTGGGCGCTTGCACCGGCCAACAAGGAGAAGGCGATCGGCTATCTGCAAAAGCGGCTGGATCTGAGCCCGGACATCGCCGCCGCCGCTTACGCCGTGGCCGCCGATCCCAAGAGCGGGATGGCCAAGGATGCCAGGCTCGACATGGAGGGTTTCCGGAACGTCCTCAAGCTGCGGGCGGAACTCCACGGCGACTGGGGCGGGAAGCCGCCGGCGGTGGAGAAATACATCGACCTGACGTACTACAACAAAGCGCTTGCCAGCATGTAAGGCTAGTTCATCGGCCGGAATTTCTGCACGCGATTGCCGTTGTCGACTTCGCTGGTGAAGATGTCGCCCTTGGAGTCGATGGCGATGTTGTGGACCCAATGGAACTGGCCCGCCCAGCGGCCGGAACGTCCGAAGCTGCCGACGACCGCGCCGTCGGAACGGCGCAGGATGCGCACTTCGTTGTTCTCGCCGTCGGCGTTGAAGAGCCAGGTCTGCTGCGGGTCGCGCGACAAAGTCAGGTCCCAGACCGCGCCATTGCCGAGCGTCGGTTTCTCGTAAAACCATTCGGTGATGTAGGTGCCGTCCTTGCGGAAGACCTGGATGCGATTGTTGATGCGGTCGCAGACATAGACAAAGCCGTCCCGCGACAGCTTGGCGCAATGCACGGGGTTGCCGAACTGCTGCGCCACCGGCGCTGAGGGGCTGTAAGGTCCGGTCTTCGTATCGTCCGGCTTGTGGCCGTACGCACCCCAATGGCGCTTGTACGCGCCGGTGTCCGCGTCGAACACGATGACGCGCCGGTTGCCATAACCGTCGGCGACGAACACCTCGTTGGTCTCGGGATCGACGTTGATGTCGGCCGGCTTGTCGAGCTGGGTCGGGTCGTTGCTGCCTTTCGTCGGGCCGATATGCCCGATCTGCAGCACGAACTTGCCGTCACGCGTGAACTTGAGGATCTCGCCGTCGTTCGCCGCATTGCCGCCGAGCCACACGAAGCCTTTGTGGTCGACATAGATCCCGTGCTCGCGGCCGACCCATTCGTAGCCCGGCCCCGGTCCGCCCCAGGCCTGCACAACGTTGCCGTCCTGGTCGAATTCGATGACCGGCGGTGCGGGCACGCAGCACTTGTTGCGCGGCGGGTTGAGCGTCGCTCCTTTCTCATCTTCGCTCACCGAGCGTGGCCGCTGGATGATCCAGACATGGTCCTGCGCGTCGACGGCGACGCCGCCGACCTGCCCGATGATCCAGTTGTTGGGAAGCGGCTTCGGCCAGAAAGCATCGACCTGAAAACGCGGAGGGTCCGCAGCGTCAGCCGCGGGAACGGCCATCGTGACGATCGCGGCTGCGACGGCAACGGCCGGCGCAAGACGACAGACGCTCGAAAACATGGGGCTTCCTCCTGGCGGGCTCTTACGGCCCTGGTATTTACGTAGCTAACCGCGCCGCGCTGCGGTTGGCAACCTCCCGTCCCCCGCGGGCTGTGACAGGAACATGTCACGTCTGCCCGCCCACGGCCCAATCCAGTCACAGGCTTGTCCGATCGATGTCGCCCGCAACGGACCATGGGACCGCTAGAACGGTGAGGCTGTCGGGGACGGAGTCTTGTGATGACGCCAGTCCGACCGATTCCCATGAGCGGAGCCACGCGGCCCCACAGCCGACGTTCCCCGGAGGGACGCCCGACGGTACCTTTCCGTGTCGTCGCACGCGAACAGGTCGATGCGGCCGCGGCACTCGAACCTTTGCCCGCCGCGCGCGCTTTGGCGCTGATCGAGGATCCCCTGCCGCCAACGCTAGCCGCCGGCACGCCCGACAGCTCGTTCATCCTGCTGACGCGTAGTCTCGATCAGGCGCAGGGCGCGCGCTGGCCGTCGGGCTGGCTGCTCGACATCCTCGTCTAGCCCTAAATCCAAACGACGGACGGACCCTACCGACGGCAGGCCTGCCGGGCGGAAATGGCGGTGTGCGGTCTTGATCTAGCTCAACGCGTTGAGCCCGGAAGCGGCTTAATTTTTCGCCCATGAGCCCAAACGAAAGCCAGATCCGCGGCATCCTGCGCGACGTTCTCGATCCCGAGCTCGGGATCAACATCGTCGACCTCGGGTTGCTGCGCGACCTTAGCGTCGACGGAGAGTCCGTCCGGATCCGTCTGGTGATGACCTCGCCGGCCTGTCCGCTCGGCGAGACGCTCATCCGCGATATCCAAGCTGCCCTGCTGCGGTCCGGCGTGCCGAAACCCGCGGAGATCGAGATCGTCCGCGATCCGCCCTGGACCCCGGACTGCATGACGGACGATGCCAAGCGCCAGCTCGGTTGGCCAAGCAGCACGCAGGCCGGATAACGATCCATGAATTCTCTTACGTCCACGGTCACCCCGATCAAGTCCACGGGCCTCGCCTGGGGACGGATTCCGTTTCTCGCCGCCGGGATGCTCTCGCTGTTCGCCGGCGTACCGGCAGGGCTGGCCCGGCTCGGCGTCACCATGCCGGACTCGCTCAGCGGGCTTATGGTCGTTCACGGGCCACTGATGATTTCCGGCTTCTTCGGTACGCTGATCGCGCTCGAGCGCGCCGTCGCCATCGGCCGTCCCTGGGCTTACGTCGCGCCCGCCTTATCTGCGGCCGGCGGCCTCGCCCTCTTCACCGCGGCACCAGATGCGTATGCCGGAGCGTCCTTCGTCGCAGCCGGCGCCGCGCTGACCGCCGTGTCGCTCCTTCTGTACACCCGCCAGCCGGCGCTGTTCACGGCCGTCATGGCTGCCGGCGCCTGCGCCTGGACGGCGGGCAACCTGATCTGGGCGGCCGGCCGAGCCCCTGGTGAGGCCGTCCCCTGCTGGATCTGCTTTTTTGTCCTGACCATCGCCGCGGAACGGCTGGAGCTCACGCGCTTTCTGCCACCGCGACCGGGGGCTACGCCGGCATTCCTCATCGGCGCGGCTGTGCTCGTGGCCGGTGCCATTGTCCGCGATGATGCGCTGCTGGGCCTTGGCTTGATCTCGGTGGCACTCTGGTTGTCCGTCTGCGATGTCGCCCGCCGGACCGTGCGCAGCGGCGGCCTGCCGCGATTCACGGCCGTGTGTCTGCTGTCCGGCTATGCGTGGCTGGCATTGGCCGGCGCCGTCATCATCCGCGGCCTGCTCGAACCCGGCGACCCCGCCTACGACGCCGGCTTGCATGCGCTGTTCCTCGGCTTCGTGTTCGCGATGGTCTTCGGCCACGCGCCGATCATCTTTCCCGCGATCCTGCGCCTGCCGATTCCGTATCATCCGATTTTCTATCTGCCGCTGGCGCTGCTCGACCTCTCGCTGATGGTCCGCTGGGTCGGCGACTTTGCCGACGCGCCGGCCCTCCGTCTCTGGGGCGCGGCCGGCAACGGCTCGGCGATCGTCCTCTTCCTGGTGCTGACCGTGTGGCGCGCCGCCAGCGGCAGCGTCGCGGCGCGGGCCGCGCCATAAAAAAAGGGAGGCGGTCAGGCCGCCTCCCTCTCGCGATCGTTCGGCGACTTAGACCTTGTAGTAACGCTCGGCACGTTTCTGCGCTTCGGCCGCGGCGTCTTTGGACGATTTGGCGCCGGTGCAAACCGACGCAAACATGTCGACGACGATGTAGTCGGCGAGGCACGCCGCCGAGGCGTAGCCGAGCGAGCCGGCATAGCTCGGCCACAGCATGTTCTTGAGGATGTCGCGGTACGGCGTGTTCTTGGGGTCGGCCGTCCACACCGGCATCGTCTCATAGGCCTTGAGCGGGTGGCTCCAGTAGCCGATCGAGGCCGTCTGCCACGGAATGTACTGCTCTTTCTCCATCATGAAGCGCATGTAGTCCTTGGCGGCGTTTTTGTACTTCGAGTAGCGGAAGACCATGCCGGGGACGGTGAGATGCAATTCCGTCGGCTTGCGCGTCTTCCCCATCGGGAAGGTGGCATGCTGGATGTCTTCCGCCATTGCCTTGATCGTCGCGTCGGTCGAGTTCTTGGCGACGTAGTAGATCGAAATGCCGTTATTCGTGAGGCTGAGCTGGCCGTCCAGGAAAGCTTTGTTGTTGCTCGTGTCGTTCCACGACGGCGTGCCGGCGATGAACGTGTCGGACAGCTGCTTCGCATAGTCGAGCGCGGCGACCGTCTCGGCGCTGTTGATGGCAACGTTGTCCTTTTCGTCGACGAGCTTGCCGCCGAAGCCCCAGAGCACGGAGTGCCACCAGGTATTCGCGTCGCCGACCGCATGACCGAGCGCGAAACCAGCCGGGTGGCCTTTCGCCTTTAGCGCCTGGCACAGCTTCAGGAAGTTGTCGTAATCGGTCGGAATTGCATCAAAGCCGGCCTCTTTGACCCAGGACTGCCGGTAGACCAGCCGGCCGCCGGCAGCACCCAGCGGCATGCAGATCCAGCGCTTGCCGCGCATGCCGAATTTCTTGCAGACGTCGTACCAGCCGCCGTATTTCTGATCGAGATAATCGGCGACGTCGTTCAGATCGAGAAGCTTGTCGGGATATTGATGCGCGTCGTCGTACCAGCCGTAGACGATGTCGGGTCCCTTGCCGACGTTCGCCGCCACCGCCGCTTTCGGGCGCAGGTCCTCGAAGCTGACGCTCTCGACGAAGACTTTGACGCCGGTCTGCTTGGTGTACTTCTCCGTATTTTCGAGCCACAGGGTCTCGTCGCCTTGCACGAATTTGGACGGCCGGAGCACGCGCAAGGTTGCGCCCTTTTCCGGCGTCAGGTTCAGGGTTGCGGCCTGCGCGCGCGCCTCCGGCCCATCCCCGGCGGTGAGGGCCGCGCCCGCGGCGACGCCGGCGCCGATCTTCAAAGCATCGCGTCTGGTGAAGTCGTTCATCACGCGTCCTCCCGTATATAAGCCCGGTCTTATGCCGGGGGTTCTTGCCGCCGCCCATTATGAAGGCGAACAAGTTCTTATTCCAGTCGCGACCAAAGTCGCCTGACCATGGGAGGGAAGCACCGCAATTACCGCGGCTGCCGACGCCAATCGCGCCTGTCCGCTGCTCTTAAGGCGGCGAGAACTCCGGCCGCGAAAGCTGACGCACGCGACGCGCATATCGCCGGCCACGCCGCAACCGTTGCGGCAGCCGCACGCACCACAGGATCGCATCGGCGATCATTTCGCCGATCAGGACCGCACGGTATTCGCGCGCGAGCCGATCGAATTCCGCGGCATCGACGCCGCGTTCGTAGGCATTGGGAAGGATGGAATTGATTTCGTCGATACGAGACCGCATGGAAGACTCCTAAAGCGAGACGCTTCGCGGTCCTCCCAGGTCGTCGTTGTCGTTGGACTATAATCGGAGTCTAAGATCGTTCTGTTTCAGTTTTTGCATCGCTCTTCTGCGCCGGAAGCAGCCGAATGTAAGG
>Ga0335070_10006443_pt1 | contig 13820 bp, 11 predicted proteins | sample Lox_Sample_13_FD_206722 | JGI IMG/M metagenome (GOLD analysis project Ga0335070, IMG submission 206722) | Soil microbial communities from Loxahatchee National Wildlife Refuge, Florida, United States - Lox_Sample_1.3 | ecosystem: Environmental > Terrestrial > Soil > Wetlands | place: USA...
CAGGTTGAGCGTTTTTGTCGCGATGCTCAAACCCTGTCCCTCCTCTCCAAGACGATTTTCTTGAGGCACCTGGCAATTTTCAAAGATCACGTCTGTGATCACTGAGCCTCTCATGCCGATGGTTTCTTCCCTCTTGCCGAAAGAGAGGCCTGGCGTTCCTTCATCCACCACGAATACAGAAGTTTCTTTTACCCCCTCTTCGGAATGCGTGACGGCAAAAACAGAGTAAAACTTGGCCAGGCTCCCATGAGTCACGAAACATTTGGATCCATTGATCCGATAATCCTTCCCCTGCCTTTCGGCCCTCGTCGTGAGGGAGGAGACCTCCAACTCTCCTTCGGGCTCTCTTAGCGCAAAGGCGGTGAGACCGTTCTTGTCTGCAATCTCCCTGAAATAGAGGTCTTTCTGGATTGAATTCCCGCCTAATAGAAGGGGGAGGGTGCCCATGCCTTGAGCCAGGATGATGAGGGAGGAGGCGCCACTTACCTTTGCAATTTCTTCGATCAAAATGCAAAACGAGACTAAGTCTCCATTCGCCCCGCCGTATTCCTCGGGAAGGAGGAGGGAGAGAAAGCCCTGCCTCCCAAAGCTCCCTACCAAATCCCAGGGAAATTCTCGCGTGGCGTCGATCGTGGCGGCCCGGGGTTGGACAATTTTTTGAGCCGTTTTTTCAGCGGCAGTCTTAATCATCAATCTTTCTTTTTCCATAGCTTTCAATTTGACTGTTTTGGGAAGAAACGGATGGAATATTCTATAAATCATTAAAAGAACAGAGGTCCTTTGTCAAGGGAAAAGCGAGGCAAGTCATAAAAATATTTGACTTTATAATAAGAAATAATATAATTATTAGTTTAAAATAATTTACGGAAGGAGGGGAAAGATGGATGCCAGGGATTAGAATCAAGGAGAACGAATCTTTTGAAAATGCACTCAGGCGGTTTAAGAAACAGGTAGAGAAAACCGGTATTTTGTCGGAGATTCGAAAAAGGGAGCATTACGAGAAACCCAGCATCAAACGAAAGAAGAAAGCGTTGGCAGCTAAGAAAAGGGCGATGAAAAGAATGAGAAAAATGATCGAGAGGGGATAAAGGATGAGTTTAGAAGAGAGACTGCTCGAGGAAATGAAACAGGCTATGAAATCGAACGATAAATTGCGACTTTCCACCATCCGGATGATCCGATCGGCCTTGAAAAACAAGGAGATCGAGCTGAGAAAGAGTCTGGAAGATGGAGAGGTTGCGAAGGTGATCCAGGCCATGGTGAGAAAGGGCGAGGAGTCTGTGGAGCAATTTCAAATAGGTGGGCGGACGGACCTCGTCGACAAGGAAAAAAAAGAGATAGAAATATTAAAGTCCTTCTTACCTCAACCTCTTAGCCAGGAAGAGATATTACAGATCATTGATCAAACCATTCAGGAGACTCAGGCCTCGTCACCGAAGGACATAGGACGGGTGATGAAATCGGTCATGCCGAAGATTGGGGGGAAAGCTGACGGAAAGCTGATCAACCAGCTGGTGAAGGAAAGGCTTTCCCCATAGACTCCCCTCTTGGTAGATAACTCAATTCCCTTTTTCATGTTTTATGGATGATCGTTCCCTCAAGCTTTTAGAGTTCTATCATTTAATAGATACCTTAAAAGAATATTCCATTTCCCCTTTAGGCCAAAAGCGCTGTGAAGCCTTAAGACCGTCCAAAGACCTTTCTTCGATCCAATCCAGATTAGCAGAGGTAGTAGAGCTCAAGAAGATTTTCGAGACAGATGGAGAAATTCCCCTGAGAGGATTGAAAGATATCGAGGGGATTTTCCAGAAATTGGAAGTCGAGGGGTCGGTCCTGGATGCTCGTGAATTATTGGATTTCTATGAACAGGTGGTACTTTGCAGGGGGCTCAGACGATTTTTTCAAAGGTTGGAGAATGTGAGGGCTCCCCGTCTCCAGGAGAAGATCTCCAGACTTTCTCCCCAAAAGACCTTAGAGAAAGAGATTCTGCAGGCGATCAACATAAGAGGGGAAATCCTCGACCGGGCCAGCGTGGCTCTTTTGGATATACGCCGTCGGCTGGGAGGGGTCAGAGAAAAAGCAAAAGGGGTGCTCGAATCCCTTCTTCACCAAGAAAACCTTCAAACCATCTTTCAGGAGCAATTGATCACCATCAGAAACGGAAGATATGTCCTTCCGATCAAATCGGACGCCGAGCGCCGTCTGGATGGTATTATTCACGACCATTCTCAGAGCCGCATGACTTATTTTCTTGAACCCTTTCAAGTCGTCCCCCTCAACAATGACATCAACCTCCTCATCGGAGAAGAAAAGGAAGAGGAGTATCGAATTCTGGCAGATCTTTCGGATAAGGTTCGAGGGGAAAGGCAAAACCTATGGAATGATTTTGAGATATTAGGAGAATTGGATCTCCTTTATGCGATGGCAAAGCTCTCCATCCGTTTGAAGGGGGTCTCCCCTCTCTTGAATGAGGAGGGTAAGGTTGAGATGAAGGAGGCCCGCAATCCCCTTCTCTCGCTTCAACGTGAAACCCAGGTGGTTCCCGTTACCCTCCGGATGGGAGATGGGCACCTTATCCTCATTGTGAGCGGAGCCAATGCAGGCGGGAAGACCGTGGCCCTGAAGACATTGGGACTTCTCACCTTGATGGTTCAATCCGGCCTTCCCATCCCTGTGGCAGAGGGAAGCCAGGTTGGAATCTTTCAAGACATCTTTGCAGTGATCGGCGACGAACAGAATATTGAAGAAAATCTCAGCACCTTCTCCAGTCATCTCCTCCATGTGAACCAAATCTTAGAGAAGGCAGGCCCGCGCTCCCTCGTTCTTTTGGATGAACTCGGAGTGGGAACCCATGCCCAGGAGGGATGTGCCCTGGCCATGGGCTTTCTGGATCGATTCCGCGAGAGGGGGGCTTCGGTCGTCGTCACCACTCACTTCGATCGGCTCAAGACCTATGGATACCTTCATCCCGAGGTGGAGAATGTGGCGGTCGAATTTGACGAAAAGACTTTGGAGCCCAAATATAGACTCGCCTATGGCTCATCCGGGTTGAGTAACGCTTTCTTAATTGCCGAAAAACTAGGAATCTCAGCAGAGGTTCTCGGAGCAGCCCGGATGCATCAGGATGGAAGTGATGAGGAAGTGAGGCTGGCTTTAGAGACCCTGGGCAGTTTGAAGAGGGATGCGGAAAGAGAAAGGCTGGAAGCTCTTAAGATGAGGGAGGAAGCCGGCCTTGAGCGTCAAAGGCTAAAAAAAATAATGGAGACCATCAAGGAGCGGAGACTGGAGATCTACGCCAAGGCAGAGGAGAAAGCAAGAAAGGCCATCCAAAAGGTTGAAGAAGAGCTGAAGGAATGGGTTCGCCACAGAAAAGAGGAAAAGGCCCCCCTCAGCCTTCGGCACAAAGAACTCCAGGAGATCAAGAATAAATTTCTACCATCCTTCAGTAAAAAGGGATCCTCTGCGATGCAGGGTGGCTTGAAAGTGGGTGAACGTGTTAGAATTGAAAGCCTTCGGAGCGATGGGATTCTGACGAGTGTCGTCAAACCTCTGAATCGAGCGGAGGTGGTGACGGACAAGGCCAAAGTAACGGCCCCCCTCTCTGAGATCGTTCAGGTGACGGAGGAAAAAGAGGAGCCGGCTCAGAAGAGCCAGACCTTTCTAAAAGGGGCTGTTGAGGAGCCTTCTTCCCAATTGAATGTCATTGGTCTGTCCGTGGAGGATGCCCTTTCACAAGTTGATAAATTTATCGATCAAGCCCTTCTGCACGGATTGGAAAAAGTCCAAATTGTACATGGGGTGGGTTCCGGAAGGTTGCGCAGTGCGATCGGCCAGTACCTGAAGGGGCATCGGGCTGTTAAAAGTTTTTCTCCCGGGGAGACGCTGAAAGGTGGTCGCGGGATCACCATCGTGGAGCTGAGGTAGAGCCAGTAAGGAGATCAGTGCCTGCCGGTAGGCAGGGGGCATCAACAAAACCAGGATGCAGGATATCAGAGTATCGTAGTACCGGGTAAAGGGATCGTCTGACACGGAGATAGGGAGACATGGCGACACGGATAAAAAATGCTTTTCACCGCATCTCCGGTCCTTTGCCTCTCCGCGTTATAGATTTCTGACCTGACATCCTGATAGCCTCTTTTTCGATATCCAGAAAAAGTGGGGTCAATCCTTTGGCCGTTGGATTTCTATCCGAGGAAAAGGTTTCAGAAATTCGGGATCGGTCCAGCATCGTGGAGGTCGTCTCGGATTATGTTTCCCTGAAGAAGGCCGGAAAGAATTATCGGGGGCTCTGTCCATTTCATTCCGAAAAGACCGCTTCTTTCATGGTCAACGAGGAGAAACAAATTTTTCACTGCTTCGGCTGTGGAGAAGGAGGAGATGTCTTCACCTTTTTGATGAAGGTGGGACATTTTTCTTTTCCGCAGGCCGTGGAGGAACTGGCAAAACGCTTTGGGGTGAAACTTCCTTCCCGCGAGCTTTCTGCGCCCCAAAAGAAGGAGATGGCGAAAAAGGAGGGTCTCTTCCAGATCAACCAGATTGCCTCCGAATATTTCCATGATCTCCTGACCAGGCGACGAGAGGGGGAAGAAGGCAGACAATATTTATCTCAAAGGGGGATCAGTCAGGAGATCGTCGCAGAACACCGGCTGGGAGTTTCCCCCGACCGTTGGGACGGATTGGTCCATCACTTCCAAGAGAGGAACGTTTCTCCCGAACTCGCTTGGGAGCTGGGTTTGATCTTCCCCAAGAAGAAGAGCGGGAGCTCGACGCTACGAGAAGGAAGGAGACTCGATGCTGCGGGCTGGTATGATGCTTTTCGAGGGAGGATCCTTTTTCCCATCTTTGACCTTCATCAACGGGTTGTCGGATTCGGCGGAAGGGTGATTCGAGAAGGACAGCCTAAATATCTTAACTCTCCGGAATCGAGTATCTATCATAAGGGAGAGGTTCTCTATGGCCTCCAGGTGGCCAAGCGTCATGCCACCGAGAAGGATTGTGTGATCATCGTCGAAGGTTATTTTGATCTGCTCACGCTCCACCAATACGGATGGAAACAGAGTGTCGCCCCTCTCGGAACGGCACTGACCCCGCAACATATTCGGACCCTAAAACGATATACGAAGAATATGATCGCCCTTTTTGATGCGGACGAGGCAGGGGTCAAGGCCACCCTTCGCGCCCTGCCCCTCTTTTTGGAAGAGGATGTGGTAGGAAAGACGATCGTCCTTCCGAAAGGAGAAGACCCGGATGGTTTTCTGAGAAAAGGAAATCTCGAAGAGTTCGGGAAACGGGTGGCGCATGCGGTTCCCATCGTCGATTTCTTTTTTGACCGGCTGATGAAGACCTATGATTTGAAATCCGTCGACGGCAAGGTTAGAGTAGCAAGGGAAGGGGTGGCCCTCCTCAAAAAGATCCCGGACAAGATTCGAAGGGACTTCTATGCGAAAGGGTTAGCCGAAAGGCTGGATGTCAAGGAATCTTTTCTCTATGAGATGCTCCAATCCTCTCCCGGGGAGCCATCCCAGGCAGGAGAGGACTTGAGAAGGTCATCCCTGGAGAGGAATTTTCCGAAGTCAGAAGAAGTGGTGATCCGCCTCATGGTTCACCATCCTGAAATCATCCCGACCGTTTCAAAAGAGGGTGTCCTGGAGGAATTCGAAAGCGCGACCTTGCAAAAAATCGCGAAGGCGCTGGGAGATCTTTATCAGAGAAAAGGAAGGCTCGACCTGCCGGAGGCCTTGGCCAATTTTGAGGAGGATCTGAGAGGAAAGCTGTGTGAGTTTGTCTTTCAGGAAGGGGCCTTGGGGGGCGGAGAGCGAGAAAGGATCTTAAAAGACTGCATCCAGAAGATTCGTGAAAAGAAGATAAAAAAAGAAAGAGGCGAATTGCTCAAGAAGATTAAAGAGGCGGAGAAACAGGACGAGAGTAAAAAGCTGGTCCCGCTCTTGAAGAAACACGAAGAACTGGCGAAGAGGGAGAGAGATCTCCAAAAAAGATAGCTTCCTTAAAGGATAGAGGAGAGGTGCGATGGCAAAGGGAGGAAAGGCCAAGGAAGTTGAGCAACTGATTCATATGGAGGGAGAAAAGGGATTTCTGGCCTATGATGAGGGGAATGATATCCCTCCCAATGATATCGTCTCCTCTGATCAGATTGATGATGTCCTCATGATGTTCGATGAAATGGATATCGATGTGGTGGATGACCTCCATGGGTTGAAAGTAGAGGGAGAGAAGGGTGTCGAGAAGGAAGAAGAGGAAGGCGATGAATTGGAGATGGAGGCCTTTGGCAGAGCCACCGACCCGGTTCGAATGTATCTCCGCGAGATGGGGTCAGTCTCTCTCCTTACCCGAGAAGGAGAGGTGGAGATTGCCAAAAGAATCGAAAAGGGTAAAAGAGAAGTGCTGAGCGTTGTCTTGAATTGCCCCATGGCAGTGAAAGAGGTGATCAATCTGGGCAATGCGATCAAGACGGGCAAGATAGAAATTCGGGAGGTGACGAACGAGATCGACGAGGAGGAGACCAGCTTTGAGGAAGAGCAGATCCAAAAGAAGAAGATTCTGGATCTCATCGAAAAGATGAGGCGGAAAGACGAAGATCTCCGACGGCTTCTGAGAGGGAAAGCGCTGACGAAGAAGGTCCAGGGCCGGGCGAAGAAGAAAGAGAAATCGGCTAAGAAAAAGCAGCCGGTCATGAAAAAGAGACAAGCGGAGATTAAGAGGAAGCAAGAAGAGATCCTGGATTTTTTCAACCAGATGAATCTGAGGGACGCTCAGATTAACAAGATCGTCCAGAAGATGAAACAGATGCTGAGCCGGGTGGAGAAAGCGGAAACAGAAATCCATAAGATTGGAGGGAGGTGGGGAGTTTCTGCTCAAGAGGCCCGTGTTTATTTGAAGAAGTTGAAGGCAAAGAGCGTGAGTGAAAAGAAACTCCTCAGGACCCGAAAGTTGAGCAAAGCCGATCTCCAGGAAATTTGCCGAGCGACTCTGAATGCCCAGAGGAAGATTCACAAGGTCGAAACGGAATGCGGCCTGACGGCTGAGAGATTGGCCGCCGCGGTCAAGGCGATCGTCGAAGGGGAGACAAAGGCGAAGGAGGCCAAGAGCGAACTGGTCAAGGCGAACTTGAGGCTGGTCGTCTCCATCGCTAAGAAATATACCAACCGCGGTCTTCAGTTCTTAGATCTCATTCAGGAGGGGAACATCGGACTGATGAAAGCGGTGGATAAATTTGAATACCAGCGGGGCTATAAATTTAGCACTTATGCGACCTGGTGGATCCGGCAGGCCATCACGCGCGCCATTGCAGACCAGGCACGGACCATCCGGATCCCCGTCCATATGATCGAGACGATCAATAAATTGATTCGGACCTCCAGGTACCTCGTCCAGGAGATTGGGAGAGAGCCAACGCCGGAAGAGATCGCCGAGAAGATGGATATGGCCTTGGATAAGGTGAGGAAGGTGTTGAAGATCGCCAAAGAACCCATCTCTCTTGAAACACCCATCGGTGAGGAGGAAGATAGCCACTTAGGGGATTTCATCGAGGACAAGGGAGTCATCTCTCCCCAGGAGGCGGTGATCAGCGCCAATCTTTCGGAACAAACCCGAAAGGTTCTGGCCAGTCTCACCCCGAGGGAGGAAAAGGTATTGAGGATGCGGTTTGGAATCGGTGAAAAATATGATCACACCTTGGAAGAGGTGGGGCAAGATTTTGATGTCACCAGGGAGAGAATACGACAGATTGAAGCCAAGGCATTGAGGAAGTTACGACATCCCAGCCGGGCCAAGAAACTGAAGAGTTTTCTTGAAACCTAATCCGTTCGGAGTTCGGAGAAATTTAGTTCGGAGCGTGACTTTTAAAGTGAAACTCTGAACACCAAACTCAGTACTCCGAACTTAGGACGAGAGGGTTGACACCCCTGGGGGATGGCATATAATAAGAATGGGCCCATAGCTCAGCTGGAAGAGCCACCGGCTCATAACCGGTAGGTCCCTGGTTCGAACCCAGGTGGGCCCACCAGGGAAGAGAAGGAACTTGATATGGACTCCGTGAGGGTAAAAGGAAAGATGCTCCGTGAGTTTGGACGGGACGAAAGAGTGCACCCCTTGGGGTGCACTCTTTTTATTTGGGGACAAGCCATGAAGGATGATACGATCGACGGCGCATCCTCGACACGGAATGGCAGATTGGAGGCGAAGGTTGAAGGAACAATTAGAACTGCTTTGGGAACTTCAAAAAATTGATCTTGACCTGCAGGTCATCCAGGAAGAAAAAGATCGGTATCCCAAAGAGATGAAAAAGTTGGAAGAGAAACAGAAGCTCGAGAAGGAACGGATTCAGAAGGAGAAGGAAAAGATCGAATCCTTAGACAAGACGCGGCGGCAGAAAGAAGGGCAGCTCAACTCGGAGCAAGAGAAAATTAAGCGGACAGAAGGAAAGATGTTTGAGATAAAGACCAACAAAGAGTACCAAGCCCTCCTCAGCGAGATCGATGGCATGAAAGAAGCGAGCAGCCGGATGGAAGAGGAGATCCTCCAGGTAATGGACGAAATCGAGGAGGTGAAGAAAGATCTCACGAAAAGGGAAAAAGAGGCGAAGGGCACGCTGGAAAAAATTGAAGGGGAGCGAAAAAAACTTCAGGAAAAGATGACCCACGATGAGAGCGCCTGGAACGAGCAGATGGAACGGAGGGAAGCTCTTTCTAAACAGATCGAACCGAAGCTGTTTAAGCTCTATCATACGCTGAAGGAAAAAAGGCAGGGGTTGGGCGTGGTCGGCGTCAAGCGCGAGACCTGCCAGGGTTGTTTTGTACACGTCCCCCCCCAAATGTTTATCGAGGTCCAGAAAAACAATGCCCTCATTCGGTGTCCCAACTGCAACCGAATTCTGTATTGGGAAGCAGACCGAGATAAGAAATGAAATCCGCGAGATCGGAAGATCGACTGATCATTTACTTCGACGGAGCCTCCAGGGGAAATCCGGGAAGGGCAGGGGCAGGGATTTGGATTACGGATGGAGAAGGGAAAAAAGTTTCAGAGGTGAGCCGGTATCTGGGTCACAAGACGAATAATCAGGCAGAATACTGGGCCCTTCTTTTAGGGCTAAGGGAGGCCAAGCGACTGGGGAGGAAGTCCCTTCATATCTTCACCGATTCAGAACTTGTCGAAAGGCAAATTAAAGGGATCTATCGGGTGAGAGATTTGGATTTAAAGGTCCTCCACAGAACGGTGCTACAGAACTTGAAAACATTCTCATCCGTTGAAATCGAGTCCATCCCAAGGGAAGAGAATAGAGAGGCAGACCGTTTGGCGAATGAGGCGATTCAGAGAAGAATCGCGAGGGATCAAGGGGGAGAGCTAAACAAAATAAGATAAACTCGCTTGATTAGAGATTTTTTAAGGTTTTTAGAAATCTCAGGAAAGGGGGAGAGTCGAAGGGGAACAGATGGCCGCTTCTCCTGAGATCCTGTGGAAGGGAGATCAGGAGGGGAGGAAAGTCCGAGCTCCGCAGGGCAGGGTGGTCCGTAACACGGACTGTTTCTGTGAAAAGTCGATTTCACAGGGACAAGGAAAGTGCCACAGAAACATACCGCCTGCCCCGCTTGGCGGGGAGTTTTGAGTGGTGAGTGGTGAGTTAGGAGTTTATGATTCCTAACTCCGAACTCTTAACTCCGAACTGCGAGGCGCCAGCCTCGCCGGGTAAGGGTGAAAAGGTGAGGTAAGAGCCCACCGTATCCTGAGTGATCAGGGTAGCCAGGTAAACCCCACCCGGAGCAAGATCAAATAGGTTCCGCTTCCCTCCGTGGAACGGCGGCGACGCTTGTTCCACAGGGACGAGAAAAGCCCATTCAGATTTGTCCGAGAGTCGGGCAAAGGCGGGACGGGTTAGGTCGCTTGAGACCCTGGGTAATCAGGGTCCCAGATAAATGGCCATCCTCCCGAATCCCTCTGAAAGGCGGGATCGGGATGACAGAACTCGGCTTATGATCTCCTTCGAAAAACCCCTTTTCTGTAGTTCTAAATTCGAAGCATAGGCAAGCATCCGGAAGGGGTCAATTCAAACGGAGATGTTAAACTCTAAACTCGAAACCCTAAACTCGAAACAAACTCAAATGTCAAATCACAAAACTCAAGACTGTATGAGTTAAAAAATATATGGGTCAATTGTTTTAGTTACCTTTTGAGTTTTATATTTGGGATTTGCTCGCCCTGTTAAACATAGGAGGAGCTATCTCTGAATTGATTTCATGACTCTTCTGGAAGAATAAGGCCATCATCGTTGTGCAGGATTACTTAACAGGGTGAAGATTTAGAGTTTAGTGTTCAGAGTTTAAACAATTTTGAGTTTTAAACAAACTCTATGCAACATAGAAGTCAAAACATTTGGCTAATCGGAGGGATTGCCTTCTTTTTGGTCTTGATCTTTCCCCTTTCGGCCTTCTGTCAAAGAGCAGCCATCAAGAATGTTCAAGTCAAAGGCGGGAGTGAGGTCTGGAAGATCAGTTTCGACGTGGAGAATTGTTTTACGGAGAAGATGGAAGAGGCCGTCCAGTCGGGGATACGAACCACCTTTACCTTTTATGTTAACCTTTATCAGAAAAGAAGTTGGTGGAAGGATCGGAAAGTAGCGTCTGCCGAGTTTCGTCACACGGTCCAATATCATCCCATTCAAAAAGTCTTTCAAGTGAGACTCGGGGAAGGCCAGACTTATCGGGTGGCTTCGAGTATGGAGGAAGCCAAAAAGTTGATGTCAGAAGTGAGAGAGCTTGAAATCCGATCATCCTCTCCATTCGACCCGGGAGTTCCAGGCTACTTTCGAATCAAGGCGGAATTGGATCCGGTCAGGCTTCCTCTCCATTTAGAGTATCTCTTCTTTTTCGTCTCGTTATGGGATTTCGAAACCGATTGGCATCTCCACCCTCTCCCGCCATAGAAATAGCCTGTGCCCTGCGGAGCAGGATTCTCCACTCGACGGGGCGGGGTCCCTTTGGGCAAGCGGGAGTGGGGACCAAAAAGGTTCATAGATGAAGAAAGCACTTTCCCCCGAAGCAAGAAGGCGTCGCAATGAGCTGATCATCATTGGGATCATCTCCATCCTCATTCTCATCTTTACAACGATCGAATTGAAATTCCCCCAAGTCGGGGGGATGATCCCTATCGCCAACAATATCATCATCTTCAGCCTAATCAATATTAACATCATCCTGATCCTCCTTCTGATCTTCTTGGTGATCCGGAATCTGGTAAAACTAATCTTTGAGCGGAAGCGTAAAGTCTTGGGGGCCAAGCTCAGAACGAAATTGGTGGTGGCTTTTGTCAGCCTTTCTCTCGTCCCGACCATTCTTCTCTTTTTTGTAGCCGGCGCTTTCATTACCAATAGCGTGGAACACTGGTTTAGCGCCCAGGTGGAGCAGTCGCTCCAGGGGTCTTTAGAAGTCGCTCAGACCTATTACCGAGATTATGCTAACAGCACCGTTTCCACCGCTCAACAGATCAGCAAGTCCCTCAGCCGGCAAGGCATTCAGAAGGGGTCAAGGGAGATGAGTCTGCTGAGAGGGCAACTTGAGGCCAGGCGGCAAGAATATCATCTCAGCAGCCTTGGGATATTTCTGAAAGGAGAAGGAGGTGCGATTGGCGTAGAGGATGCTGTGCTCAGACCCGTATCACTCAATTTTCCGAAAGATTTATTGGAGGCGGGGTTTTCAGGAAAAGAGGTTTCCAGAATCTTGTCGGGGGGAGAGGGAGAAGTGATCACTGGCATTGCCCCTGTTTTCAATTCTTCGGAGGGGGGCGAGGTGGTGGCCATCGTCGTGGCCGCGCATTTTATTCCAAAAAGTTTGACGGTCAAGATGCGGGAGATTTCGCAGGCCTTTGTGGAATATAAACAATTGAAGATTTTGAAAAAGCCGATCAAGTTTAGCTATATGATGGCCCTGCTGATGGTCACCCTTCTCATCGTCTTCTCGGCCACCTGGTTTGGTTTCCATTTAGCCAAGGACATTACGGTGCCTATTAAGGACCTGGCAGAGGCCACCGACCGGATTGCCTCGGGAGACCTTAATTTCCGAATTCAGATGAAAGCAACCGATGAGATCGGAATGCTCGTCCAATCCTTCAATCAGATGACCGGGGACCTCCAGGTGAGCCGTTCAGAGTTAGAACAACGGAGAAAGTACATGGAGATCGTCCTGAAAAATGTAGCGGCGGGAGTGATCTCCATCGATGAGAAGGGAAGTGTGACAACCATCAACACTTCTGCGGAGCAGATGTTACAGATCAAAGGAGATACGGTGTTGGAGAAAAATTTCTCCGAGGTACTGCCCAAGGAATATGTGGGACAGATTGAGCGATTGCTGAGCGAACTCAAGTCATCCCGGAAAGACTCGATAGAGAGACAGGTCACTGTCAACCTGGAGGGGAAGGCCTTGTCCCTATTGATCAATTTGACGACCCTGAGAGATGAAGAAGGAAAACCGCTCGGCGTCGTGGCGGTTTTTGATGATCTCACTCAGTTGATCAAGGCCCAGAGGATGGCGGCCTGGAGGGAGGTGGCGCGGCGGATTGCTCATGAGATCAAGAATCCATTGACCCCGATTCAGCTCTCTGCTCAACGATTGAGGAAACGTTACTTGGAGAGACTTCAACCCGATGGGACGGTCTTCGATGAATGCACCCGAACCATCGTGAAACAGGTGGAAGAACTGAAGGGAATGGTCAACGAGTTTTCAAACTTCGCTCGCATGCCGGCCTCCCAGCCCACTTCAAATCAGCTCAATGAGATCGTCCAAGAGTCACTTGTCCTGTTTCAGGCGACCCAAAAACAGATCCGTTTTGAATTCGTCCCCAATGATCTTCCTGTCGTAAACGTCGACCGGGATCAGATGAAGCGAGTGATGATCAATTTGATCAAGAATAGTTTGACTGCGATCGAAAATGAAGGGACGATCAGAATCCAGACGAGTTACGATCCCAGACTGCAGACCGTTCGCCTTGAGGTGAGCGACGATGGCTGCGGGATCCCGGATGAGGACAAGAGCCGGCTTTTCGAACCTTATTTTTCTACTAAAAAAACTGGAACGGGGTTAGGGCTGGCCATCGTCAATGCCATTATTGCAGATCACAATGGCTATATTCGCGTGCGAGACAACAAACCAAAGGGGACAACCTTCCTCATTGAACTCCCCCTCCGTATTTAGAAGAACGCAGAGCGCATAGGGCATAGCGTAAGAACCTACCGAAAGATGAGTCTCTTCGCCTTTCCATTCGGGAATCCTTTGATTTAAATCTATTTTTCCGGTAAAATGAATATAAACAATCAATAAGGCGATTTTCCTTTTAACCTAAGTCTTTGACTTTATAATCGCTATGCGCTTGGCGCTATGCTCTATGCGTGGTTTTGAGTGATGGCTGAGAAGTTGATTTGTCAGAACAAAAAGGCATTTTATAACTACTTTATCGAAGAGACCTACCAGGCGGGGGTCTCGCTGCTCGGGTCAGAGGTCAAGTCCTTGCGGGAGGGAAAGGTCAACCTGGGGGATAGTTACGGCGATATCAAAAGGGGCGAGGTTTTCCTCGTCGATGCTCATATCAGCCCTTATCCCCAGGCGAACCGATTGAATCACGATCCATTGAGGACGAGAAAACTTCTCCTTCACAAAAAGGAGATCAAACGCCTCATTGGCAAAGTGGAACAGAGGGGATATACACTGATTCCAGTCAAGCTCTATTTTGTCGATGGGAGAGTGAAAGTGGATCTGGCCCTCGCAAAGGGAAAGAAGCTCTTCGATAAGAGGGAGACACTAAAGAGAAAAACCATG
>Ga0335070_10006444_pt1 | contig 13819 bp, 14 predicted proteins | sample Lox_Sample_13_FD_206722 | JGI IMG/M metagenome (GOLD analysis project Ga0335070, IMG submission 206722) | Soil microbial communities from Loxahatchee National Wildlife Refuge, Florida, United States - Lox_Sample_1.3 | ecosystem: Environmental > Terrestrial > Soil > Wetlands | place: USA...
TTGTTTTAAACATATTGCCTCCTTTAAGTGAAATAAACTATCGATATATCCAGCTGATTATGTGTTCTTCGAAAAGTTGGTAAAAATTAGATTATTTTTATAATACTTATTTCTATTATAAAAAAATAATTTGTCAAGAAGATAAATGATAAATTTTAAATTATTACACATTAATTTATTAAATTATCTATAAAGTTTGTTATATTTTTGATATTGTGCGGAAATTAATCTAGGCGAGTTTTGGTTTGAATTGGTCGCGAATGCCTGATATACGGCCATCTAACGCTTTTTGTAGTTTAACGAAATTTTGAAATTAGTGTCGAAAAGGTGGAAAAATCTTAGCAAGAAATCCGGAGAATGTGTGATCGTGGCCATTTGCGACTTCTACAAACATTTAACCGGAACTACGGTTTGGGGAGGGCATCCGCAAGTCGAAACATTTTCGGTTTGAATGGGGGAAAATGGTGATCCCAAGGGGACTTGAACCCCTGTTACCGGCGTGAAAGGCCGGTGTCCTAACCGCTAGACGATGGGACCGAAAAAAATACCAAAATGAATCCGGATGGGATTTTAAGTCAAAAGATGATGGCTGGGGGACAAGGATTCGAACCTTGGTTGGCGGAGTCAGAGTCCGCAGTCCTGCCGCTAGACGATCCCCCATCGCAGAGAAGTTTATATACCAAAGTAAGCTCAGACCGTCAAGGTTTTTTCCCTGGTTGCCGCATGCAGGCAGCAGTCGGAAAAGTTTCCCCCGGCTAGGGATTTTTGCACAAATGCGGATCCTGCCTCGATGGCCCTGATATTGATCGGAATAAACCGGTGGTTTCTCTCAGGAAGCGCATCTTTCAGTGCTGTCTCCAGGGAACTTGTCAGCACCGATCCGGTCAGCGCCGCGTACGCTCCCAGGGCAACCATGTTTACCAATCGTGCGTCGCCTATCTCCTGCGCTATGTCATTTAAGGGAATCCCGATTGTTTTTATGTCGCTACGGTCAAAACGGGAGGTGTCGACTAAAGATGTGTTTACGATACAGGCGCCGCCGGGTTTGATTCTTGGTCCATATTTATCCAGTGAGAGCTGATTCAGGAATATTGCGACGGAAGGATTACCGACAACCGGTGAACCCACATCGCCGTTAGTTATAACAATTGTGCACATTGCCGCTCCACCCCGTTTTTCGGGGCCGTAGGAAGGCAGATACGAAACATTTTTCCCTTCCACAATGGCGGCATACGATATGGTTGTCCCCGCCAGAAGCACACCCTGTCCGCCAAAGCCGGCGATGATCAGATCATGTCTCATCAACTTGCTCCCCTAATACTGTCAGTCTTGTGAGGAAAGATCATTTCTTTAAATTGAAGAATTAATAGGTTGCTTTACGGTCTACAAAAGCGACAGGCGCAGGATTAAAGGTTTGCAGTGTTTTTGTAGACCCCCAGTTTGAAATATTCGCACAGTTCACTGCCAACACGCTCGTTGGCCTGTATTGGATTCATTCCCCAGTTTGTCGGGCAGGCCGAAAGAACTTCCACAAATGCAAATCCTTTATTTTCGACCTGGTAGCGAAATGCTGTTTTGATCTGTTTTTTTGCATTCATAAGGTTTTTGGGCGTGTTTACCGCTACACGGGCCGAAAAAGCCACTCCTTCAAGGTTTGCCAGCAATTCCGCGACACGAACCGGCGCTCCTTCGTTTTGCATGCTTCTTCCGTACGGGGATGTCGATGTTTTTTGTCCGAGGAGGGTTGTCGGCGCCATTTGGCCCCCTGTCATACCGTACGTTGTGTTATTGACGAAAATGACGGTAATAGCTTCTCCGCGATTTGCCGCATGTACTATTTCGGCTGTACCGATGGCCGCCAGATCGCCGTCTCCCTGATAGGTAAATATAAAACAGTCCGGCTTCGCTCTTTTTACTCCGGTAGCAACTGCTGGTGCCCTGCCGTGCGGGGATTCCACCACGTCGATATTAAAATAACTGTAAAGAAATACGGAGCAGCCAATGGAGGCGACCCCTATGGTTTTTCCTTGAAGGTTAAAATAGTCGAGGGCCTCGGCGACAAGCCGATGGATTGTACCGTGGTGGCAACCTGGACAAAAATGCGTCTGGACATCTTTAAGGCTTGTAGGTCTGGTGAAAACCTGTTGCATAATATACCTCTTCAGCGTGACTTATGATATCCGTCCATCAAACGCGGAATTTTCGAAGCTTGAGTTTTTGGGTATTTGCCGGAGCATAAGATACAGCTTTCAAAAACTATAATATTTGTTTATCTGTACCAGCAGTTCCTCGGGGGTAGGGAGAGAGCCTGTCCCCGAAGGTCTGCCGTAGAAAAAGACATCCGCGTCCCGCGCAACCGAAAGTTTCACGTCTTCCAGCATCTGGCCGGTGTTCAGCTCGATAACCAGGACCTTTTTGCATTTGCCGGTTGCTTTGAAAAAGGCCTTTTCCGGGAACGGAAAAAGAGTAACGGGACGAAGCAAACCGGCTTTAAGACCCTGCTCGCGCGCCATTGCAACAGCCGTCTTGGCAATCCTTGCGGCTGAGCCGAAAGCTGCAACCAGAATTTCAGCATCTTCGGTTTCGAAATCTTCCCAACGGGTTTCTTTTTCTTTCAATGAAGAATATTTCGCATTAAGTTTCCAGTTGTGCGCTTCAAGTTCGCCGTCTCCCAGGTAAAGGGATTTGATGATCCTTTGCTCTCCATCATTAATGCCGCGCAATGCCCAGTTTTTCTCCGGCAGCGTCGTCTCCGGCCTGGGTTTAGGAACGAGAGGTTCTTTCATCTGGCCGACGACCGCATCGCCAAGGATCATCGCCGGGGTCCTGTATGTCTCGGCAAGATCAAAGGCAAGCATGGTGAGATCGTACATTTCCTGGACCGAGGCTGGAGCTAGCACAATTATGTGATATCCGCCGTGGCCTCCGCCTTTGACCGCCTGGAAATAATCTCCCTGGGAAGCGTCTATGCCGCCTAGACCGGGACCAGAGCGGGAAATATTGACTATCAGGCATGGGAGTTCCATGCACGCCATGTAAGAAATCGATTCCATTTTCAGGGAAATCCCGGGACTGGACGATGACGTCATTGCTCTTGCGCCCGTTGATGCCGCGCCGAGAACCATATTCACCGATGCTATCTCACTTTCGGCCTGGATGAATACACCGTTTATTTTCGGAAGTTCGCGGGACATGAACTCGGGTATGTCATTTTGCGGAGTAATGGGATAACCGAAATAATATCTGCAGCCCGCCTCAATGGCTCCAAGGCATATGGCCTCATTTCCCCTGACGAATAATCGTTTTGTCAATTCTTCCTCCAAAATACAATCATCTTCTATGTGAATGCATTCCAGCTTGAGAAGTTATTAATTGTTGTTTGGTGCTAGAAAGCAAAGATATAAGAATCTTTTAAATATAAACTATTGCCTGAAAACACTGATTGCGACATCGGGGCATATTTGAGCGCATAAAGAACATCCTGTGCAGCTACACTTGGAAGAGTCGAATATTGCCGGAGTATAACCAAGATTATTAATCCTGTCGCTCAATGATATCAATTTCTCAGGACATACAATAGTGCACAGACCGCAACCTTTGCACCTTAGTTCATTAATCGTAATGTTTGACATAGATTGCTATCCTTGAGAGAAGCGTTTGAATATGCTTTCCGTTAAAATTAGCAGAATTTTTGTAAGTGAGTCAACTTAAAATTGCTAATACGAAAAATATGCTTGATTTTGATGAATAACACAGATATATAATTAAAAACTCAAAATTAAGTATTGAAATAAAAAGAGGGGGTTAATGATGTCACCATCACTGTTGGAATTGGCCGCAAATATTGTCTCTTCGCATGTTTCCTTGTCCGAGATGACAACTGAGGAACTTTTGCAGGAAATTCAGAGTGTTCATGCAACTCTGCAGAAGCTTGATATGGGAGTTCAAGAAACTGGGGCGAAGAACGATGAACAAAAAACACCTTGCATGACTCTCAGAAAAGCTTTTCAGGCCGACCAGGTTTGCTGTATGATTTGCGGAAAAGGTGGAATGAAGACTTTGGCGAGGCACCTTACTCAGGCCCACAATATAAAACCGGGAGAATACAGGAAGCTGTTCAATATTCCCAGGAATCAACCTCTGACCGCAAGGAATTTTTCAGAGAACAGAAAGAAAATGGCACAGGAAAGGGGGCTTGCGGATAATCTTGCCAAGGCAAGGGCAGTGCGGGCGGCTAAATTAAAAGCTGAAAAAGCCGCCCATGGGACCGCAGGCAAAGCAAAGTTGAAAAAGGGACAATAGTTAAATTAACAGAAAAGCCGCTTAATAAGCGGCTTTTTTGTTGCACTCTTTCCAACAAAATTATGAATAGTTTTTCTTAACCGGTCTTACTCATTTTTTTCAGTATATCCCATCCCTTCAATAAATCCAGTGCGCGAAGAACCTGGTAATCACCCTTCATCTGATCGTCCAGTTTGACGGAGGATGGTTTTTCCTTCTTTTTATCGTCGGTGCTTTCCTTGTTTTCAATTTCGAAATGGTTTTCCAGGTCTTTTTCCCGGATATGCAACGTATCTTTCTTTTCCGTTGACTGCAGTTCCATGGATTCAACCGTGATATCAGGTGTTATACCCTTTGCCTGGATCGAGCGGCCATTGGGAGTATAATACAATGCCGTCGTAAGACGCAGTCCAGAGTCTTCAGAGAGAGGGATGATCGTCTGTACGGAACCCTTGCCGAAACTCTGCGTTCCCATGACAACAGCCCTGTTGTGGTCCTGCAGAGCACCCGCGACGATTTCCGAGGCGCTCGCGCTTCCTCCGTTTATGAGCACGACTATTGGATAGCGTGGTTCTTTACCGCCCTTGCGCGCATAAAACTTCATCTTTGATTCGGCATCGCGGCCTTCCGTATAGACAATCAGCCCGTCATCGACAAAATGATCGCAAACCTTGACGGCCTGGTCAAGAAGTCCGCCCGGGTCGTTGCGCAGGTCGAGGATGAGGCCCTGAAGTTTCCCGCCATTCTCATCTTTCAGTCCCTTGAGCGCCTTGGACAGGTCTTCATCTGTTTTTTCTTGGAACTGTGAGATTCTTACATATCCGTATCCGGGTTCAAGGGTTTTGAATTTCACGCTCTTGATCTGAACGATGTCACGGGTTATGGCGTATTCCTTGGGTTTATCAAAACCCTCACGCATAATGGTGATGGTCACCTTCGTGCCCTTTGGCCCTCTCATTCGCTTGACTGCGTCCATTATGGACATATCTTTCGTGAATTTGTTGTCGATTTTTATTATCTGATCGCCTGCCTTGATTCCGGCCCTGAAAGCAGGCGTATCTTCGATAGGGGATATAACCGTCAGAAAACCGTCTTTAATGGTTATCTCGATGCCGAGACCGCCAAAAGACCCCTTCGTATCGATTTTCATCTCCTTGTACATATCAGGAGGCATAAAGGAACTATGCGGATCGAGAGAAGAAAGCATTCCGTTTATTGCTCCGTAAATAAGCTTTTTGGTATCCACTTCCTCCACATAATTCTTTTTCACAATTGCCAAAACATCGGTAAACAGTTCGATAGCTTCGTAGTCACTGCCTCCCTGGGCCGCGCAGCGATGCTGTGCCCCAATGCCTATCACCACCATGAGCAGAGCAAGAGTTGCCGTGAAGATCGCTATTTTTTTGCCTTTATTAGCTTTAAACATTATGCCTCCCCGAAATATGTTCCTTATATGTTATCTTACCCAAGGGGATGGGTCGATTGGTTTTCCCTGATATCGGATTTCAAAATAGAGTGACGGTCCGTTTGCCGAATCGATATCACCAACAGATGCAATAATATCGTTTTTTGCGACATTTGTGCCTGTTTTTTTCAGTATTCTGGAATTATGAGCATACAGACTGAAATAACCGTTGCCATGATCGATTATTATCATGTTTCCATAGCCCTTGAAATACTGCGCATAAATAACCTTGCCATCATATACTGATCGGACATCCGAGCCTGAAGGCGCCGATATGGATATTCCGTTATTGAAAGTATATGAATTGAACTGAGGATGTTTTTGCCTGCCGAATTTCCCCGTAATTTTTCCCCTCGCCGGCATGGCCAGCCGCCCTTTCTGCGCGGCGAACCCGGTGTCGGAAGAAGGTGGAATAACAGTTTCAACTTTTTTTTCTACTGTACTGGTGTGTTCTTTTTCCTTGTTGACGCGTTTTTTTGCCGCAGCCTCCATCCTTTGCTTTCTGCTTATGGCTTCAAGTCTTTGAATTATCGCCTGGAGCCTTCTGGAATTTTCTTCCAGATCATGCAGCGAAGACTGATAATTTCTCTTGTCCTGTTTCACCTTCGCAAGGTAGTCGGATTTATTCTTTTTCTCCGATTCAATTTCGTTTTTCTTCTGCTCAATATCCGACTTGATTTTTCCCTTTTTATCCGCATCATTAACCAGTTTTCCCTGCAATTGCTTCAATGCGTCAATTCTGCCGTTATACTCGGTCACCATTTTTTTATCGTTTTCCAGAAGGCATCTTGAATAACGGAGATTTTCCAGCATTTGCGGGAAAGGTTCAGGTGAAAAAAAGAACCTTATATCGCCAACATACCCCGCTTTATAAAGTGAAACAAGTCTTTTTTGTATCTGATGTTTCCTGTCTTCGATCTCTTTACGCAGATTTTCGATTTCATTTTCCGTCCGTTGATAATTTCTCTCCGATTGCTGCAATTCGCGGTTCAGGGCATTCAGGCTTGCCTGCTTTTCCATAAGGCTTTTGTCTATTTTTGCCAACTCGACGGTTACAGTGTTTTCTACTCTTGTAGTCTTGTTAATAAGGAGCTTCTTCTCTTTTATCTCTTTTTTTATTCCTTGCAGCTGCTGTTTAACATCAGCCCCGGGAGCAAGGGTTGTCATGCACGTAACGATGCATATAGATATCAAAAAAATTCGGATCATAATCTTATACGGAAATAAACCTTTTAAGCGAAGTAAGACTTCCAAGGAAACCGAGCATGGTACTGCCGCCCAGAATACCCGCCATGTAAACGGGCGGAAGAAAAATGGTATTACACTCCAGGGGGTTAAAGCTCAAAAAAGACGCAGCGTTTGAGAGAAAACCATAATACAAACCGTATAATACAGCGATTGCCAGGACAGCGCCCGCCGCTCCCTGAAAAACGCCTTCGATGATAAAGGGGATTTTTATGAAGAGTCGTGTTGCGCCCACCAGCCCCAATATTTCCAGTTCGTCTTTTCTAGCGTAAATAGTAAGCTTAATGGTGTTTGCAACTATAAAAATCACTGCAAGAACGAGAAAGCCTCCCACAAACAGACCCAAAAGCTTCATAAAATCCATGAAATTATTAAACCGTCGGACCCAGTCCTCTCCGTATTGAATTTCCGATATCCCTGGTACCTTTCTAAGTTTCTCAGTATAACTATGTAAAGGTTCCCCTCCACGGAAGTCTTTCTTTAAGTGTATTTCCAGAGAGGCCGGTAATATTTCGGCGGAAACCTCATCAAGCAGGGATTCCTGGCCGCTCAGTCTCTCACGGAATCTTTTCAGTGCCTCATTCTTCGTTACATATGCAATTTTTCCGGTTCCATCCAGCGACTGAATTCTGGAAACAAGATTCTTTAATTCCTGTTGCGACAACTCATTATCAAAGTATGCCGTCACCTGAACCCTTTCGCTCCATTGTTCCGTTACCTTCTCCAGATTAATATACAACAGGAGAAGTAGGGAAAAAATCAATATTGAAAGGGAAATAGTAACGATTGTAAGAAAATTTACAAGAAAATTCTGCCTGATATTCATGGCTGCTCTTGCAAAGAAATAGCTGATCAGTCCGAAAAATCCTTCCTGCTGCAGTTTCGGTCTTTTGCCCGCATTATTTTTTGCCATCGGAATCCTCCATGACACGCCCCTTGTCAAGCACGATAACCCTCCCGTGGTTGTTGCCCGTAAGCCGCCTGTCGTGTGACGCGATGATTACAGTGCTGCCTCGGACGTTTGCTTCCTTGAGAAGTTTGAGGACCTGTTCCTTGGATTCTTCATCGAGATTTCCGGTGGGTTCGTCCGCCAGCACAATTTTGGGATCGTTTACAAGCGCGCGGGCGAGGGCGATCCGCTGTTGTTCTCCACCGGAAAGTCTCAATGGGGTCGAGTTGATCTTATGTTCAAGCCCCACCTGTTTCAGAATGTGATAAACTTTCCTTCCTATATCTTTTCTGCTCCAGCCCAGCACTTCCAAGGTTAAAGCCACGTTTTCCAAAACGGTTCTGTTCGGAAGCAATTTGAAATCCTGGAAAACTACCCCGATCTTTCGGCGAACGTGAGGAATCTTGGATGGCGACAGCCTCGTGATGTTTTGGCCGTCTATGACGACTTGTCCCCGTGTCGGCTTTAATGCCCCGTACAGAAGCTTGAGAAGGGTCGATTTGCCGGCTCCCGATACACCGGTCAGAAAAACGAAATCACTTTTTTCGATTTTCAGGCTGATGTCTGTGAGCGCCGACGCTTCCCTTTGATACGACATGGATACATTGTGGAGTTCAATCATCGTGAAATAACCTCTGAAGGATGGAAAGTCTTTGAGTTAACATGTTGATTTCACATGACTCAACGGAGTTGTTACCATTCATTGTAAGGAACCCCGTTTGTTCCCACAAGTTTTGAGCCGCTGTGAACATCATAAACCGACCCCTTGATTTCAGTCCCTTCCGGCACCGGTGGAGGAGCTTCAATGATCCATGTGTCGTTCTTGCCGGTAAATGGATCTATGGGGATGCTGCGAAGGTACTTTTTGTCAACAATTTCCTGAATCGAATCCGGAAATTTGCCCTGATCTGAGTAAAACTGGTCTATTGTATTTCGAAAATTATACAGGTCCTCACGCAGCACCGCTTCACGCGCCCTTATCACGCCGAGACTGAAATTCGGGGCGGCTATGGCCGCGAGAATGCCGATGATACACATGACCACCATCAGTTCGATCAGGGTAAAGCCCCGTTTGTTTTTGACAATAAGCGCTCTCAGCATGTTTCTACCATTCATTGTATTTTGTCCCGTCTATTGCTGTTTCAGCGCTTAATGAATGAACATCAAAGACATCCTGACCACCCCACTCTTTGCTATCGGGGTCATCCGCATATGAGCGGAGAGTCCACTTGGGTTCTGCTCCGGGTTTCGGAGGGTTGAAAGGATCTTCTGGAATGCTTCGGAGGAACTTCTTCTTGTAGCTGTAAAGTCCGCCAAAATCATAACCGTCCACCAGTTGCTGCAAGGTTTCAGGATATCCGGTTTTATCCGTGGAAGCCAAGATTTTTTTTTGGTCAACCGCTGTATCATAATTCTTTTTGAAATCGTCAATGGCGGTCCGGATGATTCGGAGATTTCTTCTCAGCTCGATTTCCTTCGTTCTCTTGGCAGTCATCTGCACGGTGGGCACAACCAGCATTGCAAGAACGGAGAGTATTGTTACGGTAATAACAAGTTCTATTAAGGTTAAACCTGAAGAATTGATATGCATATTTTGTACAGGCAAATGAATCCTACCTGATCTCCACGGCAACATTAGATGAATTTAGTCCGACGGGATTTCCTTCCGCATCTGAAAAATTTGCGTCCTGGACACCGAATCTGGCAGTTCCCTTGGCTTTTGCCTTGAAGAGGGCGCTGACCATAGTTCCCGAACCGCTTACGCCTCCCACATTGCCCACACGGTTCAGGGCGACGCGTATCTTGCCGGTTTTTTCGTCAATCGTCGAGCGGAAGACGGTCTGCTGGCCGTCCTGTTTCATGAAATTTCCTTCCGATACGCCTAGGGGCGTGACCATGCTCGGATCAAATGCCAGGACAAAAGGCGTGCTGTATAGATTGGACGCTCCGGCCGCTTTGACTTCCACCGTGAACTGTGTGCCAAGGCTTGCGGCAGTTGGCACGGTTATGTTAATAGACCCCTGGGATTGCCCCTGCTGGGGCGAAGCTGGCTGGATTGCCGGAGCTGGCGCCGGAACGGGCGCGGGGACTGCGCCAGGCTGAACGGTTTCCATGGGGATCGGTGCTCCGGCCGGTTTCTGCGCGGCCGCGGGCTGTTCGTTTACAGGCGCGGGTTCTTCCATAAAAGAAGAGTAGGGACTCGTCGTTGACGGTTCATCCTCCTTGCCCGACCAGAAAGATGACAGGTCGGTTTCCGGAGCAGACGGAAGCCGTATTATGCGCGGAGTAATTGCAAGGACGAGTTCCGTTTTGTCTTTCTTATTGTCATTTCCGGTAAGGAGCGGACCGACGATCGGTATATCACCAAGAATGAAGAATTTATTTTTCGCCTTGCTTTTGTCGGCGGATATGAGTCCGCCAATAATACTCGTTTCTCCATCCTTGAGGCTTAGCACGGTATCCAGGTTTCTTGTCCCTATGGTAATCAGGGTCGTGCCGTCTGTCGCGGTTGATTCTCCCAGCTTTGAACTTACCTCAAGGCTAAGTTTCAGGCTGATCTCGTTGTTCAGCTGGATGGTGGGTTCGGCATTCACCTTGATACCTACGTCCACATACTGGACGTTTGTGCTGAAGCCGCCGGTGGTGCCCGTGGTGGAAATTGTGGTGATGGGTTCCCTGGTGGCTACGCTGAACTTGGATTTTTCACGGTTTTTAACCCGTATTTTGGGATTAGCGAGGACTTCCGCGTTCGATATGGTTTTGCCGAAATTATAGGTAGCGTTGGGTATGGTCATGAAACCCTGAAAACTTGCCCAGTGGGAGATATTCTGCAAATTGGCCGTTGATGAAAGAGTGTCGGATATGGGGCCTGTTCCGTTTGCCCCGGTAACTGAAACCGCGTACTGGCTGAGCGTCAGCCCGAATTTATCTTCGTTGTTCTTTGTCAGCTCGATAACTTCCACTTCGAGCAGGACCTCGGCATCGGTCAGGTCATTGGCCTCCAGTATCTTTTGTGCGACGTCAACCGTTTCCGGAACATCTCGAATGACAATTGCGTTCAGATCTTCGTTCACATAAATCTTTTTGATCTGCAGCATCGTGCGAAGGAGATTTATGGCCTTTTTCGCATCAAGATTATTGAGGATGAACGTCTTTACCACCAGTTCTTCGTATTGTTTGGTTTTTTCGGGGGTCTTGGCATAAATTAGAATGGTGCTGTCATTGAGAACCTTCCGCCCGAGTTTGTTCATGTTGGTCATGATATCTAGCGCCTGCTGAAAAGTGGCATTTTCAAGAAAAATTGAGAAGTTCTGGTCCTTGACCGATTCGTCAAAAATGAAATTGATCCCGGAGAGCCTGGACAATATATTGAAAACGTCCTTGATTCTCGTATCCCTGAATTTGAGAGTTATCGGCTTGTTGGATTTGAGATTTAGTTCAAACCCGTCTATTTTGGTTTTCCTGTTCTGCAAGATCCTTTTTACGGCATTCTTTGCCTCGATATTGCCGGGGTCTAATTCAAGTGATTTTTTGTATGACCGAAACGCCTCGGCCAGCTTATGGCTCTTTTCAAGTTCGGTTCCTTCTTTGTAGTAAGTGATTGAATCCCTCAGCTTCCGGGCCAAATCGACCTGCTGCTTGGCACGTTCCAGAGATGGATCTATGGCGTCGGCGGTCTGATACTCACGGAGGGCGCAATCGTAATCTTTTGCCTCCATGCAGGCATCGCCATTTTTGATATGAGCCTGGGCGGCCTTTGCGCCGATGTTCAGCATTCGCAGCCGATACTCAAAGTTGTCCTGGTTGTTCATGGATAATTCGGCGTATTTTAGGAAGGCTTCGTCCAGTCTTCCTTCGCCTTCAAGTTTTTCAGCCTTGTCAAAAGCCGTTCGCCCGGCGGTGCAGCCTGCCATAAGTGCCAGGCACAAAATTGCGAATACGGTTTTCATCATCCTTTGCATGTGGGGGTCTCCTTGCGGGGAATACTACTGCCCCGCTACATTGAGAGGTCTGTTTTCTATGAGCGGAATGATGATTTCCATTCCATTTTCCGACGAACGTATGGACAGCATATCATCGGTTATGTTTGATACGAGATATTTGCCCGCGATGGTATCGCCCTTCTTAACAAGAAAAATCTCGTTGTTGGTGCTTAAAAATATCGTCTTTTTGTTGTCCTTCTTCAGAAAACCCATAAAGGTGAATTGGGCCATTTCCCTCTGGATGGTAGGCTGTTCGGGCATCGGGGTCGATGGCATTTTTGATTGTCTTGCCAGTTTGCCCCTGTGTTTGTGGATTTTTTCTTTTTTTTGCTGGACTAACGGACCAAAAATGTTTCTCTTGAAACCTGAAAATTTTTCCGATTCGTGACTTAGGAGGTCAAGGCGTACCCTGGTATCATTGGAAAAGGTCGGTTGAGGCGTCCTTTTAACTTTTGCCTTTGCTCCCGGGGTATTTGTGAGCGTAGATACAGTCTTTTGCCGGGGCATTTTCCAGAAACTGTATATGACGGACAAAACCAAAACCACCACAAGGACGGAGAGCAGTAGTTTCTGTCTGTTCATGGCTTCTCCGTTCTGAAAAACGCGGAAATCTGGATTGAAAATTTGACCGAATCCTGGGACAAATCTTCCCTTGCAAGGGACACGCTGTCTATGGACAGGATATTCGGTGACCTCTCAATATCGGACATAAAGCTCTTGATCGCGGCATAACTTCCCTTGACTCCGAAGCCGAAGGAATAAACGAGAAGGTTCGTTTCTTTTATAAATGAAGGTTTATAACTTATTTCTGATATGGATAGCCCGTTATTTGACGCGATTTCAAGAATATCGCCGACTACCCGGGCAAAATCTTTCTTGGGTGGTACACTCGAGTTGAAAACGGCCAGGTCTTTTTTACCCTGTAAGTATATAAATGCCTTGTCCTCTGTTCCCGCGTACGGCAACTCCCTCTTTTCGGTCCATTCCTTCTGAAGGGATTCGAGTTTTGGTTGCTGGGAGCTGGAAATAAAATAATGCAATACCAAATTTGATATAATCAACAGAAGTATGGCCAGGAACGATTTTTTTCTTAATTTGATTATTTCAGTAAGTATATTCATATCTCTTTAGAAAGAAAATTTGCATGAAATGGTAAAGGAGAGTGCTTTTGGGTCGCCGGCGACTTTTGTATCATTCTGGTTATACAGGAAGACATCGGTAAAAAAGCTTGATCCCTCCAGATTCTCCAAAAAATGCCTCAAGGTAATGAAATTCACGGAAACCCCGGTAAGCCTCAAGGTCCTGTCTCCGCTGTTAGGTTGAACCGAGGAAAGGGTTAATCCATCAGGTACGACACTCTCAAGCTTACTCAGCAGGCCGACCCAGTCGAATGCTTTCCTTTCCAGTATGCCGTTGACGAACTTTATATCGCCGGTCAGTTTTTTGTAATCTTTATCAGAAATATCAACATGTTTCCGTTTGTATCGGGATTCCATGGAAATTTTCATGGCATTGAGACGTGATATTTCCCCGGAGTTAAAAGCGCAAATTTTGATCTGTACGAGCAAGAGCATGATCAGGACCGCCATGCTTCCCAGCAAGGCTCCGCTAAGCTTTTTCTTATCGATATATGTTCTTGTCGCGAGGTTTGTCCTGATCTGCATTACAGACTCCTGACAGCCGCGCCAAGCGCGGGCGACAAATTCTGCAATGTCGTTCCGTTGCAAAACAGGCCGTTTTTCCCGGAGACAAAATCGCCGGCATGAAGTGAATGCGCTTCCATTTCGATAATTTCCGATGCCATTGCCGCAAAATTCTTTTCATTTTCGAGTGACGACGCACAGAACAACTCGTCCAGAACGCGGCCGGGGTGATTATTCCGGAATACCAGCATAG
>Ga0335070_10006445_pt1 | contig 13819 bp, 8 predicted proteins | sample Lox_Sample_13_FD_206722 | JGI IMG/M metagenome (GOLD analysis project Ga0335070, IMG submission 206722) | Soil microbial communities from Loxahatchee National Wildlife Refuge, Florida, United States - Lox_Sample_1.3 | ecosystem: Environmental > Terrestrial > Soil > Wetlands | place: USA: Florida...
TCGCAAGCGATATCTCAATGCACGCAGCACGCTGCGCACGCTGCTCGATCTCAAGGTGGTGCCCATCGTCAACGAGAACGACACCGTCGCCGTCGAGGAGATCCGCTTCGGCGACAACGACACTCTCGCGGGCATGGTTGCCAATCTGATCGAGGCCGATCTGTTGATCCTGTTGACCGATCAGGATGGCATGTACGACCTCGATCCCCGCCAGAACCCGAACGCCAGGCTGCTGCGCGAGGCCCGCGCCGGAGATCCGGAGCTCGAGCGCATGGCCGCGGGCGGCGGGGTCGGCAAATGGGGACGCGGCGGCATGCTGACCAAGGTGCGGGCGGCGGCGCGGGCAGCCCGTTCCGGTACCGCAACGCTGATCGCCTCCGGCCGCTCTCCCGGAATCCTGATCGAAATCCGCCGCGGCGAAGAGGTGGGGACGTTGATTCTCCCGGCGGAGGAGCCGGTGGTGGCGCGCAAGCAGTGGCTGGCCGGACAGCTACAGGTGCGCGGGCAGCTGGTGGTCGATGAGGGCGCGGCGCGGGTGCTCCGCGAATCCGGCCGCAGCCTGCTGCCTGTCGGCGTGATCGACGTCAAGGGCAACTTCGTCCGCGGGGAGGTGGTCAGCTGCCTCGATCCCCATGGGCGTGAGATCGCTCGCGGCCTGGTGAACTACGGCGCAGACGAGGCGCGCAGACTGATGCGCCAGCCCAGCGAGCGCATCAAGGACCTGCTCGGCTACGTCGATGAGCCGGAGCTCATCCACCGCGACAATCTGGTGTTGATGTAGTGCGGACGGAGGGGCGATCAGGCCGCCGCGAACGTGTTCTTGATCTGGCGGTTCAACCGGCTCTTCAGACGAGCGGCCTTGTTCTTGTGGATGAGACCCTTGCGGGCCAGGCGATCGATCTGCGGCACGGCGGCGTGAAAGGCGGCCGCGGCCTTGTCCTTGTCGCGCGCGGCAACGGTCTTGGAGACCCGCTTGGCCGCGGTGCGCATGGCCGAACGCTGCGATCCGTTGTGGAGACGCCGGCGCTCCGACTGGCGCGCGCGCTTCCTGGCTTGTTTGGTATTGGCCACTGACGGCTCCCGAACTGAGAAAACGAAGGCGCATAACTATGCGGATTTTCCGCTGCCTTGTCAATCTGCGGCCGGTGGCGGCCGGAAAACCGACCCGATGAGCCGGCAACTCCTGCGCTCCACCGCGGTGGTCGGCGCCATGACGTTGATTTCCCGCGTGCTCGGGATGCTGCGCGACATGGTGGTGGCGCGGGTGTTCGGAGCCGGCATGGGAGCGGACGCCTTCTTCGTTGCCTTTCGCATCCCCAACTTCCTGCGCCGCCTGTTTGCCGAAGGCTCCTTTGCCCAGGCCTTCGTCCCCGTGCTGTCGCAGTACAAGGAGAAACAGACTCATGAGGGGGTCAAGGAGCTGATCGACGCCACGGTCGGGGCTCTCGGCGGCGCGTTGTTCGCGGTGACGGCCATCGGCGTGCTGGCATCGCCGCTCCTGGTCCTGATCTTCGCCCCCGGCTTTGTCGAGCACCCGGGCAAGTACGAGCTCACGGTCGCCATGGTCCGGCTGACCTTTCCCTATCTGCTCTTCATCTCGCTCACGGCACTGGCGGGCGGCATTCTCAATACCTACGGCCGGTTCGGGGTCCCGGCGTTCACGCCGGTGTTTCTCAATCTATCGATGATCGTGGCCGCATTGTGGCTGGCCCCGCACATGGCCGAGCCGGTGATGGCGCTGGCCTGGGGCGTGTTCATCGCCGGCGTGGTGCAACTCGCGTTTCAGGTCCCCTATCTGCTGCGCCTGCGCCTGATGCCGCGTCCGCGGTGGCGGCTCGATCACAGCGGCGTGCGGCGCATCGGCAGACTGATGCTGCCCGGCATCTTCGGTTCGTCGGTGGCCCAGATCAATCTGCTGGTCGATACCCTGATCGCGTCGTTTCTGGTGACAGGGAGCGTGAGCTGGCTCTACTACTCCGATCGCCTGGTCGAATTTCCGCTCGGCGTGTTCGGCATTGCGCTCGCCACCGTGATCCTGCCCAAGCTGTCGCAGCATCATGCCGCGCAGTCGAACGAGGCCCATTCCCGCACCGTCGATTGGGCGCTGCGCATGGTGATCGTCATCGGTACGCCGGCCACCATCGGGTTGATGGTGCTGGCCGGGCCGCTGCTGGTGACGCTGTTCCACTACGGCGAATTCAGCGCCGACGACGTCCGCATGGCCCGCCTCAGCCTGACGACGTTCTCCCTCGGCCTGCTGGCCTACATTCTGATCAAGGTGCTGGCGGCGGCGTTCTACTCGCGGCAGAACACGCGCACGCCGGTCAAGGTCGGGGTCATCGCCATGGTGTCGAACGTGGTACTGAACCTCGCCTTCGTGATCCCGATGGTGCGGCTCGGGATCCCGGGGCCGCACGCGGGACTGGCATTGGCGACCTCGCTGTCGGCCTTCCTCAATGCCGGCCTGCTGTTCCGTGGCCTGCGCCGGGATGATGGCTTTCGGCTCGCGGAAGGCTGGCTGCCGCTGCTGCTCCAGGTGCTCGCGGCAACCGCGGCCATGGCGGTCGTGCTCCTGCTATCGATCGGCGACCTGGGAGCCTGGTTCGGGCGCGGCGTGGCCGCGCGCGTTCTTGATCTGTGCATCGCCATACTGGCCGGCGTCGTCACCTACTTCGCGGTGCTGTGGGGGACGGGGCTGCGCTGGCGGCATCTGCGGCTTTCGGTTGGGGAAGCTTGAGCGGCTGACTATAATGGCGGTTTCGCATCGCCGCTGCCACGCTATCCATGGAACTGATTCGAGGGCATTACAATCTGCGTCTGCGCCACCGCGGCTGCGTGGCCACCATAGGCAATTTCGACGGCCTCCACATCGGGCATCGGGCGATACTCGAGCGACTGATCGAAATATCGACCGAGATGAAATTGCCGTCGATGGTGATCACCTTCGAACCGCATCCCCAGGAGTTCTTCAATCCGGCACGCCGACCGCCGCGGCTGACGTCCTTTCGTGAAAAGATCGAGGTGCTGGCGCGAGTTCCGATCGATCGCGTGCTGTGCCTGCACTTCAACCGGGCGCTGGCCGAGATGTCTGCCCTGGATTTCATCCATAAGCTTCTGGTCGATGCCCTCGGCGTGCGCTGCCTCGTGGTCGGCGGCGACTTCCGCTTCGGCCATCGCCGGGTGGGAGACGTCCCACTGCTGCGCCAGGAAGGCGAGCGGCTGGGTTTCGAGGTCATCGTGATGGACGCGGTCGAGATCGACGGCCGGCGCATTAGCAGCACGCGCATCCGCGATGCACTGCAGCGCGGCGACCTGGCCGAGGCGGAGCGGCTGCTCGGGCGCCGCTATCGTCTGGCCGGGCTGGTGGTCGCCGGCGATGGCCGCGGCCGCCAGATCGGATTTCCGACCGCCAATGTCCATCTGCAGCGGCGTGCCTACGCCCGCGGCGCCACGCCGCACGATGCGCCGCTGGCCGGCGTGTTCGCGGTGGAGGTGTACGGGGTCCAGGAAAATGCGCTCAAGGGCGTGGCCAATATCGGCGTGAGACCCACCTTCGGCGGGCAACCGAGGTCTGTCCTCGAAGTTCATCTGCTGGACTTCGACGGCGATCTGTACGGCCGCCACATCCTGGTCGAATTTCACACCCGCCTGCGCGACGAGCGGCGATTCGATTCGCCGGAGGCGCTGCGCCAGCAGATTGCAAAGGATGTCGCAGAGGCGCGGGCATGGTTCGAGTGGTCGGATCGGCCGCAGGGCGGGATGGCGGCGACGCGGAACACCTGATGGCCGACTACAAGCACACCCTGAATCTGCCGAAGACCGCCTTCGCCATGAAGGCGAATCTGGCGCAGCGCGAGCCCGAGTTTCTCGCCGCATGGGAAGGGATGGGACTCTATGCCCGGCTGCGCGAGGCCCGCAAGGGGCGGGGCAAGCGGTTCGTGTTGCACGACGGTCCGCCCTATGCCAACGGCGAGATCCACATCGGACACGCCGTCAACAAGATTCTCAAGGACATCATCGTCAAGGCGAAGACGCTGGACGGCTACGACGCGCCCTATCTCCCGGGCTGGGATTGCCACGGGTTGCCGATCGAGCTCAACGTCGAGAAGAAGATCGGCAAGGCCGGGCAGCGCGTCGATGCCCGCACCTTCCGCCGCGCCTGCCGCGACTACGCCGCGAAGCAGGTCGAGCGCCAGCGTGAGGACTTCAAGCGGTTGGGCGTGCTCGGCGACTGGGACCATCCGTATCTCACCATGGATCATCGCTTCGAAGCCGACATCATCCGGGCGCTCGGGCGCATCATCGCCGCTGGTCACCTCTACAAGGGCTTCAAGCCGGTTCACTGGTGTTCCGAATGCGGCTCGGCGCTGGCCGAGGCCGAGGTCGAATACGAAGACCGCGATTCGTCGGCGATCGACGTACGCTTCGAGATCCTCGACGACGAGATGCTATTCGAGCGCTGCCGCAAGGTCGATCGCCACGAGGGCGAGGGCCCGGTGTCCATCGTGATCTGGACGACGACGCCGTGGACGCTGCCCGCCAATCACGCGGTCGCCGTCAACCCCGAGCTCGATTACGTGGTGGTGCAGTGCGAGAGCGGCCGCGGCCGCGAGCGCCTAGTGCTGGCGGACGTGCTGCTGAAAGCCGCGATGGACCGCTACGACATCGAGGACTATCGGGTCATCGCCTATTGCCGGGGTGCGGACCTCGAAGGTCTCCGGCTCCGCCATCCGTTCTACGATCGCGAGGTGCCGATCATCCTCGGCGAGCACGTCACCGCGGAGGCGGGCACCGGGGCCGTGCACACCGCTCCCGGGCACGGTCAGGAAGACTACGTGGTGGGCATGCGCTACGGGCTTCCGGTCGACAATCCGGTCGACGACGAGGGCCGGTTCCGGCCCGACACGCCGTTGTTCGGCGGTGAGCACGTCTTCGATGCCAATGATCACATCATCGAGGTGCTCAAGGCGCGCGGCGCTTTGCTGCACATCCAGCGCGTGCGGCACGCCTATCCCCACTGCTGGCGGCACAAGACGCCCATCATATTCCGCGCCACGCCGCAGTGGTTCATCGGCATGGACCGCGAGGGGCTGCGCGCCGACGCGCTGACCGCCATTCGCGCCGTACAGTGGATCCCGTCATGGGGCCAGGCGCGCATCGAGGGCATGGTGGAAAAACGGCCGGACTGGTGCGTATCTCGCCAGCGCACCTGGGGCGTGCCGATCGCGGTATTCGTGCATCGCAGGACCGGCGAGCTTCATCCCGACACGCCGCGGCTGATCGAAGAGGCGGCGCGGCGCGTGGAAGGCGGCGGCATCGATGCCTGGTACGAGCTCGACGCCGCGGAGCTGCTGGGGCGCGACGCCGCGGATTACGAAAAGGTCACCAACACCCTCGACGTGTGGTTCGATTCAGGCGTCACCCACTTCGCCGTTCTAGGCAGGGAGGATGGGCTGGGGTTTCCGGCGGATCTCTACCTCGAAGGCTCCGATCAGCACCGCGGCTGGTTCCAGTCGTCGCTGCTGACGTCGGCGGCCATGCACAAGACCGCGCCCTATCGCGCGGTCCTGACTCATGGTTTCACCGTAGACGCCCAGGGCCGCAAGATGTCGAAGTCGCTGGGCAACGTGATCGCGCCGCAGAAGGTGGTATCGACGCTCGGCGCCGACATCCTGCGGCTGTGGGTCGCGGCCACCGATTATCGCGGCGAGATGAGCGTGTCCGACGAGATCCTGAAGCGCATGACCGATGCCTATCGGCGCATCCGCAACACTGCCCGCTTTCTGCTCGCCAATCTCGATGACTTCGACCCTCGCCGGCACGCGATCGACTTTCACGACATGGTCCGCCTCGATCGCTGGCTGGTGTGCCGCGCCGTAGAGCTGCAGCGCGAGATCCGGGCGGCGTACGACGCCTACGAGTTTCACCTCGTCTATCAGAAGGTGCACAATTTCTGCGCCGTCGACCTCGGCGCCTTTTATCTCGACATCATCAAGGACCGCCAGTACACGGCAAAGACCGACGGCCGTGCCCGCCGCTCTGCGCAGAACGCCATGCATCACGCCATCGAGGCGATGGTGCGCTGGATCGCTCCGGTGCTGACCTTCACCGCCGAGGATATCTGGCGGCACATGCCGGATCGCCGCGAAGGCTCCGTGCTGCTCGAGGAGTGGTACGAGCGCTGGCCGGCGCCCGAGGCGCTGCTCGGCGATTTCAAGGAACCGGGTGAAGCGAAGACCGCCCGCGAGCTCGATTACTGGAATCGGGTGATCGAGGTCCGGGAGGCGGTGAACCGTGAGCTGGAGAAGCTGCGCGTGGCGGGCGCCATCGGTTCTTCACTGGATGCCGAGGTCGATCTGTACTGTGAGCCGGCGCTTCGCCACCGGCTCAGCGAGCTCGAGGACGAGCTGCGTTTCGTGTTGATCACCTCGTACGCGCGGCTTCATCCGGCCGACGAGCGGCCGGCCGCCAGTGTCGAGGCGACGGTGGCGGGCGGTGATCGATTCTGGATCGAGGTGGCGCCTTCCGAGTTTCCGAAATGCGTACGGTGCTGGCACCATCGCGCCGACGTCGGCCGCGACGCCGGGCATCCCGAGATCTGCGGCCGCTGCGTGGAGAATGTCTCTCGCGGCGGCGAGACGCGGCGCCACGCCTGATGACCGCGCCGGGGGTTCCGATCGGGCTCATGGCCTCACGATGGCAAGAGAGCGGACTGCGGTGGCTGTGGCTGTCCGTCCTCGTCGTCATCCTCGATCAGGCCACGAAGTCGTGGGCCGGATCGGCGCTCGAGCTGTATGAGCGGGTGCGGCTGACGCCGTTTCTCAATCTCACCCTGGTGCACAATCCAGGCGCCGCCTTCAGCTTCCTCAGCGAAGCAGCCGGCTGGCAGCGCTGGTTTTTTATCGCGCTCGCGCTCGCCGTCGGCGCCGGCATCGTAGTGTGGATGCGGCGTATCGATTATCGCGATCGCCTGACCGCTATCGGCCTGGCGCTGATCCTCGCCGGCGCGCTCGGCAACGTCATCGATCGCCTGCAGCACGGCTACGTCATCGATTTCATCGATTTCCACCACGGCCGCTGGCACTGGCCCGCCTTCAATGCGGCGGATTCGGCGATCACGATCGGCGCCGCCCTGATGATCCTCGAGGCGCTGGTCGGCGCGCGCAGGCCCAAAGTATAATGGCGTCTTTCCGGTAGGCCGTTTATGCAAATCCTGCTCGCCAATCCCCGCGGCTTCTGCGCCGGCGTCAACCGCGCCATCGACATCGTCGAGCGCGTGATCGACGCCTTCGGCACGCCGGTCTACGTGCGCCACGAGGTGGTACACAATAGGTTCGTGGTCCAGAATCTGCGTGATCGCGGCGCGGTCTTCGTCGAGGAGCTGACCGAGGTTCCGGACGGCGAGATCGTGATCTTTTCCGCGCACGGCGTATCGCGTGAGGTGCGCGAGGACGCCGACCGCCGCCGCCTCAGGGTGTTCGACGCCACCTGCCCGCTGGTCACCAAGGTTCATATACAAGTGGGCCGGCACGCGCGGGCGGGCCGCGAGTGCGTGCTGATCGGCCACGCCGGGCATCCCGAGGTCGACGGCACGCTCGGGCAGTACACGCCGAGCGAACGCAGCCGCATCTATCTCGTCGAATCGGTCGCGGATGCCCGCGGCCTCGAAGTCGAGAATCCGGGCGATCTGGCCTTCGTCACCCAGACCACGCTCTCGATCGACGACACCGCCGCCATCATCGCCGTGTTGCGTGAGCGGTTCCCGGCGATCATGGGCCCGCGCACCGATGACATATGCTACGCCACCCAGAACCGCCAGGACGCGGTCAAGGTGCTGGCTGGACGGTGCGATCTGTTGCTGGTGGTGGGATCGCGCAACAGCTCCAACTCCAACCGCCTGCGCGAGATCGCCGAGAAGGCGGGCATCGATGCCTACCTGATTGACGATGCCCGCGAAATTCGGCGCGAGTGGCTGGCTGGAAGGAGGACGATTGGCCTGACCGCCGGCGCCTCGGTTCCCGAGACGCTGGTCAGCCGGGTGATCGAGCGCCTGAGGGCGTGGGGCGCGTCCTCCGTCCTCGAGCTCGACGGCAAGACCGAGAGCGTTATCTTTCCGCTTCCGCGGGAGCTCGCGGTCCGCAGCTAACGCCTCGGGTACAGCCCTTCGTCGGCACCCGCTGCAGCCCGGTCCCACTCCCTGAACTGACATGAACTGTCTCATCATCGGCGGCGGCGTGGTCGGCTTGATGACCGCGCGCGAGTTCGCGGCCGAGGGCTTCAGCGTCCGCATTATTGAGCGCGGCGACTTCGGCCGCGAATCCTCGTGGGCCGGGGGCGGCATCCTGTCGCCGCTGCGTCCCTGGCTGGCGCCCGAGCCGGTGACTGCGCTGGCGCAGTGGAGCCGCATCGCCTATGAAGGGCTCGCGGCGGAGCTGCGCGATGCGACCGGAACGGACGTCGAGCTGCTCCACAGCGGACTGTTGTCGCTGGAAGTCGCGCGCGCCACCGAGGCCATGGCGTGGTCGTATCGCCACGGGATCCATTGCGAGCTGCTCGAGACGGCGGACGCCGTGAGTGCGATCGAGCCGGGTTGCCGCGCGGCTACAGCGCTGTGGTTTCCCGATGTCGCGCAGGTGCGCAATCCGCGACTGATCCATGCGCTGGAGCAGGACGTGGCGCGGCGCGGAATTCAAATGCTGCCGCGGCGCGCAGTCGAAGGCATCGTCGTCCGGCTGATCGATGGCCTCGTCGAGGCCGACGCGATCATAGTGGCGGCGGGGGCGTGGACCGCGCAGTTGCTGCGCCCGCTCGGCGTCGTCCTCGACGTCGATCCGGTGAAGGGACAGATGCTGATGTATCGAGCGGCGCCGGACACCGTCAGGCGGATCGTCACCGACGGCGAGCACTACGTGATTCCGCGCCGCGATGGACACGTGCTGGTGGGCAGCACCGTCGAGCGCACGGGTTTCGACAAGTCCATTACCGGTCCGGCGCGCCGGCAGCTGTCGCGCGCCGCGCAGAGGTTGGTGCCGGCGCTCGGGCGCTGCGAGATCGTGCAGCAGTGGGCGGGGCTGCGCCCCGGTTCTCCCGCCGGGGTCCCGTTCATCAGTCAGATACCGGAAGTCGAAGGCCTCTACGTCAATGCCGGCCACTTCCGCAACGGCCTGTTGCTGGCGCCGGCCAGCGCCCGCCTGATGGTCGATGTCATGCTGGGAAGGACGCCCATCATCGATCCGGCGCCTTTCAAAGTCCTGTCGGGGTGACAAGGGGTCACAAGGGGTCAGACCTAATATTTGTAACAGCTCTCCAGCTGTTACAAATATTAGGTCTGACCCCGTTATAGCCGACCCCGTTATAGCCGCGATTCGTCTAGCGTAATACTCACGGGGCAGTGATCGCTGCCCATCACGTCGGCGTGGATGTCCGCTGAGACCACGGCGCCGCGCAGCCGCGGCGAGACCAGGAAGTAATCGATGCGCCACCCCACGTTGCGGGCGCGGGAGTTGGCGAAGGGGCTCCACCACGTGTAGTGCCCGTTGCCCTGCTTGTACATGCGCAGGGTATCGACGAAGCCGGCGTCGACCAGATTCTGAAACCCCTTGCGTTCCTCGTCGGTGAAGCCCTTCTTGCCGCGATTGGTCTTGGGGTGCGCGAGGTCGATCTCGGTGTGGGCGACATTGAGATCGCCGCAGAACACCACCGGCTTGCTCTGCTCGAGCTGCTTGCAGTAGGCCAGAAACGCCGGATCCCAGTGCTCGTAGCGCAGCGCCAGGCGGCTGAGATCGTCCTTGGCGTTCGGGGTGTATACCGTGACCACGTAGAACCTCTCGAACTCGGCGGTGATGAGGCGGCCTTCCTCGCTGCTGTCACGCATCAGCTCGTCGTGGAATTTGAAGCGGTGGGCGAAGTCATCGGGAAAGCCATTGATGACCGCGAGCGGCTTTTGCCTGGCAAAGATCGCGGTCCCCGAATAACCCTTCTTCACCGCGGAGTTCCAGTACTCGTGATAGTCGGGGAGATCGAGCTCGATCTGGCCGCGCTCGGCCTTGGTCTCCTGCAGGCACAGGATGTCGGGGCGATGAGAGTCGATAAAGGGCAGAAACCGTCCCTTCTTCAGCACCGCGCGGATGCCGTTGACGTTCCAGGAATAAAGCTTCATTGGGTGACGCGGCCTCGTCGTCTGGCCGATGGTCTTGAGCAGGGCCGTATTATGGCATTTTTCGGACGGCCGCCGAAGGCGGCCACCGCCCCCGTCCACTTACGCCTTGATGGCCACGCTCCCTATATTCGCATCGACACGCCGGCCGATGCGGCCGGCACTGACGCGAGTCCCAGGGAGGGGATGGCATGGCAGGGATGCGGTCGCGGCGCAGGTCTAAGTGGTGTCTGCTGTTGTCGATAGTGGTGCTGGGCCTGGCGCGGGTGGAGGCGGCGGGATTCTCGGCGGTCGCCATCGATAGCCACACCAACACCGCCATCGCCGCGGACGAGCGTGCCCAGGTCTTGCGCGTCATCGATCCCGGCAGCCAGAAGCAAATCGGCGTCATTCGCCTCGAGTCGGCGCCGACCGCGGTGGCGGTGCATCCGCGGCTTCGTCTGGCGGTGGCGGTGCACCGCAAGGCCGATCACGCCAGCCTGATCGATATCGATCATGGCGAGACCGTCGGATTCTTTCCCGTGGGCCGTGAGCCGGCTGGGGTCGCCATCGATGTGGTGCGCGACCTCGCCCTGATCACCAACGAAAAGGATGACAGCCTCAGCGTCATCGATCTCTCCGGCCGCACCGTGCGGACGACCATTCCGGTCCGCAAGAACCCAGTGCACGTCGCGGTCGACGCCAATGCGGGTCTTGCCATCGTCAGTAGCGAGAAGGCCGACGCCCTTACGGTCGTCGATCTTGTGAGGCTGACGGTCGTCGAATCCGTGAAGACCGAGAGCCCCGGCGCCGTAGCCATCGACCCGGTGAGCGGCGACGTGGTGGTGGCGCTGGAAAAGCGAAACCGGATCGCCATCTTCAGTGCCCGCTCATTGGCGCCGGTGGCGGAACTCACGGTAGGTGCCAATCCGGCGGCGGTCGCCATCCATCCCTCGAATCGGCGCGCCCTGGTCGCGAATCGCAAGGACGATAGCCTGTCGCTCATCGATCTCACCGCCCGCAGTGCGCTCGGTACCTTGCCCGCGGGGCGCAATCCGACGGCCCTCGCCATCGACGGTCACGGCAACCGGGCAGTGATCGTCAACGACGGCAGCGATTCGCTCGAGGTCATCGATCTCTCGCGCGCCATCTATGGAAACGCGGCCCCGACGGGCAAGGATCCTCTCGGCGTGGCCGTGCATGACGGCCGCCGCATCGCCGTCGTGGCCAACGAAAAGAGCGACAGCGTTTCGATCCTGTCGCTGCCGTCCGGAGACCTTGCCGCGACGGTGCCGGTCGGGCGCAGCCCGCAGCGCGTCGCCGTCGACGCGCTGCGCGACATAGCGCTGGTGACGCTGCAGAAGGACGACGCGGTGGCAATCGTCGATCTGACCACATTCCGGCTGATCGAGATCCTGCGCGTCGGCCGTGATCCGGACGGCGTTGCCGTCGATTCGTCCGCGGGTATCGCCGCAGTGGTGAATCGCAAGGACGACTCGATCAGCATCGTCGATCTCGAGAAAAGAGCCGTCACACAAACCATTCGGGTTGGCCGGGATCCGGGCGCCATCGCCTTCCAGGAACCGGGCGGAGCATTGTGGGTCGCGCTCGAAAAGGACGATGCGGTGCAGATCGTCGATCCGGTTGCGGCGGCAGTCGTTGCATCGCTGCCGGTGGGCCGCAAACCGATCGGGATCGCCATCAGCGCCGCGAGTCGCACCGCAGCGGTCTTGAGCGAGAAGGACGAGGCCGTATGGTTGATCGACGCCGAGTCACTGATTCCTCGCGCCATCGTTTCTGTAGGCAAGGATCCCCGCGGCCTTGCCGTTGATGAGCCCGCCGGGCAGGCGCTAGTCGTGAATCGAGGCGATCACGACGCCTGGGCGATCGATCTGGCGACCGGGGAGGTGGTCGACAAACCCGCGGCCGGCAAGCATCCGATCGACGTCGCGGTTGGCGCGGAGCTCAGGATCGCGGCGGTCACGAATCGCGGGGATGACGGCGTCACCCTGCTCACCCTGCCCGATGCCCGAGCGCCGACGGAACCGCCACCGCCTTCAGATGAGCCACCGATCACGCCGCCGCCCCCGGATGAGCCACCGATCACGCCGCCGCCCTCGGATCCGGTAGCAGTCGCCCCAGGCCTGGACGCCACGGTGACGACCGGGCTATGGGAAGCCGCGGCCTTTCTGTTCTCCGGCGCCGATCCTATTCAACGCGACGTAACTCCGGGAGCGCTCGAGCCCGCGCGAATGGCGGTGCTTCGTGGGCGCGTCCTCGACCGCAACGGCAGTCCGCTGCCGGGCGTGACCGTCTCGATTCACGGTGCACCCGAGCTCGGGCACACCCTGAGCCGTGCCGACGGCCGGTTCGATCTCGCCGTCAACGGCGGCGGAGATATCGTCGTTCAGTTTGAAAAGAGCGGTTACTTGCCGGCGCAGCGCCGCGCCGGCGCGCCATGGCAGGACTATCGCACCCTGCCGGATGTCGCGCTGGTTGCGCTCGACAGCCGGGTGACGGTGATCGATCTCGCATTTGGGTCCGCCATTCAGGCCGCGAGCGGCAATCGTGTTACCGACGCCGCCGGCAGCCGTCAGGCTACCTTGCTGTTCGCTCGCGGCACCAGCGCCGAGCTCGTCATGCCCGATGGCACCACGCGATCGCTCGCGACGCTGAGTGTACGCGCGACGGAGTACTCCGTGGGATCCCATGGCGCCAACGCCATGCCCGCCGATCTGCCGCCCGCCTCGGCCTATACCTATGCGGTCGAGTTGTCGGTGGATGAAGCCGCCGCAACCGGCGCGAGCGCGGTGCGCTTCGATCCGCCGGTTCCGCTGTACGTCGAGAATTTTCTGAATTTCCCGGTCGGTGGCGCGGTGCCCGCCGGACGCTACGACCATGACCGTGCGGTGTGGATTCCGGCGGAAAACGGCCGGGTGATCGAAGTTCTGGCGGTGGAGGCGGGGCTTGCGGTCCTCGACGTCGACGGCTCCGGTCAGCCGGCCGGCGCCGCCGGCCTCGCGGCACTCGGCGTCTCCGACGACGAACGGCGCGAGCTCACGGCGCTGTACACGCCCGGGCAGAGCCTGTGGCGGGTACCGGTCGATCATTTTTCACCCTGGGACCTCAACTGGCCCTTTGGTCCGCCGCCCGATGCCAGCCCGCCCAATCTATCGCCGCCGCGGCAGGACCAGAAACTGGAAGAGCCCGATTGCCGGTCCGGTTCCATCATCGAATGTCAGAACCAGGTGCTCGGCGAGCGGATCGCGATCGCGGGGACGCCTTATGCCCTCAACTATCGCAGCAATCGGGTGCCCGATCATCGCGCCGCCTACACGTTGAACATCCCGCTCAGCGGTGCGCAGGTGCCGGCGAGCCTGCTCGGCATTCGGCTCGAGATCGAAATAGCGGGGCGCTTGTTCCCACAGGACTTCGCGCCGCGTCCGAATCAGTCGCACGCGTTCACCTGGGACGGGCTCGATGGGTTCGGCCGCCGCGTTCAAGGCACGCAGAACGCCCGCGTCCGGGTCGGCCATGTGTATCAGGGTCAGTACTATGAGCCTGTCGACTACCCACGCAGTTTCGGACTGCCGGGTGTGGCGCCGCTGCCGGGCAATCCGGCGCGCCAGGAGATGATCTTCTGGCAGGAGAGCCGCCATCCACTCGGCCTGTTCGATGTAAGCA
>Ga0335070_10006446_pt1 | contig 13818 bp, 14 predicted proteins | sample Lox_Sample_13_FD_206722 | JGI IMG/M metagenome (GOLD analysis project Ga0335070, IMG submission 206722) | Soil microbial communities from Loxahatchee National Wildlife Refuge, Florida, United States - Lox_Sample_1.3 | ecosystem: Environmental > Terrestrial > Soil > Wetlands | place: USA...
CCGTGCAAGCGCATCCGCCAGGATGCGCCCATGCACGTTGGCGCCCGCCATAACGATACAGATTTTCATTGGATCGCCTAGGTGGCTACTCGGACCACCCGACGCACGCGGCAATAGCGATGCGGCACCGCCGAAGCGGCAATTCTCCAGTCGATCATAGGAAGTCCCCCCTCTAAGTGCGTCAATTGATAGCGCGACCGCGCGTCGCGCGCCATCGCCGGCCGCCTGGCGGCGACATTTTTTTGTGTCGCTACGTCAGTGGGCGAACGTCATGAGGAACCGATGAACTCTAGAGAGCGCGAGCGGCTGGCTCGCGTCGAACAGAAGGTCGCCGACATGGAGCCGTGGCTGCGCGAGATCGACGACAAGCTCGACCGGCTCATCGCCGCGGCCAATATGGGGCAGGGCGCCTGGTGGGCCGCGCTCAAGCTGGGCGGGCTCCTGGTGCTCGCGGCGGGCGCGGTCGCCTGGCTCTACGACCGGGTGCGGCCGTGAGCGCGCTCGAGTCACTCGACCCGCTGGGCGGCCTCATGCTGTTCGTCCTGGGCCTCCTGCTCGGCGCGCTGCTCGCTCGCGGCGGTCTCCTGTGAGCGCGACACCGTCCGGGCCGGTCGACGCCGCGGTCGAGCGCGACGTCGACGTCACCGCGCGCACGCTCTACGGCGAGGCGCGCGGCCAGCCGCTCGACGGCATCATCGCCGTCGCCAACGTGGTGATGAACCGCGCGCGGCGCGGCGCCTATGGCGCGACGCCGGCGGCAGTGTGCCTGCGGCCCTGGCAGTTCTCGTGCTGGAACGCGCGCGATCCGAATCGCGCGATCATCGAGCGGGTGCAGGCCGGCACCTTCCTCTTCGACGTCTGCCGTCTCGTCGCCGCGCTGGTCATCCGCGGGCTGCTGCCCGACCCGACCGGCGGCGCCACCCACTATCACACCAAGGGCGTCGCGCCGGACTGGTCGCGCGGCAAGACGCCGTCGGCCGTCATCGGCGACCACCTGTTCTTCACCGACATCGATTGAAAGGAGCCGCCATGCTGTCCGGCTACAAGACCTACATCACCGCCGTGCTCGCCATCCTCACCGCCATCGGCACCTGGCTCGCCGGCGATCTCCAGCTCGCCGACATGATCCAGACCGTGGTGACGGCGGCGCTCGGCGCCTTCATCCGCCACGGCGTCGCGACCGAGGCCGCCAAGAGCAACGGCGCCTGATGTGGGCCTGGCTTGCCGCCGGCGGCGTCGCGCTCGCGCTCGCCGGCGGCCTTCTGGTCTGGGCGCTCCACACGGCTCGAACGAAGGGCGAGCAGAATGCACGCGATCAGGCGATCCGCGATGCCGCGACGGTCGCGGCCGAGCAACGCGATGTGGCGGCCCGGCCTCCTGCTGGCCGTCGCGCTGTTCTCGACGCGATGCACGACGGCGAGCTATAGCGGCCCGTGTCCAGGCTGGCCTTCGGCCGGGCCAGAAGTGGCCGCCGAGCTCGAGGGCTTCTCCTATGAAGGCCACGAAGCCTTCTGGACCTGGATGTCCCGCCTCGAGACGCTGAAGCGGCAGCTCGACCTCTGTCGCGGCGGGCCGTGACCGAAGCTTTGGGCTGCCGCCCGCGCCGCTTGCTTAGCGCCGCTCCGCCGTCCGGCGGGGCGGCGCTTTTTGCGTTTTGACTCGGCAGGTGGGCGAGGCGGGCCCGGCGCAGGCCGCATCCGTTGGCGACACGGGCCCCGGCATCTCCGCCGGAACCCGACGGGAGACCGGGCGCTTTTTTTTTGGCGCTGCCACCCTGGCCGAGGTCGTTTCGCTCGCTATGTCTAAGGGTGGGAGGTCGGCCCTCTGAGGAGAGGTCGTGGCGATGATGCGTCTCGCTCCCGTGGTGCTGATGGTCGGCATGGCGTTCGCCGTGGGGCCCGCCGAGGGTCACGGCGAGGCGGATTGGATCCGGACCAATCCCGCGACCAGCTATTGCTGCGGCCCGACCGATTGCGCGCCGCTGGCCGACGGCCAGGTGGTCGAGGAGCGCAATGGCTGGTACGTCGTACCCTACGGCCAGCACTTCAAGCAGACCGACCCCAACGTCTTTCCCTCGACCGACAACCGCTATTGGGCCTGCCGCTACCCCGGCCAGGGCATCCGCTGCTTCTTCTATCCGCAACCGGCGACCTGAGGGTGCGGCTCGACAGGGGCGGCTTTTCGCCTATTATCCGTGCCGTCGAAAGGATGTCGGGGCCGGGAGATGTCGGGCAGTCGGCGCACGCCGGCCATTGCGATCGCCGGCGCCGGATTCGGAGGCATCGCGCTGGCGGTCTATCTGAAGCGGGCGGGCATCGAGTCGTTCACCATCCACGAACGCGCTTCGGATATTGGCGGCGTGTGGCGCGACAACGCCTATCCCGGCGCGGCGTGCGACGTGCCCTCGCTACTCTATTCGTTCTCGTTCGCACAGGATCACCCGTGGTCGGCGAGCTACGCGCCGCAGGCCGAGATCCTCGGCTATCTCCGGCACTGCGTCGCGCGCTACGGCCTCGCGCCGCACATCCGGTTCGGATCGGAGATCGCCGCCGCCACCTTCGACGAGCAGGCCGGCCGATGGCATTTGGAGACGGCCAGCGGCGAGACCGTCGAGGCCGACATCTTCGTCTCGGCCGTCGGCCTGTTCAACCGTCCGGCACTGCCGGACATTCCGGGGCGCGGCGACTTTGCCGGCCTGCAGTTCCATTCCGCGCGCTGGCCCGCCGGCTGCGACCTGGCGGGCAAGCGGGTCGCGGTCATCGGCACCGGCGCGAGCGCGATCCAGATCGTGCCGGCGATCGCGTCGTCGGTCGCCAAGCTCTATGTGTTCCAGCGCTCGCCGCATCACGTGCTGCCGCGGGCCGATCCCGGCCTGGTCGCCGCCGGCTCATTGCGGCAGGCGATGGCGCGGCGTCTGAGGCGCCTGCGCATCTTCCTGCAGTTCGAGAACGCCGTGAGGCGGCGCGGCTCGCCACGACTGACGCGCAAGGGCGAGGCGGCGTTCCGCAGCCATCTCGAAGCGCAGGTCAGCGACCCGGCGCTCCGCGCGCGACTGACGCCCGACTTCCCGCTGGGCTGCAAGCGCGTGCTTCAGTCCAACGATTGGTACACGGCCCTGCAAAAGCCAAATGTCGAACTGGTGGATGCGCCGATCGCGGCGATCGGCCGTGACGTCATCCGGACGGGCGACGGCGCGGCGCGCGCGGTGGATGTCATTATATATAGCACCGGCTTCACGCCGACCGACTACCTCGCGCCGATGCGCATCACCGGGCGCGGCGGGCGCGATCTCAACGCGGCGTGGCGCGACGGCGCCGAGGCCTATCTCGGCATCGCCGTCTCCGGCTTTCCCAACTTCTTCATGCTCTACGGTCCCAACACCAATGCCGTCGGCAGCATCATCCACATGCTGGAGACCCAGGCGCGCTACATCGTGCGGTGCGTTGCGGCGCTCGGCCGGAGCGGGGCTTCGTGGATGGACGTGCGCGCGGCGGCGCAGCGCGACTATAGCGCGGCAGTCCAGCGGCGCATCGGCGCGACCGTCCTGGTCCATCCCACCTGCCGCAGCTATTTCCGGACGGCGAGCGGGCGGGTGACGACGCAATGGCCCGGCTTCATGACCGAATACCGGCGCAGGACCCGCCGGGTGAAGCGCGGCGACTATGAGTTCGGCGCTCCGACGAAGCTGTCGTCAGCTGTCAAGAATGCGCGGTAAGTTATTGGAATTAAATGGTGGGCGCGGCAAGGATTGAACTTGCGACCCCTCCCGTGTGAAGGGAGTGCTCTCCCGCTGAGCTACGCGCCCCCGCCCAGGCCGGCCAGGCGCGACCATGGGTCCCTCAAGGGTGCGGCGAGATATAGGCGGGGCCCGGCACCCTGTCAACAAAGCGGTCCCGACGCCGCTGCATGGCGCGACACGGTCGCCGTCGGCGCCCGATGGCGAAGCGCGCGGCGCGCCGGGCCTGTCACCAAGCGAAATAAAACGTGAATTGGACGGCGCGGCGGTGCTATGGCATGGTCCAGCCGCTGGAACAAACCGGGTAAACAGGCCGGGAGCCGCTTCTTCGACGTGATGACCGCCGTCGCCTCATGACCGCGCCCTCGATCGCCGCCGTGGTCCTTGCCGCAGGCAAGGGCACCCGCATGAAATCCGACCTGCCCAAAGTGCTGCACCCGCTCGCCGGGCGGCCGATGGTTCACCATGTCCTCGATGCGGTCGCCGCGCTCAAGCCGGCGCGCCAGGTCGTGGTGGTGGGCCCCGACATGGACGCGCTGGTCGAGGCCGTGGCGCCGCTGTCGACCGCAATTCAAGAGCGCCAGCTCGGCACGGCCGACGCGGTCAAAGCGGCGCGCGCGGCGCTGGCCGATTTCAGCGGCACGGTGCTGGTGCTCTACGGCGACACCCCGCTGCTGTCGCCCGCGACGCTCGAGGCGCTCGTCGAGGCACGGAGCTTTCGTCCCGAGCCGTCGGTCGTGGTCCTCGGTTTCCGTCCCGCCGATCCCGCCGCCTATGGCCGCCTGATAGTCGGCACCGATGGCCGGCTCGAGGCCATCGTCGAGGCGGGCGACGCGACGCCGGCCGAGCGCGCGGTCGGGCTGTGCAATTCCGGCGTCATGGCGATCGACGGGCGACACCTGTTCGTGCTGCTCGACGCCATCGGCAGCGACAATGCCAAGCGCGAATTCTACCTGACCGATATCGTCAAGCTGGCGCGCGCCCGCGGCCTCGTCTGCCGGCATGTCGAGGCCGATGCGGCGGAGCTGATGGGCGTCAACTCGCGGGCCGAGCTTGCGCAGGCCGAGGCCGTGCTGCAGGCGCGGCTGCGGCGCGCGGCGATGGACGCCGGTGCCACGCTGCTCGATCCGGCGACGACCTGGTTCAGTCACGACACGCGGCTCGGCCGCGACGTCACGGTCGGACCGTCGGTGGTCTTCGGTCCCGGCGTCAGCGTCGGCGACCGCGTCGAGATTCGCGCCTTCTGTCATCTTGAGGGCGCCGTCGTCGAGGACGACGCCATCGTCGGGCCGTTCGCGCGGTTGCGGCCGGGCGCACGGATCGGTCGCGGCGCTCATGTCGGCAATTTCGTCGAGATCAAGAACGCCGCGCTCGAAGCGGGGGCCAAGGCCAATCACCTTTCCTATATCGGCGATGCGCGCGTCGGCGCGGCGGCCAATGTCGGCGCCGGCACCATCACCTGCAACTATGACGGCTTCGTCAAGGCGCACACCGACATCGGCAGGGGCGCGTTCATCGGCTCCAACACGGCGCTGGTGGCGCCGGTCAAGATCGGCGACAACGCCATCGTCGGCGCCGGCAGCGTCATCGTCGATGACGTGCCGGCCGACGCGCTCGCCGTCGCCCGCGGCGCGCAGAAGACCGTGAAGGGCGGCGCCACGCGCTTCCGCGCGGGGCGCAGGGCGAAACCGAAGGCGCCGGCGGTGAAGGCTGCGGCCGCCAAGGCGAAGGCCGGCGCGAAGACCAAGAAGCCGAAGCCCGGCCGCAAGCCCAAGCGGAGACGCTGAGCCATGTGCGGCATCATCGGCATCGTCGGCAAGGCGCCCGTGGCGCCGCTTCTGGTCGAGGGCCTGCGGCGCCTCGAATATCGCGGCTACGACTCGGCGGGCATCGCGACGGTGGTCAACGGCACGATCGGCCGGCGGCGCGCGGAGGGCAAGATCGCGCGCCTCGACGCGCTGCTGCAGAAGCAGCCGCTCGAGGGCACCATCGGCATCGGCCATACGCGCTGGGCGACGCACGGCGTGCCGAACGAGCGCAACGCGCACCCGCACGCGTCCGATCGCTGCGCGGTCGTGCACAACGGCATCATCGAGAATTTCGAGGAGCTGAAGGGCGAGCTGGTCGCGGCCGGCCACAAATTCGAGTCGGAGACCGACACCGAGGTCGTCGTTCACCTTGTCACCGAGAACCTCAATCAGCAGATGACGCCGCAGGACGCGGTGGCGAAAGCGCTCAAGCGGCTCAAGGGCGCGTTCGCCCTCGCCATCGTGTTCGCCGGCCGCCACGACCTGATGATCGGAGCGCGGCGCGGCTCGCCGCTGGCCCTCGGCTATGGCGAGGGCGAGATGTATCTCGGCTCCGATGCCATGGCGTTGGCCCCGCTGACCCGGCAGATCTGCTATCTCGAAGAGGGCGACTGGGCCGAGATCACACCGGCCGGCGCCGTCGTTCACGACGCCGCCGACGCGATCGTCGAAAGGCCGGTTCGCGAGACCGCGCTCTCGGGCGCGCTCATCGGCAAGGGCAATTTCCGCCATTTCATGCAGAAGGAGATTCACGAGCAGCCGGCCGTGATCGGCCAGACGCTCAACGTCTTCTTCAATCCCGCCGAGCGCACGGTGACCCTGCCGCCGCTGCCCTTCGATTTCGCCGACGTGCCGCGCGTGACGATCACCGCATGCGGCACGGCGTTCTATGCCGGCATGGTCGCGCGGTATTGGTTTGAGCAGATCGCGCGGCTGCCGGTCGAGCTCGACGTCGCTTCGGAGTTTCGCTACCGCGCGGCGCCGCTGCCGAAGGGCGGTGTGACGCTCGTCGTGTCGCAATCGGGAGAAACTGCCGATACGCTGGCCGCTTTGCGCTACGCCAAACAGGCGGGCCAACACATCCTCTCGGTCGTCAATGTTCCTGAGAGTTCGATCGCGCGCGAGTCGGATGCGGTCCTGCCGACCCATGCCGGCCCCGAGATCGGTGTCGCCTCGACCAAGGCCTTCACCACACAGCTTACGGTACTCGCCTGCCTCGTGATCGCGGCGGCGCGGGCACGTGGCGCGATCGATCACAAGCGCGAATCGAATCTGACCCGCGCGCTCGCCGAGGTGCCGGCGCGCGCGGCCGAAGTGCTCAATCACGACGAGACGATCCGCGCGCTGGCGGCCGGTGTCGCCGAGGCGCGCGACGTGCTCTATCTCGGGCGAGGGACGGGCTTCCCGATTGCCCTCGAGGGCGCGCTCAAGCTCAAGGAGATCTCCTACATCCACGCCGAAGGCTATGCCGCGGGCGAGATGAAGCACGGCCCGATCGCGCTGATCGACGAGACCGTGCCGGTCGTGGTGGTCGCGCCGTCGGATTCGCTGTTCGACAAGACGGCGTCGAATGTGCAGGAGGTCATGGCCCGCGGCGGCCGCGTGATCTTCCTCTCCGACAAGGCCGGCATCGCGCGCCTGCTGCGCCAGACGACCCCCACGGCGACCATCGAGCTGCCGTCGGTCGACCCGTTCGTCGCGCCGATTCTCTACGCCATCCCGGTGCAACTGCTCGCCTATCATACGGCGGTGCTCAAGGGCACCGACGTCGATCAGCCGCGCAACCTGGCGAAATCTGTGACGGTCGAGTAGGGCACGCCGAATTTTTCTCCTGCATCTGCGCCTGGTGACAGCTAGAATTGGTCCGTCACAAGGGAGGTAACGCGATGCCCGCTCGCCTGAATCCACCGTTCCGCGCCGACCACGTCGGCAGCCTGCTCCGTCCGCCCGCGGTGCTGGAGGCGCGCGAGCGGGTCGCCCGCGGCGCCATGACGGCGGCGCAACTGCACGAAGTCGAGGACCAGGGCATCCGCGAGGTGGTCAAGCTCCAGGCCGGGGTCGGGCTGAAGGCGATCACGGACGGCGACATACGGCGCCGCCATTGGTTCCTGGACTTCCTCGAGAAGATCGACGGCGTCGTGGTGCGGGGCGGACTGCCGCTCAAATTCCACAACGAATCCGGCGATATCGACATGGCCCCGCCGGTCCTTCACGTCGACGGCCCGTTGCGGCGGCGGGTAGGTCTGTCGGTCGACGACTTCGCGTACCTTCAGTCTGTGACGCCGGCCGGCTGCGTCGCCAAGCAGACGATTCCATCGCCTACCATCGTCCACTTCCGCGGCGGCCGCGCCGCCATCGATCGCGCAGCCTACCCGGACCTCGAGCGCTTCTTCGCCGACCTCGCGCGTGTCTACCGCGAGGAGATTGCCGCCCTGGGCAAACTCGGCTGCCGCTATCTGCAGATCGACGACACGAACCTGGCGTATTTATGCGATCCGGCCCTGCGCGCGGACGTCAAGGCGCGCGGCGACGATCCCGATGCGCTGCCGCACCTCTATGCCCGCCTGATCAACGATTCGATCAAGGACCGGCCGGCCGACATGGCGGTCGGCCTGCACCTCTGCCGCGGCAATCACGAGAGCTCATGGGTCGCCGAGGGCGGCTATGAGCCGGTCGCCGAGGCGATGTTCAACGAGATTGCCGTCGACGCGTTTTTCCTCGAGTACGACACGCCGCGCGCCGGAGATTTCCGGCCGTTGCGCTTCGTGCCCAAGGACAAGAAGGTCGTGCTCGGGCTGGTCACGACCAAAAAGCCGGCGCTCGAATCGAAGGACGCGCTCAAGCGACGCATCGACGAAGCGGCGAAATTCGTGCCGTTGGATCAGCTCTGCCTCAGCCCGCAATGCGGTTTTGCCAGCACGCTCAAGGGCAATGCGCTGACCGTCGAGGACGAGAAGGCCAAGCTACGCCTGGTGGTCCAAACGGCGGAGGAGGTGTGGGGCCGAGCCTAGCGCTCGCCGGGCAAATGCTTGGGGCATGAAGGCTGCGCCAGCCGGGCGGAGTCGATGCATGAACCGGTCTAATCGTTCCCATGAGTCTAATTGAGTCGTCGCCCGAGCGGCCGGCCGGTACCGTGACGCCTCGATCGGGACCGTCGCGGAGGGAGTCATGACGAGCGCGACCACGCTTACCGGCGGCTGTCTGTGCGGCGCGGTGCGCTTCACCGCCCCCGCGATCAGGCAGATGGTGGTGAATTGCCATTGCGGCATGTGCCGGCGCTTCCACGGGCACTACGGTGCCTATGTGCGAGGTGCGGCCGACGGGCTGAAGTTCTCTGAAGAACGCGGGCTCGCCTGGTATGCGTCGTCCAAGGAGGCTCGCCGCGGCTTTTGCCGGATCTGCGGCTCCAGCCTTTTCTGGCATGGGACCGATCATCCGTACATCGCCATTGCCGCAGGTGGGCTCGATCAGCCGACGGGCTTCTCGACCGGCCAGCATATTTTCGTCGCCGACAAGGCCGACTACTACGAGATCACCGACTCGCTGCCGCAGCACGAGCAGTGGTGAGCTCCCAATCATGTGCCGCCTAGTGCGGCCGTTAGGCGACCGCGCTATGACCGGCTCGCTCTATGTGGCGCGCGCCGGGAAAAAGCGATTGGACGGGCGCGGCAGGCCGAGATTCTCGCGCAGGGTCTTGCCTTCGTAATTACGCCGGTAGATGCCGCGGCGCTGCAGCTCGGGCACGACGCGGTCGACGAAATCGTCGAGGCCGCCCGGCAAATAGGGGAACATGACGTTGAAGCCGTCGCTGCCGCGGCTAACCAGCCATTCCTCCATCTGGTCGGCGATCATGGCGGGCGTGCCGATCATCTCGAGCGTGCCGTAACTGCCGCCGACGAACTGGGCGAGCTGGCGCACGGTCATGTTTTCCTTGCGCGCCTTATCGATGAGCTTCTCGCGCGCGCTCTTGCTGGCGTTGGTCTCAGGAATCTCCGGCAGCGGCGCGTCGAGATCGAAGCGCGACGCGTCGGTGCCGAGCTGGACGGACAGCGAGGCGATGCCGCTGTCGGGGTGCACCAGGCTGTCGAGCCTGGCCTTCTTGGCGCGCGCCTCCTCGAGCGTGTCGCCGACCACGACGAAGGCGCCGGGCAGAATTTTCAGGTGCTCGGGATCGCGGCCGAGCTTTTCCATGCGGTCCTTGACGTCGGCGTAGAAGCGCTGGCCGTCCTTGAGGTTGTTCTGGCTGCCGAACACTACCTCGGCCGTTTCGGCGGCGAGCTGGCGCCCGGCGTCCGACGAGCCGGCCTGGACGATGACCGGCCAGCCCTGCACCGGCCGCGCGATGTTGAGCGGCCCGCGCACCTTGAGATATTTGCCCTTGTGGTCGAGCACATGCAGCTTCTCGGGGTCGAAATAGACGCCCGACTCGACGTCGCGGACGAACGCGTCGTCGGCCCAGCTGTCCCACAAGCCCGTGACCACGTCGTAGAATTCGCGCGCCCGGCGGTAGCGCTCGCCGTGCTCGAGATGCTCGTCGAGGCCGAAATTCATCGCCGCCTGCGGGTTGGACGTGGTGACGACGTTCCAGCCGGCGCGTCCGCCGCTGATGTGGTCGAGCGACGAAAAGCGCCGCGCCACGTGATAGGGCGCGTCATAGGTGGTCGAGCCGGTGGCGATCAGGCCGAGATGGGTCGTGACCGGCGCCAGCGCCGACAGGAGCGTGATCGGATCGAAGGAGGTGACGGTCGCGCTGCGCTTGAGCGCGGCCATCGGCATGTTGAGAACGGCCAGGTGGTCGGCCAGGAAGATCGCGTCGAACTTGCCGCGCTCGAGCGTCGCGGCGAACCGCTTGTAGTGGTCGAAATTGAAGTTCGCATCCGAAAAGGCGCCCGGATAGCGCCAGGCGGCCGTGTGGATGCTGACCGGGCGCAGAAAGGCGCCGAAGCGCAATTGCCGTGAGCTGCCCATGTTACCCCGATGCTGCCGCAGAGCGTCCGGCGCGCAAGCGATGTGGCATGCGGGGCCGCCAAAGGCAAGATGGCTGGCCTCGCGGCACGCTGGAAGTCGGTTATACCAACCGGCGCCGGCGCAAACGAACGCCGCAGGCGGGTGGCTCGCGACTTAGGGATTTGACATTGCCTGCCCAACTGTGTTTGTTGCGCGCGACCCAACCCATGAGAGAGGAGGGCACGAGATGGCGACCATCGTCCATGTCGACTTCCGCAGCCAGGACGGTCTCTCAGCTTCCGATCAGGTGCTGGCGCTGTCCAAGCTGTACCGATTGAAGGATCGCGGACAGGTGTCCGCGTGGGAGTTGGAGCGCGCCGAGTCCAGTGCGCTGTATTTCACCATCTTCGCCGGCGACGAGTGGTCCGAGTACAGCCTGGCGCGCTCGCGCGGGCGCTATGTGCTGCTCACCGGCGGCGGCAGCGTAGTCCACGAATCGAAGTCGCTCGAGAGCACGCTGGAAATCCTTGCCAAGGTAGCGTGAGCGCCGGCTCCGCCCATTGTCGAAGCGCCGGCCGAACCCGGCCGGCCTCCGCCCAGGATTCGGTCAACTGACCGGTTTACTTTTCGAGCGGCGCGGCCTGATCGGCTGACGCCGACCGCGGCTGCATCGCGGCCGTTCCGGGACAGCGTCGCGGCGTTGGACTGAGTGGGGGCGTTCCATGCCTTGCGTTGCCGCGGAAATCCCGGCAAATTTGGCAAAAGACCAGAACGGCGGGGCACACCGCCAAGGGCGCTGGCGTGTTGGGCGCCGCGCGGAACGGGGGGATGCTCCATGCGACGCCATCTCATGGCGCCGACGCGCGAGGGTTTTTCACCGCTCGCTTCCAGCGTGGTTCTGACGCTGTCGCCGCGCTGGCGATGGCGCCGGACGGCGCCCCCGGCCGCCCTGGCGCTGCTCTAAAGGGGCCAAGGCTGTGCCCCTCGAGCTGCTGATCAACGCGCTGGTCTCGGGGCTGCTTCTGGCCGGGCTCTATGCCGCCGTCAGCGTCGGCATCTCGATCTCCTTTGGCATGCTCGACATCGCCAACCTGGCGCACCCGGCGTTCGTCATCCTCGGCTCTTTCGTCGCCTATGTGGCCAATGACAGCCTTGGCATAGACCCGATCGTCACCGGCATCGTGGCGTTGCCGGTGTTCTTCGCGCTGGGCGCCGCCATCTACCAGATCTATTACTGGTCCTTCGAGCGGCGCGGCGAGGAAGGCTTCCGCGGCCTCGCCTTCTTCTTCGGTCTGCTGTTCATCACCGAGGTCGCGCTCATCCTCGGCTTCGGCGTCGACTATCGCTCCGTCACGGCGAGCTATATCGGACCCAGCATCCGCCTCGGCTATGTCGGCATCCCGCTGCGCATGCTCGTGCCGTTCGTCGTAGCTCTGCTGCTCATCGGTGCGCTGCACTGGTTCCTGACGCACAGCTTCATGGGCCGCGCCATCCAGGCCGTCTCCCAGGACCGGGAAGCCCTGCGCCTCATGGCCGTCGACCCGGTGCGCGTCAAGCGCATCGCCTTCGCGCTGGCGATCGCCACCACGTCGGTGGGCGGCGCGCTGCTCATCGTCATTCAGCCGGTCGAGCCGTCGATCGGGCGCGAATATATCGGACGACTGTTCGCCATCTGCGTCTTGGGCGGCATGGGCAGCTTCCCCGGTATGCTGGTTGCCGCCATGATCCTGGGCGTGGTCGAGAGCGTGACCGCGACATTCTTCAGCCCGTCCTGGGCGCCCGCCGTCGCCTTCGGCTTTCTCCTGCTGACGCTCGCGGTCCGGCCGTCGGGCATCTTCGGCCGATGACCCTCGACAATCGCCAATTCTGGCTCGCCGCCGCGGCCGCTGTGGTCGTCATCTTCGCGCTCTCGCGCCTCGTTGCGAACGAGTTCTTCTTCTTTGCGGCCTATTTCGTGCTGCAATACATCGTGATCGCGACCGCCTGGAACATCCTCGGCGGCTATGCCGGCTACGTGAATTTCGGCACGGCCGGGTTCTTCGCGCTCGGCGCCTACAGCACTGTGGTGCTCAACAAGCTCTATGGCGCGCCCATGCCCATCCTGATCCTGGTCGGCGGCGTGCTTTCCGGCGCGGTCGGGCTGGCGATGGGCTATCTGACGCTGCGCCTCAGGGGCGTTTTTTTCGCCATCGCGACGTTGGCCCTTGCCATCGTGCTGCAGACGCTCATCACCAACTGGGATTTCGTCGGCGGCTCGCGCGGCGTCCCGATCGTGCGTCCGGCGGGCGTGCCGCTGATCGGCAGCTACATCCACTACCTGTTCCTGGTGATGTTGATCCTGGCGGCCGCGTCGATCGCGGTCGCCCGCATGATCGAGCGGTCGCGCCTGGGCTACGGCTTGGCCGCGATCCGCGACGACGAGCTGGCGGCCGAGGCGGCGGGCGTGCCGACTTTGCGCCTCAAGCTGATCGCGACGACGATTTCGGGCGCGCTCATGGGCATGGCGGGCGCGCCGGCGCCGTTCTATGTCACCTATGTCGAGCCGGCCTCGACCTTCAGCCTCGCCTTCGCAGTCAACGCCATCGCCATGCCCTTGATCGGCGGCACCTCGCGTTGGCTCGGCCCGCTGCTCGGCGCGCTGTTCCTCGCCACCGTCCAGCAGGTCGCGACCGTCACCATCTCCTCGGCGCTCAACCTGCTTCTGGTCGGCGTGCTCCTCGTTCTGTTCGTGATCGTGGCGCCCAACGGCATCCTTGGCCTGATCGATCGCCCGCCCTGGCGGAAGGCGCGGCGATGACCGGCGCTCTCCTCAGCGTCGACAATCTCGGCAAACGCTTCGGCGGCTTCGTTGCGCTCGACGCCATCGCCCTCGAGGTGCAGGCCGGCGAGCGCCTGGGCCTCATCGGCCCGAACGGCTCGGGCAAGAGCACGCTGGTCAACTGCATCTCGGGCGCTCTGCGCAACGAGACGGGTACGGTGCGCTTCGACGGGCGGCCGCTCGACGGGCTCCGGCCGCACCAACGCACGCGGCTCGGCCTCGCGCGCAGCTTCCAGCTGCCGCGGCCGTTCCGCGGCCTCACCGTCGGCGACAATCTGCGTGTCGCGCTGCTCTATACCGTGAACGCGCGGACCGAAGGCCGCCTCGGCCCGGCCGAGCTCGAGGTGCGCATCGGCGAGCTCCTGACCATGGTCGGCCTCGCCGACAAGGTGGCGCGCTTGCCGCGCGATCTGACCCAGGTCGAGATGCGCAAGCTCGAGCTGGCGCGCGCCATGGCCGCGGCGCCGAAGCTCCTGATCGCCGACGAGGCCATGGCCGGCCTCTCGCAT
>Ga0335070_10006447_pt1 | contig 13817 bp, 8 predicted proteins | sample Lox_Sample_13_FD_206722 | JGI IMG/M metagenome (GOLD analysis project Ga0335070, IMG submission 206722) | Soil microbial communities from Loxahatchee National Wildlife Refuge, Florida, United States - Lox_Sample_1.3 | ecosystem: Environmental > Terrestrial > Soil > Wetlands | place: USA: Florida...
ACTCTTCCAGATCGTTTTCGCTCATGATGTCGTCCGTGAAAATGAGAGTGTTCGCTCCGAATGCGCGTGAAGTATTGAATGTTTTTATCAGATATGCGGCAGAAGACGAAAGCGCAGACACTTTTGACTCTGAGGTGAAAGAACTGACCCCAGTAGTTGAAGCTGCCTTCTTGCTCGCGGCAACTCGCCCGGACTGAAGTCCGGCGCTACCCCAAAAGCGCCTTGTCCAGCAGAAACTGAAGTGGTGCCCTTCAACAACGCTCCGGACTTATATCCCTGAGCCTGCATCGTGGAGAGAGGCGGCGATCACCTGTCGGCGGTATTCGTCGACTGCGCGCTCTTCTTGCTCCAGATGCCTTAGCGCGGACGTGGGGCTCTTGCCGGAGCCGTGCATGTGGACAGCGGGTTCCGGCACCAGCGCGTCAACGCGTGCCTTGAGCTCCTCAAGCTGTTCGCCAAGCGCGATGATCACGTCGGAGAGCGGGTCCTTGACCTCGTGCGGATCGGTGATGAGCACGCGCTCGCCGTCACGGTACACGATGTGCGCCGGAACCCCTACCACGGTAGAGTTCGGCGGCACGTCTCGCAAGACCACTGAGCCTGCGCCGACCCGCGAATTTTCGCCAATGCAGATATTGCCGAGGATGTTGGCGTTGTTGCCGACGAAGACTCCGTTGCGCAGAGTGGGGTGACGCTTGCCTTTTTCTTTGCCGGTACCGCCGAGCGTCACGCCCTGGTAGAGCGTTACGTCGTCGCCGACGATGGCCGTCTCGCCAATCACCACACCCATGCCGTGGTCGATGAATACGCGACGGCCGATGATCGCGCCGGGATGGATCTCAGTTCCGGTCAGGAACCGGGCGCCCTGCGAAAGGAAGCGTGCGAGCAGCTTGAAGTTGCGCAGCCAGAGCCAGTGCGTCAGATGATGGGCCCACACCGCGTGAAGCCCGGGATAGCAGAGCAACACTCCGATCGTGGAGGTTGCCGCCGGGTCGCGCTCGAACACGGAGCGGATATCTTCGCGGGCTGAGGCAATGAATCCCATGTAGATAGACAGTTTACTTGTGTTTACGGTCTGCGCCTACGGGGAGAGATGCGCCAAGGTGCTGGATGGACTCGGGCGGCAGGAGCATAATGGGTTTCCTCAGGAGAACAGCCCATGCCCGACGAGCCCAAGACGACCCCGCCGAACGACGCTACCCAGCACATATCCTCCGCCCGCACACGGCTTGAAGCGCTCAGAGAAGAACTGAAAGGCCATCCCGAGTTGGAGCGCGCAATCGAAGACCTGGAACGTGCCCTAAACGTACTCACGATGAAGACGGGCGGGCTGCTGTAACGGCAAGGTTTCAAAGCAGGTCGATGCGTGAAGCACTTCCAGGAACGGCATACGTGAACAAATCCACCGTTTTGTTTAGCAATCGCAAACTCCGCAGGGAATCGGAGTTGAGCACTGGCGTCTGATGATTGAAGACGAAGTGACATGGAAAGGAGAAGATCATGAAGTCTATCGTTACAGTCTGCTTGGTTGCACTTGCGTTGACCTGCGTGACGGTCGCACAGAACAGCAAGGAAACTGCTATACGGCACGGAGTTCACGTCGAGATGGCTGTGGCAAGCCATGCGGTAGCGACGCCCGCAGCCGACGAAAAGGACGCGACTGTTGTAGCAGTTGCGGCTGACGGCAAAGTTTTCATAGACGCGAAGGCAGTCGAGGTAGCTGCTCTTAGCAACACGGGCACTGGTACCGTCTACGTTAAGGCTGATGCGCGAGTGCCGTATCAGAAGATTCTCGACGTACTGGACGCTCTGCATGGTAGGGCAGTAGTGCTTCTGACCGCGCCTACTGTGAAAGTGGAGAAGCAAGGTATCGTGCCGCCATACGGCATGAAAGTCACGGTAGGAGAGCTGTAAGGGCCGAGAGTCCGCCGGGCGCCCCGTCCTAGCTCTGCTAGGGCGGGGTAGTCTCTGACAATTTGGAGCTTGGCTTGAGTTCCATCCGCTCACGCTATTTCCTGCGGAGGGTTTGTAGCTTGTTGTTTTTCTAATCTCGACCACCATCTTTTGGCAGAAACAACGGGAGTGAGCGGCAGCGTAGATCAGATGGGGTGCGCACCGTGAAAGCAAAGACACTGGCGATGAAACAAGCTCAAGCAAATGCTGTGGGCGTTGTCCTGATTAGCGTTGTTCTTGTGCTTGGTGGGTCAGGATTCGCTGGCGAGAAGCACGGTAGGCACGCGTCAGCGGAGCAACAAGTTTATAGCGCCGAAGATTTAAGCGTGGAAAAGCCAGTGCCGCTTCCCACCACAGTTTTGTACATTCTGAAGAAGGACAAGACCGTTCAGAATGTACTAGAGGCCGAAAACTTATCACCAAATTCTTTGCCTCGTAGTTGGTTTTCTGCTTCTGTAGTACATCTGTCTAGAAACAAGAAGGACGATCTCGTGGTGGTCGGGAACCCGCCCGTTTCCGGCGGAAATCTTGCAATGTTTTGGGTCTTCCGTGCGACTGGTCAGGGATACAATTTGGTTTTGTCGGCATCCGCACATTCTCTGCACTTTGAGAATCCACGCTGGAACGGATATCGGACTGTTCAGCTCACCGGGTTCACTGCGATGGAATATTCCAAGGTTTGGTATCGCTTTGAGGCGGGGCGCTACATTCAATACAAAGAGAAGTCTGGGAAAATTGAGGAGTTGCGTGACAGGTAGCCGTGCTTGAACCCGATATCATCTTTCGTCGAAGTATCCCGTTCCGGCACTTTTGTGAGTGTTAGCTGAAGGTTGGCAGGAACACTCAGGCCTGCGCAACTTTCTTCCCGCGGAGGGTTTGTAGCTTGCACCGGTGGGGCTGCTTCAGAATCTAAGCAGCCTGGGAGCAAGCATGAGACTTCCTCGCGCAAAAGCCATCTGCCTTATCCTCCTCGTTCTCCTTTCGGTGGCGCTAGCGGCAGAGAAGCGCAAATCGAAAAATGCAAAAGCCGGTCAGATTGCGGACGAACGTCAACGCGCGATTCATGCCCTCAATCGGCTGACGTATGGTCCCAGGCCGGGTGATGTAGACCAAGTGCTTAAAATCGGGGTCGATCGTTGGATTGAGCGACAACTTGAGCCGCACAAGATTGACGACTCCGCGCTCGAGGCGCGCCTTGCGCCTTTCCGGACATTGCAAATGAGCACACGCGAGCTCGCCGAGAAATTTCCGAGCGGGCCGATGGTGAAGGCCGTTGCCGACGGCAAAGTATCGATGCCTCGCGATCCCGACGAGAAGGCCATCTACGAGGCGGCGCTCGCCAGATATGAAAATCGACAAGAGAAGAAGAACGAGAAGGCCGCGCAGCAGGCAGACCTGTTGCAGATGTCGCCTGATGAACTCACGGACGAGAAGAAGGAGCAGCGCCGGGCCGCACGCGCCGCGGCGCGATCACGCGCACTCGATCTGCTCGAACTGACGCCCGATCAGCGCGTAAGAACTATTGAGCAAATGGGTCCGGATGAGCGCCGGATGTTTTGGGCGGCGCTCTCGCAGCAGGATCGCGAGCAACTCACGGCGGACATGAATCCGCACCAGCGCGAAGTTCTCCTGGCAATGGAGAATCCGGTTGCCGTGGTGAACGGGGAACTGATGGCGTCGAAGTTGATTCGCGCTACATACAGCGAGCGACAACTCGAACAGGTGATGACCGATTTCTGGTTCAATCACTTCAACGTTTTCATCGGAAAGGGTGCGGACCGATACATGGTCACTGCGTACGAGCGCGATGTCATACGTCCGCACGCCATGGGCAAGTTCAAAGATCTTCTGCTTGCGACCGGGAAAAGTCCGGCAATGCTCTGGTATCTCGACAACTGGCAGAGCGTTGGACCGAACTCGATGGCATCGCTTGGTGTAACCAATCCGCGCCCCCGCATGGCGCGCTGCGGACCGTTCCGAGTGCCGTGCGTTGAGACGCCCCCGCCACGCGCAAAAGGCGGCAAGAAATCTGGCCGCGGGCTGAATGAGAACTACGCCCGCGAAGTGATGGAACTCCACACGCTCGGCGTGAACGGCGGATACACGCAGCATGATGTCACCGAGTTGGCGCGGGTGCTGACCGGGTGGACGATTGCCGAGCCGCGCAAGGGCGGCGGCTTTGAATTCAACGAGCGCACGCATGAGCCCGGTACAAAAGTCGTGCTCGGCCACAAGTTCCACGATGATGGAATGCGCGAGGGCGAGAAGGCGCTGGAGATGCTTGCCCAGCAGCCTGCAACGGCTCGATTCATCTGCACGAAGCTGGCGCAGCGATTTGTCTCCGATGCTCCTCCGGAGGCGCTGATTGCGCGCATGGCGGAAACCTTCCATAAGTCGGATGGAGACATTCGCGAAGTGCTGCGCACAATGTTCCGCTCCGACGAGTTCTGGTCGAAGGATGCGTACCGCGCAAAGGTGAAAACTCCGTTTGAATACGTAGTTTCATCGTTGCGTACTACGGGCGCTGACATTCAGCGTCCGCGCGGCTTGATTGAAACTCTCGACAAAATGGGTATGCCGCTGTACGGGTGTCAGCCTCCAACGGGTTACTCGATGAAAGCCGAATCGTGGGTGAACTCCAGCGCGCTGCTGGCGCGCATGAACTTCGCGCTGGCACTCACAGCCTCGCGACTCCAGGGCGTGAACCTGAATGCGGAGCAACTGATTGGCAGCGAAGTGAACCTGAGCGATCCTGCGGCGGTGCAGGCGCGAGTCGAATCAATCGTGTTGCACGGCGATGTCTCTGCCCAGACTCACAACACGATTACGACGAGGCTTGAAGATCCGCAAATAACCGGGCGCAAGCTCGATGACACAGCGCGTCCGGTAAACAGCGGCGTGCTTATCGGACTGATTCTGGGCTCTCCGGAATTTCAGCGGCGTTGAGTGGAGGTGTGCGATGCTTTCTCGACGAGTGTTCATCCGAAATGGCGCATTGGCCGCGATCGGCATGGCCGGACTTCCCGGCTTTCTTGAGCGGGTGGTATTCGCGGAAACATCGTCCGCCCGCGATCGGCGACTCGTGGTCATCTTTCAGCGTGGCGCCGCCGACGGTTTGAACATCGTGGTGCCACATGGCGAGAGTGCGTACTACCGAGTCCGGCCAAACATCGCAATTCCGCGGGGGCAGGTAATCGATCTCGACGGCCACTTCGGACTTCATCCTTCGCTGGCTGCATTCAAGCCGCTGTTCGAGCAAAAACATCTTGCAATCATCGATGCCGTCGGCTCGCCCGATCCGACGCGGTCGCACTTCGACGCGCAGGACTACATGGAAAGCGGCACGCCGGGTATCAAGAGTACGGAAGATGGCTGGCTGAATCGCGCTCTCAGCAGCACGCCGGTTCCTGCTTCACAGCCCGGCTCACCGTTTCGAGGCATAGCGCTGGGGCCGTCACTGCCACGAGCACTTTCAGGCAGCGCACCAGCGGTCGCGGTCGCAAACATCGATCAGTTCGGAGTTGCCGGAAACAGCCCGGCCTCGCAGCCGCTCAGCACAACCTTCGAAGCCATGTACTCGCAAAGCGTGGACACGGTACTGCACGGAACCGCGCAGGAAACGTTTGATGCGGTAAAGATGCTGAAGTCGATCAATCCCTCGCAGTATCGGCCCGCTGCGGGCGTGTTCTATCCCCGCGGCCGTTTCGCCGATTCGCTGAGGCAATGCGCGCAACTGATCAAGGCGAATGTCGGCGTGCAAGTTGCGTTTGTCGATATTGGCGGCTGGGATCACCACGTGAACGAAGGCAGCACCCAGGGACAACTGGCGAACCGGCTCACAGAGTTCTCGCAATCGATCACAGCTTTCTGGAACGATCTCGGATCACTTGCCGATGAGACGCTGATCCTCACCATGACCGAGTTTGGACGCACCGCGCATGAGAACGGCAACCGCGGAACCGATCACGGGCATGGAAGCCTCATGTTCGCACTCGGTGGACCTGTTCGTGGAGGGCGCGTGTACGGAGCGTGGCCCGGGCTGGAAGAGCATCAACTTCACGAAGGCCGAGACCTGAACGTGACGACCGATTTCCGGCACGTTGTCGGAGAGGCCGTTCGCAATCATCTTGGGGATCAAAACCTCAAAACAGTGTTTCCTGGCTTCGACAGTTCGCCGCACAAGTTTCTGGGATACATAGGCGAGCGAGCGTAGGGATCAACGTTTTAGGATGCCCCATTCAAGCTTGGATGTGTAGGCTCTGCGCAAATGCGGTGCAGAGAAGCTGTTGCTTGGCGTACAACGCTCCCCGGTCACGTACATCCAAACTGCAGAGCGGAGTTTGTTCCCGCGATGACTCACTACCCCAGGCATGGATTATTACCGGCGCGTACGTCGTTCTGCTTCATCTCTGCTGATCTACCTTGTTCTGCTTTGCGCGGCAGCGCACGCGCAAGAAGCGCCCCAACCCAATCCGGCGGAGCCGCAACTCAGCTATGAAGGGCAGACCGTTTCCAGCATGGATTTTGCGGGGCGCACGGATGTGGACCCTGCCGCTCTTGAGAAACTCGTGCCCCAGAAAGTTGGCGAACCCTATTCTCAGGCGAAGGTGGATGCGTCGGCGGCGGCGCTAAAACGTGCAGGGCACTATGACGGCGTAAGGGTCGTGACGCGGCCTGAGCCGACCGGCGTGCGCGTAATTTACATTCTGCAGCCTGCGCTCTATATCGGAATTTACGAGTTTCCGGGCGCGCTTCGCGGGTTCAACTACTCACGCCTGCTGCAAGTCACCAACTACGCCAAACAGGAGCCCTACTCTCCGGAAGCAACCCAGCGTGCACGGTTGGACTTGCTGCAATTCCTGCGTCGGGTCGGCTACTTCCAGGCGGAGGTGAACACAACCCTTCAGACTGATGTCGGGCACGGGGTGGTCAATGTCATCTTCAATGTGAACCTCGGCCGAAAAGCCAAGTTCGGCGACGTGAAGATGGAAGGCGCAACTCCGCAAGAAACCGCAAAGCTGGAGAAATCATTACGCGGCATTCGCGCACGCCTGCGCGGGGCGATGATCAAGAGGGGCAAAACCTATAGCTACAAACGTCTTCAGACCGCGACTCGATTCCTCGAAGGCCAGTTGCAGAAGCAAAAGCGATTAGCTGCTGACGTGAAACTGGTGGGCGCGGATTACAACGCGCAAACCAATCGGACCGATATTTCGTTCCAGATTACCCCCGGCCCAATCGAACACGTGCGTGTGGTGGGTGCGCACATCTGGGGTTTTCGACAGAAGAAACTCATTCCGCTCTACCAGGAAAACCGCGTTGATGAAGAACTTATCGTCGAGGGCCGCAATAACATTCTCAATTACATGCAGAGCAAAGGCTACTACGACGCGAAGGTGGATGTGCGAGTGGTCAGGCAGGGCGATACCGACAACATCACTTATGTCATTACTAAGAATGCGAGGCACAAGGTCGGTGAACTGGATTTTGAAGGCAATAAGGTCTTCTCCGACAAAGAGCTGAAGGCGCACTCGGCTGTTACGAAGAGTCACTTCCTTTCGCGCGGAACATACAGCGAAGCGCTGGTGCGCAAGACCGTGAGGAACCTGACGAACCTGTACAAGAACGCGGGCTATAGCCAGGTGAAGGTCACACCTGACGTGACGCGTCCCGGCAACGTCGACATCATCTTCCGCATAAGCGAGGGCCAGCAGGACAAAGTCGCGAACCTACGCATCGAAGGGAACGAAACGGTGCCTGTGGAGCAATTGGCGCCAAAAGGGCTGAAGCTTGAACCGGGAAAGCCGTACTCCGACCAATTGCTGCAACAGGACCGGAACGCGATTCTCGCCAAGTATCTTTCGCTCGGTTATCTGACGGCGAGCTTTGTTTCAACCGCAAAGCCTCAGCCGGGCGACAAGCATTCGATCGACGTTGTGTACACGATCAGGGAAGGCCCACAAGTGCATACAGCAATGGTGATTACCGACGGACGCAACAGAACCAGCGAGGAACTCACGAAGAAGGCGGCAAACATCAAGGCAGGGCGTCCGCTGAGCGAAGATGCGCTGCTCCGAGGCGAATCGCAGCTGTACAACTTGGGCGTTTTCGATTGGGCGGAAGTGGATCCGAAACGGCCGATTACGACGCAGAGCCAGGCAGATGTGCTGGTCAAGGTGCACGAATCCAAGCGCAATGCCATGACATACGGATTCGGCTTTGAAGTAGTCAATCGCGGAGGCAATGTGCCCAGCGGCACAGTCGCGGTTCCCGGTTTGCCGCCGGTCGGTTTGCCGGCGAATTACCAAACCAGCCAACAGACCTTTTGGGGGCCGCGCGGGACATTTGAGTACACACGACGAAATCTTCGCCGCAATGCTGAGAGTCTCACTTTCGGCGCTTTGGCTGGCCGTCTGGACCAGCGCGGGCAGGTCACATACCTCGATCCGTATTTTCGCGGCAGCAGTTGGCGAGCGAGCATCTCAGGCTCGGTTGAAGACAATTTGGAGAATCCGATTTACAACGCAGTGCTTGGAAGTGGAGGCTTGCAGTTCCAGAAAGACCTTGACTCGAAGCGCACCAAATCAGTGATCCTACGATACAGCTATCAGTACACATCACTTACCAACCTGACTATTCCCGAACTTGTGCCACCGCAGGACCAGAAGGTGCGCCTGTCGTCCTTATCGGCATCATACGTCCGCGACACGCGAGATCATGTGCTCGACGCACGCCAGGGCATTTACCAGAGCTATGCAATCACCATCAATCCAAGTTATCTGGGCTCAAGTGTCGATTTCGCGCGCTTCCTGGGGCAGACTGCGTATTACAAAAGCATCTGGAGTGGATTCGTGTTTGCAAACAGCATCCGGCTCGGTTTGGAGGAGCCTTTCAACGGCAGTTACATTCCCCTGAGCGAAGAGTTCTACACCGGCGGAGGCAGTTCCTTACGCGGATTTCCCCTGAACGGTGCTGGCCCGCAGCGCCCAGTTCAGGCGTGCAGTGCAGGACAGGCACCGCCGTGCCCGCTGATCAGCGTGCCTGTGGGCGGCCCCGAGTTGTTCATCGCGAACAGCGAGTTGCGCACACCGCAGTTCCCCTTTCCGATTATCAAAAAACTTGGGTTCGCGGTGTTCTACGACGGCGGCAATGTTTACGACCGCATCGGCTTCAAGAACTTCTTCTCTGATTTTTCGAACAGCGTAGGCGGAGGCCTGCGTTACGCGACGCCGGTTGGCCCTATTCGCATCGACATCGGCCACAACTTGAACGCGCCACCCGGCGTCAAATCAACTCAGATCTTCGTCACGCTGGGGCAGGCTTTCTAGGTCAAATCGAGAGTTGTGGAGGACGTTTGTTTCAGGTGCGGCGTCGTACACGCCGCGCTGATGTTTAGTTCGCTGATTGTTTACAAGAAGCGGCTGAGGTGAATAGGCGTTGAACTGGAAACGAGTTACGGCTTGGGCCGGTTTGATTTTTGCAGCACTGATGGTCGTGGGTGTCGGCGCGGTGTTCATTGCGCTGCACAGTCCGCGAGTGCACGAGTTCGTGCTCCACAAGGCCGAGCAGCAGGCCAGCGAGCAGTTGAACGCGCAAGTCTCGATCGGCGACTACCAACTACGTCTCGCGCCGCTCACGGTGGATATCTACCACCTCACGGTTCGCAGCAGTGAGCCTGTGGGCCCAGCACCACTGCTCACGGTCGCGCGCGGAAACATAGGCGTGCGCATCGTCAGCCTGCTGCATCGCAAGTGGTACCTAAGCAACATTGAACTGGATCGTCCTGTTGTGCACGTCTACGTCGATAAATTGGGAAACAACAATCTCCCAAAGCCGAAGACGAGCAACAAGCAGAGCAATACGAACATTTTCGATCTGGCGATTCGGCGCGCTGTGCTCGCCGATGGCGAGGTCTATTACAACGACCGCAAGAGTCCGCTCGATGCCGACCTGCACGAGGTAACCCTTGAAGCCGGATACGACGGAACTGACGGCGGACGTTACGGCGGCGAGCTGAGCTACAAAGATGGCCGACTGAAGTTTGCGAACTATGCTCCCGTCGAGCACGATTTCGACGCGCACTTTGACGCTCGCCGCGGCGGTATAAAACTGAGCCCCGCGGTGCTGAACGTTGCCGGTTCGCGACTGAGCGTGAACGCAACCGTAGACGATTACAACGACCCGACCATCGATGCCGAGTACGCCGCAGTACTCTCGGTGGCGGAAGCGCGACGCGTTCTGAAAAGTGCTTCGCTGCCCGAAGGCGAAGTAACGCTGAAAGGCAAGCTGCACTATCACGCGGAGCCCGGTCGTTCGCTAATCGAATGTGTCACTATCGCTGGCACGCTGGCGAGCAAACGATTGCTCATTCGGCAGGCATCGCTGAATACGGAACTGACGGGCATCGCGGCGCGGTACAAGCTGGCGAACAACGCGGCGGACGTAAGCGGATTGCGCATCGGCCTGTTGGGAGGCGAGGTCACCGGCTCGGCACGTGTGCAGGACGTGGCAGGCGCACGTCGCGGAACCGCCGATCTCAAAATCAGCAGAATCGATCTAGGGCAGGCGCAGACGCTCGCCGGTACCTCACTTCCGCAAGGTGTCACACTGAGCGGGTCTGCTGATGGCGATGCGCGCTCCACGTGGCGGGGCAATTTGAAGGACCTGGTGGCGGACGCGAATGCTGCTGTGAACGCGACCGTGCGACAGTCGGGAGCGACTGCGCTAAGTTCTCAACAGGTCCCGCTGGACGCCGCGCTGCACGCGCATTATAACGGCGCGCGACAGGAAATCACGTTGTCGGACAGCACGGTCCGGCTACCGCAAACGCAACTGCTGATGAACGGAACCGTCAGCGAGCACTCGGCGTTGCTGGTGCAACTCGATGTTTTCGACCTGCACGAACTCGAAGCGGTTTTCAATATGGTGTCTCCGTCGAAGCCGGGGCAGCCGAACACTCCGCTCGATCTTTATGGTGCTGCGCACTTCTACGGCACGGTGACAGGCAGCACGACTGCGCCTCGCATCCAGGGACAACTCACGGCCAACAACATAACGGTGCGCGGGACGCAGTGGCGCCTGTTGCGCGCGAGCGTGAACGCCAGCCCAGCGGGCATGAGTATTCAGGACGGCGAACTCGACCCAGCGCGCCAGGGACGCATCGCGTTCAACGCGCAGGTGGGGCTGAAGAAATGGGCATATACACCGCAGAATCCGCTCGCGGGGCGGGCGCAGATCACACAGATCTCGCTGGCTGAATTGGCGCGCGCGGCCAACGTGAAAACGCAAGTCGCGGGCGTGTTGAACGGCAAAGTCGCGCTGCGTGGCACGGAGGAGAATCCGATCGGAGAGGGTGCACTCAGCATCACGAAAGCTCAGGTAGCGCAGGAGCCGATTCAGTCTGTGGCGCTGCGCTTCAATGGAGATGGCAACACGGTGCACGCCAATCTGGACGCGCAGATCATGGCCGGAGCCGCGCACGCAGTGCTCACGTATTACCCGAAGCTACAGGGATACGAGTTGAATTTGCAGGCCCCGAACATTCGTCTTGATGACGTGCAGACGCTGAAGGCTCGCAACATCGTCACCAATGGCGTGTTTTCGTTGCAGGCGGCGGGCAAGGGGACAATCAAGAATCCGCAACTCGACGCCTCGCTGACGATCCCGCAACTCACGGTACAAAAGCAGACGATTCGCGATTTGAAGTTGACCGCCAACGTGGCACAGCACGTCGCGACCGTGGATCTGAATTCACAGGTGGCCGATACCTTTGCCCGTGCACACGGCACCATCGGTCTCGAAGGCGAGATGCCGGTGGACGCGAGCTTTGATACGCAAAACATTCCACTACAGCCGCTGCTGGCGACCTATGCACCCGACCAAGCCACCGATTTCAGCGGACAAACGGAGCTGCACGCTACGGTTCGCGGACCGCTCAAAGACCGCACGCGTCTCGAAGCCCACATTCTGGTTCCACGCTTGAACGTGCAGTACAAAACCATTCAACTCGCCGCCGCGCAACCGATCCGCGCCGACTACGTCAACGGAACGCTGGTGCTCGAACGTTCGCAGATTCGCGGGACGGGAACACAACTCGAGTTCCGGGGGAATATTCCGATCACGACGAATGCTCCGGCGAATCTGCTGTTGCAGGGCAACGTCGATCTGAAGTTGCTGGAACTGTTGCAGCCCGACATCGAGAGCAGCGGGCAGGTGCAGTTCGACATAAATAGCTATGGCACCACGAATCCTGATGTGAAAGGGCAAGTGCGGATTGTGAACGCCAACCTGATCCCTGCGGATCAGCCGATCGGGCTTACGAAAGGTAACGGCGTGCTGACCTTGGGACCGAGACGTCTGGATGTGCAAACTTTCGAAGGGCAGGTCGGCGGAGGCACGGTTGTGGCCAGCGGAGGCATCGTTTACCGACCGTCGTTGCAATACGACCTCGCGCTGCGCGGTACCGGCATAACCTACGTCTACAACGATGCGGTGCGCGCGAATGCCGACGCTCAACTTGCGCTTGCGGGCATGCCAATGGCAGCCGTTGTTCGCGGAAAAATAACGCTCACGCGCTTGTCGTTCACGCCCGACTTCGACCTCACAACTTTTATCGGCCAGCTTTCCGGCGAGACCAGTTCTTCTCCCGCGGGAGGAATGACGCAAAGCACGAAGCTGGATATCGCTGTGCAGACGGCGAGCGACATGAACCTGACGAGCCGCTCGCTGAGCGTGCAGGGATCGGCGAACCTGCGTGTGGGCGGCACAGCGGCCAACCCGGTCATCCTTGGGCGCGCAAACATCACCGGCGGAGACCTGATTTTCCGCGGCAATCGTTACGTCGTGCAAAACGGCTCGATTGTATTTGCCAATCCCGTACGCACGGAACCCGTTGTCAACGTAGCGGTGAACACCACGATTAACGAGTACAACATCGACATGCGGTTCCAGGGTCCAATCGATCGTCTTCAGACGGCGTATACGAGCGATCCGGCACTGCCGCCGGTCGACATCATCAGCCTGCTGGCATTCGGTAAGACGACGGAGGCCGCTGCCGTTGCCGGAGCAAACAATGCGACTACACCATCAACACTCGGCGCTGAGGCTGCGCTGGCTTCGGGCATCAGCAGCGGAGTGACCAGCCGAGTTGAGAAGCTGGCAGGAATTTCCCAGTTGACGATCGATCCGACGCTTGGCGGCAATAATCAGAACCCCGGGGCTCGAATTGCCGTGCAGCAACGCGTTACCGGAAATCTTTTCGTGACCTTTGCGACCGATCTAACCTCAACGCAGCGCGAGCAGATACAGGTGGAATACCGGTTATCACGCAAATGGAGCGTAAGCGGAACCCGCGACCAGAACGGCGGATTCGGCTTCGACGCTCGCGTGCACAGAGATTTTTAGAAGAGCTTGCGTGCCCCGGTTCCGCTCATAGTTGGTGGAAGTGTTCGTTCGATTTTCGAATTCTCCGAAACTACCCTACGCGCGTGACTCTCGGGGCAGGTTCAGAATCGTCACAATTTTGGTGATCGTGTTCCAATTGCGCGTTGTTGCCTTGCCGCCGAACAGCTTGTCGATTTGTGCGAGATAGCCGATGGTCTTCATGTGGCGCCGATACTCTCCAAAGACGAATTGGCCTCTCGATGCGATGAGGTGCACAAGCCAATCGCCGGTCTGGGGAATCATGACGGGAAGGGAAGGCCGCTTGCTACCTGCGCGCGGCAGTACGCTCAAAAAGCGAACGACATCGGCGGGCAGTTGCTCATCTCCAAACGGATGCTCGATGGCGACGCGGATGAGGTCGCGTGCGTCGCAGAAGATGATGTCTGTTTCGATAGGAAGCTTTCGCTTCAACTCAGCGCGGA
>Ga0335070_10006451_pt1 | contig 13810 bp, 11 predicted proteins | sample Lox_Sample_13_FD_206722 | JGI IMG/M metagenome (GOLD analysis project Ga0335070, IMG submission 206722) | Soil microbial communities from Loxahatchee National Wildlife Refuge, Florida, United States - Lox_Sample_1.3 | ecosystem: Environmental > Terrestrial > Soil > Wetlands | place: USA...
TATCGGCAAGCTCCGCGCCCTCGACACGGAAGGCGTTCCCCCGACCTCTCGCGCCGTGCCCATGACCAACGTGATGCGGGAGGACGAGCCCCGTCCGTCGCTGTCGCAGGATGAGATGCTGGCCAACGCGCCGGACCGGAGCGGTGAGTTCTTCCGCGTGCCGAAGATCATCGAAGAGCCCGTCGAGGAGTAGGCGATGCTCACCGCTCTCACGATCCACGAGCTGAGCGCCCGCTTCCGGAGCGGTGAGGCCACGCCCTCGCAGGCGGTGCGCGAGTACCTGGAGCGCATCGCCGCGCTCGATCCCAAGGTCAAGGCGTACCTGACGGTGGTCCCGGAGACCGCCCTGGGGCAGGCGGCGGCCGCGGATGCGCGCTTCAGGTCAAAGGCGCCGCTCGGGCCGCTCGACGGCATTCCGCTCGCCGTCAAGGATGTGTTCTGCACGCGGGGCGTGGAGACGACGTGCGGATCGAAGATCCTCAAGGGCTTCGTGCCGCCGTATGACGCCACGGTGATCACCCGGCTTCGCTCGGCGGGCGCGGTCCTTCTCGGCAAGCTCAACATGGACGAGTTCGCGATGGGTTCCTCCACGGAGAATTCGGCGTTCTTCACCACGCGGAATCCGTGGGACCTCTCCCGCGTGCCCGGCGGCTCCTCGGGCGGCTCGGCGGCGGCGGTGGCCGCCGACCTCGCCGCGGCGACGCTCGGCACCGACACCGGCGGCTCCATCCGTCAGCCCGCGGCCTTCTCCGGCACCGTCGGCTTCAAGCCGACCTACGGGCGGGTGTCCCGCTACGGGCTCATCGCCTTCGCCTCCTCGCTCGATCAGGTCGGGCCCTTCGCGAAAGACGTGGCGGACACGGCCCTCATGCTCCAGACCATAGCGGGACATGATCCGATGGACTCGACCTCGGCCACGATACCGGTGCCCGACTACGCGCAGGCGCTCCGCCTGGACGTGAAAGGCCTGCGGGTGGGCATCCCCGCCGAGTACTTCATCGACGGGCTCGACCCCGAGGTGGAGGCCGCGGTGCGGGCGGCCATCGCGACGCTCGAGGATCTGGGCGCGAAGACGGAGAGCGTCTCGCTGCCGCATACGGAGTATGGTCTCGCTGCGTACTACGTCATCGCCCCCGCCGAGGCCTCGTCGAACCTCGCGCGTTACGACGGCGTCAAGTACGGCCTCCGCGTGCCGGGTGCGCGCGACCTCATCGACATGTATTCGCGCACGCGCGGCGCGGGCTTCGGCGCCGAGGTGAAGCGCCGGGTGATGCTGGGCACCTATGCGCTGTCCGCCGGCTACTACGACGCGTACTACGGCCAGGCCCAGAAGGTGCGCACCCTCGTCCTGCGCGATTTCCAGGAGGCTTTCAAGCGCGTGGACGTGATCGTGGCGCCCACGACGCCGGGCGTCGCGTTCAAGATGGGGGAGAGGGAGGACCCGTTGCAGATGTACCTCAACGACGTCTTCACCATTCCCGTCAACCTGGCGGGACTGCCCGGCCTCGCCATACCGGCCGGCTTCACCCAGGCGGGATTGCCCATTGGGCTGCAGATCATCGGTAAGGCCTTCGACGAAGCGACGCTCCTGCGAGTGGCCAAGGCCTACGAGGCCGCCACCCCGTGGCGGAGCCGGAAGCCGGAGCTTGCGGCATGAGCGACAACACCTACGAGGCGGTCATCGGCCTCGAGGTCCATGCGCAGCTCCGCACGCGCACGAAGATGTTCTGCGGCTGCTCGACGGCCTTCGGGGCGGCGCCCAACAGTCAGACCTGTCCCGTGTGCCAGGGCATGCCGGGGACGCTGCCCGTCATCAACCGGCGGGCCATCGAGTTCGGGATCAGGACGGCGCTGGCCATCAACTGCGCGGTCAACGCCGACAATCGCTTCGCGCGGAAGCACTACTACTACCCGGACATGCCGAAGAACTATCAGATCAGCCAGTACGAGGAGCCGCTGGCCGAGCACGGCTACCTGGACATCGAGGTGGCCGGCGTCGCGCGACGAATCGGCATTCAGCGCCTGCACCTCGAGGAGGACGTGGGCAAGCTCGTCCACGAGGGCAATCTCGAGACCGCGCAGTCGAGCCAGGTCGACTTCAACCGCGCGGGCGTGCCGCTCATGGAGATCGTCTCCATGCCCGACATGCGTACTTCCGAAGAGGCGGCGGCGTACCTGAAGGCCCTCCGGGCCATCGTCGTCTATCTGGACGTGTGCGACGGCAACATGGAGGAAGGCTCTCTGCGCTGCGACGCGAACATCTCGCTGCGACGCCGGGGGGCGAAGGAGTACGGCACCAAGGTCGAGATCAAGAACATGAACTCCTTCCGCAACGTCCAGCATGCGCTCGAGTACGAGATCAAGCGTCAGGCCCGCGCCCTCGACACGGGCGAGCGCATCGTGCAGGAGACACGGCTGTGGGACCCCGACAAGGCGCACACGGTCTCCATGCGCTCCAAGGAGTTCGCGCACGACTACCGCTACTTCCCGGAGCCGGACCTGCCGCCGCTCGACCTTGCCCCGGCGTGGATCGACGAAGTGCGCGCCACGCTGGCGGAGTTGCCGGCGGCGAAGCGTCAGCGCTTTATGAAGGACTATGCCCTTGGCGCATACGACGCGGAAGTGCTGACGCAAAGCAGGGCGCTGGCCGACTACTTCGAGGCGGCCGCTAAGGGCTCTGCCAACCCGAAGATGGTAGCGAACTGGGTGCTCAACGAGTTTCTGCGAGTGGTTCCGGGAGACGATCAGAAGGCGATCACACTATCACCGATCAAGCCAGAGAACCTCAAGGGGCTCATCACGCTGATCGAGGGAGGCACTATTAGCGGCACCCTGGCCAAGTCTGTCTTCGAGGACATGTTCCAGTCCGGGGAAGACGCTAGCTCCATCGTTGCCCGCAAGGGCCTGACGCAGGTCGCCGACGCCGGCGCGCTGGGTGCCGTGGTGGACAGGGTGCTGGCCGAGCACGCCAAGGTTGTCGAGGACTACAAGGCCGGGAAAAAGGCCGCCTTGGGCTTCCTTGTGGGGCAGGTCATGAAGTCGACTTCGGGCAAGGCGAGCCCGTCGGTCGTGAACGCCCTCCTGATCGAGAAACTACCGAAAGTCTGAAGGCTTAGATAGAATGGTGGGAGCCTCATGATACGGCTCCACCACGTCTGTAAGCTCTTCCAAGGCGGGCCGATGAAGCTGCCCGCCCTCAGCGATGTCTCGTTCACCGTCGACAAGGGCGAATTCGTCGTCCTCGCGGGGGCAAGCGGTGCCGGCAAGACCACCCTGCTGCGCCTCCTCTACGCCGATGAGCAGGCCACGGAGGGCGAGATCGAGGTCGCCGGGTTCAATGTCACCTCGCTGCGCCGCTCCGAGGTCCCGCTCCTGCGCCGCTCGCTCGGCATCGTCTTCCAGGATGCCAAGCTCCTCTCGGGCCGCACCGTCTTCGAGAACATTGCCTTCGTCCTGCGAGTCCTCGGGACCCCTCGCCGTGAGATCACGCCGAAGGCATTCCAGGCGCTCAAGGCGGTTGGGCTGTCCTCGCGCGCCCAGGCCTATCCCGCCCAGCTCTCCCAGGGCGAGGCCCAACGCGCCGCACTCGCGCGCGCCATCGTGAAGTCTCCTGCCCTCCTCTTGGCCGACGAGCCCACGGGAAATCTCGACGAAGAGATGGCGGGTGAGATTCTCGACCTCATCAAGGACATCTGGAGCCGCGGCACCACCGTCCTCTTCGCGACCCACCAGGCCCGATTGGCAACCCAGCTCAAGCGCCGCACCCTCCGCCTCGAAGCCGGCCTCTTGACCAAGGACGAGGGATGAGCCGGGCCCCGCGGATCGCCCTAACCAGAATGGCCCACGGTCAACATGCCGCAGGCATGTTGAGGATGAAGGACGAGGGATGAGCCGGGCCCCGCGGATCGCCGTAACCAGAATGGCCCACGGTCAACATGCCGCAGGCATGTTGAGGATGAAGGACGAGGGATGAGCTGGGCCCCGCGGAGAGCCCTAACCAGAGTGGCCCACGGTCAACATGCCGCAGGCATGTTGAGGATGAAGGACGAGGGATGAGCCGGGCCCCGCGGAGAGCCCTAACCAGAGTGGCCCACGGTCAACATGCCGCAGGCATGTTGAGGATGAATAATGCTCAGCTTCATAGTCAGTGAAGCCTTCGTAGACCTGCGCCGCGCCGGCCGCGTCGGCATCAGCGCCATCCTCCTCATCACACTGTCCTTGACCGCCCTCGGCGGGTTCTGGCTCCTGTCCCTGAACCTCGGGCGCGCTGTCGGACAGTGGCGTGACCGCGTGAGAGTGGTGGTCTTTCTCAGGGACGAGCCCTCGCCGGCGGCGCTGTCCGACCTCACCAGTCGCGTCGAGGCGCTCGACGGCGTCCAGCGCGTGCGCTTTGTCGGGAAAGCCGAGGCGCTCCGCTCCCTGCGCCAGTCACTCGGAGCCCAGGGCGGCGTGGTCGATCACCTGCCGCGCAACCCGCTGCCCGCCTCGCTCGAGGTGACACCAGCCGAAGGCGCGACCACACCCGAGGCGACGCGGGCCCTTGCCGCGCGGCTCGCGGCTTTCCCGGAGGCGGAGGAAGTGCAGGGCGGCGCCGAGTGGGTCGAAGGCCTCGCGCGCTGGCAGCGGCTCTTCCAGGTCATGGGGCTGACCGTCGGCGCGGTGCTGGCGCTGGCCGCCATCCTGACGGTGACCACCGCGACGACGCTCGTGCTGCATGTGCGCCGCGCCGAGACCGAGATCATGAGGCTGGTCGGAGCCAGCGAGGCGGTGGTCCGTCTCCCCCAGCTTCTCCAAGGCATGGTCCAGGGTCTTCTGGGCGCCGTGGTCGCGCTCGCGCTGCTCGAGGCGGCATTTGCCGTCGGCGCGCCGAGGCTCGAGCCGCTCCTCCAGCTCACCCTTGGCCTGGCTCGCTCGGTTTTCCTCTCGCTGCCTCAGATCCTCCTGCTCATCGCGGGCGGCGCCGTGCTCGGCGGGCTGGGCGGTCTCCTCGCCCGGGGGCGGGCCGTGGCGTGAGGTGCCGGCCCGGGAGCGCGCTGCTCGTCCTCCTCGTACTGGCCGCCACCTTGCCGGCGGCGGGGCAGCAGAAAAAGGACAGCGTGGAGCTCGGTGACAAGGAGCACGCCCTCCAGCAGACGCAAAAGCGCCTCAAGGAGGAACGGGTGAAGGCCGCGGAAGCGCGGAAGCGCGAGGCGGGCCTCCTGGCCGAGCTCGAGGCAATCGACCGGCGATTGGGCGAGAAGCGCAAGCAGGTGGCGCTGCTCGACGGGCGTATTCAGCGCGCCCAGGCCGAGATGGGCGATCTCCAGCGTGATATCGCCCGTCTCGAGAGCCAGCGCGCCAACCAGGAAGACGTCATGGCCCAGCGGCTGCGGGCCATGTACCGGTTGCAGGCTCAGGGCGGCGCACTGCCCATCCTTCTCTCGGGCGACGACCCCGTAGCTCAGGCCGTTCGGCTGCGCCATCTGGCCACTCTCGCCACGGTAGACGCCCGAATGATAAGAGAGTATCGTGTTACGTCTGAAGGTTTGGCGGACCAGAAGGACAAGCTGGAAGTCCGGCGCAAGGAGTTCTCGGCCCTCAGGGGCGAGGCCGAGGGAGAGCGGGCCGAGGCCGACCGGGAGGCGGGTAAGCGGCGGGTAATCCTGGCCCGGGTCAAGGACGAGCGCGCCTACCACGACCGGATGGTCGGAGAATTGAGCGAAGCTACCCGGCGCCTCGAGGCTTTCGTTCGAGACCTGCAGGAGAGGCGACGGGTCGCGAAGGTTCCGCCGCCTTCCTCGAAGCCGCCGAAGTCGGCAGCACCCGGCGAGAGCACGCCGGGTGTCGGGCTCGGGGCGATGCGTGGGCGGCTGGTATGGCCGGCCGATGGACGGGTAGTCGAGGAGTACGGCACGCGCGTCAATCCGCGCTTCGGAACGAAGACGTTCCGGAACGGGATAGACATCGACGCTACCGAGGGGTCGAATGTCCACGCGGTCTACCCGGGACACGTGCTCTACACGGGCTGGTTCCGGGGCTACGGCAACCTGATCATCGTGGATCATGGAAGCGAGTACTACACGCTGTACGCTCACGTGGCCGACATGAAGGTGGCCGAGGGCGATGACGTCAAACAGGGGCAGATAATCGCAACGGTCGGGGATACGGGCTCGCTGCAGGGGCCGCGCCTCTACTTCGAGGTGCGATACCAGGGTAAGCCGCAGGACCCCGCCCAATGGCTGAGACCACGAGGCTAGGGACAGGAGATCGCGATGGGATCGTTTCGAAATGTGAAGAAGGCGGGAATGGTCGCGGCGGTATTGCTCCTGCTCACCCTGTCGCTCGGCGGGGGAGTGGCCAGCAAGGGCAATGACCAGGCGGCGACCTACGAGAATCTGCGCCTCTTCACCGAGGTGCTGTCTATCATCCAGAGCCAGTACGTCGACGAGATCCCGCCCAAGGAGATCATCTACGGCGCCATCAAGGGCACCCTCCGTGGCCTCGATCCGCACTCCTCCTTCCTCGACCCCGACATGTATCGTGAGATGCAGGTCGAGACTTCGGGCAGCTTCGGCGGACTGGGCATCGAGATCACGCTGCGCGACGACATCCTGACCGTGGTCACCCCCATCGAGGGCACACCGGCCTACAAGGCGGGTATCCTGCCTGGCGACCGCATCGTGAAGATCGAGGGCATCTCCACCAAGGACATGCAGCTCGCCGACGCCGTGAAGAAGATGCGCGGCAAGCCGGGAAGCAAGATCGTCATCAGTGTCGTCCGAGAAGGATGGCAGGAGCCGAAAGACTTCTCGATCACCCGCGAGCAGATTCGCGTCCAGTCGGTCAAGAGCGGCGAGCTCGAGCCCGGTATCGAGTACATCCGGCTTCGCCAGTTCCAGGAGCAGACGGGCAATGACATCGAGACCGCGCTCGAGAAGTATTCCAAGGCAAAGCCGATCCAGGGTCTCGTGCTCGACCTGCGCAACAATCCGGGCGGCCTGCTGACCGCGTCGGTCGAGGTCGCGGAGAAGTTCCTCGAGCCGGGCAAGCTCGTCGTCTACACCGAGGGGCGCGTGCGGAACCAGAACATGCGCTTCCAGGCGAGCGGCAAGCATAACTACTCGGACTTTCCGATCGTCGTCCTCGTCAACCAGGGCAGCGCGTCGGCTTCCGAGATCGTCGCCGGCGCGCTCCAGGACTGGGGGCGCGCGGTCGTGCTGGGCACGCAGAGCTTCGGGAAGGGATCGGTGCAGACCATCATCCCGCTTTCCGACGGCTCCGGGCTGCGCCTCACGACGGCGAAGTACTACACGCCGAAGGGACGCTCCATTCACGGCAAGGGCATCACGCCGGATATCGTCGTCGAGGCGCCCAAGCCCACTCCCCCGGCACCGGGCCAGCCCGCCGAGACGCCGCCGCTCGACGAGCAGGCACGCCTGACCGACCAGCTGAAGAAGGACACGCAGCTGCAGCGGGCGCTGGATCTGCTCAAGGCCATGAAGATCATGGACAAGACGACCCGCCCGGCCGGCGCGCCGTCGCAGACCTCGTCGCGCTGAACGGACGGCATGCCGGCGCGAGTCTGGACGGCTCTCGCCGGGCTCATCACGGTACTGCTGATCGCCGTGGTGGGGCTGGACCAGTGGCAGGCTCGACGCGGCGAGACAAGCCTCTTCAATGTGCCGTGGCGCGCGTCGCCGACTCCTGCCGCGAGCGCGCCCGCGATGCCGAAGCCGCGAGAGCCCTCGCCAGCCGTCTCCTCCTTACCGGCGTCGCCCGGGGTGCCGGGGTCTGCGCGCGTTGCCGTGATCGTCGATGACCTCGGCGCCCGTCGCGATGTCTTCGATGCACTTCGCGATCTCCGGCGCCCCCTGACGGTCGCCGTGCTGCCCGGCCTGCCCCTGTCCGAGTGGACGGCTCGCGAGGCGGCGCAGGCAGGGATGGAAGTCCTCCTCGATCTCCCGATGGAGCCGTACCGCTTCCCCGAGGTGGATCCCGGCCCGGGCGCGCTGCTCATGGCCATGAGCCCGCAAGAGCTGCAGACGCAGATCGGCGCGCACCTGGCGAGTGTGCCCGGCGCGGTGGGCGTGACCAATCACATGGGGTCGCGCATGACCGAGGATCGCGCGCGCATGCGCACGGTGCTCGGCGTGCTGGCGGGACGCCGGCTCTTCCTGGTGGACGGCCTCACGAGCAATCTCTCCGTCGCCTATGACGAAGCCAAGGCGCAGGGCCTCCGGGCGGGACGCCGGCAGATCATCGTGGACCACGTGGCGGGCGAGGCCGGCGACCGGGTGCGGTGGGACGAGGTCGTGTGGTGGGCGGAGAGCCGCGGCGAGGTGATCGTCATTGCCCACGGGCATCCGCTGACCGCCCGGCTCCTGCGGGAATACGTGCCGCGCTGGGAAGCGCGCGGAATGCGGCTCGTGCCCGTATCACAGCTCGCCCGATGATGGGCATGACGGGGGCAGACGGATGATCGTGCTGGGCATCGAGACCTCGTGCGACGAGACTGCGGCCGCCGTGCTCGACGGAGGGCGCAAGATCCTCTCGAGCGTCGTCGCTTCCCAGGATGATGTCCACGCGCCCTACGGCGGGGTGGTCCCCGAGCTGGCATCGCGGCGTCACCTCGAGGTGGTCGTGCCCGTCATCCGCCGCGCGCTCTCCGAGGCCGGCATGGGGCTCTCCGATCTCGACGGTATCGCGGTAACCCAGGGGCCCGGCCTGGTCGGCTCCCTCCTCGTCGGCTGCTCCGCCGCCAAGGCGCTGGCATGGGCGCATCGCACGCCGCTGGTCGGCGTCAATCACCTCGAGGGGCATATCTACTCGGCCTTCCTCGAGGAGCGCGCGCCCGAGCATCCCTTTCTCGCTCTCGTAGTGTCGGGCGGGCATACCGCGCTCTATGTGGTGGAGGCGCCTCGGCGCTACGCGCGGGTGGGACAGACGCGCGACGATGCGGCGGGCGAAGCGTTCGACAAGGTCGCCAAGCTCCTGGGCTTGGGATATCCGGGCGGCCCCGCGATAGAGCGTGCGGCCCACGGCGGTGACGCCGCGGCGATCCGCTTTCCCACGGCCACCATGAGCGATGGCGCACCCGATTTCTCCTTCAGCGGAATCAAGACGGCGGTCTCTCTGCACGTCCGGCGGGCCGGCTCACTCTCGACGGCGCAGGTGGCCGACGTCGCGGCGTCGTTTCAAGCCACGGTGGTCAAGACGCTCGTCCGGAAGAGCCTGCGGGCGGGACAGCGCCTCGGAATCCGGCGCCTGGTGCTCACGGGCGGCGTCGCCGCGAATACGGCGCTGCGCACCGCGCTCCAGGTCGAGTGTGGCGAGCGGGGCTGGGAGCTCTTCATTCCCTCGCGCGCGCTCTGCACCGACAATGCGGCCATGATCGCCGCCGCCGGGCACGATCGGCTCGAGGCTGGTGAGCGGGCACTGCTGACCATGAACGCCGACCCCGGCATGGCCCTCGCGTGACCCTCGACTATCAGGCGCTGGTGTCCGGACTGCCCGACGCGCTGGTGGGCGTGGACGCGGACCTGCGCATCGTCCTGTGGAACCCCGCGGCCGAGGAATTGCTCGGACGCTCCGCGCGCCGCGTGACCGGCCGCCCCCTCAAGGAAGTCTTTCCTCCGGATACGTCGCTGGTGCGGCATCTCACGGAAACGCTGGCAACCGGCGAGAGCCGTTCCGAGTCCTCGGCGGTGATCGAGGGCCTGGACGGCAGGCCCGTGCACGTGAGCGTGGTCACCGCGCCCCTCGCGGGGCGAAGCGGTGCCATCGACTCCGCGGTGGCCGTGGTGCGCGACATCACGCGATTGCGGCAGCTCGAGTCCGAGGTCCGTCGCGGGGAGACCCTGGCGGCGGCCGGGCAGATGGCGGTTGGGCTCGCCCACGAGATCCGGAATCCGCTCTCCGCCATACGCGGCGCCGTCCAGCTGATGCAGCGGGAGCTGGGTGACGAGGCGCGATGGGGCGAGTACACCGCCGTGCTCCTCAAGGAGGTGACGCGGGTCAACGGCATCATCGAGATGCTGCTCGACCTGAGCCGCCCCGTCACGCTTCGCGCGGTACCGCTCAATGTCCATCAGTTGCTCGAGCGCGTCGTGCTGCTGCTCGAAGAGATGGCGGCGGCCCGGTCGGTCACGTTCGTGCGCCGCTACGACCCGAGCCTGCCCGCCATCATGGCCGACGAGGACCGCATCATGCAGGTGTTCCACAATCTCGTGCGCAACGGCATCGAGGCGATGCCCGGCGGCGGCAAGCTCACCCTGGTGACGCGCCTGTCCATGAATCCTCTCTTCGCCAAGGTGGACCTGGGGCAGGGCCAGCGCATCATGGCGGAGATCCAGATCGTGGACGAGGGCGAGGGCATTCCCGCGGCGACACGGGAGAAGCTCTTCACGCCGTTCTTCACCACGAAGGATCGCGGTCTCGGCCTGGGCCTGGCTCTCTGCCACCGCATCGTGGAGGAGCACAAGGGGGCCATGCAGGTCACGAGCGAGCCAGGGCACGGCACTGCATTCTCGTGCTTCCTGCCCATTGCCAAGTGACGCAGGAGAATCCTCAGCACATCGCCGGCCGCGGGCTTTACCGCCCGGCTGAGCGCATTCAAGGGACGGGAGAGTAGAATGGCGACCATGGCCGAAGGCCGCATCCTCATCGCGGACGACGAAGACGGGCTGCGCTGGGTCCTTGAAAAGGGCTTCCGCGGCGCCGGTTACCAGGTCACCGCCGTGAAGGACGGCACAGCGGCGCTCCGGGAGTCCGAGGCCCAGCCCTTCGACCTCATCCTGCTCGACATCCGCATGCCGGGCATCGATGGGCTCACGCTGCTCGGACAGGTCCGCGAGAAGCGACCCGACGCCCAGGTGGTGATCATGACCGCTCACGGCACCGTCGAGACGGCGATACAAGCGATGCAGCGGGGCGCCTACGACTATCTCGCCAAGCCGTTCGACCTCGACGAGGCCCTGCTCCTGACCGAGCGGGCGCTGACGGCTCGCCGTCTGTCGCAGGAGGTCACCTCGCTCAAGACCGGTCTCAAAGAGGTCTGGGAGTTCGGCGCGCTGGTCGGGCGCCACCCGACGATGCAGGAGGTCTACAAGACCATCGGGCGTGTCGCGGCCAGCGACGTCTCCGTCCTGCTTCGAGGAGAGTCGGGCACCGGCAAGGAGGTGGTGGCACGCGCGCTCCACCACTACAGCCGCCGGGCGGGTCGGCCTTTCGTCGGCATCTCGGCCGCGGCCATCCCGGCCACCCTCCTCGAGTCCGAGCTCTTCGGCCACGAGAAGGGCGCCTTCACCGACGCCAAGGAACGGAGGCTGGGCAAGCTGGAGCTGGCGCATGGCGGCAGCGTGTTCTTCGACGAGATCGGCGACATGCCGGCGGAGCTCCAGGTCAAGCTGCTCCGCGCGCTCCAGGAGCGCGCCTTCGAGCGCGTCGGCGGCCACGAGCTGATCCGCATGGATGTGCGGGTGCTCGCGGCGACCCACCGCGACCTCGAGGCGATGATGAAGTCGGGAAGGTTCCGAGAGGACCTCTTCTACCGCCTCAATGTCGTGACGCTCTCGCTGCCGGCGCTGCGCGAGCGGCGCGGCGACATCCCGCTCCTCGTCGAGCACTTCCTCTCGAAATACGCCGAATCGCTGGGTGAGCGCGTCATCGCCCCCGATGCGATGGATCGCCTCGTCGGCTACGACTGGCCGGGCAATGTCCGTGAGCTTGAGAACGTGATCCAGCGCGCCATGGTCATGGCCTCGGGTGGCGTCATCCTGCCCGAGCATTTGCCCATCGGGCCCGTGTCGGCCGCGGCGGGAGTGACCGCCGACGCCTCGCTGGAGGAGATCATCGAGCGGAAGATGGCCGAGTGCGTGCGCGGCATGCGGGGACAGGCCTCCGCGAATCTCCACGGCCTCATGGTGGGACTCGTCGAGAAGCCCCTCCTCCGCGCCGTCATGCGCGAGACGAAGAGCAATCAGGTGCGCGCGGCCCAGCTCCTCGGCATCAATCGCAATACGCTGAGGAAGAAGCTGAAGGAGCACGGCATCGATCCCGACACCGCGTAACCGGGCTGCTGAAAAGGGCCCATCTGCTTCGTTGGCGCCCTCGGTCGCAGGCTCAACGTGGCCGGGCCACGCCTCGCCTGCGACCTTCGGGCGCCGCCTCGCATCTGGACCCTTTTGAGCAGCCCTCTCCGCTACTCCAAATTGGAGATCGAATGCGTTTGAGCCGTCTGCGCCGTCTGGTCATTGCCGTGACTTCCGTTCTGACCTTCTCCGTGGCCTCGAATGCTGGGGTGGGGTGGGGGGCGGAGGGGACGATGACGTGGGGGGTGCACGTGTCGCTCACGCCGGCTTTCTTTGATCCGGCGGACGCCACCGGGACCGCGGTGCCGCTCATGGTCTACTACGCGGTTCATGACGCGCTGGTGCGGCCATTGCCGGGCACGCGTATGGGCGCTGCGCTGGCTCAGTCGTGGGAGGTGAGCCGCGACGGGCTCGTCTACGAGTTCGCGCTGCGCAAGGGCGTCCGCTTCCACAATGGGGATCCCGTCACGGCCGAGGACGTCAAGTTCTCCTTCGATCGGTATCGCGGCGCCAGCGCCGGCCTGCTCAAGGCCAGAGTGGCGGCGGTGGAGATCGTGGATCCGCAGCGGGTGCGCTTCCGTCTCAAGCAGCCCTGGCCGGACTTCATGACCTTCTACGGGACGCCGGCCACGGGCGCGGCGTGGATAGTGCCGAAGAAGTACGTGGAGAAGGTCGGTGACGAGGGTTTCAAGAAAGCGCCGGTGGGCGCGGGGCCCTACCGGCTCATCTCTTTCAAGCCGGGCGTCGAGCTGGTGCTGGAAGCCTTCGACGGGTATTGGCGCAAGAAGCCCGGGATCAAAACCCTGGTCTTCAAGGTCATACCGGACGACGCGACGAGACTCGCGGCCCTCAAGCGAGGCGAGGTGGACGTGGCGTACGGTCTCGCGGGAGCGCTCGCCGAGGAGGTCAAGCGCACGCCCGGCCTCACACTCAAGGCGGCGAAGATTCCGGTGACGAACTGGCTCATCTTCGCCGACCAGACCGACCCCAAGTCGCCGTGGCATGACCGGAGGGTGCGGCTGGCGGCCAATCTCGCGATCAACCGCGATGCGATCAACAGCGCCGGGTATCTGGGACTGGGGAAGATCTCGTCGAGCTTCATCCCGCATAGCCTCGAATACTTCTGGCCGCCGCCGCCCTACCCGTACGACCCGAAGCGGGCCCGCGCGCTCCTCGCCGAGGCGGGCTATCCCGGCGGCTTCGACGCCGGCGATCTCAGCAGCGAGCCCTTCGCGGGCTCCGGCATCGGCGAGCCGGTGGTCAATGACCTCAACGCCATCGGCATTCGTGTGAGGCTGCGCCTCCTCGAGCGCGCGGCATTCCTCAAGCAGTTCGGCGACAAGACGCTCAAGAACCTCATCCTGGCGGGCAGCGGCGCGCCGGGCAATGCCGCGACGCGAATCGAGCAGTACGCGGTCACCGGCGGGCTCTACGCCTACGGCAGCTACCCAGAGGTGGACGGCCTCTACAACGCCCAGGCGGGTGAAACCAACCCGGTCGCGCGCCGTCAGATCCTCGCCAAGATGCAGCAGCTCATCTCCGAGCGTGTCATGTTCGGTCCCGTGCTCGAGTATGCCTATCTCGTCTCCATCGGCCCGCGGGTGGCGGTGGACGGAGTCAATGCGCTGCCCGATGATCCCTACACCGCACCCTACGAAGACCTGAGGCTCAAACCCCGATGATGACCAAGCGTGAGCGGGTACTGGCGGCTCTCCACGGCGAGCCCGTTGACCGGGTGCCGA
>Ga0335070_10006452_pt1 | contig 13810 bp, 15 predicted proteins | sample Lox_Sample_13_FD_206722 | JGI IMG/M metagenome (GOLD analysis project Ga0335070, IMG submission 206722) | Soil microbial communities from Loxahatchee National Wildlife Refuge, Florida, United States - Lox_Sample_1.3 | ecosystem: Environmental > Terrestrial > Soil > Wetlands | place: USA...
GCCTGCGGCGAGGTGCCGGTGCCCGACGCCGACCTGCCGGTACGGCTCCCCGAGGACCTGGTGCCCGATGGCTCGGGCAATCCGCTGGCGAAATCCGCGGCGTTCCTCGACTGCCGCTGCCCGAAGTGCGGCAAGCCGGCGCGCCGCGAAACCGACACGATGGATACCTTCGTCGATTCTTCCTGGTATTTCCTGCGTTTCGCGAGCAGCGACCAGCACGCCGCGCCGGTCGACGAGCGGGTGCAGTACTGGCTGCCGGTCGACCAGTACATCGGCGGCATCGAGCATGCGATCCTGCACCTGCTGTATTCGCGCTTCTGGACGCGCGCGATGCGCGACCTGGGCCTGCTCCAGCTCGCCGAGCCGTTCTCGAAGCTGCTGACGCAGGGCATGGTGCTGAACCAGATCTACTATCGGCAGCCGGCGGCGGGCCGGCGGCAGTTCATCAATCCGGCCGAGGTCGAGCTGCGCACCGATGCAGCCGGGGCGCGCACGGCGGTGTGGCTGGCCGACGGCCAGCCGGTCGAGCAGGGCGGCCTCGGCACGATGTCGAAGTCGAAGAACAACGGCGTCGACCCGCAGAGCATGGTGGAGAAATACGGCGCCGACACCGCGCGGCTGTTCATGATGTTCGCCTCGCCCCCCGAGCAGACGCTCGAGTGGTCCGAGGAGGGCGTGCAGGGGCAGTACCGGTTCCTGCGACGCCTGTGGAAGGCGGTGCACGAGCATGTGAGCGCGGCGCCGGTCGACCCCCACCAGGGTTTGATCAGGATCGCCGCGGCAGGCGCCAGCGCCACGGCCGGCGCGGCGTTGGGCGCGGCGGCCGCGCAGCTGCGGCGGCAGACGCACCACACGCTCGAGCGCGTCACCGGCGACATCGCGCGCCGGCGCGTGTTCAACACCGCGATCGCCGCGACGATGGAACTGCTGAACGCGGTGAGCCGCTACGACGAGGTCGGCTCGGCGGCGCGCGCCGTGCGGCACGAGGCGCTCGAGGTCATCGTGCTGTGCCTCTCGCCGATGGTGCCGCACATCTGCCACGAGCTCTGGCACGCGCTCGGCCACGAGGGCGCGCTGGTCGACGAGGCCTGGCCGCAGCCCGACGCGACCGCGCTGAAGCAGGACACGGTCGAGATCATCGTGCAGGTGAACGGCAAGTTGCGCGGCCGCGTGCAGGTGGCGAGCGGGGCCGACCAGGCCACCGCGCAGGCCGCGGCGCTGGCCGACGAGGGCGTGCGCCGCTTCGCCGGCGAAGCCCCGCCGCGGCGCGTGGTCTACGTGCCCGGCAAGCTGCTCAACATCGTGGTCTGATGCGCGCCGCACGGGCACTTGCCGGGTTTGCGCTCGCGGCGCTGTTGATGCAGGGCTGCGGATTCCACCTGCAGGGCACTCATCCGCTGCCGCGCTCGCTCGCCAGCGCGCGGCTCGAGGCCCGTGACACGCAGACCGATTTCTACGCCTCGCTCCGCGCCTCGCTGCTCGATTCCGGCGCGCGGCTCGATGGCCCGCCCGGGGACGCGGCCACGATCCGCATCCTCGACGACGCCGCGAGCGAGAAGGTGCTGACCGTGTCGGCGCGCAACATCCCGACCGCCTACCAGCTGAGCTATCGCGTGCGGCTGTCGGTCGAATACCAGGGGCGCGAGCTGTTGCCGGCCGAGACGCACACGGTGACGCGCGAATACAGCTTCGATGAGACCACGCTGCTCGCCAAGCAGCGCGAACGCGACGTGCTGCAGCAGGCGCTCGCCGACGACCTCGTCGCGCTGGTCATGCGCCGGCTCGCGACGCTGTAGATCCCATGCGCGGCCTGCGGGCATGAACAGGCCGTAGCCAGCGATGCTGCGGCTCGCCGATTGCGACCACGGCGCCCTGGCTCGGCTGCTGTACGCCTATGGCCTCGACCTGCGGCTGGTCGCGGCGGGCGATGCGATTCCGGGTTCGTACTGGGGCGAGAGCGAGGCGGGCCTGAAGGGCAACACGCTGCTGGCGCGGCACGACACGCCGATCCATTCGATATTGCACGAAGCGGCGCACTACATCTGCATGACACCCGAGCGCCGCGTCGGCCTCGACCGCGATGCCGGCGGCGATGACGACGAGGAGCACGCCGTGTGCTACCTGCAGGTGCTGCTGGCCGACGGCGTGCGCGGCTTCGGCCGCGAGCGCGCGTTCCGCGACATGGACGAGTGGGGCTACAGTTTCCGGCTCGGCAGCACCCGCGCCTGGTTCGAGCAGGATGCGCAAGCGGCGCGGGAGTGGCTGCAAGCGCGCGGCATCATCGATGCAGACGCCGCGTTGACGGGTGGATTGCGGGACGGCTAGTCGCGCCGCTGCGGGCTAGGGCCGGCGTGCGCGCCGCACGCCGCGCCGCGAGAAGCGATCGGTCGCCGCGACCAGCTCGCGCACGTTGCTGGGCTCGAAGGCCGAGTGGCCGGCATCGGGCGTGATGCGCAAGTCCGCTTCCGGCCAGGCTCTGTGCAGCGCCCAGGCGCTGCGCGCCGGGCAGACGACATCGTAACGGCCCTGCACGATGACCCCGGGGATGTGGCGGATCCTGCGCACGTCGCGCAGCAGTTGATCTTCGTGCTTGAGGAACCCGCGGTTGACGAAGTAATGGCATTCGATGCGCGCGAAGGCCGCGGCGACGTCGGGATCGCCGAACTTGGCGATGTCGGTCTCCTTCGCGCGCAGGTAGCTGGTGGCCGCTTCCCACACCGACCAGGCGTAGGCGGCGCGGGCGCGAGTCTTCGCGTTGCGCGAGGTGAGGCGCCGGTAATAGGCGCGCATCATGTCGCCGCGTTCGCGCTTCGGGATCTGCGCGACGAATTTCTCCCACAGGTCGGGGAACAGCGAGGCCGCGCCGAGTTCGTCCTGGTAGAACCACTCGAGCTCCGGGCGGCGCAACAGGAAAATGCCGCGCAGCACGAGTTCCGTGACGCGGCGTGGATGGCGCTGCGCGTAGGCGAGCGCGAGCGTCGATCCCCACGAGCCGCCGAACACCTGCCAGCGGCGGATGCCGAGGTGTTCGCGCAAGCGTTCGATGTCGTCGACCAGGTCCCACGTGGTGTTCGCGACCAGCGAGGCGTGCGGGCGGCTCTTGCCACAGCCGCGCTGGTCGAACAGCACGATGCGGTAGCGGCGCGGATTGAAGAACCGGCGCATCGCCGGGCTGGTGCCGCCGCCCGGGCCGCCGTGCAGGAACACGACCGGCTTGCCGCGCGGGTTGCCGCTCTCCTCGAAGTAGAGCTCATGCACCGGCGAGACGCGCAGGCGCCCCTTGCGATAGGGCGTGATCGGCGGATACAGCGCGGATTTCGCTTTCATTTCGACACCATGGGTCCCAGCGGCCGGCCGCCCAGCAGGTGCACGTGCAGGTGGTACACCTCCTGGCCGCCGTGCGCATTGCAGTTGACGATCAGCCGGTAGCCGTCCGCGGCGATGCCCTCGCGCTTCGCGAGGTCGCGCGCCACGGTATACAGGTGCCCGATCAACGCCTCGTCGCCATCGGCGATGTCGTTGGCCGTGGGGATCGGCTTGTTGGGCACGATCAGGATGTGCACCGGCGCGCGCGGGTGGATGTCGCGGAAGGCCGTGACGCGATCGTCGCGGTAGACGACGTCGGCCGGCAATTCCCCCGAAATGATGCGTTCGAACAGCGTGGGCATGGGCGAAGCCTAGGCTTCCGGCAGGGGCCGCCGCAAGTCGCGCGCGCACCCGGCAGTTCGGTTAATCTGCCCCACCCATGAAGCTCGATGCGGATCGACTCCCCGGCCAGCTTGCCGAGCGGCTGCTGCCGGTCTACCTGGTGGCCGGCGACGAGCCGCTGCTCGCCACCGAGGCGCTGGATGCGATCCGCGCGCGGGCCCGCGCCCTGGGTTTCGATGAGCGCGAGCAGGTGTTCATCGACAAGAGCGCCGCCACCTGGGAGAACGCGCTGGCCTCGACGCAGACGCAGTCGCTGTTCGCCAGCCGTCGCATCCTCGAGATCCGCATGCCCGGCGGCAAGCCCGGGCATGGCGCGGCCACGCTGCTGAAACTCATCGGCGCCGCAGGCGATGACCTGTTGCTGCTGATCGCCACCGGCCGGCTCGACCGGGAGGCGCAGGGCGCCGAGTGGGTGCAGGCGGTGCAGCAGCGCGGCGCCCTCGTCAACGTGTGGCCGGTGGATGCCGCGCGCTTCCCGGGCTGGCTGGCGGCGCGCGCGCGGGCCGTCGGCCTGGCGCTGTCGGCCGATGCGCTGTCGCTGCTCGCCGTGGCCACGGAAGGCAACCTGCTGGCGGCGCACCAGGAGATCGAAAAGCTGCGTTTGCGGTACGGATCCGACAGGAACCTGGGCTTGACGGAACTCGCCGACGCGCTCGGCGACAGCGCCCGCTACGATGTCATGCGGCTCACGCAGGCGATCGCCGCGGGCGAGGCGGCGCGTGCGTTGCGCATCCTGGCCGGGCTCCGCGCGGAGGGCGATGAGCCGGTGCGCGTGCTGTGGTGGCTGGTCAACGCGCTGCGCCGGCAGGGCGGGCCGCGCACGGTGCCGATGGCGCGGCTGATCGCGCGCGCCGCGCGCGTCGACCGCGTCGCCAAGGGCCAGAGCCACGGCGAGGCCTGGGACGAGCTCGCGCTGCTGTGCGCCGAGATGTGCGGCCGGCGTACACTGCCGCTGCCGCGGTTCGCGGCGCTGTGGGAACGCCCGCGCGTATGAGGGAGCCGATCGGCCTGTTCGGGGGCACTTTCGACCCGATCCACTACGGCCACCTGCGCACCGCCTTCGAACTGTGGCAGCTGCTGCGGCTCGAGCAGGTGCGATTCCTGCCGACCGGCAACCCGCCGCACCGCGAGGCCTCGCTGGCGCCGGCCGCGCTGCGGCTCGAGATGGTGCGGGCGGCGATCGCCGGGCAGCCCGAGTTCGTCGTCGACGACCGCGAGATGCGCCGGAGCGGCGTCTCGTACACCGTCGACACGCTGCTGGACGTGCGGCGCGAGCATCCCGACCGGTCGCTCTGCCTGCTGCTGGGCATGGACGCGTTCCTCGGCGTGCCGCACTGGCACCGCTGGCGCGAGATCTTCGAGCTGGCGCACGTCGTCGTCGCGCATCGGCCGGGCTGGAAGGCGCCGATCACGGGCCCGCTGGGCGAAGTCATGGTGGACCGGGGCACCGGTTCGATCCGCGACCTGCACAACGCGACGGCGGGCCGCATCTTCGTGCACGCCGTGACGCAGCTCGAGATCTCCTCGACCGACCTGCGGGCGCTGATCCAGTCCCAGCGCGACCTGCGCTACCTGGTGCCCGAGGCGGTCCGCGAGATCATCGTCAGCTCCGGGTGCTATGCTCAGGCCAAGAGGTGAATGAAGCACGCATGAGCCCATCCCGCCGCAGCCCGGCCGCCCGCCGGCCCAAGCCCACGGCCCGGCCCGCCAGGAAGCCACGCAGCAGCGAACTCGTGGCGCTCGAGAAGCTGGCGCTCGCGGCACTCGAGGACATGAAGGCGGTCAACATCCGCGTGCTCGACGTGCGCGGGCTGACCGACATCGCCGACACGATGATCGTCGCCTCGGGCACCTCCGACCGGCACGTGCGCTCGATCGCCGAGAACGTCGTCGTCAAGGCCAAGCAGGCCGGGCGGCGGCCGATGGGCACCGAGGGACGCCAGGATGCCGAGTGGGTGCTGATCGACCTGCAGGATGTGCTGGTTCACGTGATGCTGCCGCGGGTGCGCGAGTTCTACGCGCTCGAGCAGCTGTGGGAGGCGCCGCAGGCGCAGCGGCGCAGCACGGCGGGCGGCGCGGCGGGCGCCGGCGTGGCGCGCAAGCGCCGCGCCTAGGATTCCACCGCATGCGCCTGCGCGTGATCGCCGTCGGCACGCGCATGAGCGGGTGGGTGCAGGCCGCGTACGCCGACTACACGCGCCGGTTGCGCGGGGCCGATGCGCTCGAGCTCGTCGAGGTGCCGGTGGCGCGGCGCAGCGGCGAAGGCGACGGCGCGCGCGCGATGGCCACGGAAGGCCAGCGCATCCTCGACCTGCTGAAGGCCGGCGAATACGCCGTGGCGCTCGATGAGCGCGGCCGCTCGTTCAGCTCGGTGCAGCTTGGCGCCTGGCTCGCCGAACGGCGGCAGGCCGGCGTGCCGGTCAGCTTCATCATCGGCGGGCCCGACGGGCTCGATGCCGCGGTGCTGCGCCGCGCGCAGCTGCGCTGGTCGCTGTCGGCGCTGACCTTCCCGCACGGGCTGGTGCGGGTGCTGCTGGCCGAGCAGCTCTACCGAGCCTCGACGCTGCTGGCCGGCCACCCTTACCATCGCCAGTAGCCATGCCGAACGCGCCCAAGCCTACGCCAACGCCCGTGCTGCTGCTCGCCTCGGCCTCGCCGCGGCGGCGCGAGCTGCTCCGCCAGATCGGCGTGCCGCACGCGATCGCGATCGCCGCCATCGACGAACAGCCGCTGGCGGGCGAGGCGGCGGACGAGTGCGTGTGCCGGCTCGCGTTGGCCAAGGCGCGGCACATCGGGCAGGCGCCCCCGGCAGCCCATGACTCGTTGCCGGTGCTGGGCGCCGACACCGCGGTCGTCGTCGATGGCGCGATGCTCGGCAAGCCGGGCGATCGCGCCGCGGGCCTCGCCATGCTGGCGAAGCTCGCGAATCGCACGCACGAGGTGCTCACGGCCGTCGCGCTCGTCACGGCGCAGGGGCACGACGTGCGCCTGAGCCGGAGCGAGGTGCGCTTCCGCCCGATCGACGCGCACGAGCGCGAGCGCTACTGGGCGAGCGGCGAGGGCCGCGACAAGGCCGGCGGCTATGCGATCCAGGGCTACGGCGCGGTGTTCATCAGCGAGCTGCGCGGCAGCTACAGCGGCGTCATGGGCCTGCCGCTGTACGAGACCGCGGCCCTGCTGGACGCGGCCCGCGTGCCGCGCTGGCAGGCGGCGGGCTGATGCGCGAGATCCTGCTCAACGTGACGCCGCGCGAGACGCGCGCCGCGCTGATCGAGAACGGCGTCACGCAGGAGCTGTACATCGAGCGCGCCAGCCGCCGCGGCCTGGTCGGCAACCTCTACAAGGGCCGCGTGTCGCGCGTGCTGCCGGGCATGCAGGCGGCGTTCGTCGGGATCGGGCTCGAGCGCACCGCGTTCCTGCACGCGGCCGACATCGCGCGCGCCGTGCCCGCGGATGCCGAGAACGGCACGCCGCCCGTCGAAGACATCGGCGACCTGGTGCAGCCCGGCCAGGACATCCTCGTGCAGGTGCTGAAGGATCCGCTCGGCAGCAAGGGCGCGCGGCTGACCACGTTCGTGTCGCTCCCGTCGCGGTTCCTCGTGTACATGCCCTTCGGGCGCGGCGTCGGCGTGTCCTCGCGCATCACCGACGAGGCCGAGCGCGAGCGCGTGCGGACGCTGGTGCGCGAGCTGGCCGAGCTGCAGCACGCGGGCGGCGGCTACATCGTGCGCACCGCGGCGCACGGCGCGCCGCCCGAGGCGCTGCGCGCCGACATGCTGTACCTGGCGCGGCTGTGGGAGCACGTGCGGCAGGAGCAATTGCGCGTCGGCGCCGGCACGCTGGTGCACGCCGACCTGCCGCTCGGCGCGCGCATGCTGCGCGACGAGCTTGGCGCGGACATGCGGCGCGTGCTGGTCGACGATCCGGCCGAGTTCGCGCGGCTGTGCCAGTTCGCGGCTGCGTTCATGCCGGAGGCGGTCGAGCGCATCGAGCTGTACTCGGCCGCGCGGCCGCTGTTCGAGCTGCACGGCGTCGATGCCGAGATCAACCGCGCGCTCGACCGGCAGGTGCAGCTGCAGTCGGGCGGCTACATCGTCATCGACCAGACCGAATCGATGACCACGATCGACGTGAACACCGGCGCGTTCGTCGGCCACCGCAATCCGGAGGATACCGTCTACCGCACCAACCTCGAGGCGGCGGTCGCGATCGCGCGCCAGCTGCGGCTGCGCAACCTCGGCGGCATCATCATCATCGACTTCATCGACATGGAGGACGCGGCGCACCGCGCGCAGCTGCTGGCGGCGTTCCAGGCCGCGCTGGCCGCCGACCGGGCGCAGAACCAGGTCGCCGAGGGCGCGCCGCTGGGCCTGGTCGCGATGACGCGCAAGCGCACGCGCGAGAGCCTGGAACACCTGCTGTGCGAGCCCTGCCAGACCTGCGAGGGCCGGGGCTTCGTGCGCAGCGCGGAGACCATCTGCCACGAGATCTACCGCGATGCACTGCGCCAGGGCGCGCAGTTCCAGGTGAAGGAGCTGGTGATCCTCGCGCACCCGGAAGTGGTCGAGCGGCTCCTCGACGAGGAGGCGCCGGTGCTGGCCGACCTGGAATTCCGGGTCGGCAAGCCGATCCGCCTGCAGTCCGAGGCGCTCTACAGCGTCGAGCAGTACGACATCGTGCTAGCCTAGCGATCCATGTCCGGGACGAGCGTCAAACCGACCCCGCCAGCCTGCCGCGTCGCCGCGGTGCAGATGTGCTCGGGCGGCGAGCGCGATGCCAACCTCGCCACCGCCGGGCGGTTGCTGCAGGCCGCGGCGGAGCAGGGCGCGGGCGTCGCGGTGCTGCCCGAGAACTTCTCGATCATGGCGCAGCGGGATGCCGACCGGCGCGCGCTGGCGGAGCCCGACGGCGCCGGTCCGGTGCAGGACTTCCTCGCGCAGGCCGCCGCGCGGCTGCGGCTGTGGATCGTCGCCGGTTCCGTGCCGATCGCCAACGCGCCGGGCGAGCGCATCTCGCAGTCCTGCCTCGTGTACTCCGACGACGGCGCGCGCGCCGCGCGCTACGACAAGATCCACCTGTTCGACGTCGAGCTGCCCGACCGGGCCGAGAGCTATCGCGAATCGGCGCACATGGCGCCGGGCAGCAAGGTCGTCACGGTCGACACCCCCGCCGGCCGGCTCGGGCTGTCGATCTGCTACGACCTGCGCTTTCCCGAGCTTTACCGGCGATTGCAGGCGGCCGGGGCGCAGTGGTTCGTCGTGCCGGCCGCGTTCACGGCGCCCACCGGCGAGGCGCACTGGGAGCCGCTCCTGCGCGCGCGTGCGATCGAGAACCTGTGCTACGTGGTGGCGAGCGCGCAGTACGGCCTGCATCCGAACGGCCGGCGCACCTGGGGCCACAGCCTGATCGTCGATTACTGGGGCCGCATCCTCGCGCAGTTGCCCGATGGCGAAGGCGTGATCAGCGCGACGATCGACCGGGCAGCACAGGACGACGCGCGGCGCAAGTTTCCCGCGCTGTCGCACCGTGTCGCCTCGCTCGCGGGGGCCGCATGAGCACCACCACCGAGCCGTTGCAACTCGCGCAAGCCGCGCTGCTGGCGCCGGGCGGGCTCGACCAGGGGCGGCTGGCGCAGGCGCTCGACCTGGCGCTCGGCGCGAAGGTCGACGCCGCCGACCTGTATTTCCAGGCCTCGCAGGAGGAGTCGTGGTCGCTCGAGGACGGCATCGTCAAGGAAGGCAGCTCCTCGATCGAGCAGGGTGTCGGCGTGCGCGCGCTGGCCGGCGAGCGCACCGGCTTCGCCTATTCGGATGAGATCTTGCCTGCGGCGCTCGAGGAGGCCGCGCGCGCCGCGCGCGCCATCGCGGTGCGCGGCACGAGCGGCAGGCTGCAGGCCTGGCATCGCGTGCCGGGCCACCAGCTGTACCAGCCCGTCGACCCGCTGCCGAGCCTGTCGGACGAGCAGAAGGTCGCCTGGCTCGAGCGCGTCGATCGCGAGACCCGCAAGCTCGATCCGCGCGTCGTGCGCGTCATGGCGAGCCTCCATGCGGTGCACGAGACCATCCTGATCGCCACCAGCGACGGCGCGCTGGCCGCCGACGTGCGCCCGCTGGTGCGCATGAACGTGTCGGTGATCGTCGAGCAGGACGGCCGGCGCGAACAGGGCTATGCCGGCGCGGGCGGCCGCTACACGCTGGCCGAGCTGGTCGCCGGCGACCGCCCGCTCGAGCTCGCGCGCGATGCGGTGCGCCAGGCGCTCGTGAACCTCGAGGCGGTGAACGCGCCGGCCGGCACGATGACCGTCGTACTCGGCCCCGGCTGGCCCGGCATCCTGCTGCACGAGGCGATCGGCCACGGGCTCGAGGGCGATTTCAACCGCAAGGGCACGTCCGCGTTCAGCGGCCGCATCGGCGAGCGCGTGGCGAGCCCCGGCTGCACGGTTGTCGATGATGGCACGCTGCCCGGCCGCCGCGGTTCGCTGAACATCGACGATGAAGGCACGCCGACGCAGTGCACGACGCTGATCGAAGATGGAATCCTGCGCGGCTACCTGCAGGACAAGCTCAATGCGCGGCTGATGGGCGTCGCGCCCACCGGCAACGGCCGCCGCGAGTCCTTCGCGCACCTCACGCTGCCACGCATGACCAACACGTACATGCTCGCGGGGCCCTACGCGCCGGAAGAGATCATCCGCTCGGTCGAGCGCGGCATCTACGCCGTGAATTTCGGCGGCGGGCAGGTCGACATCACCTCCGGCAAGTTCGTTTTCTCCGTCAGCGAGGCGTATCTGATCGAGAACGGCAGGCTCGGCGCACCGATCAAGGGCGCCACGTTGATCGGCAACGGCCCGGACGTGCTGACGCGCGTCGCGATGGTCGGGAACGACCTCAAGCTCGACGCCGGCGTCGGCACCTGCGGCAAGGAAGGCCAGAGCGTGCCGGTGGGCGTCGGCCAACCGACGCTGCGGGTCGACGCACTCACGGTGGGCGGAACCGCGTAGCGGCCCCTGCACGCGGAAGGGCAGGTGGGGCCCCGTCGGCGAAAAGCGTTACATGTACCGGATTACATGTAACGCTTCAAGGTCGAACCCACCAGCGGGTGCCGGTGGTGGCTTGCCGGAGGCGTCGGGTGCGCAAGGCCCTCGTACGCGCTAGCATCGGCGCGTGCCACGCCTGACCAAACCGGTCTATGAGAGCCTGCCGGGCCTGTACGCTGCGCTCGGCGGGGCGCTGCTGTGGGCGAGCTACCGTTGGCGTGCCGAGTCCTGGAGCGTGGCCTGCACCGCCGCGGGCTTCATCGTGCTCGTGCTGGCCCTGGTGCTGTGGATGCACCGGCGGGCGTACCGGGCCACCAGCGCGGACTACCAGCGGCGCGGGCGCCCGCTGATCGATTCAAACGACGACACGCGCTGACCGGCCGGCCGGCCGCGCGCGATCAGCCCGAAGCGCCGCCGGCCGGCGCCAGGCGCGGGTGCGAACCGGTGTCAGGGGCTTCGGCGTCGGCGCCCAGGCGCGTACCCGGGCGTTCGTCGACGTACAGGATCTGGTGCGCACCGAGCGACACGACGTCGCCGTCGTTCAGGTTGTGGCGGCGCACGCGCTGGTTCTTGATGTACACGCCGTTGCTGCTGTTCAGGTCTTCGAGCACGCACAGCTTCTCGCTGGTGACGATCTGGCAGTGGTGGCGGCTGATGACCGGGCTGTCGACGTGCAGGTCGGCGTCGGAGGCGCGCCCGATGATGATGCGCCCGACGGACAGCGCGCGCTCGCAGACCGTCTTGCCGTGGCTCATGACCAGCAGCCGGGCGAGCGGGGCGCCCGCGACGGGCTGCGGCACGCGCTCGATCTGCCGTATGGCCTGGGCCGTGGCCCGCGCGGTCGCCGCGACGCGGCCGGTCGACGGGCGCTGCCCGAACTCGACCCACTGCAGCTCGCCTACCGCAGCCTTGACATCGCCGGCGCTCACCTGGTCGCGGTCGTCATTGGCCGCGGCCAGCATCGCCGTGTCGCACAACGTGTTGATCAGGCGCGGCACCCCACCCGTATAGCGGTAGATCGGGTCGTAGGTCTCGGGCAGGAAGATCTCGCGGCCCTGCGATCCGGCCACTTCGAGGCGATGCAGGATGTAGGCCCGGGTGTCGTCGTGGTTCAGCGCGGTGAGGTGGAAGCGCAGGCGCACGCGCTGGACGAGCTGCACCAGTTCGGGCGCGTCGAGCTTGGCGTTGAGCTCGGGCTGCCCGGCCAGGATGATCCTGAGGATCTTCTCCTTGCTGTTGTCGATGCCGGAGAGCATGCGGATCTCCTCGAGCACCCGCAGCCCGAGGTTCTGCGCCTCGTCGACGATCAGCAGCACCTTGCGGCCGGCCTCGTACTGCTCGACCAGGAAGTTGTTGAGCGTCGCGAGCAGCTCCGCCTTCTTCATCTGGAACGGCTTGATGCCGAACTGCACCAGCACCGACTGCAGGAATTCGACCGCCGTGACCTGCGTCTGGCTGATCTGCGCCAGCGTCACGTTCGAGTCGAGCTCGCTGACGAAGGTCTCGATCAGCGTGGTCTTGCCCGAGCCGATCTCGCCGGTGATGACGACGAAACCGTCGGTGAACCAGATCGTCGACTCCATGTACGCCTTGGCGCGCGCATGGGCCTTGCTCAGGTAGAGGAACTGCGGGTCCGGGTTCAGCCGGAACGGCAGTTCCTTGAGTTTGAACAGCTCGAGATTCATTCGCTTCCCCGGCGCCAGCGTCGCCTAGTTGAAGCCGGAATTCAAGGCGCGCCGCGCAGCGAGAGTGCCAGGCGCCGCAGCAGCGCGCGCGTACGCCGGTCACGTTCGCCGGGCGTGGCGGCCAGCAGCGTGCAATGGCCGAGCTTGCGCCCCGGGCGCGGCGATTTGCCATAGTCGTGCAGGTGCACGCCGGGCTGCGCGAGCACGTCGGCGGCGGCCGGCATGCGGCCGATCAGGTTGACCATCGCGGCATGGCCGACGGCGGCCGCGCTGCCCAGCGGGAGCCCCGCGATGGCGCGCAGGTGGTTCTCGAACTGGCTGGTCACCGCGCCTTCGATCGTCCAGTGCCCCGAGTTGTGCACGCGCGGCGCGAGTTCGTTGGCGACCAGGCGTCCGTCGCGCACGAAGAATTCGATCGCCAGCGTGCCGACGTAGCGGAAGTCGCGCAGCACGGCGCGCAGGTGCGCGCGTCCCTGGCGCTCCAGCGACGGCGCCCGCCACGGCGCGACGCTCAGGCGCAGGATCCCGCCGGCGTGCCAGTTGCGCGTCAGCGGGTAGATCGCCTCGCTCCCGTCGCGTGCGCGCGTGCCGATCGCGGAGACCTCGAGCTCGAAATCGACGAATTCTTCGTACAGGAGCGGCGAGCCGCCGAGCGCCTCCCAGGCGGAGTCGATATCGGCGCGCCTGCGGATCACATACTGGCCCTTGCCGTCGTAGCCCAGGCGCCGCGTCTTGAGCACGCCGGGCAGGCCGATGCGCGCGCAGGCGCGCTGCAGCGCCGCGCGGCTCCCGACCGGCGCGTAGCGCGTCGTCGGGATGCGCAGGCGCTCGAACAGGCGCTTCTCGAGCAGCCGGTCCTGGCCGGTGGCCAGCGCGCGCAGCGGCGGGCTGATGCGCGTGCCCGAGCCCCGCGCCGCGGCGCGCAGCGTCGGCACCGAGATGTTCTCCCAGTCGAAACTCAGCACCTCGCAGCGGCGCGCCAGCCGGCGCAGCAGCGCGCGGTCGGTGAATTCGCCGACCAGGACCGGCGCGAGCGCGGCGGCGGGCACGTCGGCGCTGCGGTCGAGGAACAGGAAATCGAGACCGAGCGGGTAACCGGCGAGCGCGAGCATGCGGCCGAGCTGGCCGGCACCCACGACGCCGATGGTCATGCGGCCGGGGTCCGCGGGTCGGGGTGCGCGAGCACGGCCTCGGTCTGCCTGCGGCGGTGCTCCGCCAGCGCGGTGGCGACGTCGGTGTGGTGCGTGGCGAGGATCGCCGCGGCGAACAGCGCCGCGTTGGTGGCGCCGGCGGCGCCGATCGCGAACGTGGCGACCGGCACGCCGGCCGGCATCTGCACGATCGACAGGAGCGAGTCGAGGCCGTTGAGCGCGCGCGATTG
>Ga0335070_10006453_pt1 | contig 13810 bp, 12 predicted proteins | sample Lox_Sample_13_FD_206722 | JGI IMG/M metagenome (GOLD analysis project Ga0335070, IMG submission 206722) | Soil microbial communities from Loxahatchee National Wildlife Refuge, Florida, United States - Lox_Sample_1.3 | ecosystem: Environmental > Terrestrial > Soil > Wetlands | place: USA...
CTGACAAGCTCGATTTTGCTGGTGAGTGTTGTAGGGGTTCTTGGCCTAACAACACCCAGTTATGTCGGCTGCGAGGATTTCTTCCCCGATGAATTTTTAGACCTTGGCTTGTTATGCCAGCACCCCGTTCTACCCATTTTGACCCCTCATTTGAACACCTACCCGTCTCACCTTTCCTCCGTCAAGACAGCTGATTCTCAGAAACTCAGACTTCTTACGATCATCATGCGTTGTTAGCCTCCATCGATCCCTGTAAGCCGTTCCCACGATCGGACCCAGATTTCAGCTGTGTATTCCCGACCCTGCCGGTTCTTGCAATGATGGACCACAGACAAGAATCATGGGTCCCTGAAGGCGACATCGAAAATGATATTGGGCACGCCAGAGGAAGAAGGGCCGGAGAGGAAAGGGATGAATGGCTCGTTTGATTGAAGAGAAAGGGGGTGATTTTTGGATCTTAGTTGAGAAAATGTGAGGCTGAGGTTTGTAACACAACCGCATTCAGAAGAAAGAGGAGGGAAATATGAATAAGTATATCATCACCACAATCGTTGGAATAGCCTTCATTTTGTTGAGCGGACTCACGGTTCCACCGCCGGCATCTGCTCAATTAAAACCACCCCTGCCAGATCTCACCGATATCGTAAAAGATAAAAACTGGGCTCTTGTCCTCGGTAAGGCACTGTTTTTTGACCAGCAGGTGGGCAGCGATGGCCAGGCCTGTTTCAGCTGCCATTTTAGTGCCGGCACGGACCCCCGGCTCAAGAACCAGCTTTCGCCCGGTTTCACCGACATCACGTTTGGGCCGAATGGAGACTCTAAGTTCGGCTCCATTCAGTCGGACACGGGCCAGGTCCCTCCAGGATATATGCCTTCTGGCGCCGTGGCTGGTCCGCAGTATACATTGACCCCACAAGATTTTCCTGGGCATCAACTTACTGATGAAACTAACAAAGATTCACCTCTCCGGACCACCACCAACGACCGGATCTCATCCCAGGGAAGCTTCGACGGCACATTCGACAATATCAGCCGTTTCGGATTTATTGACAAGTGCGAAGAACCGACAGGAGATATTTTCCACGCCGGTAAGTATCCTTCGCGAGAGGTGGAACCGCGCCATACACCAACTACCATCAATGCGGCTTTTAACCATCGCAACTTCTGGGACGGCCGCGCCAACAACATGTTCAACGGGGTCGGTGTCTTCGGCATGCGGGACATCTACGGAGATCCTAAGAATCGGCTGATCGTCCTCGATGCCAGCGGCAAGCCATATCTGGATTTCCTGCATCTGGAAAACGCCGCCCTGGCCTCGCAAGCGGTCGGTCCCCCTCTCAGTTTCAGAGAGATGTCCTGTGACGGCCGGACCTTCAAGGACGTCGGCAGGAAGATGTTATTACGAATACCCCTGGCACTCCAAAAGATTCACGCCCAGGACAGTGTCCTGGGTAAACCGGGCCCCTTCGGCGATCTTCGCAGCCCATTGGGCCGGGGTCTTAAATTCCAGTACGTTTATGCGGAATTGATCAAGAAAGCCTTTGCCGACAAGTACTGGAAATCCCTTGGCCGCTATCAAATCACCAATGACGGAAAATTGAAGTCGGCCCCCCTGACAGGTTACACACAGATGGAGCAAAACTTTTCCATGTTCTGGGGAATTTCCATTATGCTTTACGAAGCCACTCTCGTCTCCGACCAGAGCGAGTTCGACACTCTGGTTTCGCAGGGAAAAGTGATCCCCCCGCCTTTCCCGGGAGGGCCTCTCGTTGTGAATACCGGGAATGGGCTGCTGGACAGGGGCATCAAGATTTTCTTTAGGTTTCCCTTTGGGCCGCCTCCCAGTGATGGAGTGAGGGGGGCCGGCTGCCTAGCCTGCCACGGGGCGCCCACCTTTAGCGAAAATGCCGTTACGGCAGGTACTCCGTTTACCCCCTTCCTGAACCCGGTCACGGACATAAACAATAAATTAGACATCCGCGATCTGGGGTTTGCGAATATCGGCCTCCGGCCCGTGTTCAGCGACCCGATGGTCGGCGGCGTCGATCCTTACGGGAAGCCGCTGTCGTTTGGCCGGCAATACAAGCAATACAAAGCTGGCGGAAATGATCGGACAAGAGTCCTCGATCCATTCCTTCTAAATGCCATAGACACAGGAACAATTCAGTCGAACATCGTTGACGGCACGGTGTCCAAGCTCGAAACAGACGGGGCTACTAAAATCCCGACGATGCGCAACATCGGCCTCACCCCCCCCTACTTCAGCTGGGGCTTCTATAGCAATCTGCGGCAGGTTCTGAAGGTGTACAACCGGGGCATGAACCCGCGTAACATTACTGATCCCAGCGATCCCGATGCTCACGGAAACAATTGCTACTCCGGCGACAGCTCGGGATCGGGCCTGGACGGTGACTCTCCCTGGCCGGTCACTGGCCCTGACTGCAATACCAATACGACCGGCCTGATCGTACCGCTGGGATTGCTCGACTGTGATGCGAACGGCGTGGCGAACCCAAATTGCGCCACGTTTGGCAAGGACGTCACGAACGATGACCTCGCCGCCCTCGAGCGGTTCCTAAAGTCGCTCACCGACCGTCGCGTGCAGTGCGATCAGGCACCCTTCGACCATCCTTCCCTCTTCGTTTTCAACGGCCAGAAGGCAAGCGACGCGAACAAGGATGGATTGGCCGACGACATTGTCTTTGAGTTTCCCGAAGTAGGCGCCGGCGGTTACGATCCGAATTCTGGGTTCTGCATTCCAAATGCGGGCGACCTCTTCGCTCCAGGGATGCAGGCAAGGTCAGGCGGCCAGCGCGTGCCGCTTAAGTAGCAACGAGTAGGCAGACTTCGGTCTGTGATTAAGAACCAGGAGGAAGAGGCAGATCCCGCAACCCTTTTAAGAAACGGGGTCTGCCTCTTTATTGTATGCCCCTTCTGTCAGGGATTCACAAAAAGGTCATTCCACGTTTCATCGATCCACTTTGCCTTTCCCATTAATTTTATGGAGCCCCACGGGCAAAGCCCGTGGTACCGTTGTAAGATACCCGCCTGCGCCCATGGGCGCTGAATCACTTCGATGTGTAAGTGCCAGGGCTTCGGCGGGTTATCCGCCCGTAGCGGAATCCGCCGTAGCATTGACCCAGGGGTACAGCAATGGCTTACCAACAGAGTCGGCATTCAGCCACGGGCAGAGCCCGCGGTCTTCTGCGTAGGCGGATAAAGGAAGACTCCTGCGTACGTAGGGGAAAACTTGCTCCATACACGGATCTCCAGACCGGCTTTCCAACGGATGGATCATCAAACAACCGACTAAACCTTGTTCCACATCCTAACCTGTGTTACATTTTTACTCTGTCAACTCAATCGCTTACTCAGAACATGGACCGGGCCATAGTGATTGAAAACCAGTATTCGATGTGGTAATTTTAAATCATTGACCCAATGAATCTTTTTCCGAAACCTTCAGCCTCGGTTCTTTAAGGAATCCTCAAAAGATGGAAGAGATCGATAAGGAAAAGCTGCCCCATCATGTCGCGATCATCATGGACGGAAATGGGCGCTGGGCCAAGCAAAAGTTCCTCAACCGGATCAGTGGCCACGTCAAAGGAGTCAATGCGGTCCGGGAGGTCGTCACGGCTTGCCGGGAGCTGGGGATCAAGGTGCTCACTCTCTACGCCTTCTCCATCGAGAATTGGAAGAGGCCCGATGAGGAGGTCCGCGCCCTGATGGGATTGTTGAAGGAATACCTCCAAAAAGAATGTCCCGAGATGGTGCAAAATAATATCCGACTGAACGCAATCGGTCGTATCGAGGATCTCCCTCCGGATGTTCAGACGGTTCTGGAGGAGACGAAGAAAAGGACCCAGGGCTGCAGCGGGATGATTCTGAATTTGGCGTTGAGTTATGGCGGCCGTTCCGAAATTCTGCACGCGGTCCAGGGAATCGTGTCCGACGTTCAACAAGGAAAGGTCAAACCCGAGGAGATCACGATCCAGCGTTTTTCTCAACATCTCTGGACCCGCGGGATACCCGACCCGGACCTTCTGATCCGGACAAGCGGTGAATTTCGGATTTCGAATTTCCTTCTTTGGCAGATCGCCTACACCGAATTGTATGTCACCGAAACCTTATGGCCGGATTTTGACCGGCAAGAGCTCTTAAAGGCCATCGCGGATTATCAGTCCAGAGAGAGAAGATTCGGCCTGACCAGCGAACAACTGAACGGAAAAGAAGAATAGTAGAAAATTCTAAATTCGAAGCATGAAATTCGAAACAAGCACAATTGACCGAAACAGAATCAAATCGTTTTGGATTTTGAAATTCGAATTGGGGATTTGTTTCGGATTGGTCCGAGACGGACGCTACGCCCGATATTCGGATTTCGGATTTGAGCCGCCAGATACAATCTCAAATTCTGGTTTCCAGAGGGCAGTATGGGAAAAATAGAAAAGAAGAAAGTGTGGGTGGGATTGGGCATGATCCCTCCGATCCTCTTCTTCATCGCGGTGGGACCTTCCGTGGTCCTCCACCTCATGGTGCTTCTGGCCACCTTCCTCGGGCTCCGAGAGTATTACGCCCTTGCCCTCCCTCACGTCAGAGGGTTTGAACGGGCGATGGGAATAGGACTTGGATTGATTCTCTCCCTCGTCCTCCTCTCCGGAGGCATGAAAGAAATTTCTTTGCTTTTGGCCCTCATCCTCCTCGTTCTTGCCGTCTTCTTCATGGCCGCCTCACAAGACCTTTCATCGGCGATCTCCAAGATGGGCACCGCTCTCTTCGGAATTCTTTTTATCGGGTTCCTTCTCGCCTACGTCTCACTCATTCGGAACATGCCGAACGGAAGGCTTTGGGTTCTCTTTCTCATTCTCACGGTCTGGGCGGGGGACATCTTTGCCCTCCTTACCGGCTCCTTCCTCGGGAGACGCAAGCTCTACCCCAAGATCAGCCCGAATAAAACTGTCGAAGGATTAGGAGGAGCCATCGTCGGATCGATCCTCGTGGCTCTGGCCTTTTCTTGGTTCTTCATCCCAAACCTAAAAACAGGACTCTGTGTTCTCTTCGCTGTCGGCCTGGCGATTTTGGGCCAGCTGGGAGACTTTACGGAGTCCATGTTGAAGCGGAGCGCCCAGGTTAAGGATTCAGGGACGCTGTTTCCAGGCCACGGAGGCATGCTGGATCGGCTGGATAGCTTCCTCTTCTCCGCGCCTTTTCTTCACTACTCACTCCTCTATTTCCTGAAGGAGACCGTATGAAGCGTCTGTCTATCCTCGGGTCAACGGGCTCCATCGGTGTCAATACTCTCCAGATCGTCAGTCAATTTCCCGAACGATTTGAGGTCATCAGTTTGTCTGCCGGCCGCAATACCCAACTTCTCAAACAGCAAATCCTTCAATTTCGGCCGAAGATTGTCTCGGTTTTGAATAAAGAGCTTGCGGAGCCCCTTCGAAGAGAACTTTCTCACATCCCCGTTGAAATCGTGCACGGGGTCGAGGGGCTGATTCAGGTCGCCACCCATCCGGAGATCGATCAGGTCGTTTCGGCCATCGTGGGTGCCGTCGGCCTCATCCCTACCCTCTCCGCAATCAAGACCGGAAAACCCATCGCCCTGGCCAATAAAGAGACGCTGGTCATGGCAGGGAAAATTGTCATGGAAGAGGCGAAAAAGAATCAAGTCCAAATTCTTCCCGTCGACAGCGAGCACAGCGCGATCTTTCAGGCGTTGCTCGGCCACCGGAAAGAAGATATTCATCGACTGATCCTGACGGCATCGGGGGGACCTTTCCTCAACCTTCCAGCCTCCAGGCTTCATGAAGTGACGGTAAAAGAAGCGCTCAACCATCCCCGGTGGGAAATGGGAAAAAAGATCACCATTGACTCGGCCTCGCTGATGAACAAGGGGCTGGAGGTCATCGAGGCCCACTGGCTTTTCAACATCCCGATTGAGAAGATCATCATCCTCATCCACCCCCAGAGCGTCGTTCACTCCATGGTCGAATATGTCGATGGGTCCATGGTTGCCCAGATGGGAATAGCCGACATGAAGATTCCCATCTCTTATGCTCTCTCCTTTCCCGGACGACTCCCTCTGAATCTCCCCCATCTCGACCTGTCGAGGAACGGGGCTCTCAATTTCTCCGAACCCGACCTGGATCGATTCCCCTGCCTCAAATTGGCCTACCAGGCGATCCGGACGGGTGAAACCCTGCCCGCTGTCCTGAATGCGGCCAATGAGATCGCGGTCAATGCCTTCCTGGAGGGATCGCTCAAATTTACGGACATTCCCCTTTTTGTCCAGCGGGTGATGGGCGAGCACGAAGTGAAACCGGTTCACACCGTCGAAGATATACTGAAAGCGGACCACTGGGCCAGAGAGAGGTCGAAGGCCGTACTAGAAAGGGGTAGACTGTGCTCATAACGATTGTTTCAACGGTGATCGTATTAGGAATCCTCATCTTTGTCCACGAATTGGGCCATTTCCTCCTGTCCAAAAAAATGGGAGTTAAAGTGTTAAAATTCTCATTGGGGTTTGGGCCCAAATTGATTGGCAAAAAAGTAGGGGAAACGGAATATCAAATTGCAGTCTTTCCCCTGGGTGGATTTGTAAAACCTTTGGGAGAGGACCCCAATGAGGATATAAAAGACGAAGAGTATCCTCGCTCTTTTTGGGCACAAGCCGTCTGGAAACGTGCCCTCATCATCGGCGCAGGCCCCTTCTTTAATTTCTTTCTTGCCGCCGCTCTCTTCTCCAGTGTCAACCTCATCGCGGGCATCCCCTCTCTGCCTTCGGTCCCCCCGCAGGTGGAAGAAGTGAGTCCCGGTTTCCCGGCGGAGGCCGCAGGCCTCAAAAAAGGGGATCTGATCCTTTCAATCAACGGGAAGGACATCTCCACCTGGGAAGAATTACAGCAGGTCGTCACCAATAGTCAGGGGAAAGAGCTTTCCCTGAAGGTGAAGCGCAACGATGAAACCGTCGATATCCACGTCACGCCGAAGCCTTTTGCAGAAAAAAACCTTTTCGGAGAAGAAACCCGGACCTTCAAAATCGGGGTGACCCATGCTCCTGTCAATGTCGTCTACCAAAGAGTAGGCCCTTTCGTCGCCTTGGGAAACGGTTTTGCTCAAACCTGGCAGGTGATCGAATTGACGTTGACCGGAATCGTAAAACTGATTCAGAGGGTGATCCCGGCCAAAGAAATCGGCAGCCCGATTATGATCGCTAAATTGGCGGGCGAGCAGGCCCGGAGAGGGCTCTTGAGCCTGGCTGTCTTTACGGCCATCATCAGCATCAACCTCGGGGTAATCAACCTTTTTCCCATTCCCATCCTCGACGGAGGGCACCTTTTCTTTCTGGTATTAGAAGCGATTTTACGGAAGCCGGTCAGTCTGCGAAAAATGGAGATCGCCCAACAGATTGGTTTAATCTTCATCATCCTCTTGATGCTTTTCGCCATCCGCAATGACGTGGTTCGTTATTTCTTCCCCGGAGGGTTTAAGTTTTGAAACAAATCAAAGAACGATTGGGATCAAATTCTCACCGCAGAGCCGCCGAGGACGCCGAGGATATATTTTTTTTGGCGGAGAGATATCGCCAAAAAAAACTTCTTCTTGAAGCGCAATCCGCGCTTCTTGAGCCTTAAGATGGCTGGAAACACCCCAAATCTGTTTCTACAGTGATGCTATTTTTGATCCAATAGCCGTCTCCCGATTGGATCAAGAAAAGATTTAACTCTGCGCTCTCTGCGACTCAGCGGTAAACCCAATTCGTACCTAGGTCTGTTATTGGAATTTGATGACTGGAATTTGACCATGAAAGTGCTCGGCATCGACACCTCAACATCGTGCGGGGCTGTGGGATTGATCGACGATGGACAAGTCCTCTCCGACACCCTCCTCAATATTCCGGTGACCCATTCTGAACGACTCCTGGGCGCCGTTGAGTCTGCCCTCAGGGAAGCTCGTTGTTCGGTCGAAGACGTGGACGGATGGGCCATCTCTCTCGGTCCGGGCTCCTTTACGGGACTGCGAATCGGCGTGAGCACGGTCAAAGGCCTGGCCTTCGCCACTCGAAAACCTGTCGCAGGAGTAAGCACCCTCGACGTCTTGGCTTCCCAAGTCTCGCCCACCCCCTATCTCATCTGCCCTATCCTTGACGCCAGGAAAAAAGAGGTCTACTCCGCCTTTTATCGTTACGGAGAAAAGGGCCTCCTTCGACGGCAATCCGAGGACCAGGCCCATCGACCCGAAGACCTTGTCAAGAAGATCACGGAGCAAACAATTCTCATCGGTGATGGGGTGAGGACTTACAGAGATTTCCTGCTTCGTTCTCTTCCATCCCTGGCCGTCTTCCCGGCTGCTCCCCTCCATGTCCCTCACGGCTCCATGGTCGCAAGACTTGGCCTTGAACTCCTCAACAAAGGGGAGCATCTCAACGTCTCAACTTTTTCTCCTATCTATATCCGGCCTTCAGAGGCCGAAGTGAAGTGGCAGGAAACCCATCCGGATTGACCCCTTCAGCGACGCCTGAAAAATCCGTTATCGAACACGACACCCAAGGCAGGTTGAGCCTCAGAGAGGATCTACCCCGTCTATGGACAAAGAAAAAACAGAAGACCGACAACGGAGGGCCGGGAGAGTTGACAAAAGGACTGGATTATATTAACTTTTTTTGTTAAATTATCTTATATTATAATTAGATCGAGGGCTGAGATGACGACAAAAGAGGAAGAATTGGTCGAAAGGCTGATGAAGGAGAATGAAGAATTCTCAAAAACCAAACAGGCCCATAGCCAGCTGGCAAAACAGCTGGATGAATTGGAAAAAAAATCTTTCCTCAGTCCTCAGGATGAGATGGAGATAAAAATCCTTAAGAAGAAGAAACTGGCATTGAAAGACCAGATGGAAAAAATTCTGGTGAAATACCGCCCCTAGAGGGGAAATACTAAATTCGAAGCACGAAACTCGAAACAAATTCAAATTACTAAAATCCTAAACCCGGGGAAGGTGTTTGTTTTATTAGATCATTGGACTATTGAGATTTGTTTCGGATTGGTCCGAGACGGACGCTTCGCCCGATATTTGAGTCTCGAACTTTAGTTATGAAAAAAACCGGTTCTCAAATCATTGTTGAATGCCTCAGAAAAGAAGGAGTAGAGATTGTGTTTAACTACCCCGGTGGCGCCGTCCTTCCTCTCTTCGACGAATTTCGAGACGCCCCATTCCGGCAGGTCCTGGTCCGACACGAGCAGGCTGCGGTCCATGCGGCCGATGGATACGCTAGGGCAACGGGAAAAGTAGGCGTGGTCCTGGTGACCTCTGGTCCGGGAGCGACGAATACCGTTACAGGAATTGCCACAGCCTTCATGGACTCCATCCCACTTGTGATCATGACCGGCCAGGTCCCCACGCTTCTGATTGGAAACGATGCCTTCCAAGAAGCCGATATCATTGGTATTACAAGACCCTGCACCAAACATAACTACCTTGTGAAAGATATCAAGGATCTGGCACGAATCTTGAAGCAAGCTTTCTTTGTGGCTCGAAGCGGAAGACCCGGACCCGTTCTTGTCGATCTTCCAAAAGACACTCTGGTCGATTCCACAGAATTCAAATATCCAGAGAAGGTCTTCATCCGTGGCTATCAACCCACGTACGAAGGACATCTTGGCCAAATTCAGAGGGCGATCAACCTGATGTTGAAATCCCGGAAACCTGTTTTCTATGTCGGTGGCGGGATCATTTCCTCAAACGCGTCGAAGGAACTCACCCTTCTTTCGGAGAAGCTGGGCATTCCTGTGACCATGACCCTGATGGGGTTGGGCAGCTTCCCCGGCAATCATCCCCTCTCCTTGGGTATGCTGGGAATGCACGGGACTTATTGGGCCAACATGGCGGTCATGGAGGCTGACCTCCTCATCGCCGTCGGGTCGCGATTCGACGATCGGGTCACCGGCAAGATCGAGGCTTTTGCGCCTCAGGCAAAAATCATTCACATCGACATCGACCCGACCTCCATCAGCAAGAATGTGAGAGTCGATCTTCCGATCGTCGGGGATTGTAAGCGTATCCTCTCTAAGATTCTCTCCCTCCTCGAAAAAGAAGAGATCGATTCCTTCAAAGCAGCCATGGAAAAATGGCATCATCAGATCGATAAATTCAAGGCCATCCATAGTATGAATTATGACCAGAAAGGAATGATCAAGCCCCAATACGTGATCGAATCCATTTATGAGCTGACCAAAGGGGAGGCGATCATCTCCACCGAGGTAGGCCAGAACCAGATGTGGACGGCTCAGTATTTTCCGTTCGTCAAGCCGAGGACGTTGCTCACTTCAGGGGGCCTGGGAACGATGGGTTATGGGTTTCCGGCAGCCATGGGAGCCCAGGCGGCCTTCCCCAACAAGCTAGTGATTGACATTTCAGGCGATGGAAGCTTTCAGATGAACTCTCAGGAGCTGGCGACCGTCGTCCAATACCATCTGCCGGTCAAAGTGGTCATCCTGAACAATGGTTACCTCGGAATGATCAGACAATGGCAGGAGTTCTTCTACGGAAAACGGTATGCCTCCTCTTCTCTGGAGGGGGTTTCTCCGGACTTCGTCAAATTGGCAGAGGCCTATGGAGCGGTGGGGTTGAGAACGAACAAGCCTGAAGAGGTCATCCCTTTGTTAAAGAAGGCTTTCTCCCTCCCCGAGCCCGTCATCATCGATTTTGAGGTGGACCCGGAAGAAAATGTCTATCCCATGGTCCCGGCAGGCGAAGCCTTGAATCAGATGAGGTTAATATAGAAAGCTGAAAAATACGAAATTCGAATATCGAAATCCAAAACAAGTTCGAATTTCCAAAACGCAAATTTCTTAAGCTCTTATTTGTTTCGAACATTATTAAATTTGTTTATTTGACATTGTTTCGAATTTCGGATTTCGTGCTTCGAATTTAGATTTCTGTTATTGGTAAGAACGATGCGTCACGTCATCACTCTTTTGGTTGAAAACGAATTTGGCGTCCTGACCCGGATTGCAGGGCTCTTCAGCGGCAGAGGGTTTAATATCGAAAGCCTGTGTGTGGCTGAAACCCTTGACCCCACGGTCTCGACCATGACCCTGGTCACCCGGGGGGACGACCAGATCCTCGAGCAGGTGCTCAAGCAACTGAATAAATTGATCCCCGTCATCAAAGTGGTAGATCTGATCGAGAAGGACTTTGTCGAGCGGGAGATGGTTCTGGTGAAGGTGACGGCGACTTCTACGACGCGGGAGGAAATTCTGAGAGTGGTCGATATTTTCCGAGGGAAGGTAATCGACGTGGGAGCGAAAACCTACACGATCGAGGTGACGGGTGATGAAAAGAAGATCAATGCCATCCTCGCCCTCCTGAAGCCCCTCGGCATTAAAGAACTCGTCCGGACGGGCCGCGTGGCCATGATCCGGGGAAGCAAACTCACAACCGAGCCTTCTTGATGCCTCCCTCCTCTTCCTTCGGGCGATCTCCGGACGGAAGGGCGACGAAGAAAAGGAAGCGCGAGGAGAGGAACGGCAAGAGAAAAAACGATGGGTGAGCAGAAGCGACGGCCGATTGCCAAAGAAGGGTTCCCTTTCTTGATCCCGGCGGTTCTTTTGACGGTGCTTTTCGGAGTGCTGGGATGGAAGGTCTGGATGTCTCTGGGAATCCTTGTCTCTCTGTTCATCGCTTATTTTTTCAGGAATCCCAGGAGAGAGATTCCCAACCTCCAGAACATCATCCTTTCTCCGGCCGACGGCAGGATCGTTCATGTCGGGGAATGCCAGGAAGACCGGTTTTTGAAAGAAAAGACGCTCAAGGTAAGCATCTTCATGTCCCTGTTCGATGTCCATCTCAACCGGGCCCCCGTTTCCGGAAGGGTTCTCGAAAGGAATTATCTTCCGGGCCGATTTTTAGTGGCCAGTGTGGAGAAGTCGTCCCTCCTCAATGAGCAAAATGCCGTGATCCTGGAAACGGAGGATCGGCTCAAAATCCTCCTGGTCCAGATTGCAGGTTTCGTGGCAAGAAGAATCGTCTGTTATGCCAAGACAGGCGATCTTTTGAGGAAGGGAGAAATCTTTGGCTTGATCCGATTCGGATCGAGGGTCGATCTCTACCTCCCCCCCGAAGTAAAACCGATTGTCAGGGTGGGACAGCATGTCAAGGGAGGGGAGTCGATCATCGGGTATCGAACATGAAAAAGAGAAAACCCCGCATTAAAATGAGAAAAGGAATTTACATTCTTCCCAATCTTCTCACGACAGGCAATCTTCTGTGCGGATTCTGGGCGATCATCTCGGTGTTTCAGGAACAGTTTTACTATGCGGCGGTCGCCATCCTTCTGGCGTCGGTCTTCGACGCTTTTGATGGAAAAGTGGCTAAACTCTCGGGAACCACTTCCAAATTCGGGATGCAGTATGATTCGCTGGCCGACCTCGTCTCCTTCGGGATCGCTCCAGCTCTGCTCGCTTTCAGCTGGGCGTTACGACCCTACGGGAAATTCGGTTGGCTTGCCGCTTTCACGTTTGTGGCATGCGGGGCGATCCGGCTGGCCAGGTATAATGTGCTGGCTTCCGCCGGAGAGACAAAGTATTTCAAAGGCGTCCCCATTCCCGTGGCAGCCGCGATGATTGCTTTGACCATCCTTCTCTATCTCCGATTGATCGAAACGGGATGGATCAAAGACGTCGTTATTCTCATCATGATCTATGTCCTGGCCTTTCTCATGGTTTCGAGCATTCGATACTACAGCTTCAAGGAACTCGGCCTGGCAAAACGAAAGCCTCTCAGCAGTTTTGTCTTCGTCGTCCTGTCGCTGATTGTGATCGTCATGGAGCCGGTCGTCGTCCTCTCCGCGTTCGTCCTCTTCTATGTCTGCTCCGGTCCGGTCAGCATGATCTGGGCCTGGCGCAGGAAAAGAATACTGAAGAAGATGGAACCCATTCCCGAGGAAGACCTGGTGATCCGCGGCTGATGGAATTTTAGCTTGTCAGAATCGGGATTTTCTTGTAAAGTAATCTTTAAGGTTTTAAGCTGATATTTTCCACGCTTAACGTTTCACCGTTCACGCCAAATGAATTCCTCGGTAGCTCAATCGGCAGAGCGCCTGCCTGCCGGTAGGCAGGGGTGGCTGTTAACCATGAATCAGTGGTTCCTATATGCTCTTCGTAGTTTGAAGGATAACAATCTTTACATTGGAATTTCACGAGATCCTGAAAAGCGAGTCAAGATTCACAATAAAGGGAAAACAGAATCTACTAGAAATCGAAGGCCTCTCGTTTTAATACATAAACAAAGCTGTAGTTCCCTTAAAGAAGCGAGAGAAAAAGAAAGGTATTATAAGTCAGGTTTCGGAAGAGAAATCTTAAAACAGATTATTCCTCGGTAGCTCAATCGGCAGAGCGGGTGGCTGTTAACCACTAGGTTGCAGGTTCGAGTCCTGCCCGGGGAGCCAAAATTTAGAAAGGGGCCTTTTTGAGGCCCCTTTTAAATTTTGTCTCCTGTCCCGGAGAGAACCTCTGTGAGCTTGTCCTGAGCGTAGCGAAGGAAGTCCTGCCCCAGATGTCAGCCGAACTGGACAAAATCTGGTATGTATACATTTGCGACAAAAGTGGAAAGCTTTACACCGGCATCACGACGGATCTGAACCATCGCATCAGTCAGCACAGAGCAAAGCTGTTGTATTCGGAAACATTCGCCGATAAATACGAAGCGGCAAAACGAGAGCGGCAGATCAAGGGATGGAACCGCGAAAAGAAATTGAAACTACTGGACGGCCTAAGTTGAATCCTCATCCACAAGCCAGCAAATAAAG
>Ga0335070_10006454_pt1 | contig 13810 bp, 11 predicted proteins | sample Lox_Sample_13_FD_206722 | JGI IMG/M metagenome (GOLD analysis project Ga0335070, IMG submission 206722) | Soil microbial communities from Loxahatchee National Wildlife Refuge, Florida, United States - Lox_Sample_1.3 | ecosystem: Environmental > Terrestrial > Soil > Wetlands | place: USA...
CGAGACTTTCAGCAGGTCCAGCACAAAGTTCAAGCCGAACGTGTACGGGAATTTCAGGTCTTCCTTCAGATACAGCGGAGCCTTCTGCATGATCTTCGAGCCATCGTCGCTCAGCATTCCCGACTGCAGCGCCCTCGCCAGGTCGGGATTGCTTTCGATCGTCTGCCCTCCCGGTGCAAGCATGTAATCGATCATCACCGCCGCAGCCTGCCCCTCCATAAGGGCAACGCGCGCCGACATCACCTCGCTGGTCAGCACGTCATACTTCCCGACCTTCTTCTGTTGCCCTTCCTTCATGAACTTTGTCAGGTTGAAGTTCTGGTCCTGCAAAGCATGGGTCAACTCGTGCGCCAGAACTGGCTTCTGTGCATCCGGCTCTAACCAGTCGAGCAGATATACCGTCTTCGTCTTCGGATCGTAGTATCCGGCCACCGCGTCGGTGTACAGAGCCAGCAAGATGCCTTCCAGCGAGGAGTCGCGCGGGATCAGCCCGAACTTCTTCAGCACCACCTCGGCTTGCGTCATACGCTTCGCCGACTTGTCGTCTTTGAAGCTGTCCACAAAGTACTTCTCGACGGCTTTGCGGCTCACCAGCTTGCGCTTCACGGGATGCTTGATCGGCAACCCCGAAGCCTTGCTGTCAAAATCCAGGATCTGGTCCACCGCCCGGAAGAGTTCATCCGCTTCGGCCTGGCTGATGTGGTGCTCGGGTTGGTCGGGATTGGCTTCAGGCTGCTGACCAACCTGCGGCTGCTGGGTCTGCGAAGGCGGGGCTGGCTGCTCCTGTGACGGCTGCGGCGCCTGAGTTTGCCCCAGCACCAGTGCCGTCGAGATCAGAAAAAAGAGAAGAACGCGTAAAGTTTTCACGGTCACTATCAGCATGACACACGCAGGTTACGACTGTCATTTCGACGCGCTTGCGAACCCGCGCGACCCTCGCTAAGATGACGCTATCTCCTGTATGCAGGGTTCCGACCAGCGCGACACCGCCGTCCAGTACTTTCGGCAGGCCTACGCCCTCCAGATGCAGGGCGAATACCAGCAGGCCATTGAGCTCTACACGCGTTCCATTGAGGCCTTCCCCACCGCCGAGGCCTATACGTTCCGTGGCTGGTCCTATTCCTTCCTGGGAGATTACGACCGGGCCATCGCCGAGTGTAAACAGGCCATAAAGGTCGATCCTGAGTTCGGCAATCCTTACAACGACATCGGCGCCTACCTGATCGAACAAGGCAAGCTGATGGAAGCCGTTCCATGGCTCGAGAAAGCGACCAACGCGACCCGTTACGAATCGTACTGCTTCCCGTGGTTCAACCTCGGCCGCGTGTACGAGAAGCGTTACGAGTGGGATAAGGCCCGTCACTGCTATGCGCGCGCATTGGAAGAAAGCCCTGACTACAAAGTCGCCGCCGTCGCGCTCAAGAAACTCAAGACAATGTGGAACTAGGCACCAGGTCATCCTGAGAAGCACGTGAGTGCGACGAAGGATCTATGTTTTATTCCATCGGTTCCACAACCATTGACCGCTCGCCGCGTTCCGGCATCTGCACCATTAGTGTTGCCGCCAGAACCAGCACCATTCCCACGATCTGAACCGGACCAACTAATTCGCCCAGTGCTATCGCCGCGATGGCAATTGAGAACACCGGCTCCAGGCAGCTAGTGACAATGGCGCGTGTTGGATCAAGATGATGCAATCCCGAGAAATAAAGCGAAAACGGCAGCAGCACCGAAGTGACCGCAAAGACAAATAAGAACACCCATTGTCGACCGGAATAGTGTGTCGCCACCACCCGCCACGGCGGGTTCAAGATGAGCCAGAACACCACGGCTCCCAGCAGCACGTAAACCAGCGCCTTCCAGCGATCGTGTTCCTGAACCAACTGTCCGCCGAAGACGTTGTAGCACGCAAAAGAGAACGATGCTCCCAGCGCAGCCAGCACGCCAACACGGTCCAACCGCAGCCCTCCGCCACCAAATATGTTGATCACCAGCGCAATTCCAAACAGCGCCACCGCTATTGCGATAACCCGCTGCGCGGTCGCGCGTTGCAAGCGTCGCGCCACCATGTACAGCAGCACCCACACAGGCGCCGTGTATTGCAGGATGATTGCGGTCGCCACATTCGTCTTCTGGATTGCCAGGTAATAGAAGTAGTTCGACGCTGCAACGCCGACAACGCCGATCACCATCGCGCGCCAGAAATCACGCTTCGGGAGCATCATTCCAGTCCTGCCGCGAACTGCCAGCAGAATTGGTGCCAGCACCAGCAGTGAGAACGTCGTGCGGCTCTGCGACAGCATCAACGGATCGATGGGCGGAAGCGCGCCGCCTGAAGCAAACAGGCGTCCCGTGAATACGGCGCGCCCGAGCGTTGCGGAGATACCCCAGCACAGCGTCGCCGAGGCGATAAACAAATAGCCGCGGATGGGATGCCTATTCGGCGAGAAGCTGGTCGAGGCGCTCGGGGTCAAATCCAATCATCACTTCTTCGCCGATCACCAGCGTGGGTGTCGTGCGGCTCTGGTAGGTGTGTATGAGATCCTCCACTGCTTGCGGATCTCGGCTGACGTCACGTTCCTCAAATGCGATCCCTTTCTCCGAAAGGTGGCTTTTGGCCCAATAGCACGGAGGTCAGCCAGGTTGGGTAAACAGGATTACGGTTTTCGCCATGTTTGTTCGAATCGCCCGGTCAGCGATGGTCACAGTATTTTAATCCATCACAATTTCGAAGCTGATTTCCGCTGTCTTTTTCAGCATCGCTTCCACGGAACAGTACTTCTCCATCGACAGCCGAATCGCATCCTCCACCGACTTGCGATTCACCTTCCCGCCGATGTGATACACCAGTTTGATCTTCTTGTAGACCTTGGGCGGCTCCGAAGCGCGCTCGCTCTTGGCAGACACCTCAACGCTCGTGAACGACTCACGCTTCTTCCGTAAGATGCTCACGACATCGACTGCCGTACACGAACACAGCCCAATCAGCACCAGTTCCATCGGACTGTTCGCACTCATGTCGGCGCCAGCATCAACGACAATGGCATGCCCAGAAGAGGAGATTCCAATGAACCGATCCTTGTCAGTCCAAATCGCAGAAGCGTGAATGTCAGCCATAACACGATTGTCTATTGTTGAGTGTTTATTGTCTATTGGACCAGCAACTTGCCGCAGATTGCATGGCGGTTTTCCTCGAGGCGATAAAGATCGCGGTCAATTCATTGGCCTCTTGGATGAGCGGGGCTACTCGTTCTGCGTTTACGTGACCGGTCTCAACCAACAGTTCCAGCCAATATCCACTCTCATCAGCTTCTTCGCATGCGATCCCTATCTTCGAGATGAAATCGGCCCGCGACCTCGCCATACAGGTTGCGCGATAGTTCGCTCCCACCGACGTGCTGCACCGAAGCAGCTGCGTACCGATGACCTTGGTTTCATTATTTCGAGGAAGGGTGCGTAAGAACCGGATTACCTGAACCGCAAACTTCCGAGTTCGAGCCTGAAGTTGAAATGGCCTATCGTCCAAGACAGCGTCCGGTACGGAGTTTTGAATACACAATAAACAATAGACAATATCCAATCGGTTCCACAGTGATTCCCATCACCTTAAATTATCCGTACTTGGTTCCGGATGAATCAGCACGCGAAACAACTCCGGGTCCAGTTGCTTCAATCGGATCTCCAACGCCGTCATCAGATCGTGCACCTTCGCCAGCGGCAGATCGTCCGGCATCGTGCAATGGCACGAAACGTAAAGCTTGTCTCCCACTCTCTTGAAGATCACCTCGTGCATGTCGAGGATGTTCGGAAACTCGCTCACCGCGACTTTCATCTTGCGTTCAAGCTCGGAGTTCTCCTCAAGTTCCTCTGCGTTCTCGATGGTCGCCGGCTCGCTCTCGATGTGCGTTAGTATCGACGCAATCTCTGGGATTTTGCCCTTCATATCCGCTTCCAGTTCCGACACCCGATCGTGCGCATCTTTCAACGGCAGCCGTTCGTCGAGCTCAAGGTGCTGCTCAACGTGCAAACGGCCATGAAAGTCCTGGATGCTGATGTCGTGCACGTTCAAATTGCTCGACGTGGCCACTGCCCGGATCCGGTCGAAAATGTTCTCTGAAGAGACCGCCCGCGCCACCGGATGCACAACCACGTCCGCTTCGGGCAAGATTCGTTCGACCATGTCCGCGACTTCGTGAGTCACTTGTTCCGAGCGTTGAAATGTCACGCCGCGATTCAGGCCAATCGACAAGTCGGCAAAATAGCGATTCCCTGCCTTCCGTATGCGCACCCGATCGACTTCCAGCACGCCGTCCACCTTAGACACCGCACCGATAATTTCGTTGCGGATTCCGGTCGGCGCAGCGTCCAGCAGAGCGTCAATCGTCTGTCGTGCCAGTCGCCAGCTCACCGATACCACTACGCCGGCCACCGCCAACGCTGCCAGCGGGTCGGCCACGCGCAGCCAGCGAATCTCATAGCGCTGGCCTATTCCGACTAGCGCCAATCCGAGAATGACCACCGAACTCGACCAGACATCTGTGCGGAAGTGCAAGGCATCAGCAAACAGCGCCTGACTTTCATACTTGTCCGCTACCCGCTTCAGTGCTCGCGAACGCCACAAATCCACTGCAATCGAAAATCCCATCACCGCGAATGCCGCGATCGACGGCTCAATTTCAACCGAATGGAAAAACAGGCGCTTGCCCGCTTCCCACACGATCCACGCACAGGTTAGCAATAGCAATCCGGTTTCGATGAACGCGGAGAAGTTCTCGACTTTGCCGTGGCCGTACTGATGATCGGCATCTGCGGGCTTGTCCGATACCCGAACCGAAACCAGCGTGATCACCGCCGCGACCAGATCCAGCCCGCTGTGCAGCGCTTCCGACAAAATGCCCAAGGATCCGGTGGTCAGCCCGACGACGACCTTCAGCACCGTGATCGCCACCGCCGCGAACACGGAGTTCTGCGCTACGGCGCGCTTTTCAAGGCGCATCTCGCTGGCAGTAAAGATGCCTGTCTCGGACATTGCCCTCGATTATCGCCGTTCCGTGTAGTGCAAGCCAACTATGACCAACGTACCTCACAGCTCAATTAGCTTGCGTATCGTTTGTGCTACGATTCTCAGTCGGTCGAATGCTTCCCCCACACCATTCTCAAATGACTTGGAGAAGTACATGCCCAAAGCTCTCGTTTCCGTCCTCTTTCTAAGTTGTCTCGGATTCGCGCAAACAGCGCCACCGGCAGCGGCCGGCAGCAAGCCTCCCGACCCAAAGGCTCCCGCATCCGTCGGCGTCATGCCTCAGAGCTCACCACAAACCGCTGCCGAAATTCCGTCCACGGCTCCGGTGATCACCATTCCTGGTTTTTGCCCCGACGCACCCAAAGGAACGGATCCGAAATCGCCGCACTGCAAGACCGTGGTCACCAAAGCAGCCTTTGAGAAGCTGATCGATACGCTCAATCCTAAGATGCCGCCGCAAGCGCGCCAGAACGTCGCCAACGACTACGCGAAGATCCTCGTGCTTTCTAACGAAGCAAAAAAACAGGGGCTCGAAGACACGCAGCACTACAAGGATCTGGTGAAATTCATCCAGATGCAGGTCGCCGCGCAGGAAATGCTGCGCCACGTGCAGGAAGAAACTAAGCCTACTGCTGCCGATATTGACAAGTACTACAAAGATAACGTCAACAAATACGAAGAGATTTCGTTGAAGCGCGTCTTTATTCCACGTAACAGCCCCACCGCCAAGCCGGACGATAAGAAACCTACCGACGAAGAACTGAAGGCCGAAGGCGAAAAGGTGCGTGCGCAGCTTGCCTCCGGCGCCGACTTCGACAAGGTCCAGAAAGATGTATACGAACAGATGGGCTACAAAACCCCTCCTCCGCCAACCACCATTCCCAACTGGCGGCGCGATGCTGTCCCTCCGCAACAGGCATCGCTTTTCGATTTGAAAGCGGGTGAACTCTCACCGGTTTCGGTCGAACCGGCTGGCGTCTACATCTATAAGGTCGAGTCCAAGAAGGAAATCCCGCTGGACCAGGTGCGTGGCGAGATCGAATCGCAACTCGGCGCCCAGAAGATGCGCGCCAAGATGGATGCGCTCACCCAGTCGATCAAGCCCGAGCTGAACCAGGCCTACTTCAGCGGTCTCGCGCCGCTGGGTCCCGGACCAGGACCGATCCGCCCCATGGGTGCCACTGCGCCGCCGCGCGGTTTGACCGTAACTACACAACCCACGGCTCAGAAAGCGCCTGCGCCCAGCGCTGCAACGCCAAAACAGTGAGCAATGGCGACAATCCGGCGATAGTTGTCACTGGAATCTCAGGCAATCTCGGCGCCCGACTGCTTCCGTTGCTCGACGAGTTCCAGGTAATTGGGGTGGACATGGTTCCACCCCAATTTTCCGGCGCCCTTCGCTTTGAAAAGACCGACCTCAGCCGGGAAGCGTCCTGCCGCCAGCTCGTACAGGTCCTTAGGGAGTCGAAAGCCCGCGCCGTCGTTCACCTCGCTTTCGTCTTCGATCCGGTTCGCTCCGGCGTGCTCGACGCCGAGCGCATGTGGCAGAGTAACGTTGCCGGTACAGCTCGCGTTCTTGAGGCGGTGACGGAAGCCAATCGACGCGGCTGCTCGATCGATACCTTCATCTTCCCCAGCAGTACTTGCGTGTACGGCCCTGAGACTCCGGGCCTGGTGAAGGAAAACCAACCGCTCGCTGCGGAATCGCTATCTTTCGCGGTCCACAAACAGGAAGCTGACAATGTAGTTCGTCTGCGCGCCACGAGCCTGGGCAACTGCGCAACCTATGTTCTTCGGTCTGCCTTTTTCGCCGGCGCGGAAGTAGAAAACTATCTGATGGGAGCGCTGCGAGGCCTTGCGACTGGCAAGAGCAAGCGAGCCGATCGCCTGCGCCAGCGCGGCAAACGCCTCCCGTTACTTACGCCAGGCACGAACTATCGGCAGAATCGCTTTCAGTTCACTCACATTGACGATATCGCGCGGCTTATCGCCTATATCCTTCGCCTCCCCGTCGCTCAGAAACAGGAAATCGCCGTTCTCAACGTCGCCGGACGCGGTGAACCGCTTACCTTCGATGAGGTAGCTGCGCTAGCCCAGGCACGCACGGTCAGAGTGCCCGGCAAATGGGCCATGCGCCGACTGCTCGGACTCTACTGGAATCGCGGAGTCTCCGCCGTTCCACCCGAGGCCACTCCTTATCTCTGTGGCAACTGTCTGGCGGATACGTCCGCGCTTAAGAAGTTTCTGGGGAGCGACTATGAGCGCGTGATCCAGTACAGCATCGCCACCGGTCTTCAGGACACCTTCAAAACAGACGAAGCATCAGCCGCTGCAAACGAGCGATGAATCGGATGGGATTTCGGTCCACTGGAAACGACGTCACAAAATCAGACTTTTATAAATATCTTCTTCCGATACATCACCCACGCTACCACCAGGAACACCAGCACATACGTGAATCCATACAACATGGAATTGAAGTACGCACTCGGGGTGAGGTGCGCGTACACCCTGCTGTAGATAATGTCTTTCGGAGTCCGTTCCCCAATGTGGTGGCGAACACTAGCCACGCCAGCAAAACTGGCCAACGCATAAATCCCCAGCGGATTCACTCCATACCAAACGAACGGCCGCGCCCACCGCTTCCACTCGCGCACGTCCACCGTCCAACAGCAAAACGCGAGTACTGCACACGCAAAACCAGCCGTGAACAAGACGAAAGAACTGGTCCACAGATTCTTGTTGATCGGGAACCATACGTTCCAGACCTTGCCTAGTCCAAGTCCAAAGATCGCTGCGATCAGCAATCCTCGAATCATCGGCTCTCCGCTTCTCTTCCGGATCCACTCGCCCGTGAACACGCCAAGCAAGCAGGTTGCGATCGCCGGAATCGTGCTCATAAATCCTTCGGGATCGAACAGGTGTTCCACCCACAGGTGGTTGTACATCACCGCGCGATCGACGTAGCCCGCTAGCGAGCAGTCCATCGTCAGCACACCCGCCCCGCAGCCCGGCACCGGGACAAACTTCATCATCGCCCAATACCCGAGCAGTGACGTCACCGTGAGCACCCAGCGCAAAGTCCGGCCGCAATACAGCACGATCACCGAGGAGATGAAGTACACCACCGCAATCCGCTGCAGCACACCAGTGAGGCGCGCCGTGTGTAAGTTGAAGGCCGGATAGAGGTTGAGGAACAACCCAAGCATAAAGATGACTGCCGACCGTTTTAGCGCGTGCAGCAATAGTTCGCCGCGTGACGATCCCTTCGCGCGCCGCGAGTCGAATGACAGCACCATCGAAACGCCAACGATAAACAGAAAGAACGGAAAGATAAGGTCCGTGGGCGTCCAGCCGTTCCATTCAGCGTGATCGAGCGGCCAATAGACGTGTCCCCAATCACCCGCATCGTTCACCAGAATCATCGCCGCAATCGTCATGCCGCGGAACACGTCGAGCGACATCAACCGCGGCTTAGTAATCTCCCGCTGCGCAGCCGTGCCTTGGGCTGCGGGTAGTTCAACCCCCGTAGACATTCCCTTGCCTCACTTCCCCCGATCCGCGCATCTTCTTCTGAACCCAAGGCACGTGTCAAACCTCCTCGCGCAGAACGTTGTTCTTTTAGTAAGGTATTGCGCGACCGTTATGCGCGATTTTAAGAGCCTTACAGAACGAGAGATCCTCGCCTTAGCTATCACCCTGGAAGAAGAAGACGAACGCGTGTACTCCGACTTCGCCGAGAAATTCCGGCAAAACTTCCCCGCCAGTGCCGAAGTTTTCGAGGGTATGCGCCTTGAAGAATCGGGGCACCGCCGCCGTCTGCTGGAGCTGTATCACCAAAAGTTTGGGGACCACATCCCACTAATTCGCCGACAAGACGTCAAGGGATTCGTGAACCGCCGCTCCGTGTGGCTGATCGAAGGCCTCGGCCTCGACACGGCTCGCAATCATGCCGCCGCGATGGAAGCCGAAACTCGCCGCTTCTACGAAACCGCCGCGGCCCAGTCCAAAGATGTACACATCCGGCAACTGCTGGATGATCTTGCACAGGAAGAGCGTTACCACGAGGAGCGAGCCGAGGATCTCGAAGCCGAGAAACTCCAGCCCGATGTCAAAGCCAAGGAAGAAGAAGCCAATCGCCGCCTGTTCGTCCTACAGATCGTTCAGCCCGGACTCGCCGGCCTGATGGACGGCTCTGTCTCGACACTCGCGCCCGTGTTCGCCGCAGCTTTCGCCACCAAGAACAGCCACGACGCCTTTACTGTCGGGCTTGCTGCCTCCATCGGTGCCGGTATCAGCATGGGATTCGCCGAAGCCCTCTCCGACGACGGTACTCTCACCGGCCGCGGACATCCCTGGATCCGCGGAGTCGTCTGCGGCCTAATGACCACACTCGGCGGCATCGGCCACACGCTGCCATTCCTCATTCCCAGCTTCCACGCGGCGTTTCTGGCCGCTGTCATCGTTGTTGCCGTCGAACTGGCGGCCATCACCTGGGTCCGCCAGCACTACATGGACACGCCGATTCTTTCGGCTGCCTTCCAGGTCGTCGTCGGAGGCGTGTTGGTATTCATCACGGGAATCCTGATCGGCAGCGCCTGAGGATCGATGTGTACCGCGGACACTCTTGTCCGCCGCCTTTGACTCCTGCTGGTCCGAGCAGTCCAAGCAGATTTTTCGAACGAGCGTTAGAATTATCCATACGGGGTGCTGGATGGAAAATCCTCTTCGGCTCAAGCGCGTTCACCACGTCGAATTCTGGGTCGGCAACGCCAAGCAGGCATCATTCTTCTATCGCAAAACGTTCGGCTTCTCGCAAATCGCCTACCGCGGACTCGAAACCGGCGAGCGCAACCTAGCCAGCTACGTTCTTAACCAGAACAAGACGACGTTCCTGCTATCGACGCCGCTGCACAGTAATCACCCCGCGGCCGAGCACATCAAGAAACACGGGGACGGGGTGCGCGACATCGCCCTCGAAGTGGCCGATGCCGACTTCGCATTTGAAGAAGCCGTCCGCCGTGGCGCCAGGCCCTTCATGGAACCCAAAGATATCAGCGACGAACGCGGCACCATTCGCCGCGCCGCCGTTCACACCTACGGGGACACCATTCATTCGCTGATCTCGTTCAAAGACTACAAAGGCCCGTTTCTGCCCGGTTACCTCGAGGACCGGATCGAAGAACGCCAGACCGGAATCCTGCGCGTCGACCACATGGTCGGCAACGTCGAGCTTGGCAAAATGAACGAGTGGGCCGACTTTTACTCCAACATCTTCGGCTTCCATCGCTACATCAGCTTCGACGACAAGGATATTTCGACCGAATACTCGGCGCTGATGTCGATTGTCATGTCCGATGATTCGTACTCGGTGAAGTTCCCGATAAACGAGCCCGCGCCCGGCAAGCGCAAGAGCCAGATCGACGAATACCTCGACGCCTACGGCGGACCTGGCGTGCAACACATCGCGCTTCAAGTGAAAGACGTGCTCTACACCGTCGATCGCTTGCAGCAGAACGGACTCGAATTCCTGCGCGTTCCCGATGCTTATTACGACGTGCTGCGCGACCGCGTTGGCGCTCTCGAGGAACCGATCGAGGAAATCAAGCGGCTCGGCATCCTTGTCGATCGCGACCAGGAAGGCTACCTGCTCCAGATCTTCTCCAAGCCGGTGGAAGATCGGCCGACGGTGTTCTACGAGATCATCCAGCGCAAGGGCAGCCGCGGCTTCGGCAAAGGCAACTTCAAAGCGCTCTTTGAAGCGCTGGAACTCGAGCAAGCCAAACGAGGGAATCTCTAACGACTTCTAACCACGAAGGACACGAAGAGTCACGAAGGGTTTTCAGAGGAACTTCGGTTTTCGGGTTTTCAATTTTCAGGTTTTAACCTCTTAGGCTCAAGGTTCGGCTTTTTCTATCTTGAATTCCTTCGTGAACCTTTGTGTCCTTTGTGGTTAATTTAAGACGATAGCTACGATGACGATCACGCAACCGCTCCTCTACCACTCGGGCTTCGGCAACGAGTTCGCTTCCGAAGCCGTTCCCGGCGCGCTGCCGGTCGGGCAGAACTCGCCGCAGCAGGCGCCGCATGGACTCTACACCGAGCAGCTCAGCGGCACGCCATTTACCGCGCCGCGTGCGGCGAATCGCCGCACGTGGTGCTATCGCATTCGGCCGTCGGTGATGCACAAGCCGTACACGGCGCTGCCGCAGAACCTGTTGCGCTCGACGCCGTTTGATGAAGTTTCGACGCCGCCGAACCAGCTTCGCTGGGATCCGCTGCCGATGCCAACCGAAGCCACCGACTTTGTCGATGGCCTGATCACCATCGCTGGCAACGGCGATTCGTCGATGCATACGGGCGTCGCGATCCACATGTACGTCGCCAACCGCAGCATGACCAATCGGCTCTTCTACAACGCCGACGGCGAGCTGCTCATCGTGCCGCAGGCTGGCGGCCTGCACCTGTTCACCGAGTTCGGACGCATGGACGTGCGTCCCGGCGAGATCGCAGTCATTCAGCGGGGCATCAAGTTCCGCGTCGAGCTGCTCGAACCCGATCTGCAATCGAACGGCGCGCGCGGTTATATCCTGGAAAACTACGGCGCTTTGTTCCGGCTTCCGGATCTCGGCCCGATAGGGGCCAACGGATTAGCCAACGCTCGCGACTTCCAGACTCCGCATGCTGCTTACGAGGACGTCGAAGGCGATATCCGCGTTACTGCCAAGTTCCTCGGCAAGCTCTGGGAGGCTCGCTACGATCACTCTCCACTCGATGTCGTCGCGTGGCACGGCAACTATCTTCCATACAAGTACGACCTGTCGAAATTCAACTGCGTCAACTCCGTTACCTTCGACCACCCCGATCCGTCGATCTATACCGTTCTCACCTCGCCGTCGGAGGTTCCCGGTACTGCGAACTGCGACTTTGTCGTCTTTCCGCCGCGCTGGATGGTCGCCGAGCATACGTTCCGTCCGCCGTGGTTCCATCGCAACTTCATGAACGAGTTCATGGGACTCATTCTCGGCAAGTACGACGCCAAGGAAGAGGGCTTCGTTCCCGGCGGCGCCAGCCTGCACAACTGCATGTCGGGACACGGTCCCGACGCGGACACCTACGCCAAGGCCTCAACCGCCGAACTCAAGCCGCAGTTCCTCGGCGACACGCTGGCGTTCATGTTCGAGACTCGCTTCATCTGCCGTCCGACGAAGTACGCCCTCGACAACGCCGGCCTCCAGCACGACTACTTCGAGTGCTGGCAAGGCTTGAAGAAAAACTTCAAGGGCTAGCGCGTGAGCAAACCAGCCGAATCGTTGCGAGTTCTGCTTCGCGACCTCATCGACTACGCGGGCCTGTTTCCGCCTGCGGCACTCGACATGAAGTCGGCCGTCGCGAACTATGCGCGCTATCTAATCGGCGAATATTCATGGATGCTCGGCCGCTTCGTGCTTCCTGCGTCTCGTCTAGCCGAATTCGAACAAGCGCTGCCGGCGGATCAGCTGCAGCCGTGGCGATTGAGCGTGCTCGTCGGACCGAAGCTCGAAGAGGATGTTGCAGCTCTCGAGGCTTTCGCGCCAAGCTGCTCGAAGCTCGCCGTAATCGACTGCGTGGAGACTAAAGTCTCGTCACCACCTGACGTCGAGAAGGCCCATCATCTTATCGGCTCGGCAACGACCACGTACTATGAAACGCCGCTCACCCGCCCCAAGACTCTCGACGCCATCAAGCACGCGAATGGCCGCGCCAAAATCCGTACCGGCGGCGTTTCAGCCGAAGCAGTTCCCCCGAGCGAATCGATCGCAGACTTTCTCATCGAATGCGCGAGGCGCGACCTCGCGTTCAAGGCCACTGCGGGACTACATCATCCGACTCGCGGCTACAGACCGTTAACCTATGAACTAAATGCTCCCTGCGCCTCGATGCATGGCTTCCTGAATGTCTTCCTCACTGCCACGGCAATCTGGGCAGGCGGAAAGACCATCACTTGCAACGAGGACTTCGAAGTTCGTCCCGGGAAGTTCGTCCCGGGAAGTTCATCCTCGCTCCGTTTCCCACATCTCGTGGACTGCAAGACAGTGCTCATTACTCCAAATGCCTAAATATCGTTTCTCCTTTCGAGTTCCGCGATGACGGCGTTCATCAGCCCAGCCAGTTTCAACTGCCACTTACCATCATCGACGAGTCTCGACGCAATTTTGCAGTTTCCTTTGGCTCCTGCTCTTTCGAAGAGCCCATTGCCGACCTCAAGGCGCTGAACCTGCTATAACTTTCTTCCATGCCGCACGATTCGCGTCTGAACGAAACGCACGATCCGAAAGCCCGCTCGTGGGTGGACTCGGCCAACCAGCCTGCGACCGACTTCCCGATCCAGAACCTGCCGCTGGGCCTGTTCGATCACGGCAAGGCAATCCGGTGCGTCGGCGTGGCGATCGGCGATCAAATCCTCGATCTTTCGACCGCAGCTGAGGAGAACTGCGTTCCGCTCATCGACGAAATCACTAACGAGGCGCTCATGGAAGAGCACCTCAACCTGCTCATGGCCATTGGCCGCGAGCGCTGGAGCCGTCTGCGCCGCGCCTGCTTCGAGATGCTGCGCGAGGGTTCCGAGCACCGCGCCGACATCGAGAAGCACCTGCTGCCAATGAGCAATCTGCAAATGCTCGTGCCGTGTGTGATCGGCGACTACACCGACTTTTACGCGTCGATCTTTCACGCCACCAATGTGGGTAGCATGTTTCGTCCCGACAACCCGCTACTGCCGAACTACAAGTGGGTACCGATCGGCTA
>Ga0335070_10006456_pt1 | contig 13808 bp, 9 predicted proteins | sample Lox_Sample_13_FD_206722 | JGI IMG/M metagenome (GOLD analysis project Ga0335070, IMG submission 206722) | Soil microbial communities from Loxahatchee National Wildlife Refuge, Florida, United States - Lox_Sample_1.3 | ecosystem: Environmental > Terrestrial > Soil > Wetlands | place: USA: Florida...
GGTGGTCTGGGTGAGGTCGTTGGTCCCGAAGGAGAAGAACTCGGCGACCTTGGCGATCTCGTCGGCCACGATGCAGGCCCGCGGGATCTCGATCATGGTGCCGAGCATGTAGCGGACCTTGACCCCGTACTTCTTCATGGTCTCCTGGGCCACCCGCTCCACGATGTCGGTCTGCATCTGCAGTTCCTTGAGCGTTCCGACCAGCGGGATCATGACCTCGGGGTAGGGGTTCTTGCCGGCCTTCTTCAGCTCGCAGGCGGCCTCGAAGATGGCCTGGGCCTGCATCTCGGTGATCTCGGGATACTCGATCCCGAGGCGGCAGCCCCGGTAGCCGAGCATGGGGTTGAATTCATGCATGCTCTCGACCTTGGCCTTGAGCCGCTCGGCCGGGAGGTTGACCTTCTTGGCCAGGTCCTCGATCTCGGCGTCGGTCTTGGGCAGGAACTCGTGGAGCGGCGGGTCCAGGGTCCGGATCGTCACCGGGAGGTTTCCCATGATCTCGAGGATGCCCTTGAAGTCCGCCTTCTGCATGGGCAGGAGCTTGGCCAGGGCGCGCTTCCTACCCTCGACGTCCTCGGCCAGGATCATCTCGCGGACGGCGTCGATGCGATCCCCCTCGAAGAACATGTGCTCGGTCCGGGTCAGGCCGATGCCGCCGGCGCCGAACTTGCGGGTGACGGTGGCGTCCTTGGGGGTGTCGGCGTTGGTGCGGACGCCGATCTTGCGGAACTTGTCCGCCCAGGACATGAGGGTGGCGAAGTCCCCCGACAGCTCGGGCTGGATCAGCTTCACCTCGCCCGCCATGACCTCGCCGGTGCTCCCGTCCAGGGTGATGAAGTCCCCCCGCTGGACCCTGAGGTCCTTGGCGAAGAAGTAGCCGTGCTCCTCGTACACGGTGATGTCGGTGGAGCCGGCGACGCAGGGCTTGCCCATGCCGCGGGCCACCACCGCCGCGTGGGAGGTCATGCCGCCCCGGGCGGTCAGGATGCCCTGGGCCGCGTGCATGCCGCCGATGTCCTCGGGGGAGGTCTCGGTGCGGACCAGGATCACCCGCTCGCCCTTGGCCGCCATCTCCTCGGCCTCGGCGGCGGTGAAGACGGCCTTGCCCACCGCGGCGCCGGGGGAGGCGGGCAGGCCCTTGGCGATCTTCTGCGTCTTGGCCGCCGGGTCCACCCGCGGGTGCAGGAGCTGGTCGAGCTGGTTCGGCTCGACGCGCAGCACGGCCAGCTTCTGGTCGATGAGCCGCTCCTTCACCATGTCCACGGCGATCTTGACCGCCGCGGCCGCGGTGCGCTTGCCCACGCGGCACTGCAGCATATAGAGCACGCCGTCCTGGATGGTGAACTCGATGTCCAGCATGTCGCGGTAGTGCTTTTCGAGCCGGAGGTAGATTTTCTCCAGCTCGGCGTAGGCCTTGGGCTTGGCCTTCTTCAGCTCGCTGATGGGCTGGGGGGTCCGGATGCCGGCCACCACGTCCTCGCCCTGGGCATTCATCAGGTACTCGCCGAAGAAGCGCCGCTCCCCGGTGGCCGGGTCGCGGGTGAAGGCCACCCCGGTCCCGGAGTTCTCACCCAGGTTCCCGAAGACCATGGTCTGCACGTTGACCGCGGTGCCCCAGCCCCCCGAGATGTTGTGGAGCCTGCGGTAGGTGACGGCCCGCGGGTTGTTCCAAGACTCGAAGACGGCGTTGATGGCCAGGCGCAGCTGCTCCTTGGGCTCCTGGGGGAAGTCCTTGCCGGTCTTCTCGCGCACCACCTTCTTGAACAGCTCCACCAGCTCCCTCAGGTCGCCGGCGCCGAGCTCGGTGTCCAGCTTCACCTTCTTGGCGTGCTTCATCCCCTCGAGCAGCCGCTCGAAGGCGCTCTTCTCGATGCCCAGCACCACGTCGCCGAACATCTGGAGGAAGCGGCGGTAGGAGTCGTAGGCGAACCGCTCGTTCTTGGAGCGGGCGATCAGCCCCTTCAGCGTGGTGTCGTTCAGGCCCAGGTTGAGCACGGTGTCCATCATGCCGGGCATGGACACCCGCGCGCCTGAGCGGACCGAGACCAGCAGAGGGTTGGCGGGGTCGCCGAAGACGGCGCCCATGGCCTTCTCGGTCTTCTTGAGGTTCTCCTCCACCTGCTTCCACAGCCCCGGGGGGTGCTGCTTGCGCTTGTCCTGGTAGTACACGCAGGCCTCGGTCGAGATGGTGAAGCCCGGGGGCACCGGGATGCCGAGGCGGGTCATCTCGTGGAGGTTCGCGCCCTTGCCGCCCAGGAGATTCTTCTGCTCCGCGCGGCCCTCCGCCTTGCCCTTGCCGAAGAAGAAGACGTACTTCCGTGCTGTTGCCATAGAGACCTCCACTCCTCCCCTCAACCGGTGAGTTTGGTGAAGTCCGCAATCCGCGCGAACAGATCCCCCACCGCCTTGAGCACCGCGAAGCGGTTCTGGGTCAGTTCCGCGTCTGGTCCGATGACCAGCACCTCCTCGAAGAACATATCCACCATGGGCTTGAGGGCCGCGATCCGCTGCAGGGCGGGAAGATACTCCTGCGCGGCCACGAGCCGCTCCACCTCGGCCCGGATGGACGTGGCCTCGCCGTAGAGGCCCCGCTCCGCGCCCTCCACCAGACGGGCCGGATCCACGGGGCGGTCGAAGCCTTTGGGGACGATCCCCACCACGCGGCGAAAGGCGGTGGAGAGCTCCGCGAAGTCCGACTCGCGCCTGAGCGCCGCCAGGGCCTCGGCGCGCCGCAGCGCGTCCTGCGGGTCGTCCGCGCTGGCCGAGAGCACGGCCTCCACGACGTCGGCCGGGAGCTCCCGATCCAGCAGGACCACCTGGATCCGGCCGCGCAGGAACGCCAGGACCTCGTGCCGGGTCTTCCCGGGGTCCGCCGTGACCAGCGTCCCGAGCCCGGACAGGGCCTGGTCCACCATCGCCGCCAGGGAGACCCGGAGGCCCCGCTGGACGAGGATCTGGACCACCCCCAGGGCCGCCCGCCGCAGGGCGTAGGGGTCCTCCGACCCCGTCGGGATGAGGCCGACGCCGAAGCAGCCCACGATAGAGTCGAGCCGGTCCGCCAGCCCCACCACCGCCCCGGCGGTGGAGGCAGGGGTCCGATCCCCGGAGAAGCGGGGAAGGTAATGCTCTTCGATGGCCTGGGCGACCTCGGCGGTCTCCCCCGAGCGCCGGGCGTACTCGTGCCCCATGATCCCCTGGAGCGAGGTGAATTCCTTCACCAGCGAGGTCACCAGATCCGCCTTGCAGAGGAGGGCGGCGCGCTCCGCGGCGGGCCGGCAGGCGGGGTCCACCTGGTCGGCGATCGGCCCGACCAGCCGCCGCAGCCGCTCCGCCTTGTCGCGCATGGTGCCCAGCTTCTCCTGGAAGATGAGGTGGGTGAGCCGGGGCAGCTGGCTCTCCAGGGGGCGCTTGCAGTCCTCGCGGAAGAAGAACTCGGCGTCGTTCAGGCGCGCGCGGAGCACCCGCTCGTTGCCCTGGCGGATGAGATCCATGTCCTTGGCGCGCATGTTGGAGACGGCCACGAAATGGGGGAGGAGGGCCCCCGCCGCGTCCACCACGGGGAAGTAGCGCTGGTGCTTGCGCATGGGGGTGACGACGACCTCGCGCGGCAGCTCCAGGTACTCCGGCTTGAAGCCGCCGCAGACGGCGGTCGGGTACTCGACGAGATGGGTGACGGTCTCGAGCAGTTCCTCGTCCAGGAGCGGCTGGCCGCCCACGGCCGCGGCCGCCTCGGTGACCAGGGTCCGGACCATCTCGCGCCGGCGGTCCTGGTCCACGATGACGGAGCGGGCCTCGAGCGTCTGGAGGTAGTCGGCAAAGGAGCGCACCCGCACGCCCCGGGGCGCGAGGAAGCGGTGGCCGTAGGTCTTGGCCCCGGCCGTGACCGGCAGCCCCTCCAGGGTGACGGGGACCACCCGCCCCGCATAGATGGCCAGGAGCCAGCGGATGGGCCGGACGAACCGGAAGGTGCCCTCGCCCCAGCGCATGAACTTCGGAAAGGAGAGCGCGGCCACGAGCCTGGGGAGGAGCGCGCGCAGTACCTCGGCGGTCTTGGCGCCCTGCTCCTGCTGGATGGCGACCACGTACTCACCCCGCTCGAGGGCCCGGACCTCGAGGCGGGCCACCGGCACGCCCTGGGCGCGGGCGAACCCCTCGGCGGCGCGCGTGGGCCTGCCCTCCGCGTCGAAGGCGACCGCCTTGGCGGGACCGACCACCTCGCGCCGGACGTCGGCCTGCTTCTCGGCCAGGCCCTCGACCAGGAGGGTCAGCCGCCGGGGGGTGGCGAAGGTCCGGACGCCCCCGCAGGCGAGGCGCGCCTCCTGGAGCAGGCGGACGGCCACCGCCCGCAGGTCCTGCAGCGCGCCGGGGATGTAGGCGGAGGGGATCTCCTCGGTGCCAATCTCGAAGAGGAGCTCGTTACCCATGCGCTGCCTTGCGCCGATCGGCCGCGGGGCGGGTCGGCGTCACGGGGTCTGGGTCCGCAGCAGCGGGAAGCCCATCGCCTCGCGCTGCTTGAGGTACGCCTCGGCGGCTCGCCGGGCCAGGGTCCGGACCCGGCCGATGAAGGAGGGCCGCTCCGTCACGCTGATGGCGCCCCGCGCGTCCAGGATGTTGAAGGTGTGGGAGCACTTCAGGCAGTAGTCGTACGCCGGCAGCACCAGCCCCTTCTCGATGAGGTGCAGGGACTCCCGCTCGTACTCCTCGAAGAGCCGGAGCTGCCGCGGGACATCCGCCTCCTCGAAGTTGTGGGTGGACCACTCGACCTCGGCCCGGTGGTGAACCTCTCCGTAGGTGAGGCGGTCGCTCCACTTGAGATCGTAGACGTTGTCCACGCCCTGCAGGAACATGGCGATGCGCTCGATGCCGTAGGTCAGCTCGCCGGCCACCGGCTTGACCTCGATGCCCCCCGCCTGCTGGAAGTAGGTGAACTGGGTGATCTCCAGTCCGTCCAGCCATACCTCCCAGCCGAGGCCCCAGGCGCCCAGCGTGGGCGATTCCCAGTCGTCCTCGACGAAGCGGATGTCGTGCTTGAGCGGGTCCACGCCGAAGCTCTTCAGACTGTCCAGGTAGATCCCCTGAATGTCGTCGGGGGACGGCTTGAGGATGACCTGGTACTGGTAGAAGTGCTGGAGGCGATTGGGGTTCTCGCCGTAGCGCCCATCGGCAGGCCGCCGCGAGGGCTCGACGTAGGCGACGCTCCAGGGCTCGGGGCCGAGCACGCGGAGGAAGGTCGCCGGATTGCTGGTGCCGGCGCCGACCTCGACATCGTACGGCTGCTGGATCACGCAGCCCTGCTTTGCCCAGAAACTCTCGAGGGCGAGGATCAACTCCTGAAAGGTCATGCCGTGCTCCGCATCGGCTCGAGATCTATGGTGACCCCGCAAGGTACCAGACTCCGAAAAGCGGTGTCAAGGGAAAAGCCCGCCTCTGGCGGCTTGACGGCTTATTTGATGGGTAGTTACAGGCGGGCCTGGACATCCTGGGAGCGCAGGCTCCTCCCCAGGGCCTGCCGGAGGAAGGCCTGCAGGATGTCCGTCACCTGCTGGAGGGTCTGGGGGGCGAGCGAGATGCGGTCGATCAGGCGCAGGGTGGAGGCGCTCGCGCCCCTCAGGAACCCGAGGGCGGCCGCGGAGCCCGCGATGGCATCGCTCACCGCGGTGCGGCAGCGGCCGCACACCAGGCCGCCCTGGCTCGGGCTCAGGCAGGCGTCCGGCGCCGCGGCGAGGGCCGCCCGGCAGCGCACGCACTCGGCCAGCTCGGGAAGGAATCCGAGCAGGCGGAGGAGATGCAGGGTGTATCCCTGCATCACCAGGGCGGGCCGGGGGCTTACCTCCAGCAGATCCAGGGCCTCGGCCAGCAGGCGGAAGAGGTCGGGAGCGGCTTCCCCCTCCTCGACGCCCAGGGCGACCGCCTCGACGGCGGCGGAGGCCAGGAGCATCCGGTCCAGGTCCTCGCGCAAGAGGTGGTGCGAGCGCGCCACGCCGAACTCGTTCACCTTGTGCAGGGTCCGGTTGGGGCGCTCGAAGTACACCAGGCGGCCGTGGCTGAAGAGCTGGAGACTCCCGCCGAACCGGGAACGGAGCCGCCGAGCCCCGTCGGCCACGGCCCGCACCTTGCCGCCCGCCTGGGTGTAGAAGACCACGATCCGATCCGCCTCGGACAGATCGTGTCCCCCGATGACGATGGCGTCGGTGGAATGGAGCGGCATGGGGCCAGGGGTCAGGGGCCAGGGGTCAGGGGCCGGCACGTCAAGCTTCTTGATTTCTTGCCGACCCCCGACCCCTGATCCCCGACCTCCTCCTCTTCAGGGTTCCAGGTAGCCGAATCGCCTCAGGGCGGCTTCATCCTTGCGCCAGCCCTCGAGGACCTTCACCCAGAGTCGCAGGTAGACCGGCGTGCCCAGCATCTCCTCGATGGGGGGCCGGGCCAGCTCGCCGATCCGCTTCAGCATCTTGCCGCTGGCGCCGATGACGATCCCCTTCTGCGAGTCCTTCTCCACGTAGAGGGTGGCCTCGACGTCGGTGAGGTCCCGGCCCTCCCGGGCTCGGACCGCCTCTACCTCGACGGCCATGGCGTAGGGCAGCTCCTGCCGGAGGAGCACGAACGCCTGCTCGCGGATTACCTCCGCGATGAAGAAGCGCTCCGGTCGATCGGTCAGGTCCTCCGGGGGGTAGAGGGGCTCCCCGGCAGGGGCGTGCCGGACGAGCGCCGCTTCCAGCCGGTCCACGTTCTCCCCGCTGGCGGCAGAGATGGGGACGATCTCCGCGAAGGGGTACTCTCCCCGCCACCGGTCGATCAGGGGCAGCAGCCGCGGCTTGTCCACCCGGTCCACCTTGTTCAGGACCAGGAGGACCGGCGCGCGGGCCGGCTTGGCGTCGTGGAGCTGGCGCAGGACCAGGTCGTCGTCGGGATCGTCGGGCAGGGAGGCGTCGATCAGCCACAGGACGATGTCGGCCTCGGCGATCGCCCGCAGCACCGCGCGATTCAACCCCAGGTTGAACACCGCCTCGGACTGGTGAATCCCGGGGGTATCCAGGAAGAGGAGCTGGGCGGACGGATAGTTCCGGATGCCGAGGATCCGGTGCCACGTCGTCTGGGGACGAGACGAGACGATGGACAGCTTCTGCTGCAGCAGACGGTTCATCAGGGTGGACTTCCCCACATTGGGTCGACCGATGATGGCGACATAGGCCACCCGAAACCTCGTCGAGGCCTGCTCCGTTCCTGGCTGCTCGTCAGGTGACTGTCGCATGCTCATCCAGTTGATCGGAAAGGCGTTCGGTGGTTCGATGGTTCGAGAGTTCGGTCGTTCGAGAATTTCCCAAACCGGCATCGGGGCATCTTGGCCGTGCGGCCGTTTCCAGTCGCTCCGACGCACCGAACTGCCGAACGCTCTTTTCTTGGATTCTACCACCCTATCGCGGGGTCAATCCAGGGAGGAGAGCGTGACGAGGGCGTCGGGATCGATGCGGGCGCCGTTGAGGCGCGCCCCCCAGTGCAGGTGGGGGCCCGTCGCCCGCCCGGTGCTCCCGACGCGGCCGATGGGCTCGCCCGGCGCGACCGGCTGGCCCTCCCGCACCAGGCTCTCCTGGAGGTGAAAGTACATGGTGTACAGCCCCAGCCCATGGTCGAGGATCACCGTCCGCCCGGAGAAGAACTGCTCGGCGACCAGCGCCACGGTCCCGGCGTTCGCGGCGAGCACCGGCGTGCCCGCCGGTGCCGGGAAGTCCACGCCGGTGTGGGGGGCCCGGGGCTCCCCGTTGATGATGCGGCGCACGCCGAAGCCATTGGGGGGAGAGGCGGATTCGAGCGGCATCCGGAAGGGCCCCTGCCAGCGGCGCTCGGGGGTCACGGTCTCCCAGAGACGGCTCAGGATGGCCTGCTCCTGCTGGATGCGGGCCAGCGTCGCCGCATCCAGCTCCACGAAGCTGCGGGGCAGGGTGAGACGCTGCACCGGGAAGTGCGCCTCCGCGATGCGCAGCGCGGCGGTTGCGCTCAGGGGGCGCCCGGCGCCCCCTCGCGCCTCGACCCGGATCGGCAGGGTGCCGGGCACGCGCTCGAGATCGATACCGACGAGCACGGCGAGACTCCCCGTCCCCGGCGGCTCGGGGACCGGGATCTCCTCCGTGCCCGCCCGGACCCGCACGGTCTGCAGGGGCGTGCCCGACTCGATCCGCAGCACCGCCACGCCCCCCTGGCGCACCTGCTCGGGGACCACCCGCAGGGCGAGGACGGCGTCGGCGGCCGTGGCGAGCGCAGGATGGCAGGCGAGGGCGAGAAGGGGCAGGGCGGCCGCCACCGCCGCCCAGCGGGACCGCGGCTCAACCATGAGGCTCGACGATGGGCAGGCGGAAGCGGAAGGTGGACCCGACGCCCAAGGTGCTCTCGACGTCGACCCGGGTGTCGTGAGCATCCATGATCTGCTTGACCAGGGCCAGACCCAGGCCGGTGCCGCCGTAGCTCCGGGTGGCCGAGGCGTCCACCTGGTAGAACTTCTCGAAGATCCGCTGGATCTTGTCGGAGGGGATGCCGATCCCGGTGTCGCTGATGCTCACCTCGACGTAGCCGTGGCGCCAGCCGGACGGCGCGTCGTCGGGCGCCACGACGGCTTTGGCCCCCACGGTAATCTGGCCCCCGGAGGCGGTGAACTTGACGGCGTTGTCCAGCATCAGCATCAGGGCGCGGCCGATGTGGGTGGGGTCCATCCGCACCTCGGGGAGGTCCGCCGGAAGGCTCACGTCCACGGTCAGCCCCTTCTCGGTCGCCCGCGGGAGCACGGCCTGGACGCGGTCCTCGAGCAGCGGGCCAATGGCGAAGCGGCGGGCCTGCGCCACCAGCTCCCCCTGGTCCATCTGCACGAAGGCCAGGAGATCCTCGATCAGCCCCTGCAGGCGCTGGATGGCCTGCTCCACGACGTGCAGGTGCGAGCGCTGGCGGTCGGTGAGGGGCCCCGGCCGGCCCGAGAGCAGCATCTCCACGTAGCCGATGATGGGGGCCATCGGGGTCCGGAGCTCGTGGGAGATGTTCGCCAGGAAGTTGCCCTTCATGGCGTCGAGTTGCTTCAGCTCGGCATAGGCGCGCCGCAGCTCCTCGTAGAGCTTGGCGTTCTCCAGGGCGATGGCCGCCTGGGAGGCCAGCGCATCCAGCATCTCCTCGTCGGCGACCGAGAAGGCCCCGGACTTCTTGTTGAGGACCTGCAGGACGCCGATGATGGTGCCGGACTTGTTGCGCACCGGGATGCACAGGATGGACCGGGTGCGATAGCCGGTCTTCTTGTCCACCTCCTGGTTGAAGCGGGCGTCCTCGTAGGCCTCGGGGATGTTCAGCACCTCGCCGCTGGTGGCGACGTGGCCGGCGATCCCGAGGTGGGACTTGAAGCGGATCTCCTGGTGCTCGAGCCCGAGGGCCACCCGGGACCAGAGCTCGCCGCGCCCGGCATCCACCAGGAACAGCGTGCTGCGATCCGCATCCATCGCCCGGTTGGTCTCCTCCATGATGAGCTGCAGGAGGCGGTCGAAGTCCGTCTCGGCGCTGATGGCCTTAATGACCTCCAGCAAGATTCGCAGGCGGGCCTGATCGCCCAGGCCGGCCTCGCGCTGCGACGCCTCCGTCATTGCTCCCGCTCCTGTCCCGGCCGCCGGCCCGACCGCGGCCCCCGCGGGGACCGCATCGCGCGCGGGGCCGCCGCTCCGCAGGCGTGGAGGACGCTCCGCTGCTTCCGCCACATGCGCCGCCGCTCTCCGCCGTCGGCGTGATCGTACCCGAGCAGATGCAGGATCCCGTGCACGAGCAACAATGCCAGCTCCGCCCGCAGCCCGGTCCCTGCCTCGCGGCCCTGCCGGCGGGCGCTCTCCACCGAGATGACCACGTCGCCCAGCAGCCCCGGGGTGAGGCGGCCCAGGGGCCCCTCGCGCAGGGGGAAGGCCAGGACGTCGGTCGGCCCCTCGACCCCGCGATGGGTCCGGTTCAGGCGGGCCATCGCGCCGTCGCCGACCAGGAGGACGCTAACCTCCGCCGTCGGGCATCTCAGGGCGGCCAGGGCCCTCTGCCCCAGGTCGCTTAGCCACCGGGTCCCGACGCGGACCGTCCTTTGCCGGTTTCGCAGACTGATCGCCATCCCCGTTCCGCTTGGGTCCGAAATCCTGCAGGACGACACCGGGATAGTCCACGCGGTGGTGGAAGATCCCGGCCAGGATCCGCGCAAAGCTGTTGGCGATGAGGTGCAGATCCCGCAGGGTCAGATCGCACTCGTCCAGCTGCCCCTCGACGAAGATCCCGTTGATGATCTTCTGGACGGCACCCCGGACGCGGTCGGGGGTCGGGTCGGTCAGGGTCCGCGCGGCCGCCTCCACGGCGTCCGCCAGCATGAGGATCGCCGCCTCCCGCGTCTGGGGCTTGGGGCCGGGGTAGCGGTAGTCCTCTTCCTTGATCTCCTGCAGCCCGGGGTCCGCCTGCTCCTTGGCCCGCTTGTAGAAGTAGGTCACCAGCCGGGTGCCGTGGTGCTGGGGGATCAGATCCGCCAGGATCTCCGGCAGGCCGAAGGCCTGGGCCATCTCGAGGCCTTCCTTGACGTGGGACATGACGATGGCCTTGCTCAGGCTGGGGGCGAGCTTGTCGTGGGGGTTCACCGCGTCGGAATGGTTCTCGATGAAGTAGCCCGGGTGCCGCGTCTTCCCGATGTCGTGATAGTAGGCCCCCACGCGGCACAGCAGGCTGTTGGCGCCGACGGCGTCCGCCGCCGCCTCGGCCAAGGTGCCGACCATGATGCTGTGGTAGTAGGTCCCCGGGGCCACCAGGGCCAGGTGGCGCAGCGCGGGCAGGTTCAGGTTGGAGAGCTCGAGCAGGGTGAAGTCCGTGGTGACGCCGAAGGAGTGCTCCAGCAGGGGGAGGAGCCCCGTCGCCAGCACCGCTACCAGGAGCCCGTTGACGACACCCGCCAGCATCTCCGCCATCAGCGCGTGGGTGTCCCCCCTGAGCAGGGACAGGCTGAGGATACTGTACAGGTTGGCCAGGGCGAGGGCACTGCCGGCGCGGAAGAAGGCCGTCCGCCCCTGCCTCCCCGCCAGGGAGAAGATCGCCACCAGGCTGCCGACGAAGGTGAACAGGAAGTACTCGATGGGCGCCTCGAGCACCAGACCGGTGAGCATGGTCAGGACCAGGGATCCGGCGAAGGCAAGGCGGGGGTTGAAGAGAATGGTGAGCAGCACCCCGCCGAGCGGCACCGGCAGGGCGGCGCGCAGGGCGGGCAGGGGGATATACGGGAAGCTCTGGTGCAGGGCGGTGATCAGCACCAGGCCCAGCCGGATCAGCAGCAACACCACCAGGATCACGACGCCCAGCAGGACCAGACTCCGCGGCCGCCGGACCCGCTTGGGCTGGAGGGCCCGCACGTAGGCGTAGAGGGCGCCCATGAGGAACGAGACCATCAGGAGCAGCCCGACGGAGGAGAGCAGGCCCAGGGGAAGCGTCAGCGCGGAGCGCAGGATCTCATGGGTGGCGGCCAGGATGAGGACCCCGACAGCCGGCAGGAGCCAGCGCTGCCGCTCGAGCCACAGCACCAGATGCCGGATCGGGGCCAGGGGGCTCCACGCGGCGCGGGCCGCGGGCTGCACCCGGTCGGCGACATCCCGACGCACTTCCTTGGTGAAGAGGCGAAGGTCGTCCATGTGCTTGATCGATGCGGCCCCGGCCGGCCGAGCGGCCCCGGGGCCCGTCCGCGGACCCGTGACGGCGAAACCGAAGATGCCCCTCTGCGCCCGAGGGGGTTACATGAAAACCCGCTTCCCTTGAGGCTGCTCAAAAAGGCCCAGATGCAAGGCGGCGCGTGATGCGAGGCGCGAGGCGTACTCGGTCCGTACGTCGCAGCGCGGCGCGAGCGCGCCCACGCCGCAGGTGGGCCTTTTTCAGCAGCCTGCTACATCCCCGGATCGGCGGGCGGGCCCTGGTAGGCCTCGTAGGCCCGCACGATCTGCTGCACGATCTCGTGACGCACGACGTCCTCCTCGGTGAAGTGGACGAACCGGATGGCGGACACGTCCTTGAGGACGGTGCGGACCTCGATCAGGCCCGAGACGCGACCGGCCGGCAGGTCCACCTGGGTGATGTCCCCGGTGATCACCGCCTTCGAGCCGAACCCGAGGCGGGTGAGGAACATCTTCATCTGCTCGGAGGTCGTGTTCTGCGCCTCGTCGAGGATGATGAAGGACTCGTTGAGGGTCCGCCCCCGCATGAAGGCCAGCGGAGCGATCTCGATGGTGCCCTGCTCGATCAGGCGCATGGCACGCTCGGTCTCCATCATGTCGTAGAGGGCGTCGTGCAGCGGGCGGAGGTACGGGTTGATCTTCTCCGCGAGGGTTCCGGGGAGATACCCCAGCTTCTCCCCCGCCTCGACCGCCGGCCGGGTGAGGATGATGCGGCCCACCTCCTTGTGGACGAGGGCCGAGACCGCCATGGCCATGGCGAGATAGGTTTTGCCGGTGCCGGCGGGCCCGATGCCGAAGACGATGTCGTGCTGGCGGATGGCCTCGATGTAGCGCTTCTGCCCGAGGCTGCGGGGGCGGACGGCGCGCTTCTTGGGGGATACCTCGATCGCCTCGGCCTGCAGCTCGCGGAACAGCTGCGGCTCCTGCCGACCGAGGTGGCGGAGGGCGAGCCGGACGTCTTCCTGGCCCACGGGCCGGCCTTTGCGGACCAGCGAAACCAGCTCCCCGACGACCTGCTCGGCCACGGCCACTGCCCCTTCGCTGCCGGAGATCGTCAGCATCCCGTCCCGCACCACGAGGCGGATGCCAAGGCCGTCCTCCATGAGGCGCGCGTGCTCGTCGCCGCGACCGAACAAGCCTTGCATTTCCGGGCCGGCGGTTAGGGACAGCCGCTTCAGCCCCCCGTTGGCTGGCTCACCCATGTGCTGGCGGGACTGTCCTCCCTGCGAAGGTAATCTTGACTGCGAAGGTAAGGATAGTGCCCCCCTGGGGGGCTGTCAAATGGAAACCTACTCGCCGCTCTGCTGCAGGAGCTTGGCCACCAGCCCGGTCCACCCCGTCTGGTGACTGGCCCCGATGCCGGCGCCGTTGTCGCCGTGGAAGTACTCGTGGAACTGGATCAGGTCCCGCCAGTGGGGATCGGTCTGGAAGGTCTCGGTGCCCCCGTAGACGGGCCGGCGGCCGTCCGCGCCCTGCAGGAAGATGTGGGTGAGCCGGCGGGAGATCTCTGCCGCCACCTCCCAGAGGGGCAGGCGCCGTCCCGAGCGGGTCGGGTACTCCACCTGAAAGTCGGCCCCGTAGAAGTAGTCGAACTTCTGCAGGGATTCGACCAGCAGGTAGTTCACCGGGAACCAGATCGGGCCCCGCCAGTTGGAATTCCCCCCGAAAAGGCCGGTCGAGGATTCGGCCGGCTCGTAGTCCACCCGGTGGGCCTGGCCATTGGCGTTGAGGACGTAGGGGTGGTCCCGGTGATGGCGGGAGAGGGCCCGGATGCCGTGCGGGGAGAGAAACTCCTCCTCGTCGAGGAGGTACCCCAGGACCCGCCGCAGCCGCTCGCCGCTCACCAGCGCCAGCAGGCGGCGGGTCTTCCCGTCCGGCCGATCCTGCGGAATGATGTGCTCGCGCAGCTCGGGCTCGTTGCGGATGAACCACATCATCCGCCGCCAGAAGCGGGGGAGCCGCTTCTCGACCTCGGGCTCGATGGTCTGCACCGCGAACAGCGGGATCAGGCCCACCATGGACCGGACCTTCAGCGGCACCAGCGTGTTGTCCGGCAGATGCAGGACATCGTAGAAGAAGCCGTCCTCCTCGTTCCAGAGCTCGGTG
>Ga0335070_10006457_pt1 | contig 13808 bp, 5 predicted proteins | sample Lox_Sample_13_FD_206722 | JGI IMG/M metagenome (GOLD analysis project Ga0335070, IMG submission 206722) | Soil microbial communities from Loxahatchee National Wildlife Refuge, Florida, United States - Lox_Sample_1.3 | ecosystem: Environmental > Terrestrial > Soil > Wetlands | place: USA: Florida...
CGGCGCGTGGACATGAAGCTGATCCAGCTGAACAAGAGGTCGAACGCAATCGACATCGCCGCAGCGCGCGGACAGGCCACGCCGACCGTCAGCGTCGGAGGCGGCGCAAGCGTGTACATGGACTACTCTCTCAATAACGCGTGGGCAGGGCTCGTGAACGCCGGGGTCAGGGTTTCCATGCCGGTGCTGGACGCCGGGGCAGCGCAGAACCTCGTTGACGCCGGGACGCGCCTGGACGGGGTCTACACGGTCCAGATGAGCCAGCTTCAGAAGTCCATCGCCGCCGACGTCCAGGACGCCTGGGAGGCCGTGGAGCTTCAGAAGGAACGCGTCGAGCTTGCCCGGCAGACGGCGGAGAACGACGACCTCCTCGTGGAGGTCTACAAGGTACAGAGCAGGAACGGGACGGCTTCCACGCAGGACCTCCTCACGGCATCGGTGAACGCGGCCAACGCGCGCACCGCCTCCGTGCAGGCGCAGGCCGCCGCCCAGCTCGCTGTCCTGCAGCTTCTCAGCGTCATGGGCTACTAGGAGAGACCAATGAGTCTGAAACGAACGAGACTGCTTCTGGCCGCGGCGCCGCTGGCCGCCCTGTTTCTCGTGATCTCGGGCTGCGCGCCCAAGCCGGCCGCGGCGCCGGCAGCGAAGCCGGGAGCGGCTCCACAGGCAGGCGCTCAAGCGGGCGCGCAGGGCGGTGCCCAGGGCCAGGGCGCCCGGCGTTTCGGCGCCATCCCGGTCCTCGCCGTCACCGTCCGCGTCGGCCCCCTCACGGCTGGCAACGATACCGCCGCAGCAGTGGTTCCGGCGGTCCAGAGCACGGTGGCCTCGCAGGTGTCCGGCGTGGTTGCGCGCGTCGTGCACGTCGCCGGGGAATGGGTCAAGCAGGGAGAGCCGGTGGTGATGCTGGACACGTCGCAGCTGAAGCTCGCGGCGGCAAACGCGCAGGCTGCCGTGGACAACGCGAAGATCAACTACCAGATCGCGCAGGAAAACTCGAGCAAGGACAACCCGAGGCTGATCCTCCAGATGCAGTCCGCCCAGTCCGCCCTGGACAGCGCCCAGAAGAGCTACGAAAGCCAGAAGGCGCTCTACGACATCGGCGGCGCGCCCGCCTCCGCCGTGGACAACGCCCGGGGCCAGCTTCAGCAGGCGCAGGCGAACCTCCAGGCCGCGCAGATCGCGCTGGACCAGAACAAGAAGGCGGACGTCTGGACGCTCCAGCAGCTGAGACTCGCCATCGACCAGGCCCAGCTCCAGCTTCAGACGGCGGAGCTGAACCTGCACTACTCGCAGATCACGGCGCCCTTCACCGGGCAGATCGCCGCGGTGAACGTGAACCAGGGCATGTACGTGAGCCAGAATACGGCAGTCTACATCATCGTGAGCGCCGACAAGCAGATCAATTTCAACGTGCCGCCCGCCGACGCTCCGAACCTGCCCGTGGGCACGGCCGTCCAGTTCTTGTACCTGGGCCGCTCCTGGCCGGTACACGTGAGCCAGGCCCCCTCGGCGCCGATCAACGGAGTCGTGCCGATGGTGGCAGCGGTGCCGCGCTCGTTCACCGCGCCCTACGGCGCGGTGGGCACCGTCACGTACACGCTGACCATCGCGCACGGCGCCATTGTCCCCATCGCCACCCTTCAAACCAGCGAGGATCGAAACTACGTGTTCACCGTGGAGAACGGGAAGGCCGTGATGAGGTACGTGACCATCTCCGGGCAGTCCGGAACAGGGGCCGCCGTGTCGGGCATCCCGGACGGCGCCCAGGTGATCATGAGCCCTCCGCCGGGGCTTCTCGCGGATTCCGCCGTGCAGGTGACGAGCACCGTCGCGGCGCAGGACGTTCTGGGCGGCGCCCCCGCGCCGGGCCAGCGCCCGCAGGCGGTTGATCCCCCGCCCGCCGGCAAGGGAGCGCCCGCGGGAGCACCGGGAGGAAAGCAATGAACACGCTTCGAAACTACGAAGCGAAGGTATTCAACCGGACCAATCCCCTGGTCAACTTTTCCGTGACCCGCTACGTGCTCGCCATCGGGATTTTCGTCGCCGTCGCGGCGTTCGGACTGTTCTCGATCCGGGGGCTCGGCGTTGACCTGCTCCCCAACATCAACATCCCCGCCGTGGTCGTGCGCACGAGCTACCCCGGTGCCACGCCGGGCGTCATGGACCTCCAGGTGACGCAGGTCATCGAGAACATCGTCTCCTCGATCAGCGGGATCACGGACATCAACTCCTTCAGCTCCCTGGGGGTCAGCCGGGTGGTCCTGACGTTCGACCCCAGCACGGACAAGTTCGCTGACGCAAACCAGGTGGCAACTGCCGTGTCGGCGGCGGTGAGGAGCCTGCCGTCGAACGTCACCGTGCCGACGATCCAGACCTTCGATCCGAACTCCGCTCCGGTCATCCAGTTCGGCATTGCGGGGCAGGGAACAGACCTCGCCGAGGTCAACGACTACGTCCAGAACGTGCTCGGTCCGTCCCTGGAGCGCGTGGACGGGGTCGCCACCGTGCTCGTGGACGGGGGACCTTCCAAGCAGTTCGAGGTGCTCCTGAGCCCCGAGCGGCTGCGGTACTACAACCTTACGCCGCAGGACGTGGTGTCTGCCATCACCAGTTCAGCCCTCCAGATGCCCATCGGCACGATCGTCAAGAACAACAACGCGCTCACCTTCTCCACGCAGAACCAGCCGGCGGATCTCGGCCAGATTGCCCGCACGCTCGTCGACTCCGCGCGCGGAATCCGCGTGGACCAGGTCGGGACCGTGCGGGGAAACCCGTCCTCCAGCAACTACGCCCGCGTCAACGGCAAGCCCGAGGCGGTCGTCTCCGTGCAGAAGACGACCGATTCGAACGCCGTCGCCGTTGCGGAAGGAGTCCGCAAGGTGCTGGCCGGCATGATGCTGCCCGCGGGGTACGCTATCACGATCAGCAATGATACAACCGGCCCTATCAAGGCGTCCGTGAACTCGACATACCACGAGCTGTTCATCACCGCGCTGGTCGTCGCCCTGATCGTCCTGCTGTTCCTGGGAAAGCTCAACACCGCATTCTCCGTCATCCTTGCCATCCCCATCGCGCTCTCCGCCGGCCCGGTCCTCTACCGGTTGGCCGGCTTTTCCTTCAACCTCGTGTCCCTGCTCGCGCTCATCGTCGCCATCGGCATCGTCGTCGACGACTCCATCGTCGTCTCTGAAAACGTGGAGCGCTACCGGGCCATGGGAATGAACCTCAAGGAGTCCGTGCTGCGGGGAGCGAGCGAAGTGTTCAGCGCCGTCGTCGCCGCCTCTCTGAGCCTGCTCTCCGTGCTGCTGCCGGTGAGCTTCATCGGCGGGTTCATCGGCGCGTACATGCAGCAGTTCTCCCTGGGCCTTGCCGCCGCGGTGGCGTTCTCCCTGCTGGAAGCGGTGCTCTTCCTCACCGTGCGCCTGGCCTACACGCCGGAGTCGCACGAGATGGGGTGGAGTGACTTCCTGAAGAGCTGGGCCATGCTCCCCGACGCCATACGCTGGGGCTTCAAGGCCTGGAAGAAGGCGCTCGGTATCCTCATGGGCATCGTCGCCGCGATCCTCATCCTCGTGCTCCTGAAAAAGCCCGTCTATCTCCTGGCACTGCCGCTCTACCCGGTTGCCCTGGGAGTCATCTCCTACGTGGGGCGGATCGTGCTCTCTCTCCTGCAGTCCATCACGACGCTCCTCCACGGGTGGACCGAGGCGGCGCTGGAGTGGGTCCGTGATGCCTATGCGCGCTCCCTGGGCGGCGTTCTGCGCAGCGGCGTGGTCGTTCTCGTCGGCTGCGCCGCGTTTCTCGCCCTGATCCTGTTCCTGGTCGTCCCGCACATCACGTTCAACTTTGTGCCCAACACGGACGCTGGAACGGTGAGCATTTCGCTTCGAAACGCTCCCGGTACGCCCCTGCAGGTGACCAACGAAAACGTGGGGAGGATCGAGGGATTCCTCAGCCGGCAGCCGGAGGTGCAGACCGTCCAATCGGTGGCCGGCAGCAGCCCCAACGGGGTGAGCGGCATCTTCTCGGGGGCCAACACGGCGAGCCTCGTCATCCAGCTCGTGCCGGTGGGCAAGCGCGAGAACGTGTTCAAGCTCATTCCGCGCTGGCGCGGCCAGCTCCTGGGGCTCTTCCACGACCAACCCTCCTCGCAGGTCTTCGTCAATGCCGGCGGGGGCTTCGGGCCGAGCTCCAACTCCATCCAGCTCGCCATCGTGTCGCCGGATTTCAATACCCTGATGAACCGGAACAACCGCATCATCCAGGAGATCCAGAAGAATCCTTACGTGACTGACGCGTACTCCTCCCTGTCGGACACGAACCTGGAAAATGACTTCGTGCCCGACCCGGCGCGCCTCAAGGGCACGGGGATCACTCCCGCGATGATCGCCGGCGCTCTCCAGACCTACGCCTCCGGCGTCCAGGCGTCCAATGTCGTCACCGGCGGTCTCAGTTATCCGATCCAGGTGCAGGCGGATCCCACGTCGCTTTCGGGAGCGCAGTCGCTCCTGAACCTGCCCGTCTACTCTCCGCTCCTGCAGACAACCATCCAGGTCGGTCAGCTCGGCTCCTTCCGGCTCAGCCAGGCCCCCGTCAACGTCAGCCGGTACAACCGGGCGTACACCGGCAACTTCAACATCAACATGAAACCGAATGCGCCCCCCGTGCTCACCATGAAGAACATGATCACGGCCGACCTCCAGAAGGCAGGGCTCCTGGAAGGCGGGCTGCAGGTCACGACGAATAACCGGTTCAACGCCATTGCGCTCGCCGGCCAGCTGCTCACCACCGGCCCGCTCACGTTCCTGCTGGCCCTCTTCCTTGCGTACCTCGTCATGGCCGCGCAGTTCAACTCGTGGCGCTACCCCGTCTACCTGCTCCTGCCGGTGCCCCTGGCGCTCGTCGGCGCGCTCCTCCTGGTCTTCGTGCTCGGCGATTCCCTCGACATCTTCGGGATGATGGGAATGCTCATGCTCATCGGGCTGTCCGCGAAAAACGCCATCCTGTATCTCGACTTCGTCGTGGAGCGCATCGGGAAGATGCCGTTCAAGGACGCGCTGATCGAGTCGGCCCGGCTGCGCTTCCGCCCCATCGTCATGACCACCATGACCGTCCTCGTGATCAGCTTCCCCCTCATCCTCGGAAAGGGGGAGGGATCGGAGTTCGGAAAGAGCATGGGAGTGGTCATGCTGGGCGGAATCCTCTTCTCCGCCATCCTGACGTTCTTCGTCGTACCGGCGGCGTTCTACCTGTTTGAACGCAAGCGCGTGGCGCGCTCGGAGGACCAGGGCCGCGTGGAGGGCCGCGTGGTGCAGCTGGAAGCTGCGGTCGGGGGGGAGTCGTAGGATACGGAGCATTCACGCAATGGTGCGACTTGAACCAAAGATGCCCCGGCGCCGATGCCGCGCTTCGGGCGGTCTGGACTAGAAATGCACGACTATCACATGCACACCCGGTTCTGCCGCCACGCGGCGGGCACCCTGGAGGAGTATGCCCGCTCGGCTCGGGAGAAGGGAATCCACGAGATCTGCTTCACGCCGCACATCCCGCTGCCCGGGTTCCGTTCCGGTTTCTGGAATGACCGGCTGCGGATGGATGAGTCGGAGTTCCCCCGGTACCTCGATGAGCTGGAGAGGACGCGCAGCCTCTTTCCCGACCTGACGATCCTGAGCGGGATCGAGGCGGACTACGTCCCGAGCATGGAGACGTATCTCGAGCGTTTCCTCTCGTCCCATTCCTTCGATTTCGTGCTCATGTCCGTGCACTTCGTTTCCGCCTGGTCAGCGGACGAATGGGTCTTCGATTTCAGCGGATCGCGGACCCTGCCGTCCGTGTACCGCGATTATTTCCAGGAAATGCGCCGAGGCGCCGAGACCGGCCTCTTCGACTGCGCCGCACACCTTGATCTCATCAAGCAGCCGGGGAAGCCCGTGCTGGAGACCAACCGTGACGACGTCGAAGCTGCACTCGATGCCTTCGCCGCAAGCGGCATGAGCGTGGAGGTCAACACCTCCGGAGCGCGCAAGGGGATCGGGGAGACGTATCCGAGTGATGACATCGTTCGTCTCATGATCCAGCGCGGCACGCCGCTCGTCACGGGCTCCGACGCGCACGATCCCTCCCACGTCGGGCTTGAGTTCGAGGAGCTCGGCGCGCGCTTCAGAGCCGGGCTGGATGCCGCATTGGTGCGCTACCGAGCGCGCCGCATGCTCCGCCCCGGGCAACGGGCGCTCGCGTGGACCTGAGCGACACCGGCCTTCCCCTCGTCCCGTACCTCCCGAAGATCTCGTCGATCCTGGACACGCGGCGCACGCTCGCGCTGAGCGCGCCGCCGGGCTCCGGCAAGTCCACGCTTGTGCCTCCCTCTCTCATGGATGCCCCCTGGATGACGGGCCGGAAGATCGTGATGCTGGAGCCGCGCCGGCTCGCTGCCGCTGCGATTGCGGCGCGCATCGCGGAGCTCCTGGGAGAGCCGCTGGGCGGGCGCGCCGGCTACCGCGTGCGTTCGGCGAGCCGCGTGAGCCGCGACACGCGCATCGAGGTCGTCACGGAAGCGCTCCTGACGCGGATGATCCAGGACGACCCCCTGCTCCAGGGGGTCGGGTGCGTGATCATCGACGAGTTTCACGAGCGCTCCATCCATGCCGACCTGGCGCTTTCTCTCACGCTCGAGGTGAGGAAAGCCCGGCCGGACCTCGCGCTCCTTGTGATGTCCGCCACGCTCGACCTGGATGCCGTGGCACGTCTCCTGGGGGCTGAAGCGCTCACCTGCCCCGGCCAGTCGTTTCGCGTCGAGACGCGCTACCAGCCTCTGGGAGACGCACCGCGATGGGAAGAGCGCTTCGCAGACGGCATCGCCCGCCTGTTCGAGACCACGCGCGGTGACATCCTTGCATTCCTTCCGGGAGCCGGCGAAATCAGGAGAACCGGGGCCCGGCTCTCCGGGCTGCTCAGCGGCCGGGCGGACGTTCTGCCTCTCCATGGCCTCCTTCCGCTGGATGAGCAGCGCCGTATCTGTTCCCGGACTGATTCCGACATCGCGGATTCCGACCGGTCTGATTCCGGCCGCAGGCGCGTCATCCTTGCCACCTCGATCGCGGAGACGAGTCTCACGGTTCCCGGGGTCCGCACCGTTGCGGACTGCGGTTGGGCCCGCCTTTCCCGCTTCCATCCTTCCACGGGCCTGGACCGTCTCGTAACCGAGCGGGTGAGCGAATCATCCGCGGACCAGCGTCGTGGCAGGGCAGGCCGGCTGGGCCCAGGACTCTGCGTGCGCTTCTGGCCCGAGTCGGAGAAGCTCCTTCGGCGGGAGGACGCGGAGATCCTGAGGTCCGACCTTTCCGGGCTCGTGCTGGAGTGCGCGATCTGGGGAGCCCGGGGGCCTGATGCGCTCTCCTGGATGGACGAGCCTCCTTTCGCATCGTGGCGCCAGGCATGGGAAACACTGGGGATGATCGGCCTCGTGGACGGGAACGGCCCGACGTCCCTGGGGAGGCGCATCTCGGGCCTGGGGCTTCCGCCGAGGCTCGGCGTGCTCGCCGCTCGGGGGGCGGACAGCGGGGAGCCGGCGCTGGCTGCTGCCTGCGCGGCCATCCTCGAGGAGAGAGACAACTCGGGCCTCACTGGTGATCCCGATTTCCGCCTCCGCCTCGAGCTCCTCCGTACGGGCGCTGCCGGGAATACGCCCGGGAATGGGACATGGAAGCGCAACGTGTCCATGGAGATCGAACGGATCCTCAGGAGATCCGGGCTCCGATCACCCGCCGGCCAAGGCGCACGGACGGGCTGGACCGCGGAGGCAGAGGAACGTGTCGGGGACCTGCTTGCAAGCGCATTCCCCGACCGGATTGCCCGTCGGGAGCCTGATCGGACGTATCGCCTCGTCACGGGACGGGCAGCCCGTTTCCCCGGTTCCGCGAGCCGGGCGGCCACACACTGGATCTGCGCGCCGGATGCAGACGCCGGGGAGACGGCCGGACTGATCAGGCTTGCCGCCCCGGTGGACGCGGCAGCGGCGGAACGCGTGCTGGAGTCCGTGGCTGAAGAAACGCTGGAGATCCGCTGGGAAGGGCTGGTGCCAAAAGGGTACCTGGTGCGCCGGGCGGGCCGGCTGTCCCTTGCGGAAAAGCCGGTTCGACCTGCAGCAGCGGACATTGCGGCTGCGTTTCAGGAGTACGTTGCCCGGGCCGGTATCAACGCGCTTCCGTGGAACGAACGTTCCCGGTCTCTCCTGCAGCGCCTGCGCTTCTTTGCCCGGGCCCGGCCCGGGGCCGTGACGGGGGACCTCACCGACGCCGGCCTCGCGGCCCGGGCGGCCGAATGGTTGGAGCCCTTTCTCTCACTGACGGGGAGCCAGGTGCTCACGGCGGAGAAGCTGCATACGGCGCTTCGAGGGCTGGCTTCCGGGCGCCTTGACTCCGAGGTTCCCGAGTCCTTCACGCTTCCCACCGCCGGAAAGAGGAAGATCGATTACGCCGGCGACGCCCCTGTCGTGGAGGCGCGCATCCAGGAGGTCTTCGGCATGGCGGCAAGCCCCCGCATCTGCGGCGTGCCCCTGACCTTCCGGCTCCTGTCGCCGGCCCGTCGGCCGCTGCAGGTCACGAGTGATCTTGCCGGCTTCTGGAAGAGCAGCTACGCCGAGGTCCGCAAGGAGATGAGGGGGCGGTACCCCAAGCACTCCTGGCCGGAGGACCCGGCAGCGGCGGTCCCGACCTCCCGGGTGCGGCCCCTTTGACTTCCGGGCGCCCTCATCGTATATTGCTGTATAAGCATTTGTATATATAGAGGAGCCTCTCCATGACTGAGAACCTGACCAAAGAAACGTTCGTCACCAAGGTCTTCGACTACGAGAGGAACTCGGAATGGAAGTTCGAGGGCACCGTGCCGACCATCATCGACTTCTGGGCCGAGTGGTGCGGACCGTGCAAGATGATCTCTCCGGTGCTGGAGGAGATCTCCCGGCAGTACGATGGGAAGATCAACGTCTACAAGGTCAACGTGGACGAGGAGAACGATCTCGCCGCGGCCTTCGGCATCCAGAGCATCCCGAGCCTCCTCTTCATTCCGCTGAACGAGAAGCCCCGCCTGAGCGTGGGCGCGCTTCCGAAGTCCGGAATTCTCAAGATCGTCAAGGACGTTCTGAAAGTAGAATAGGATTCCTACGTCCGCGGCAGGACGAGACCCCCGGAACGCCGACTGGCCGAACCACGTGATGCGCTCCCGCGCCCATTCCGTGAGATCCATGCGAAGAATGTCATGTACACCGCGTCTCCCGGTCAATACATTGGAAGCAGCCCGGCGGCCTCTCGGCCGTCCCTGGCCTCGGCTGCCCTCGCCATCCAATTCCGCGGTGTACCGCGGATGGGCTAGGGTTGACTCTCTCTTCACGCGTATGAGATAACAGCCGAACCAGAAAGGAAGGGAGCACGATGCGCCCCAGGACAGAGGACCCGCGAATCAGGATGCAGCGGGACGGGTTGTACGACCCTTCCCACGAGCACGACAGCTGCGGGGTGGGGTTCGTCGTGAATGTTGACGGCGGACGCACGCACCAGATCGTCGCCAACGGCCTGACCATCCTCAAGAACCTCGTGCATCGCGGCGCGGTGGGCGGGGATTCCCGAACCGGTGACGGGGCGGGGATGATGACCCAGATCCCGCACGCCTTCTTCTCCCGGGAAGCTTCCTCTCTCGGATTCACCCTGCCTGCCGAGGAAGCGTACGGCGTCGCCATGATCTTCCTTCCGCAGGACACCGGGCGCCGCGCGCGCGCCGCCGGCCTGATCGAGGGCGTGATGCAGGACGAGGGAGTCACCGTCCTGGGCTGGCGGGAGGTCCCCACGAATCCCGACCTCCTGGGCGATCTCGCCCTGGACTCCATGCCTCACGTTTCGCAGCTCTTCGTGGCAAGCGGCGAGCTCGCCGGGGACGCCCTGGAGCGGAGGCTGTACGTGGCGCGCAAGCAGGTGGAGGCGGTGTCCAAGGCGCAGGGCTTCACGCTGGAGGAGCTGTACGTCTGCTCCCTGTCCTGCCGCGTCGTCGTCTACAAGGGCCTGTTCGTCGCACCCCAGTTCGAGCGCTTCTATCCGGATCTCGCGGACGCCGACTTCACGAGCGCGCTTGCCGTGATCCACCAGCGCTACAGCACGAACACCTTCCCGTCCTGGCACAACTCGCAGCCCTTCCGCTACATCGCGCACAACGGGGAGATCAACACCCTGCGGGGGAACATCAACAAGATGAACGCCCGGGAGAAGACGATGTCCTCCCCGCTGTTCGGGGACGACATCGGGAAGCTCGTCCCGGTCATCACCCCCACGCTGAGCGACTCGGGGATCTTCGACAACGTGCTCGAGCTGCTCGTGGCCGGCGGGAGGACCGTCGAGCACGCTCTCATGATGATGGTCCCCGAGGCCTTCGGCGCGCGCTACCACATGAGTGAGGACAAGCGCGCGTTCTACGAGTACCACGCCGCCATCATGGAGCCGTGGGACGGGCCCGCGGCCATCTCGTTCTCCGACGGCATCAAGGTCGGCTCCATCCTGGACAGAAACGGCCTGCGCCCCGCGCGCTACGTCGTCACCCGCAGCGGCCTCGTCGTGCTGGCCTCCGAGGTCGGCGTCCTGGACATCCCGCCGGAGGACATCCTCCAGAAGGGCCGCCTTGCCCCGGGCAAGATGATCATCGTGGACACGGCCCAGAAGCGCATCATCTACGACAACGAGATCAAGGCATCCGTCTCCCGCAGCAAGCCGTATCGCCGGTGGCTTGATGCCAACCGCATCGAGCTGAAGGGCCTGTTCCAGGTGCCCGGGCCGGTGCGCACGGACCGCACCACGCTGCTGGAGAAGCAGTGGGTCTTCGGCTACACCGTGGAAGACATTGAGATGATCATCATGCCCATGGTGGAGAACGCGCAGGAGCCCATCAGTTCCATGGGTGATGATCAGAGCCTCGCCGTGCTCTCCGACCGGCCGCAGATGCTCTACAATTACTTCAAGCAGCTTTTCGCCCAGGTGACGAACCCTCCCATCGATCCCTACCGGGAGAACCTCGTCATGTCTCTCATGAGCTTCGTGGGCCGGGAGAAGAACCTCCTGGACGAGACGCCGGACCACGTGCGGCAGCTCAAGCTTCCCCACCCCATCCTCACGAACGACGACATGGACAAGCTGCGCACGCTGGACAAGAACGGCTACAAGTCCTGCGTCATTTCCATGACGTTCCCCGTCGCGGACGGGGAGAAGGGCCTGGAAAAGGCCCTGGCGGCGCTGTGCGCGGAAGCGGAAGGCCGCGTGGACGCGGGATACACGATGCTCGTCCTCTCCGACCGGGAGGTGAGCATGAAGCGGGCGCCCATCCCGGCCCTCCTCGCCACCTCCGCGCTCCATCATCACCTGACCCGGGTGAAGAAGCGCCACCTCACCGCCATCGTCATTGAGACCGCGGAAGCGCGGGAGGTGATGCACTTCGCCATCCTCATCGGGTTCGGGGCGAGCGCCGTCAACCCCTACCTCGTGTTCGAGACCATCGCGGACCTGATGGAGCGCAAGAAGCTGAACCATGGCCTCCTCCTGGAGACGGCCATCGAGCAGTACATCACCGCCGCGAAGAAGGGCCTTCTCAAGGTCATGTCCAAGATGGGCGTGTCCACCATCAGGAGCTACAAGAGCGCCCAGATCTTCGAGGCGGTGGGCCTTTCCGATGAGCTGATTGCCGCCTACTTCCCGGGCACTCCGTCCCGGATCGGCGGGATCGGAATCGACGCGATCGCCCGGGAGACCCTGGAGCGCCACCAGGCGGCATTCTCCCGCAGCCCGGCGGAGCGGGAAGCGCTGGACTCCGGCGGAGGGATCCACTACCGCGCCTTCTCCGAGGGCCACCGGCTTACTCCCCAGGCAATCGCGCTCCTGCAGCGCGCCGTGCGGGAAAACGACCGGGAGCTGTACAAGCAGTACGCCTCCGTGATGAACGACGAGTCGCGCCTGCTGTGCACGCTGCGCAGCCAGCTTACGTTCGCAAAACGCACCCCGGTCCCGCTGGAGGAAGTGGAGCCGTGGGAATCCATCGTGAAGAGGTTCGTCACGTCCGCCATGTCCTTCGGCTCCATCAGCAAGGAGGCGCATGAGACGCTGGCCATCGCGATGAACCGCCTGGGCGCGGCGAGCAACTCGGGGGAGGGCGGGGAGGACGAGAGCCGCTACGCGCCTCTTCCCAACGGGGACTCCGCGCGCAGCGCCATCAAGCAGGTCGCCTCGGCCCGCTTCGGCGTGACCTCCTACTACCTGGTGAACTCGCGGGAGCTTCAGATCAAGATGGCCCAGGGCGCCAAGCCCGGAGAAGGAGGCCAGCTCGCCGGGCTCAAGGTGGATGCCACCATCGCGAGGGTGCGGCATTCAACTCCGGGTGTCACGCTCATCTCACCGCCGCCGCACCACGACATCTACTCCATCGAGGACCTTGCCCAGCTGATCTTCGATCTGAAGAACGCCAATCCGGAGGCGCGCGTATCCGTCAAGCTCGTGGCGGAGGTCGGCGTGGGAACCGTCGCCGCGGGCGTGGCCAAGGGCCGCGCGGACATGGTGCTGATTGCCGGCCATGACGGGGGAACGGGGAACTCTCCCATCTCCTCCATCAAGCACGCCGGCATTCCCTGGGAGATCGGACTTGCCGAGACGCAGCAGACCCTCGTTCTCAACCGGTTGCGGGACCGCATCCGGGTCCAGGCGGACGGTCAGATGAGGACAGGCCGGGACATCGTGATCGCGGCCCTCCTGGGCGCGGAGGAGTTCGGCTTCGGAACCATTTCCCTCGTGACCATCGGCTGCATCATGATGAGGAAGTGCCACCTCAACACCTGCCCGGTGGGCGTGGCCACCCAGGACCCGCGCCTGCGGGCCCGGTTCACCGGCAAACCCGAGCACGTGATCAACTTCATGCGCTTCGTGGCGGAGGATGCGCGGGAGATCATGGCATCCCTCGGGTTCCGCTCCGTGGAGGAGATGGTCGGGCACGTGGAGGTGCTGGAGACGAAGTGCGCTGTCGAACACTGGAAGGCGAAGGGACTGGACTTCTCCCGGGTCCTGGCGAGGCCCGAGGTGCCCAAGGGTACATCTCTCCATTGCGTGCGCGGTCCCCAGCACGATTTCTCCCTGTCCCTGGACCGGGAGCTGATCGAGCGCTCCAAGAAGGCCCTGGAAGGCAGCGAGAAGGTGCGCCTCTACATGGCCATCCGCAACTGCAACAGGACGGTGGGCGCCACACTCTCCGCGGCTGTCTCACGCCGGCACGGCGCCAAGGGCCTGCCGCCGGACTCCATCACCGTGTCCTTCAGCGGCGCGGCGGGGCAGAGTTTCGGGGCGTTCCTCGCCCCGGGGATCACCTTCGAGCTGGAGGGGGACGCCAACGACTACTTCGCCAAGGGCCTCTCGGGCGGAAAAATCATCGTGTATCCTCCGCGGGCAGCGACCTTCCGCGCGCAGGACAACATCATTACGGGCAACGTGAACCTCTTCGGGGCAACCGGGGGCGAGGTGTACATCAACGGCATGGCCGGCGAGCGCTTCGCGGTGCGGAACAGCGGCGCCATCGCCGTCGTCGAAGGGGTGGGTGACCACGGCTGCGAATATATGACCGGCGGTCTCGTGGTGGTGCTGGGACGCAGCGGGGTCAACTTCGCTGCCGGCATGAGCGGCGGGGTGGCCTACGTGCTGGACGAGGACCAGCTGTTCGATACGAAGTGCAACCTGGAAATGGTGGACGTGGAGCCGGTGACGAGCATGAAGGACCGCACCGAGCTGCGCCAGCTC
>Ga0335070_10006458_pt1 | contig 13807 bp, 12 predicted proteins | sample Lox_Sample_13_FD_206722 | JGI IMG/M metagenome (GOLD analysis project Ga0335070, IMG submission 206722) | Soil microbial communities from Loxahatchee National Wildlife Refuge, Florida, United States - Lox_Sample_1.3 | ecosystem: Environmental > Terrestrial > Soil > Wetlands | place: USA...
CCCATCGCGAAACAGAGCCTGCAGGAATCGCTCGGCAAGGCCATCACGGAAGCCGCGCTCGACCGCGCACTCGACGAGCTGTGGGCGAAGCTGCGCATCACGCGCGTCGATTACAAACAAGAGGAAGGCGTCTTCTGGGACGTGCTCTTCCGCTGGGCGCCGGAAGCGGTGCGCGAAGGCATGCACGTCTCGGTGGCGGAAGCGCTCACTGCTCTGGTCTCAAAATATGTGGACTGCGTACGGGCCGTGCCGCAGGAAGAGGTCGAAGCGTTTTTCTCGACGTTGATTGGGCGTGCGCGTGTGCGCGAAGCGATTAACGCATTGCAGGCGGCGCGCGAGCTGGGATTTGTACACGTCGGCGGCAAGGTAATGTTGCAGAGCGCCGACGCCAAGCCTCCGCAGCCGCTGCAGGCGACGCCGTTGTCCGGAGAGCGTCCCGGGCAGTTGCGTCCGGGCAAACCTCTGGTGGAACGGCGTCCACGCAAGATGTTCCGCGCCTCCGGCTCCAATCGGAAACCCACGCAGGAATGACACGTTCGCGACAACTGGTCATCGCCATCGACGGCCCTGCCGGCTCAGGCAAGAGCACCATCGCGGCGCGGCTGGCGAAGAAGCTCGGCTATGTCAACCTTGAAAGCGGGGCCATGTATCGCGCGCTGGCGCTCAAGGCGCTGGAAGAGCAGATAGCGGTGGACGATGGTCTTGCGCTTCGACGCCTCGCCGAGGCAACCACGATCGAACTGGAGCCGCAAGCTGACGGCAACCGGGTGTTGCTCGATGGACGCGACGTTTCGCAGCGAATTCGCGAGGCGGATGTCACGCTGGCGGCATCGCGCGTGTCGGCGCATCCGCCGGTGCGCGAGATCATGGTCGCACGGCAGCGCGAACTGGGCGCCCAAGGCGGGGTCGTCATGGAAGGCCGCGATATCGGCACCGCCGTGTTTCCCAAAGCCGACGTAAAGGTGTTTCTCGATGCCGACGCGCGCATTCGGGCCGAGCGCCGGGTGGCGCAGGACGGAACCCATACTCCGGACGAGGCGCGGCGCATCATCGAAGACCTGGTACAACGCGACCAACGCGACCGCACACGGGCGGCCTCTCCGCTGGTTCCGGCGACCGATGCCGTGATTATCGACTCGACGGACCTGTCGATCGACCAAGCCCTGGCCCAAGTGGAGGCAGTGGTGGAGCGGCGCCTGCGTGCGTGACACCGTTCAACGAAGCGCCGAAACAAAAGACCGCCCGCTTCTTCAGCAGAAGCGGGCAGCGCAGTTCAGGAGGAGTGAAGACTATCCCTTGTTGATGCTGATATCACCTTTGTCGGCGTTGATTTGAATTTTCGACGCGCCGTTGCCAACCGTACCGTTGGCGCGCGCACCTTTATCGGCGGATTCGACCTTGACGGAGCCGAAGTCGGTCGAGATGGAGCCGATTCTTGCCGTGGCATCCAACTCAAATCCGGCGTTGGGCGGAAGAGTGAGGTTGATGCCATCGTCGCCGGTGATTTTCATTCTGCCCAACGGCAGCTTGTCGGCCGAGTGAATTTCGATGGGTCCGTTGGTGTTCTCCAGCTCGAGATCGCCGCGGACATCTTCCAAATGAATGTCCTTGGAGCGCGTCACCATGCGCATCGGACCGCTCAAGTCGGAGCCGCGCAAGGCCTCGCCGGAAATCTCAAGATCGCCGGGAACGGAAGCGATGGAAATATCGGAGCGGGCCGACTTGAAGGTCACGGCCTTGGCGATCTTGGTCAGCCGGATTTCGTCGAAGAAGTCTCCGTTCAATCGGACCGCACCCTTGACATCCTCGAGATTCACTTCGCTGACACGGCCATCGAGGTCTATGTCGCCGCCGATGCCGGTTGCGCGCACGGTACCCTTTTTGTCCATGTTGATCCTAGCCGAGCCGTCAACATCGTTCAGAGTGACGTCGCCGCCCTGCACGGAAAGCTTCACATCGGCGCGGCGGTCGTTGATGGTCACATCGCCGCGCTTGCTGGCGATATCAAGCGCGGCCTTGCGCGGAACGAAGATTTCCAGATCGGACCGTACGCCGTGGTCGCCGGCACCGTTGGTGTTGGCATTCAGCATAACCGCCGTGCCATTGACGGTGACTTGTACCTTGGTGCTTTGATCGTACTTGTTAGCCTCGTCCTGGCTCTTGGCATACAGCTTCTTGTGCACCGTGACGCGAAGGTTATCACCATCCGACGGAGTGATGGAAATGTCGCCGCGGTCGCTGACCACACGCAGGGTTCCATCGCCCGGGAATTGCTGCTCAACGGATTCTTCGAAGGTGTATGAGTTGCCGAACATGCCGCCGAAATCGTTGTCGTCAATCTGGATCTGGTCGCGCATGCCTTCCCAGTTCAGATCGGAACTGTGGTGCGCCGCTAGTCCGACGATCACGATGAGGATGAGGAGCAGTACGCCGCCGCCACCCAGTCCGCGCGTGCGATAGCCGTGTTTCAGCGCCGCGAAATGCTCGATCAACGCGAACACGCCCCACAGGATGATCAGCACTGGCCAGAAGCGTCCAAAGAAATGCCACACCGGAAGATGGACGCCGACGTTGCGGAGCAGGAACAGAACGCCGATGAGAATCAGGATGACGGGCGCAACCAGCGAACGCCGATAGCGCGGCGGTGGCGGCGGCGGCAATGGTGCCCGTGGAGGCACAGAAACATAAGGGCTAACCATTGTGCACCTCCCCGTGGTCGGTAGTCCCTGCGGAGGATGGCGGAGTCTCAGGCGGCACGACCGGCGCTGCCGGCGCCACTTGCGGATTCACCGGTGGCTGCCACGTCTGCGGCGGCAATGGATAGGTCGGAGGGGCGGCAGGATACGCCGTGTACTCTCGCGGGATGTGCCCGGCCGTCGAGGCATTGTGTTGCAGGAACATCACCAGCCCGATGACGATCAGCAGAGCCGGCCAGGTGCGGCCGAAGTTCATCCAGTAAATGTGCGTCATCTGATCCAGCAGAAAGAGGACGCCAATTGTAATGAGAACCGCAGGGCCCATAAACCCGCGGGCCCGGCAGCGCGCGCATCCACAACTTGGGTTGAACCTGTATTTCATCGCGTCCTCCTCAGCGTACCCTTCCCGAACGCTTGACCAGCACAGAGACGCCGACAGCGATGAGGATCAAGGGCCAGAACCTGCCGAACCAGTCGAAGCGGAACCAGTCAAACTGGCTCAAAAGGAATAACACTCCCAGGCCGATTAGAACAAACGCACCGGTAGGAACGCGCGACGATTCCTCGTAGTTCTGGGGCGAAGGTGCCTGCCCTTCCGCTATCGGAGCGCCGGACGCAGACGCCGCCGCGGCCGGCGGGCTGGCGTTTCCAAAAAGGTTGATGCTGTTGAACCCGAAAGGGTCCGGCGGCACCACGCCCATCAGTTTCGCCTTGGCGGTGCGATAGGCCTCGAACGGCATATAGAGCTCGAAGGCTGCAATCCCGAGTCCGAAGATCCCGTCCACGTGATTGGTGGCCCAAATGAGGGTCGCAAAAATCAATACGTGGATGAATCCTTTGGTGTATTCGCCGTTGTAAAAGGCGCCGACACCCGGAATAAATCCGAGAAGCGCAGCCAGCCCCGGGCTACTGTGACCGGGGGCGGGGGTTGTTCCCGGAACAGGGGCTCCGGGGCCCGGCGGGGGCGGCATCGTTCCGCTCACCTGCGAGGCCAGACACTCCTCGCAGTAAAGGACGCCATGCACATCGCGCACGCATGCGCTGCACATGGGCTTGCCACATGTGCGGCAGTATGCAACTGCGGGTACTTCGACATGATTGGCGCAGTTCATGCTGTTCTCCTGTTCAGCCGGGCCTGTGAGATCGTTTGCTCGCCACTCGCCGGATACTGTGCCAGCAAAGGCTGGCCGGAGTCCAGGCGGTAGTTCTGGTACTTCTGGTTCTGTTGCCGAGGTTCACCCTTATCGGGATCCTTCGGCGGTGATGCCTCCTGCTTCTCGGGCGTCGCGGCGCGGCGCAAATCGCGCACGCGAGACTCGATCTCATACACCAGCCGGATGTTCTCGTAGTAACGCACTACGCGCGCCTGGGTGGAGTAGTAAGTCTTTTGCAGGCCCTTAGCGCTCAGGTCTACGTGCTTCAGGTCGCCCAGACGAATCCCCGCAATGTTCGCCAGCATGGTAATCGAAAAGAACGCCATGCCAAACGACATTGCGAAGCGGGGAGTCAGCACCGGCGCGAGCACCGGTGACAAGCGCCCTTTCAGCTTGCCAAACCATCCTTCGCTTACGGGAGCAACTTGTGCACTAGGCTCCGGCACGGAGCCAATCGTCTGTGCCAGGATGTTGTGCACCAGGTGCCTGGGTGGCACGATGTCCTCAAGACCCTTCAGCCAGTGCATGCCCGTGGCGGCTTCGCCGTACATTTCCGCGCAGGCCGGGCACGATCGCCGGTGCTCCTCAAAGGAAGCCAGCGTCGAGCCGTGCAACGTGGCATCGAGGGCGTCAGCCAACAACGCCTCGAAGCGCGCGCACTGCATCTCGGATTTTGATTCGCCGTACATCAACTCACCTGCCTGTAATTACGTTGTATGAGCCGTGCCAGTTCCGTGCGTCCACGATTTATCCGGCTTTTTACAGTGCCTTCCGGAATTTTGAGGACGATCGCGATCTCTTTGTAGTCCATGTCCTGTAAGTCTCTTAAAATCAATGCCTCCCGCAGTTCCGGGGAGAGCTTCTGGAGGGCCTCATGAACCATTTTCTGGGTCTGGCGGCTCTGCACCTGCTGTTCCGGAGACACGGAATGGTCTTCCAATTGCTCGCCGAGAGTGAGGCCGTCATCCTGACCGCCCGGAGTAGCTTCCAGAGAGTCAGTAAGCCGGTCATACTTTCCCTTGCGGAAGTGGTCCACCAACAAGTTGCGGGTGACCGTGGTAACCCACGTCATGAAGGCCGCCCGCGACCCGTCGAAGGTACTCAGGGTGCGGTAGATTTTAATGAAGACATCCTGAGTGAGATCGGCGGCATCGTCGGGCGAGCCGCAGAAGCGATAGCAGATGTTGTAGATACGACGGTTGTAGAGTTGGACAATTTCCTGCCAGGCCGCGGCGTCGCCTGCCACACCGCGGCGAACCAGCGCGTTGACTGCTTGGTTGTCGTCCAATCCGAGCTCCCGACGGGCTAATCGCTGGTCCAAATCTCGCTGACAGTTAAAGACTTGTACGGAAATCTGGGGCCAGTCGTTCGATTCGAATGAAGGGGGGCGCCCCTATGAGTGCGCCACGAATTGTAACAGTCCCATCTTGCGAAAGCTGTAACAACGAAACAGCGCGCAGCAAAAACAAAACGGCGCGGCCCGAGCCGCGCCGCATGCCACGCAATCTCGTTTACAGATTCTTTTCCAGAGCCTTCTCGATTACATCACGCGAAACGTAACCGACGATCTGTTCCTTCACTTGTCCGCCCTTGAAGATGAGCAGGGTCGGAATGCCGCGTACGCCATAGCGCTGAGGAGTCGCTACGTTCTTGTCGACATCCATCTTGCCGATCTTTACGCGCCCGCTGTAGCTCTGCGCTACTTCATCGACCACGGGCGCCAACGCGCGGCAAGGGCCGCACCAGGCCGCCCAGAAATCTACCATTACGGGCTGTTCCGACTTCAATACGGATTGATCGAAATTCGCATCCGTTACTTCCATGATTGCATCGCTTGCCATGTAGCCTCCTGAGTCCCACCCACGAACTACGGCCCGAATTGGTCACCGCAGCCTTCATCGTATCATCCGCATCTTTGTGTTTTGGGGATCAGTAATTAGATGCCTAGCCGAGGACGCGGATGCAAGCCGCGTGGGGCGCGACTTTACCAACATCGCCGACGCGACGGTATAGAAACTTCGAAAGTGACGGAGAATCAAAAGCGCCCTGCGATAACGCAGAGCGCCTAGAAGGCAGCCCTCCCCCAGAACTGCCTGACTACGCTTGCGATTTTGTCCTCGTTTGCACCAGTTGTAAATACATCTTCCGTAACCACAAAGTAATCCCTGGTAACCAATTATCTGTGACGCATCTTATACAAAATATTGAACTTTCTCATTGGCACCGCATGTAAGTCACGCTATCTGGCACCTTATGGATAGTTACTATTATACCCTTTAGTCACTGCCTGTGGGTACTCAACAGAACTTCGGCGGGATGAAACACGGCACGCGACATACCGCCAACGAGTTGCTCGTGGCAGGAGATTCCGCTGGCGACCAGCACTCGCGAACCTCCAACTTGCTCTTCTGCAATGACTTGTGCGAATAGATCGGCGCCGACGGCCAAGCTCAGATCGTAGTATTCATGTTTGTACCCAAAGCTGCCAGCCATCCCGCAGCACTCGACCGACGAGGTTGCCACGTCGAAGCCGGCCGCGCGGAGAACATCTACGGTCTGTGAGGCAGCGTTGCAAGTCCTTTGCTGGCAGTGAGAGTGGTAGAAGAGGCGCGTTCCCAGCCGAGACTTGGCTGCCGGAAAGAGTGCGGCAAGATCGAGGTGGTTGGCCTGAGCAACATCCCAAAGTAATTGCAGTGGCTCAAAGGCATTGTCCTGCAACAACTTGATTGTTTCCGAATCGTCGAGGAGGTGCTTGTTGTCAAACCGCAGCATGGCCAGCACGCTGGGTTCGACGACGACGATCTTCCGGCCAGCATCGACGTGATGCCGCAAGATGGCGGCAAGGGCGCGGGCCTGCTTCCTGGCGGTAGCGATCATGCCTTGCGAGAGTGCCGCCCGTCCGTCGGGAAGTGATTGAGTCAGAATCACATCGAGTCCCGCGGCACGGAGGAGCCGAACCACCGCCATGCCGCGTTCTGGGGTGCCATAGTTGGTAAATGTGTCGGCCAGAACCGCGACAGGAGGACCGAAGGTTCCCGGCTTGGCAGGAATGCGTTCAGCACGAGAGAGCTGCAGCCATGTTTTGGCAGGGAAAGGCGGCAACTCACGCCGTTCTTCGATGCCGAATAGATTCATCTCCGTTCGGCGTAGGGCGTGCGAATGATTCGTGGAATTGGCCAACCTGGAGAAGTGCGTGCCCCAAGCGGCGAGCGTGTGGTAGTTGGCAAAGAACTGCTTCTGAAGTGGCGCGACGCGGTCTTCCTCGGCCGTCCCGGTCAGACCGCCAAAAAGAGACTTCATGAATGAACCGCCTTCAGCCTGATTCATGCGCCGGCGAAGATTCTGGTTGAGCCATGGGATGTCGATGCGTACGGGGCACTGTGGAACACAACGAGAGCAACCAGTACACAGTTCGCTGAAACGCGCGTTCTCCAGTTTGCCCGTCCCCGCCTCCCATGAGCCACCGATGCCGCCGGAATAGGTTTCCCCGCCGAAGGCGTGGCCGCCGACGGTTTCGAAATTAGCGCAGACGTTCAGACAGGCGCTGCAGCGGATGCAATACAGAGCCTCGTGCAGAATGGAGTCTTCGCGCATGGCCATGCGTCCGTTATCAATGAGCACCATGTGAAATTCACGCGGTGCAGGACTCTTGCCCGGCGCGGCGAACGACGGCGCTGCCAGCGGCGGCTGGAGAATGCTGACATAAGAGGTGAGCGGCTGGCCGGTTGCGCTGGCAGGCAGCAACTCAATGAAGGGTTGGAAATCCCGGCGCGAAGGCACGACCTTCTCGATGCCGGCGATCACGATGTGTAGTGGAGGAAGAAGCGAGGTCATGCGAATGTTGCCTTCGCTCTCGACCAGCATGAAGGAGCCGCTGTCGGCGGCGATAAGGTTTGCACCGGAGATGCCGGCGTCGGCATTGATGAATTTCTGGCGCAGAATTTCGCGGGCGAAGCGGGTAAGTTCTTCGCCGGTATCGAGGGGCAAGTCGGTCTTGAACTTGCTTTTGAACAGCGCCGTAATGCGCTCGCGCGAATAGTGCAAGGCCGGGGCAATGATGTGCGAGGGCTGCTCGTCGGCCACCTGCAGGATAAACTCCGCCAGATCGCTTTCTGCGACCTCCATACCGACAGCTTCGAGAGTACGGTTGAGGCGGACCTCCTCGGAGGTAATGCTCTTGCCTTTCACCACCAGCTTGACATGGTGCTGCATGAGCACGCGGCAGATGTACTGATTAGCTTCTTCAGCCGTTTTGGCCAGGTAGAAATGGCCGCCGTTCGCAGTGACGCCGGCCTCGAGCTGACGCAGCAACTCGGGCAGGTTGGCGATGGCCCTCTCTTTGGTGTCGCGGGCGCGGTCCTTCATCGCATCATAGTCAGCGATACGGGCGATGGCATCGTAGCGGTTGCGATTGAACGTCTGGGTGTTGTGGCGAATCGCGGCGGTCTGCACGCTCAGGGTCATGCGGATGGCTTCAAGCAGGCGTTTCTTGTCGCCTTTGTTGGCGACCTGGCGCGGCTGAATGTCGATGGGATTGATCGGCTCTGCCATGCTGTCCTCTAATTGCCTCTATCACAGAACAATGATGTGCAAACGGTGGGGCCCGTGAACGCCGCGAACCAGCGGCCCCATATCGGCGGTGGCGCTGGGACCAGTGATGAAGACGAAACTGCGCGAGAGGCCCTTGCCATCCAACACATCGTCGCGAAACAAATCTCGTGGCCGCGGGACGATGGTCTCGGCAGCCACCACAGCAATGTGCAGCGGGGCCAGCAGGCTGGCCATGCCGGTCCGTTGGTGGCCGACATCGACGCACACGGACCCGGTGCGGGCGACACCGGCAAAGGCCTCGGTCACGCCGGCGGGCGAGTGTATCAATTCTTCGGGAGTGGGGTCAGATTTCACTCGCGGATCGCGGGCGAAATCGGCAAACAGTTCGGCCGGGAGGTCTTGCGGCGGAGCAAACAAAATGCTGCCGGCATCGCCTGTAGCGCGAAAGATAGCGTCGCGAAGTTGCTGCGGCGTGCGATCGGTGATTTCGACCGTCGCCACTGCGGCCTTGGCAGATGCGGCAAATTGATCGATGATGGGCTGGGACATGTTCGTATTCATTTCTTGGCGGTTCCGGGAATGGGCGAAATATTAGCACCTCTGCCGGCAGTCAAGTTGTGGCACGCCGCACAGACTGTTCCAGCGCCGACCGAGCGGCTGCAGCCGTTAACCCCACGGCACAGTCTCTTCGATTCAGATCAAGGGGGCGCAACATCGGTATCTCGTGGGTTCAGCCTCGCTTCAGCATGCCACTGTAACACTGAGCTGGGAGCGTTTCTGTTTGCCCAGGCCGGCCTAAGCGACGCAGACTAAGCCGAAAGGAAGAGAGGATCGTGCGGGTCCTGATTGTAGAAGACGAGCGGCGTCTAGCGGAGAACATAGCAAAAAGCCTGCGTGAGAGCGCCGGGTATGCAGTCGATGTAGCCCTAGATGGAGAGGACGGCCTTTACATGGCGCAGTCCAACCCGTATGACCTGGTGCTGCTCGACCTGATGCTGCCCAAAATAGACGGCCTTGCGCTGCTCAAGCAGTTGCGCGGCAGCGGGGGAGAGGCCCCCGTTCTCGTACTTACAGCCCGGGACGAGAAGGAGTCGATTGTCGCGCTGCTGAATGCGGGCGCGGACGACTACGTTGCAAAGCCGTTCGATCTCGGCGAGTTGATGGCACGGGCCAAAGCCCTGATACGCCGCGGCAAAGGTCAGAGCGACGCGGTGTTGAGAGTAGGAGACATCCAGATCAATACCTCCGATCTAACCGTATACAAGGCCGGACAACTGATCTCCTTGACCGCCATGGAATACAGGGTGCTTGAATACCTGGCCCACCGGCCCGGCGCCGTGGTGTCGAAGACCGAGCTGCTGGAACATCTGTACGACTTCAACTGGGAACGCTTCAGCAACGTGATTGAGGTTTATATTTCGGGCCTGCGGCGCAAACTGGAAGGTGGAGGCGAAACGAAGGTGATCCACACGTTGCGCGGCCAGGGCTATATGCTGCGGGCGTGACATGGCACAAGTTTCGATTCAACGCCGGCTGGTGGCTTCGATCGTTGTTGCCCAGCTATTGCTAGCGGTCGGATTGGTCGATGTCGCGGTGTTCGTTACCCGGTCGCGACTGCGCGACGCCTTCGACACGGCTCTGCGCAGCCGGGCGATGCGGGTTGCCGCTCTCGTACGCTACAGTGAGGATCCCGGACACGCGCTGATTTTCGACAAGGACCTTGCCCCTCAACCACTGGACGTGTCCGCTCCCGACCTTTACGAGGTCTTCGCCAACAACCAAACCTTGATTGCCCGCTCACCCAACTGGCCAAACGACAAGTTGGTGTTGCCTGCTCGCGGGGATCGTTGGGTTGCAAGTTATGTGGTGGACGGGGTTGACTACCGGGCCGTAGTCATTGACCACATACCCATCCTTGACCGCGAGGAAGGAGTCAATCCGGGCGATTTTCTGCGGGTAACGTATGCCTCGCCGGTTGCGCCCGTGCTGCGCTCGGTAAGTCAGGTGCTGGCCTACATTGTCCTGGGTAGCATTGTACTGTTGCTGATTACGGGCGGGTTTTCGCTGTGGGCGCTGCGGCGGAGTTTGCGTCCTCTGCAGGAGCTGGCCAGCAGCGCGGCGGCTGTGTCTGCGATAAATTGGAAACTCAGTCCGCCGGAGGAAGCTCGTGACACGGTAGAGTTAGCGCCATTGACCCAGGCCATGACCTCCATGCTCGACAGCTTGCGGGGCGCTTTCACGCAGCAGCGCGAGTTTGTGGCCAACGCCGCGCATGAATTAAAGACTCCGGTGGCTATCCTCAAATCGACGCTGCAATCACTGGCACAGCGGCCAAGAAGCACCGAGGAATATCGCATCGGGTTAGAAGAGGCGCTGGAAGACCTGCAGCGCCTGGAGCGGCTCTTGCATTCCATGCTTCGGCTGGCCCGAGCCGAGCAGTGGGCCGCAGGCAGCCTGCAGCGGAACCTACCTATTGTCGAAGTCAGTATGACCTGCCAAATGGCGCTGGAACGGGTGCAACCCGTGGCCGCCCAGCGCGGTGTGGAACTGGAGTTCACAGCGAATGGTCCCATCAAACTTGCTGCCGATCCTGATGACCTTGAGCTGGTTTGGTACAACCTGCTGGAGAATGCAATCCGATTCAGCCCCGACGGTGCGAAGGTACAAATGGCCGTGCGACGTAACAACGGCCGGGGCTATGTCGAGGTGGCTGACTCCGGACCGGGTATTGCTCCCGTCGATCTTCCGCATGTTTTCGAACGTTTCTATCGCGCTGACAGCTCGCGGACTCGCAATACTGGCGGTTACGGGCTGGGGTTGGCGATCTCCAAAGCTTTGATTGAAGCGTATGGAGGCACGATCGAGCCGCAGAGCCGCCCGGGTGAAGGGACACGGATGGTCGTGTCAATTCCCGTGTAAGTCACACAGAGGCCTGACAGAGCGCCCATATGCACTTTGGCCTGCGTGCGCACCAGGTCTACGGCAAACCGAGAACTTTCCTGAAACTACCGCAAGCATTCAGCTTAGGTTAATGAGACTCCGGGCAACGTGTTTGGAGTGACGTTGCAGTGATGAGCAAACTCTCGTGCATGGTCGTGGCGCTGACCGCCATCAGCGTCGCGCAAGGTCAGAGGCCGGCGCCGGCTCCTGCGGCAGGGTCGCCGGGCACGCCAGTAGTGTTGACGCTGGCCGACGCGCTGGAGCGGGCGAAAGCGAACAGTCCGCAATTCCAGGCGGCCGTTACGGAGTTGGGGCTGGCGCGCGAAGACCGCTACCAAGCGAGGGCTGCGCTGTTGCCGGGAGTGAACTATAACAACAGCTTTATCTACACCCAGGGGAATGGCACGGCCAGCGGTCGCTACATCGGTAACAATGGCGTCCATGAGTACATCAGCCAGGGTGCGGCGCAAGAAGTGATTGGAGCCGAAAAGGTGCTGGAGTATCAGCGAGCAGCCGCTACACATGCGTTGAGCAAGGCGCGAGCAGAGATCGCAGCGCGGGGACTGGTGGTGACGGTAGTGCAGTCGTATTACGGGCTGCTCGCCGCGCAGACCAGAACGACTAATGCCGAACGCGCTCACGACGAAGGAGATCATTTTCTCGAACTGAGCCGCAAGCTGGAAGAAGGTGGGGAGGTAGCGCATTCGGACACAATCAAGGCACAAATTCAGGCGAACGACTTGAAACGCGCATGGGACGAGGCCCGTCTGGCGGAACAGAACGCGCGGTTGGCACTCGCGGTGTTACTGTTTCCGACTTTCTTTCAGGACTTCAGGTTGGTGAACGATCTTGGCAACTTGCCCGCGCTGCCACCGCTGAACGAACTGGCGGAGATGGCGGCCAAGAACAACCCGGAGTTGCAGGCCGCGTTCGCCACGCTGTGGGTCACGAACAAACAGGTAAGCATAGCCAAAGCGGGATACCTGCCAGCGCTTTCGGTGGAGATGTTCTACGGCATCGATGCCAACCAGTTCGCCAAGCGCGCTCCGGATGGAACGCAGTACCTTGGCTATGCGGGAACGGTGACACTGAATATTCCGGTGTGGAACTGGGGGGCAACGCAGAGCCGAGTACGGCAGGCGGAATTGCAGCGGCACCAGGCACAGGTGGAATTCAGCGCCGCGCAGCGGCAGGCAGCGGCAGACCTGCAATCGTTCTATAGCGAGGCACAGGTTGCTTACGAACAATTGCAACTTCTCAAACAGACGGCAGAGATGGCGGAGCAGAGCTTGAAATTGACAACCTTGCGATATCAGGCAGGAGAGGCAAGCGCGTTGGAAGTCGTGGATGCGCAGAACACGCTGACGAGCGCCGGCAACAACTTGCATGACGGCGAGGCGCGCTATCACCTGGCGCTGGCCAATCTGCAAACTCTAACGGGAGAGTTCTAGATGTTGGCACGCCGGCGTTCCGTGCTCATTCTGGCTGTGGGAGTGTCGGTGTCGGTTCTGCTGGCTGCATGCAGCAAGAAGGAAGAGGAGGAAGGGCCGGAAGTCACAGTGGAGGCGGCCAAGGTGGAGAAGCGCACCGTGAGGCAGATGATTCGAACCGATGCGGTGCTCTTTCCCAAGAACCAGGCTGCGATTACGCCGAAGATCGTTGCGCCGGTCAAGCGCTTCTACGTCAACCGCGGAAGTCGCGTGCATGCCGGACAACTGCTGGCGGTGATCGAGAACCGCGATCTCGAGGCAGCAGCGACGGAAACCAAAGGAAGCTTTCACCAGGCGGAAGCGAATTATCAGATCGAGACTACCTCCGCGCTGCCCGAGGAATGGCAGAAAGCAGCCTATGACCTCAAAGCGGCCAAGGAAAATCTCGACGCCGAGCAACAGATTTTCGCCAGCCGCAAGAAGCTCTATGAAGAGGGGGCGCTGCCGCGAAAGGAATACGACCAGTCGTTGGTCGCGCTGACGCAAGCCAAGTCGCAGTACGAAATTGCCTCCATGCACATGTCGGCGTTGGATTCAGCAGGCAAGAAAGAACAGTTGAAGTCGGCCGAAGGACAGCTCACTTCAGCAAAGGGAAAGTACGAAGGAGCGGCGGCACAACTGGCGTATTCCGAGATTCGCAGCCCAATCGACGGCGTAGTGACCGACCGCCCGAGCTATGACGGCGAGACGCCGCCGCCAGGTGTGCCGCTCCTGACGGTGATGGACACGTCCTCCGTCATTGCCAAGGCGCATATTCCACAGGACCGGGCAGCGGAACTCAAGCTCGGTGATTCAGCGACCCTTCGCGGGTCCGGAGACGTCGAAGCCCAGGGCAAAATTACGGTCATCAGCCCCGCACTCGACCCCAACAGCACGACCGTCGAAGTCTGGGTAGAGGCGCCGAATCCGGATGCGCGCCTGCGTCCCGGCTCGTCGGTAAGGCTGGAGATTGTCGCCAAAAGCGTGAACGACAGCC
>Ga0335070_10006459_pt1 | contig 13807 bp, 14 predicted proteins | sample Lox_Sample_13_FD_206722 | JGI IMG/M metagenome (GOLD analysis project Ga0335070, IMG submission 206722) | Soil microbial communities from Loxahatchee National Wildlife Refuge, Florida, United States - Lox_Sample_1.3 | ecosystem: Environmental > Terrestrial > Soil > Wetlands | place: USA...
ATACGTGGACGCGGCCGTGACAGCCCCGGGGAGCCCCGGGGGCGGACCGCCCGGAGCCATCGGCGGGGTCCGAGACCAGCTCCAGAACCTGCAGCAACATCGCCAGGAGCAGGTGCAGGAAACCGACCGCGAAGCACACTAGATCCTGTTCCACTGCGTGGAGCCTTTCTTTCTTGCCCCGCGGCCCTGCCTTTTCCTGTTTCACTGCGTGAGGCTGGTTATTGCCAGGCGGGTGGGGCGGAGCCCCGCGTCAAAGAAGATCAGGGATGTTCGTGGTCGCCACGGGGCCGGCGCCGAACGCCGCGATCTCGCTGGCCACCCGCGCCAGGAAACGCTTGACGCCCTCGGTGCGCTCCACCTGAGCCCCCGCCCACAGGTGACACGAGGTGCCCTGCCGGCCGACCGACACGACAACAACCGGATGAAGTGGGCGCCCGTACTCGACGACGACACCCGCCACCAGCAGCGTCGAGCCGTCGACACTCATGAAGCACCCCTCGGCCCGCGCCACGACGTTACCCCAGCGCCAGGGGCCGCGCGGGAGGCCGCGCCACGCCGCGGCGAGGTCCGCATGCCCGGCGCGGATCACGTGGGGCATCGGCTAGAAGAGGAACGCCAAGCCGGCCGTCGCCGCGACGACGACCGGGTTCTGGTAGTTCTGCGTGCGGTGCATCGTGATCTCGGCCGTCAGGCGCCAGCGCCGGGAGAGCTGGAACCACTCGCCGATACCGAGGTACCACCCGAATTGCCACTCCTCGATGCCCGGCGGCGGCTGTTGCGCCTGGAGGTCCAGGTGGTAGTCACCGATGCCTCCCGAGAAGAGGAACTCCCCCAGGACACCATCGAACAGGTAATCCACACCCACCGTGTAGCCCCGCAGCTTGCCGGGCCAGCCCACGCCGTCGTAGGTCGGCTCAAAGGGGAGGTCGGCGACCTGGAACCGCACCAGGGTATCGCGGTACACCGGGATTGCCACGAACCCCGCCGGCGCCCCATCATGGCTGTGCAGGAGGTTCTGATCGGGCGCGGTTGGCGCCTGCCAGGTCCAGCTCGTCCCCGCCGCAAGACCTGCCCAGAGGATCTGCCCGTTGACCGCAGTGGCGCTCGCGAGCGCCACGAGCGTCGCACACATCCACCTCATGGTCGCCTCCTGGCGAGAGTATACGGGGTCCGCAAGGACACCGTTGGCCAGACCTCGACCCGCGAGGCTGCCGGGGCCGCTCGTGACGCCCTGGTACAATCCGGCTGCCGTGCCGACGCTCGTCGAGGCCCTGGCCCAGACCTTCCTCCCCTCCACCTGCGCGATCTGCGGGGTTGTGCTGCCGTGGCGGGGAAGCCGCGCCGGCGTTTGCCCGACGTGCTGGTCGGGCCTGATCCCCCACGCTGCCCCAACGTGCCCCTCCTGCGGAACCCCGGAGGTGGAAACCGAGGGCCCATGTCTGGCCTGTCGGACCGCGCCGCCGCCCTGGTGCGGCGCCGCGAGCTTCGGAGCCTACCAGGGCACGCTCAGAGAGCTGGTGCTCCTGTTCAAGAGCCGCGGCAGGGACGAGCTCGGGGTGCCCCTCGCGGGCCTTCTCCTCGCAGCCTTTCGGCGAGCCGGGTGGCCGCGGCCCGACGCGGTGGTTGCCGTACCCATGAAGTGGACGAGGCGCCTGCGCCGCGGGTACAACCAGGCCGAGTTGCTCGCGCGCTCGCTCTCACGCGAGCTCGGCGTTCCCTTCACTCGGCCCCTGCGTCGGCGCGGCCGCAGCACTCAGGTCGGCCAGAGCCGGGGCGACCGCCTTCGTCTCCGGGCGGCGGCGTTTCCCGTGCGCCGGCCGGCGACCGGCCGGATCGTGCTTGTAGACGACGTGCTGACCACAGGCGCAACGGCCGCCGCTTGTACCCGTGCCCTGACGCGCGCGGGCGCCTCTGAGGTTTACGTTCTGACCGTCGCGAGAACCCCACAAACCGGGAGGATTCCATGAGCATGTTCGACTCTCTGGTGCGCGCAACCTTGCCGGTCACCCCAAAGCCCATGATCCACTTCTTCGCGCGCCGGTACGTGGCCGGCTCCAGGCTGGAACAGGCCATCGCAACGGTTCAGTGGCTCGCCCAGCAGGGGTGTTGCGCCACCATCGACGTGCTCGGGGAGAGCGTTGTCGAGAGGCAACACGCCGTTACGGCCGTGGCCGCGTATCACGAGGTGCTCGAGGCGATCACTGCAAACTCGCTTCCGGCGCACGTCTCCCTCAAACCCACCCAAATGGGGCTCAACATCGACCGTTCGTTCTGCCGCGACAACATCGCCGCAGTGCTGGAGCGCGCCCACTCCAAAGGGATCTTCGTCCGCATCGACATGGAGGACTCGCCGACCACGGACGCGACGCTGGCCATCTACCGGGAGCTCGTCGGTCACTTCCCCAGCGGCACGGGCGTCGTCCTTCAGGCACGGCTTCGCCGCACCTTCGCCGACGCTTCTGCACTCGCGAACCCGGGAACGAACGTCCGTCTGTGCAAGGGGATCTACCTGGAGCCGCGGCCGATCGCCTACGAGGAGCGCGACATCATCCGCAACGCCTTCGTCCACGCGCTCGAGATCCTCCTCGAGGGGGGCGCACACGTCGGCATCGCCACCCACGACGAGTGGCTGGTATGCAAGGCGCTCGCGATCATCCAACGCCTCAAACTAGGTAAGGACCGCTACGAGTTCCAGATGCTGCTTGGCGTCGACCCGGAGCTGCGGCGGATCCTCGTCGACGCGGGTCACCGGCTTCGCGTGTACGTCCCGTTCGGATCGCACTGGTATCCGTACTCGGTCCGACGCCTGCGCGAGAACCCGACGATCGCCCGGGTGGGCCTGGAGGCGTTCCTGCGCGGCCGCATGGAGTCCTGAAGCCAGGGCCGAGGGGTCAGCGGTCAGGGGTCAGGGAACAGTAAGAAGAAAGGCAGACCGCGTCGCGCATTGCCGCTATGGTCACCTCGCCGGTGGGGTCGAACGTGGCCACCCTGTGATCAGGACTCGCGCGCCTTGTTGCCGTCCCTGACCCCTTCACCCTGCGCCCTGACCCCTGTCTACTCTAGTGGTGAATCAGGAACTTGACCTCGTCGTTCCCGCGGGCGTGCTGCACGGAGACAACCAGCAGCCCTTGGCCCTTGTCCAAGGTGGGGATGGTTCCTCTCAGTTCCAGCGCACCGGCGTGGTCGCTTGTGCCCTCGGCGAGCTTTGCGGGCTTCGTGGCCGTGGATAGGAACCGCACACCGACCTGGGCGCCGGCAATCGGTGCCTCACCCGGGGTGGTCTGCACAAGCACCTGCAGCGAGAACTCTCTGCCGAAAACGAGATCGTCGCCACCGAGCACACGCACTCGCACCCTCTCCTCGTGCTGCTGCTCCGCGAGCCAATCGGCGATGACCTCATCGAGGGACTTCTCGGCAATGCCCAGGACGTCCATCGGCACGGCCCCGAGCTTGCTGGTGGCCGGGGAGCGACGCCTGACGGTGGTGTCGCTCGCCTGGCCGACCGGGGGCTCGGTCAGCAAATCGATGCGACCGGCCCGGATCGCGTCGACGATGTTACGGTGCTGCCGCTCCATCAACATCTGGATGGATACCATCTCGGCGCCCGCCTCGAGCAGGTTTGAGTACTCGGTCCTCCGAGTGGCGAGAATCTCACCCTTCATGTAGACCAGCGATTCGATCAGGGGGTTGGTGGAGCCTCGGTCCTCGGTCTGCACGTGGTACGTCACGCCGTCGAAATCAATGTCGGTGTTGAAACCGGTCAGCACGGCGCGTCCACAACCTCCCCAACCGAAGATGCTACGGGAACTCTCCTCGCCCTGTCAACGAAAAACCTGCCCAGTTGCCCCAGCGCCGAATCAACCGCAACCGATTGCTGCAAGACCCTCACGAGATCTGGATGTTAGACTCGGCCTGGCAGGACACGATGCGCCACCTCATCCTCTTCGACGTCGACGGGACGCTGCTCTCGACCAACGGCCACGCTGGTGAGGCGTTGGGCATGGCCCTGCATGAGACGTTCGGCACGAAGGGCCCGATCGAGCACTACTCATGGGCCGGAAAGACAGACCCGCAGATCGTCTACGAGCTTCTCGCGGGCGCAGGCATTTCGCGCGCGGAAGTCACGCCCAAGCTGCCCGAGATCTTCGAACGTTACTGCGGCCACCTGACCCGCAAGCTCTCCCCGGCCAACACACAACCGCTCGCCGGCGTGCCCGAGGTCCTGGAGCACCTTTGCCGGCGCCGCGACGTCGCGGTCGGTCTGCTTACCGGCAACATCCGGCGCGGCGCAGACATCAAGCTGCGCGTCGCGGGGCTTGCCGGGAGCTTCGAGGTGGGCGCTTACGGCAGCGACGAGGAGGACCGCAACAGGCTGGTAGCGGTTGCAAGGGCGCGCGCGCGGGAGCGCTGGGGAGAGGAGTTCCCCGGCGCGCGCACGGTGGTCGTGGGGGACGCCGAGGCGGATGTCCGCTGCGCGCGGGCCGGCGGAGCGCGCGCGGTGGCGGTCGCGAGCGGCCAGACCGCCAGGGCGACGCTCGCGACAATGAAGCCCGACGCGCTCCTCGACTCGCTCGCATCGCCGCTGGCCCTGCACGCCCTCCTCGGCCCCGACGGACCCGCTACCGGGAGGATCTGACTGGGGAAGGCTGCGGGGTGTTTGCGTTAGCCGATGTCAGGAGGAGCGATGCGTGAGTTCCTGAGGTTCCTGGAAGGAGAGATCGAAAAGCTGCACGAGGCTCGCACCTACAAAGTCGAGGTGCCTCTCGAAAGCCCCCAGGACCATCGTGTCAAGGTGGACGGCCGCGAGGTGGTCATGCTCACCTCCAACAACTACCTCGGGCTCGCCAACCACCCTCGGGTCCGGAAAGCCGCCGTCAAGGCGGTCGAACAGTGGGGAGCAGGGATGGGCTCGGTGCGCTTCATCTGCGGGACGCAGGTGCTGCACAAGCAACTCGAGGAGACGATCTCCCGCTTCTACGAGACCGATGACACCGTCCTCTACACCTCGTGCTGGAACGCCAATGAGGCCTGCTTTGCAACCCTCACCGGACCGGAGGATGCGATCGTCTCCGACGAGCTCAACCACGCCTCGATCATCGACGGCATCCGGCTCGCCAAGGCCAGGAGGTACATCTATCGACACAACGACATGGGAGATTTGGAGGCGAAGCTCTCCCACGCACGTGCCGAAGGCGCGCGCTTCATCCTGGCAATCACCGATGGCGTCTTCTCGATGGAGGGCGAGCTCGCACCTTTGCCGGAGATCATCGGGGCGTGCGAGCGTCACGGCGCCTTCCTCGTTGTCGATGACTCGCACGCTACCGGTCTGCTCGGGCAGCGCGGACGCGGCACCGCTGAGGAGCTGGGGGTCTGGGGCAAGGTCCCCGTGCACACGGGCACCCTCGGCAAGGCGATGGGCTCGGCGATGGGCGGCTACGTCACAGGACCGAAACCGGTGGTGGACACCCTGCGACAGCGCTCAAGGCCGTACCTCTTTTCCAATTCTCTGGCGCCCGCGGTGGTCGCCGCCGCGCTCGAGTCGTTCCGCATGGTGATGGAGGATCCCTCCCGCACGCTCGCGGTGCAGGCCAACGCCCGCTACTTCCGGGAGCGGATGGCGGAAGCAGGCTTCCAGATCCCCCACGGGATCCACCCGATCGTCCCGGTTATCGTCGGGGACACGGCGCTTGCCCTCGCCATGGGGAAAGACCTTCTCGCGCGCGGGGTCTACGTTTCCGGTTTCGGCTTCCCCGTGGTGCCCCAGGGTCAGGCGCGACTGCGGGCCCAGATCTCCGCGGCCCACACCCGGGAGGACCTGAACAGGGCGGTCGACGCATTCGTGGGTGTCGCACGACAGCACGGCGTGATCACTTGACCGCTGCGGGCCCGGCCAGTGCCCGTCGCTGCGCGTGCTAGCCTGGCGCCATGAACGTGTACCTCTCGCGCTGGGTGTGCCTGGACGTCCAGGCAAACCTGCGGCGGGTCGTCGAGGAATCCGCCGCGGCGGTGGAGGCAGGGGCGTCGCTGGTCGTGTTTCCCGAATTGTTCCTCACCGGCTACGCGCGAAGCGTGGACCCGACGCAGGCGAAGGCCGTCTTCGCCCGCACCTCCCAGGCGCATCCCGAGGCCGTCTTCGCGTTCGGCTCGTTCAGCGAGGAGCGCCGCAACCGGATGACCATCTGGCGAGGGGGCAGCGAGCTCGCGCGCTACGACAAGGTCCACCTCTTCGCCCCGAACGACGAGCCGAGGCTCTGGGAGCCGGGCGACAGATACGTCGCGGTGCGGTTCAACGGCTGGACCGTCGGCCTGCTGACGTGCAACGACATACGGTTCCCCGAGCAGGCCCGCGCCCTGCGCCTTTCCGCCCGTTGCGACGCGCTGCTGGCGGTGGCCTGGTGGCCCTGGCGTAGGGACCACGTGTGGCGCACGCTGCTGCGGGCGCGCGCGATCGAGAACGGCGTCTGGGCTATCGGCTGCTGCGTTGCCGGATCCGAGCACACAGAGGAACGCTTCGCGGGAGCCGGCAACCACGTCTTCGACCCCCACGGCGAGCCGTTGCGCACCAGCGACGACCACACGTACGTCCTGGATTCGGCGCGCGCAGGTGACCTGCTGGTGGATCCGCTCGAGACGTTTCGAGATATCGAGGAGGTCCAAGTCTTCGAGACGCCCGGCTAGCTGGGCGCCTGTACTGTGGGGTTTGCAGCGCGTCGTCTTACTCGCCCAGCTCGTACTCCCCGGCGCGCTGCGTCTTCAGGTACATCTGCTCGATCAGGCTTCCGTAGCGCTCGGCGACGATGCGCCGCCGGACCTTCATGGTCGGCGTGAGCTCGCCCTCCTCCAGGGAGAGTTCTCTCGTCAGCACGGTAAAGCGGCGGATGCGCTCGTGGATAGCGAGCTCCCCGTTCACGTGTTTGACCGTTGCCGCCACCAGCGCCTCGGTCTCGGGGTGCTGGGCCATCTCCACACGCCCCATCCCCGAGACCCCCTTGCCCGTAAAGTGTGCCTCCAGGTTCTCGAAGTTCGGAACGATGAGCGCCGTCAGGTACGGGAACTTGTCCCCGATCAGGACCGCCTGCGCGATGTAGGGTGTGGCGCCGAGCCGGCCCTCGACGGGCTGGGGCGCGACGTTCTTGCCTCCCGACGTCACGATGATGTCCTTCTTGCGATCCGTGATGAAGAGGAAGCCGTCAGAGTCCAGGTAGCCGACGTCGCCAGTGTGAAGCCAACCGTCGCCGTCGATCACCTCCGCGGTCGCCTCGGGCTTGTTCCAGTAGCCGAGCATGATGTTCGGGCCGCGCGCAAGGATCTCGCCGTCAGGTGCGATGCGGACCTCCACGCCGGGAAAGACCTCGCCCACGGACCCGAGGCGGTTGGCCTCCAGGCGGTTCGCCGCGATGACGGGCGAGGACTCCGTGAGCCCGTACCCCTGCAGGATCGGGAGCCCGACGATGTCGAAGAACTCGGCCACTTCGCGGGCGAGCGGTGCGCCTCCCGAGATGCTGAAGCGCAACCGGCCACCCAGCCGCTCCAGAACCTTCGAAAAGACGCGCGAGCGGGCCACGGCGAACTGCCCGCGAGCGAAGGCCGAGGCGCGCTCGCCCCGCCATTCGGCGCCGCGTACCTCGCGTCCCACGCGCAGCGCCCACTCGAAGAGCCGCCGCTTGGCGCCGCCGTCCTGTTGAACCTTCGAGATGATCTTGATGTACGAGCGCTCGTACAGTCGCGGTACCGAGACCATGATCGTGGGGCGGATCTCGGTGAGCTGAGAAGGCACGCGCTCGATCGACTCCACGTAGTTGATCTGCGAGCCGCGGTCGAAGAACACATAGTCCACCGTGCGCTCGAAGACGTGCGAGAGGGGCAGGAACGACATGCAGATGTCGCGCTCGGTGATCGGATAGCGCGGCCGCACCGTGTTGACCTGTGAGATGAAGTTCCGGTGCGAGAGCATCACGCCCTTCGGCTCGCCGGTCGTGCCGGACGTGTAGATCAGGCTCGCCAGGTCGTCTCCGCCGAGCGCCGGCGGCTCCGGCCATTTTCGCGTCGGCGGCAGCGTGAGGTCCTTCAAGCTCTCCAGGCCCTCGGCGAGCCCGGGGTCGACCCCGACCACCCGGGTACCCGGCAGGTCCGAGACCGCGTCGAGGGCAGTCCGCGCACGTTCGCGCCCCGAGACCACCAGCATCTTGGATTGGGAATCACCGACGATGTAACGCACCTGGGGCGCCGGCAGCGTGGCGTACAGGGGCACCGGAACCGCACCGAGGATGTGGCACGCGAAATCCAGGATGTGCCATTCGGGTCGATTCTCCACGAACAGTGCGACGCGGTCTCCAGCGGTCACACCTGCGCGGGCCAGGCGGGCGGCGGTCTCCCGGGTCGAGCGTGCGAACTCCTTGACGGTGTAGGTCCGCCACCCCTTCCCGGCGCGGATGCGCAGAAGCTCCTTGCGCGCCGGGTAGGTCTTGACAGCAAACTCGAAGAGGTCCCGCAGGGTCTCCATTCACGCTCCTGAGGTGTGCTGCCGGCGATTGTACGGCCGTCGCCGGCGCCACACAACAGCCGGAAGCAGCCATAATGGCCGGGTGGAATCCCTGCGCCTCGCCCTGAGGGTTGCCTACCTCGGAAGCGCTTTCGCGGGCTGGCAACGCCAAGCCCGCGACCGCACCGTCCAGGGAGTGCTCGAGAGCGCCCTCGAGGTGCTCTACGGACAACCGGTCGCTGTCGTGGGAGCCGGGCGAACCGACGCCGGGGTGCACGCAACCGGCCAGGTCGCGCACCTCGACCCCCCTCGTTCCATCCCGCCTCAGGGAGTCGCCAGCGCTCTCAACTCCCTCCTCCCCGGTGACGTTCGAGTCCTGCGGGCCTGGGTCGTGCCCGATGCGTTCCACGCGCGCCGCTCGGCGCTCGGCAAACGCTACCGCTACCGGTTGGCCTGGGGCGCCACGCTGCCGCCGTGGGAGGCCGAACGCCGCTGGCAGGTGAACCACCCCCTCGACGCCGCGGTGATGGCGGCCACCCTCGGCGCTGTCTCGGGCCGGCACGACTTCGCCGCCTTTGCGCTGGCGGGACACTCGGGCCACGGCGCGCGCGGCACCGGCCGGGTAGTGACTCGCGCCCACCTCTCCCACCGCGGGCGCAGGGCTGACCTCGTCCTCGAAGGGGACGGCTTCCTGCGCGGAATGGTGCGTCGGATTGCCGGCGCCCTCGTCGAGGTGGGGCGCGGTGCACAGCCCCCCACGTGGTTCAAGGCCCTGCTTCGCGATCCGCTTGTCCGCCCGCCAGCACCGACGGCGCCGGCCCGCGGCCTCACGCTCGAGCGCGTCTTCTACCGAAGGCAATAGACACCAGGCGGGAAGCGGGCGACAACGACAGGCAACGCCGAGGCCGCGAAACCGGAACGAGCGCGGTTGCGCACAATCCTTCGCACCTCAGCCATCGACTTCTTCCACCGTCTCGCGTGTTAGACTTCCCGCGCAAATGAAGGACCTGGATCGACTCGCCGCCCCAGGCACGCCCGAGCGCGAGCTGCTGGACAGTCTCACGCCCTCCTCGCTCCCCCGTCACGTCGCGATCATCATGGACGGGAACGGGCGCTGGGCGCGCCAGCGCGGCCTCCCGCGCGTCGAGGGACACCGCGCCGGTATTCGCGCGGTGCGTGAAAGCGTCGAGGCGGCGGCAAGACTCGAGCTCGAGGCGCTCACCCTCTACGCGTTCTCCACCGAGAACTGGAAACGCCCTCGCTGGGAGGTCCGCACACTGATGGGCCTCCTCAAGGAGTACCTGGTCAAGGAACTGCGTACCATGGCGGACAACAACATCCGCTTCCGCCCGATCGGACGCATCACGGATCTCGAGCCCGAGATCCAGGAAGGCCTGGCACGCGCCGTCGAGGATACGAGTGCCAACACTGGCCTCACCTTCCAGATTGCGCTCAACTACTCCGGACGGACCGAGCTCGTTGACCTGGTCCGCACGGCCGTCAGCCAGGCCAGGGCGGGCAAGCTCGCGCTGGAAGGCGTCGATGAGGACTGGATCGGTGCCCACCTCGCCACCGCCGGGATCCCCGACCCCGACCTCTTGATCCGTACCTCCGGCGAGTTACGCGTCTCGAACTTCCTGCTCTGGCAGATCGCGTACGCGGAGCTGTACTTCACGCCCGTGCTCTGGCCCGATTTTACGACCCGTGACCTTTTGCTGGCGGTTGCGGAGTTCGCGCGCCGCGAGCGCAGGTACGGCGGGGTCGTCGAGGGCGGGCGGGAGGACACTGACGAGGAGGCGGAGTGAGGGCGGCGCGTGAACTCACGGCGTTTGCCCTTTTGCCGGTGGTATTGGCCGCAATCGTCTTCCTACCGCCGTGGGTTTACCTCGCGATGGTCTGGGTGATCGCGCTGTTCTCTGCGTGGGAGCTGCTGGCGTTGTTCCGCCGCCTCGGACAACCCGTACCGCAGGCACCGACGTTGGTGACGCTGGGGGCGCTGCTCCCCGGCGTGTGGCTGGGCGGCGTACCGCGCCTGGGAGGTGTGCTCGCTCTCGCGCTGCTGGTGCTGCCCGTCGCGTACCTCCTCGGGCGGTACCCGATCCAGGGTGCGGCGGCCGGGATCGCGGGGGCGACGTTCGCGGCGCTCTACTTCCTGGTGACCGCCGGGGCGATGGGGTTCCTCCGAACCGCTTTCGCTGGAACCATGGGCCTCAAGGTCGTGCTGCTCCACTGCATCACGATCTGGGCCGGAGATTCCGGCGCGTACTACCTCGGGTCGCGGTTCGGCAGGCACCGCCTGGCCCCAACGGTGAGCCCGAAGAAGTCCTGGGAGGGCATCGTGGGTGGAACCCTCCTCACCGCTTTCGGCGTGTGGTTCTGCCGCACCGTGTTCTTCCCGGAGCTGCCGCCAGAGCTGGCGGTTGGAACCGCCGTCCTGCTCGCGGTGCTGGCACCGCTCGGCGACCTCGTGGAGTCGCTGTTCAAACGCGACGCCGGCGTGAAGGACTCATCCGACCTGCTCCCCGGGCACGGTGGCTTCCTCGATCGCAGCGACTCGCTGTTTTTCGCCGCCCCGTTCGTGCTGGCCCTCTTCCTGTTGTGCGGGTTCCGCGCTTGAAGCATCTCGCCATCCTGGGCTCGACCGGTTCGATCGGTACCGCGACCCTCGACGTTGTGGCTCGCTTCCCGGATCGGTTCACCGTCGTCGCTCTCGCCGCCGGCCGCAACCTCGAGCTTCTCGCCGAGCAGGTTCGCCGATGGCACCCTCGGCTGGTCGCGGTCGCCGAGGAGGCAGATGCGGCGACGCTGCGCGGTCGGTTTCCACAGCTGGACGTCGTTGCTGGACCCGAAGGGCGGGAGGCGGTCGCGACCCACCCCGACGCAACCACGGTCGTGGCCGCGTTCGTCGGCGCAGTCGGGCTCGTTCCGACGTGGCGCGCGCTCACCCTCGGCAGGGAGGTGGCCCTCGCCAACAAGGAGACGCTGGTCGCCGCCGGTGAGCTGGTGATGGCCGCAGCAGCCAAGAACGGCGGCACGGTGCTGCCGATCGACTCGGAGCACAACGCCCTGCACCAGGCGCTTCGCGTGGGACCACCGGGTTCCGTGCGACGCCTCATCCTCACGGCATCAGGCGGTCCCTTCCGAACCTGGTCCGAGGAGGAACTGCAGAGCGTGACGGTGGATCAGGCGCTGGCGCACCCCACCTGGCGGATGGGCGCGAAGATCACGATCGACTCGGCCACCATGATGAACAAGGGGCTTGAGATCATCGAGGCTCATCACCTCTTCGGCATGGGCGAGGAGCAGATCGCGGTGGTTGTGCACCCCGAGAGCCGGATCCACTCGTTGGTCGAGTATGCGGACGGCACGCTGATCGCGCAGTTGTCGATCAACGACATGCGCTTCCCGATCCTCTACGCACTGTCTTACCCGGAACGGCTGCCGTCGCCGTTCGGCTCCCTCGACCTCATCGAGGTGGGTGCCCTCCACTTTGCGGCCGCCGACGAGCGCCGTTTCCCGTGCATGCGCCTCGCCCGCGAGGCGCTGCGCGCTGGCGGCACGGTGCCGGCCGTCCTCAACGCCGCCAACGAGGTTGCGGTCGGAGCATTCCTTGCTGGCCGGCTGCCCTTCATGGGCATTCCGGAGGTCGTGGAGGCGGCAGTCGCGCGCGAGGCCGCCAAGAGGCATACTCTTGCCGTCATGAAAGACGCCCTCGCGGCAGACGAACGCGGACGCGCTTGGGCGACCGAGACGGTCGCGAAATACACCTCCGATCGTGCAGGTTCCCCGTGAGGATGTGGATGGCGCCATGATCGTAGACATCCTCTCGCTCGTCGTCGTGCTCGGGGTCCTCGTGTTCATCCACGAGGGCGGGCACTTCCTGGTCGCAAGGGCACTCAAGGCACCGGTCAGCGTGTTCTCTTTCGGTTTCGGCAAGCGTCTCTTCGGGGTCGAGCGGGGTGGAGTCGACTACCGTGTCAGCCTGATCCCCTTGGGGGGCTACGTTCGCATCCACGGCCTCGGACCCGACGAGTCGGACGTGGTGTCTAAGACCAACGGGGAGCCGGTACCCTTGCTGCCGCGGTGGCGAAGGGCGCTGATCCTTCTCGCGGGACCGGGCGCAAACATCGTGGGCGCCGTTCTCTTCATCGCGCTCGCGTTCTTGGTCGGCGTGCAGGTCCCAGCCTGGCAGGACCAACCCCCCCAGGTGGCCTGGGTGGACCCCTCCTCCCCGGCCGCGAAGGCGGGCATCCAGGCCGGCGACCTCGTGCTCTCCGTCGACGGCAAGAAGATACACACGTGGGAAGACCTCGACATGGCGACGATGGGCTCGCCGGGCCGACGCCTCGACATCCGCTTTCGCAGGGATGGGGAGGAGCGCGAGGTGAACCTCACGCCCAGCACGGTGAGCCGCTACGACGTCGGCTACGCCGGCTTGGCCCCTCCGCTCCCGGCCGAGGTCCCGGGCGTGCTACCCGGAAGTCCGGCGGAGAAGGCCGGCCTGCGCAACGGGGACCGGATCGTGGCCGTGAACGGGGAACCCGTGCGGCACTTCTACGACGTGATGCGGCTCGTGGGCGCCAGCCCAAACCGGGAGGTGACGCTCACGATCCAGAGGGGCCCCTCCACGCTCGAGGTGCGCGCGACCCCGCGCAACGTGGACGGACAGGGCAAGCTCGGGATACCCCCACCGAACCCCACCGTGCTCAGGCGTCTCGCCCTTCCCGGGGCGCTCGTCCAGGCGGTGCGCGAGAACGTGCGCATGACCCGTCTGACGTTCGTCGTCATCGGCCGCATGCTGAGCGGGCGAGCCTCGCTGCGGCAGATGTCGGGCCCCATCGACATCGCGCGCTTCTCCGGCGCCGCGGCCCGCACCGGGACCGTCTCGTTCATCTGGCTGCTCGGGATGATCTCGCTGCAGCTCGCGATCTTCAACCTGCTCCCGATCCCGGTGCTTGACGGGGGCCACCTCGCGGTCATCGGCGTCGAGTCGGCGCTCCGCAGGGACTTCTCCGACCGTACCAAGGAGCGCATCCTGAACATCGGCTTCTGGCTGATCATCATGCTGGTGGTGGTCGTGCTGTTCAACGACATCGTCAAGAACTTCCCAATCCTCGACCGTATCATCCCCCGCCGCGCCAACTAGTATTTTTTTCTCTGCGCGAAGCGTCTAGTTTTGCCGGTGCCGCGGTGTCCATCTGCAGGCTTGGGCGCCCCCGCGCCCGGCGCCTGCAGACTCCTCCGCCCGTGACCGGAGGGCGCGATCCGCACCGGGGCCCCTCGGCGTTCCCATGAAACAGGGCCGCCGTCTCCCCAGCACGGCTC
>Ga0335070_10006460_pt1 | contig 13806 bp, 10 predicted proteins | sample Lox_Sample_13_FD_206722 | JGI IMG/M metagenome (GOLD analysis project Ga0335070, IMG submission 206722) | Soil microbial communities from Loxahatchee National Wildlife Refuge, Florida, United States - Lox_Sample_1.3 | ecosystem: Environmental > Terrestrial > Soil > Wetlands | place: USA...
GTTCGCTGCATCAGTTCGAGGCAGCCGTCTCGCTCAAGCGCTGGCGGTACGCTTCCCGCGCCGCGCCGTACACGCGCTCGGCCTCGCCCCGTTCTTCCAGGCGAATGTGCGGGCTCTTTTGCGACCAGCACTGGTCCACCGCCTTGAGGCACCATTCCGCGCTCTTGCGCGATGCGCGGATTGGTTTATCGTTCACCAGAACGAAGATCGGATTCGTATGCGAGGAAGGCAGAATGCGCAGGGCCACCCAACTGCTGCGATCGATCTTGTAGTCGAACGTCACCGGCCTCTCCACCCCGTCGGCTTCGATCACCTGCCGCGCAACCGGCTCACCATTCACCACCAATTCCAGCGGCACTGTGCGCGAATTTCCGATACGCGCGCGCTCCAGGTTCCAATACGGCTTTTCATCGTATGGAAGCTTGCGGATAGTCTCGTCCGGAGTTTCATCCAGCAAAGCGGCTACATTCGCCGTAACGTGCACCGCCGCCGGCGCAGCCAGCCGCACTTCGCTCGATCCCGCGCCCATCTCCGCTCCGTTCACACGGAACTCGAGCAGGTGGCTCATGCCATCCGAAACATAGTTGCGCCCTTCGCGGATGCCGTCCGCCCAGTCCCGGTAGTCGTGCTTCTCGCGCTGCCGGACATAACTGCGGCCCAGCCCCACGCGCTCGCCATAAATGCATGGGAAGTCGGTTTCGCCGCTGATACGCGTGCGGTAGCCAACGTTGAGCGTGTGATACCAGATGTTCAGCTCGTAGGCGTACGGCGTGTCCACGGTGGAAATGAAATCCACCAGGTTCTGCGTCACACCAACGATGAACTCGTTGGCCCCGATCCCGTCGAACGGCGGAATTTCATCGGTGGGCAGCTTTTCCTGCTTCAATGCCAGGCCCCAGCCGGAGTGCGCGAACCCGGCCACCGCGTTCTGCTTCTTGGCCCAGCGAAAGATCGGGATTCCCCAGCTCGGCCAGTCTTCAATGCGCTTGGTACCGGGGTAATCCTGCTCCGTAAGACCCAAAAGCACGATGTGGCCCGTGTGGCTCGACGGAAATCCCGAAACCTCGACGTCGTAGCGCATCAGGTTTTCTTTGGTAGAAAGCGCATTGTCCTTGCCCTCGAAGAAGGTCTTCTGGAAATACCAGCCCGGACCCCAGCTCAGCACGCTGCCCACCTTCAAGTCCTCGCCCAGGATGTAGCGCATCATGTCCGCCGGGTACACGCCCTCGGTGGGCTTCTCATAATGCGCGCAGCCGGCCGCGTGAATGTGATGATCGCCCGAATACCAGCCGGATTTCGCAGGATCGATCCAGCGCTCCAGGTGAAAGACAAGTTCCATCGGCTGATCACCGACGTGAATGCGCTGCCTCTTCTTTCGATATTCCGGACCGCGTGTGTATTCCACCGTGTAATCGCCCGGCGGCAGCGCGAGCGAGTCTCCGTTGGCGCGATAAACCTGGGGCTGAAACGCGAGATCCGGCGCCAGGCGCTTGGCCTGCGACGGGTACACGCGATTCTCGGTGTCGCGCACAAGGAATGACGCCGTGGTCGGCCGGTCGTCGGAATCGAAGACGCGCAGCGTGACTTTCGTCGCGGGTTTGGCCGTGAAAAGCAGATCCACCTGGCTGCGGAAACCGAGGTCCTGCGTTCCTTGGCCTACGTTGAACTCCAGGCGTGCCTCGCGTTTGCCGGCATCGCGCGAATAGAGTTGCAGGATGCGGTATTCGACCTCAAGGCCCGAAAGCCGCGGGCGCATGGGCTGCTTGTCGAACATCCGGATATCGAGCCACCGTCTCGACACGCTCCACTCTTCGCTACCCGCAAGCATCCCGGCATTCGGACTCTCGGCCGCCAGCACCGGCGTGATCCCTGCCTGGTTAATCACTTTTACGAGAAACGTGCGCCACCCCTGCTCGATCAGTTCGGGCCTCGCCGGCCCCTCTTGCACCTTCACGCGGCTCTCGGGATTGATCTCCACGCCCACAAGGCAGTGGCGGTCCAGTATCTTTTGAATCTCCGCGACCGCTTGCGCGCGATCACCCGGCGAGGTCGCGAGCTGCTTCACTTGTGCCGTTTCATCAGCGGGGAGCGGCTCGCCCAAGAATTGGAGCGCTTCCAGCAGCCTCGACACCTGTGCGGCCAGCGGCTGATGCTCCACGGTTCCGACTACCGGTAACTGCTGCGCCGAAGCCAGGCATGCAAAAACAAACAACGCAAAAGTACGCATGCAGGAGATTGTATCGCCGGCCAGCCGCGCCGCAGTGATTGATCGTCGCCGGGCAAAGCTGGATACTGCAGATATGATCGCGCCCCGGCTTTGGATTCTCACCGCAGTGGCGGGCTGCGCCCTCGCGGCTGAGGATCTGCCGAGAGGGCGCGTGGTGGAGCGCGTCGTCTGCGCCGGCAATCCACATCAGAGCTACGCGCTTTATCTGCCGCCGGACTACTCGGCCGAGCACGCCTGGCCGATTCTTTACTGCCTGGATCCTCTTGCGCGCGGCCGCGTGCCGGTCGAGCGCTTTCACAACGCAGCAGCCAAGGCCGGTTTCATCGTTGCCGGTTCAAACAACTCGCGCAATGGCCCAAACGATCTGGCTCGCGAAGCGATTCAGTGGATCCTTACGGACACGCACGAACGATTCGCAATTGATGATTCGCGCGTCTACGTCACGGGCTTTTCCGGAGGCGCGCGGCTGGCGCTCGCATGGGCAGGCAGCGCCCGCATCGCCGGCGTCATCGCCTGCGGCGCCGGTTTCGGCGGTTCTCAGGTTCCGAAGCAGGTCCCCTCGCGAATCTACGCCACAGCCGGCGTGGACGACTTCAACTACGACGAAGTTTACTCCATGAGCCGCGAATTGAGCCGGCGAGGCGTTCCACAGCGCTTTGCGCCATTCGCAGGCGGGCACGACTGGCTGCCCGAAGCGCTCACCGTGGAAGCTTTCGACTTTCTGTCCGGCCGCCTGCCAGCGGAGCCGCCACCTTCTGAATCGCCAGTACAGAAGAAAACGGCAGCCCTTTACTCCAAGCTGACCGATGAGGTGGAGCGCGGCGACGAGCGCGACCGGCGATCCACCATTGACCGCGTGCGGCGGGATTCCGAGCGCACCGCGGACGGTCCGGAGCGCCGGGCCGCACGGCGAGTGCTGACCGGGGTCTTCATCGGAGCGATCGAGCAAGGTCGTGCGCTGCTCAATGCCCGCAAATACCCGGAAGCCGGACAAGCGCTGGAACTGGCGGTGCTGGTGCGTCCGGAGAGTGCCGAGGCCTGGTATGCCCTGTCTGAATCGCGAGCGGGATCTCATGACAGGCGGCGCTCGCTGGATGCGCTCCAGCAGGCGATCGAGAAAGGATTCAGTGACCGGGATCGGATCGAGCGCGATCCGCTGTTCGACGGCCTTCGTCAAGAACCGAAGTACGCCGCCGCGATCGCGGCGCTCAAGAGGTAGCGGCTTTTTGTTAATGTCTGCTCAACCGCAAAAGTACAAACACGCCCAGCCCCAAAATGAGCAGCGATACCAGCCGGCGGAACTGTGCCGGAGGAATACGCCGCAGGATCTTCTCGCCGCCCAGCGTACCTGCCACGACCCCCGCGGACGCAATGGCGACGGTCTCCCACATCCCGGCGATCGGTTTGCCTTCCGTGACGAAGTAAACGGGCATGCGCGCAGCATCCACAACCAGAGCAATGGCGGTGGCGGTTGCGACGAATGATTCTTTGGGAATATCGAAACCCAGCAAGGCGGCGGACCGAATGCCACCCTGGTTTCCGACAAGCCCCCCGAATGCGCCCGAAGCCGCACCCGCGATGTAGGCCGACCTCCGTCCGAAGCGCATCCTTTGCGAGAGTCCCGTGAGGCCCATCCCACCCGCAAAGACCAGCAGGCAGCCAAACAAGGCCGAAAGCACCGGGGTATCCGCGTAGACATGGAGGAGCGCTCCCAACAGCCCGCCCGCCGCGCTGGCAATGCCGAAGCTGAAGAATACGCCCCGGTTTACGTGATGCCGAAGTCCCCACATTCGAACTGCAGTCGCTACGAAATGAGGAATCGAAACCACAGCGACGGCGATCTTGGTGCCGGCCCGGAGTGCGATCACCGGTGTGAGAACACTGCCGATTCCAAATCCAGCCAGAGACGCGATGGCTCCTCCAACCGCCGCCACGATCCCGACGATGACTGCGAATCCCATCGAACGCGGGCCGCTTCCATTCCCTATTTCGTCTCCAGCACCACCACCGTATCCGCTTCGTCACGTGCCTCGGGAAGACGCAGCACGATCCCGCTTTGAATTTGCGTGACTTCAACCGGCGCGCCGGACGTCAGCACCCGCGCGCTTTTCACCGGCGGCAGCTTGGACAGAGCCAGCAGGTCGCCGTCGTAATCCATCACGTGCACGTAGATTTTGCCCGGCCGTTGCGTGGTCGCACCCCAGGAAGTAGGCCGCAGCGGCCCGCCGTGCGTTCCGTAGATCGACTCGCCGTTGCGCTCTACCCACTTCCCTACCCCGCGCAATCGTTCCACGAATTCCGGTTGGATCTGCCCGTTGGGCATGGGCCCCACGTTCAGCAGGAAATTGGCGTTGTAACCCGCGGCCCGCGCCAGATACTGAATCAGCCGCGCGGTGCTCTTGAAATGTTTGTCGCTCTTGTTGTAGCCCCAGGCGTTGTTGATGGTGTCGCAGGTTTCCAGTGGCAGCCGGCCCACTTCCGACGTCGCGTTGAACTCCGCCGTCTTTTGTCCCGGAAGATCTTTTTAGAACATCTGAAAATCTTCGCCGGGAAAAGGCAGCCGGTGATGGTTGTTGCCGATGAGCGCCGCTGGTTGCAGGCTGTGAATCAGGCGGTACGTCCGCTCGAGATGCCAGTCGGCATCAGGCTTGTCCCACCATCCGTCGAACCATATTCCCCCAATATCGCCGTAGCCGGTCAACAGTTCGCGAAGCTGATCGTCCATGAAATCCAGGTAGCGGTTGAAATCGCCGCTCTCAGGCCGGCCCGAACTTTGCCCCGTGCGCCCGCGCGGATAGTAATCCGGACTATGCCAGTCCAGTTCGGAATGATAGAAGAACAGCTTGATCCCCTGGCGATGACACTCTTCCGCCAGCATCTTGAGAACATCCCTCTTATAGGGCGTGGCATCCACGATGTTCCAGCGATTTTGTTTCGTGCCCCACATGGCAAAGCCGTCGTGATGTTTGCTGGTGATCGTGATGTACTTCATGCCGGCTGCCTTTGCCAGCGCCACCCACTCGGTGGGGTTGTACTCGGTGGGGTTGAATTGCGGAGCCAGTTTTTCGTACTCCGCAACCGTCATCTTGCGATTGTTCATGACCCACTCGCCATCGCCCAGCACACTGTAGACACCCCAGTGAATGAACATGCCGAAGCGGGCATTTTGAAACCACTCGCGAGCCTTCAGGTTGGCCTCCGAAGGCTGATACGATTGGCCGAACGCCGCGCCGGCCAGCAAGACTACCGTCCAAACGAAACGCATGTTCACCTCAGTAACCGAGCTTCTTGTTTACCACGTTCAAGAGCGGCTCGCCGCGGCGGTAGCGTTCAAAGTTCGCGAGAAAAATCCGCATCGTGCGCTCTTTCCAGTCGCGCGTATTGTCGGCCGAGTGTGGAGACAGCAGCACATTCTCCATCCGGTAGAACGGATGCCCCGCAGGCAGCGGCTCGACTTCAAACACATCCAGCGCTGCGCCGCGAATGCGCTTCTGCTCCAGCGCGCGAACGAGCGCCGCTTCGTTCACCACCGGACCGCGCCCGATGTTGATCAACACAGCGCCCGGTTTCATGACCGCGAACTCGCGCTCTCCAATCATTCCCCGCGTGTCCGGAGTCAATGGCGCGGCCGCCACGACATAATCCGATTGACGTAACAGCTCGTGCTTCTGGTCCGGGCCGAATACCCGCTCGACGTCGCGATCTTCAAGCGTAACCGCCGGCCGCCGCCGCACCGCCAGGACATTCATCCCCAGCCCGCGTGCCCGTGTCGACACCGCCCGGCCGATGTCGCCGTAGCCGACCAGCCCCAGAGTCGCACCGCGAACTTCCACGATGTCGAATGGATCCCAAACCCCAGCCATCTGGCTGCGCACCAGCCGCCGGAAATCCCTGGCGAAGAAAAACACCGCGCCAATGGCAAATTCGGCCAGCGCAGCGCTGAACACGCCGCGCGCATTAGTGAGAGGCACCGGACTTTCCACCAGCTCGCGGAACAGCAAGCGATCGAGTCCCGCTGAAAGCGAGTGCACCCAACGCACCCGCGGAGCCATGCGCCAGACCTTCTCGATAAGCTGCGCATCGCCGTTCCCGATCAGAATGACGTCGGCCTGGGGCGCCGTTCGTGCAAAGGCCTCCGGGGTCATGCCCACTGCGATGGTCGTCGTATCCGGCAAGGCCTCGAGCAGCGCGAGTTCTGGCGTGGCTGGGTCGGCCAAAACCAAAACTGTGCTATCGTCCATGAGTAGAAAACAGTAGCATGTTCGACCTTTCACTGGAAGTCTTGCGCGTGGTGGAAGACGCCGCCATCGCATCTGCGCGCACCATGGGCATGGGCGATCCGCATACCGCGGATCAGGCGGCCGTGGAAAGCATGCGGCACTGCCTCGACACCGTGCCGATCGACGGCACCATTGTGATCGGCGAAGGGGAGCGCGACTCGGCGCCGATGCTGTTCATCGGCGAAAAGGTGGGCTCGGCCAAGGGCGCGAACACTTCGCTCACGGTGGATATTGCCGTCGACCCGCTCGAAGGCACCAACCTGTGCGCCACCGGCGCCGGCGGAGCCATCACCGTACTCGCGGCATCCGAGCGCGGCGGCTTGCTGCACGCTCCGGACTGCTACATGGAAAAGATCATTGTGGGCCCGGCCGCCAAGGGCTGCGTGGATCTGGATGCGCCCGTTAAACACAATCTCAAGGCGATCGCCCGGCGGCTGCAACGCGGCGTCGATGACCTGGTGGTGGTCGTTCTCGACCGGCCGCGGCATCAGAAGCTCATTGCCGACATTCGCGAAGGGGGCGCGCGAATCCGGCTGATCGGTGATGGTGATCTCTCGGCCGGAATCGCCGCCGCCGTGTCCGGCACGGGCGTACACGCAGTGATGGGCTCGGGAGGCGCGCCCGAAGGCGTCTTGACTGCGGCTGCGCTGCGCTGCCTCAATGGCGAGATCCTCGGCCGCCTCGTGGTGAAGGACGAGCGCCAGCGCGAGCGCATGCAGGCCATGGGCATCCAGAACACCGACCAGATCTACACGACGCAGGAACTCGCGCCCGGCCGCCACATCGTGTTTGCGGCGAGCGGCGTCACCGACGGCAACCTGCTGCAAGGCGTGCGCTTCTTCGGCGACGGCACGCGCACCCAGTCCATCGTCATGACGCTTACGCCCGCGCGTGTGCGCTTCGTCGACACCGTGCACCTGGAGAACAAGCCGGACGTCAAGGTGCGGTTCCGGTAAAAGCAGCATATGCGGCGCGGCTGCAATCACTTACAGCACCGAACTTTTGGCCGCCGGTTCTCGTACATCGTGGAAAAGGAACATCCATGAAAACGAAACACTCCGAGCGAGGCGGCGTGCTGGCAGGCATCCTCCTGGCCCTCCTGATTCTTGCGGCTTTGGCTGTCGTTGGGGTGTTCATGGCCGGCATGTACTTTGCGGAGAACATTCACGTCGAGAAGGGCAAGAACTCCAAGGGCGAGACGGTACAAGTGGAAACGCCCATCGGCACCATGCGCGTGCAGCACTATCAGAGGCTCGATCCCAAGGTGATCGGCGTGCCGGTCTATCCCGGAGCGGTTCGCCGCGACGACAACGGCGCCGCCAGCATCGACTTCAGTTTCGATTCCGCGCACAAAGAGTTCACGATTCTGGCTGCGGAATACTCGACCAACGACTCGGTCGAAAGGGTGAGAGAGTTCTATCATCGCGAATTGCCCCACTGGATGATCAGCGAGAAGCGCCACGGTGGCGTGCAGATGGAATATACCGAAGAGGGCTACAAGCGGATCGTTTCCATCCGCGAGCAGGATGGCCAGACTCGTATCGGGCTTGCTTCCGTGGGAGAGCCTGCGGCAAACTGAACGAGTAGGCCCTCGTTCACCACATGCCTGAATTTTGCACCTGCGGCGCTCAACTGCCGCCCGACGCACGTTTCTGCCACAAGTGCGGAAAACCCCAGCGCGAAGAGCCCATCGCGGAAAGCGAGGAAGTGGCCGTAGTGGCGCAGCCGGCGCCAGTGGAAGCGCCCGCGGCACCGCCGCTCAATTTTCGAAATCCGATTGCGCTGCGCGTCGGGCTGCTAGCCGCGGGTCTGCTGTGCCTGATGATGATGATTCCCGGCATCAACCTGGCCGCGGTGGTTTGGTGGCTGGGAGCTGGTTACTTGTCGGTGTGGATCTATAAGCGCCGCACCGGACAGCGGCTGAATGTGCGCGGGGGGGCGCGCATGGGCTGGATCACCGGAGTGCTTACTTGCGCTCTGCTGTCGCTGCTATTCGCGTTTTTCTTGCTGGCCATCCGCCAGATGGGCGGACTGGCGGCTCTCAAAGATAGCCTCAAGGATCTCGCATTTCAACAAGGCAGCGTCGATGAAGCGCTCAAGATGCTGCAGGACCCTTCGCGAATGCTCCGCTCGTTAATCGCCACCTTCGTCATGCTGACGCTCACCTGCACCGCCGGCGGCGCGCTCGGCGCCAAGATTTTGGGGAAAGACTAGACTCGACATGGACAGATATGATCGGCGCAACGGTTTCGCACTACCGCATCCTGGAAAAACTGGGCGGCGGGGGGATGGGGGTTGTCTATAAAGCAGAAGACACCAGGCTGGGACGGCTGGTCGCTCTTAAATTCCTTTCCGAAAGTCTGGCACATGATCCTCAAGCGCTGGAGCGCCTGAAACGTGAGGCGCGCGCGGCTTCATCGCTCAACCATCCTCATATCTGCACCATTCACGACATCGATGAGTCGGACGGGCAGCCCTTCATCGCCATGGAATATCTGGAGGGGCAAACGCTCAAGCACAAGATTGCGGCGAAACCGCTGCGCACCGAGGAACTGCTGGAACTCGCCATCCAGATGGCGGATGCGCTCGATGCCGCGCACCAGAAAGGCATCATTCACCGCGATATCAAGCCTGCGAACATTTTCGTAACCACGCGCGGGCAGGCCAAGATCCTGGATTTCGGACTGGCGAAGCTGGCCGGTGTGGCGCATCGCGAGGAAGCAAAGCATGCTCCGACCGGCGAGACCGAGACGGCGCTGATGAACTTCGAGCAACTCACCAGCCCCGGCAGCGCCATGGGCACGGTGGCCTACATGTCGCCCGAACAGGCGCGCGGCGAAGAGCTCGACTCGCGTACCGATATCTTCAGCTTCGGCGCGGTGCTCTACGAGATGGCGACGGGCCAGTTGCCGTTCCAAGGGAACACACCGGCGGCGGTTTTCGCATCCATCCTGCACGACGTTCCCCCTCCCCTGGCCAGCCTGAATCCCGCCCTGCCGCCCAAGCTTGAGGAGATCATCGACAAGGCGCTGGAGAAGGACCGCGACCTGCGTGCCCAGAGCGCGGCGGAGCTGCGGAGCGATTTGAAGCGGCTGAAGCGGGACATCGACTCCGCCCGCGGCGAGAAGGCCGCTACCAGCTCAACCGCGATTAGGGTTACCGGCTCCAGGACCGCCGCCGTGGCAACGGTTGCGCCGGCGCGCCGTTGGTGGAAAATCGCGGTCGGCGCATGCGCTCTCCTCGGTGTGGCCGCGCTGTTGTTCGTCATGCGCCCTGTGTTGCCTCCGCCCAAAGTAGTTGGCTCGGTTCAGATCACGAACGATGGGCAGCAAAAATCCAGAGTGGTCACCGATGGATCGCGGCTGTATTTCGCAAGGATGGGCGGACTCTACCAAGTGTCGGCGGCGGGTGGTGAGGTGGTTGCTATCCCACAATCCACCCCAGACATGACTCCCGTCGACGTCGCACCGGACCGTTCCCAACTCCTCGTGGTTCGCGGCAGTTTCCTGTTGAGCCCGGGCGGCGTCTGGACACTGCCGGTGGTGGGCGGATCCGCGCGCCGCTTGGGCAGTGTTCTCGCGTACGACGCGTCCTGGTCGCCCGCCGGTGACAAGATCGCGTATTCCTCCGGAAGCGATTTATACGTGGCAAACAGCGACGGGGCGGAATCGAAGAAGCTGACGAGCCTGCCCGGTCCTGCGATGTGGCCGCGCTGGTCTCCAGATGGTAGCCGGCTCCGGCTCACGGTGTCTCCCAAGACAGACCTCAACTCCAACGCCATATGGGAAGTCCGATCGGACGGCAGCGGCTTGCACCGGATCCTGGCCGGTTGGAGCAACCCGCCGTCGGAGTGTTGCGGGATCTGGACCGCGGATGGCCGGTACTTCGTGTTTCAGTCCCAGCGCGGCGGCGCCGCCAACATCTGGGCCATTCGTGAAGCCGGAAGCCTGTTCCAACGGGTCAGCCATGAGCCCGTGCAGTTGACCTCGGGCCCAACCAGCACCGGCGCTCCAGCGCTTGACCCGAGCGGAAAGCGGCTTTTCGTCCAGACTATGCAGCCGCGCGGAGAACTGGTGCGCTGGGATGCCAAATTGCGCGAGTTTCGACCATTCCTTTCCGGCATCCAGGCGTCAGCGGTGGATTTCTCGAGGGACGGAAAGTGGGCTGCCTACGTAACTTTCCCCGACGGCAACCTGTGGCGCAGCCGCATTGACGGCAGCGAGCGTCTGCAGTTGAGCTTTCCTCCTTTATCTGCTTACATGCCGCGATGGTCGCCCGACGGCAGCCAGATCGCGTTCATGGCGCAGGCGCCCGGAAAGCTCATGAAAATATACTTGGCGTCCGCCGAAGGCGGCGCTTTGCAGGAGCCCGTCGCCGGCGACGAGGAACAGGCCGATCCGAACTGGTCGCCCGATGGCGCCTCCTTTGTGTTAGGGGGCCAGATTCTCCCTGAAACTGACGCCGGCAAGAACCTGATCCGGATCTTCAATCTCAAAACGCATCAAGTTTCGATAGTGCCGGGTTCCGAGGGTTTGTGGTCTCCGCGCTGGTCGCCTGATGGACGGTACCTCATCGCTATGACCAACAACGGCCGAAAGCTGCTGGTCTACGACTTCAAGAATCCTGCATGGAATGTGGTGGCCGAAAATCAGATGAGCTACCTACAGTGGTCGCACCGTGGTGAGTATGTTTACTTCATGGGAACAGTGGCGGGAGTGAACCAAATCTACCGCGTTCGGCTCAGCGATCACAAGCTGGACGAAGTGCTCAGCCTCAAGGGCTTTCACCAGGCCCCTTTCACCGTTGGCGGCTGGATGGGCATTGATCCAGATGATGCCCCGCTGCTGGTCCGCGACGCCGGCACCCAGGACATTCACGCGCTGACCCTCGATCTACCGTAAGGCATCAATCCGCGCTCGCGCCGGCCGCCAGCGCCTGAGCCGCGGAGCGGGCCACCTCGGCGACCTCGCTTCCCGACCGCCCCGCGGCCGCGAGGATGTCGGAGCGAAGCCGGTGGAATCCGCGCTCCGCCGCAGCCGCCATGGCGCACGCCGACAGCCACGGGTCGGACGAACGGATCAGATCGCGAATCGCCGATTCCGCGTCGCGAACCTCCAGGCCGAACAGGTCGCGCCCGCGCTCGGCCATGCCCTCGGAACTATCCAGCAGCGGCATCACCACGCGCTTGAGAGCGGGCTCAAGCACGGTATCGAGAAAGTCGAGCGCGGCTAGAAACTGTTCGCGGCGGCGGCCCCGCACCGCCAGATACGCGGCGTGCATATCTTCGGGCGGATACTTCAAACCGAGCAGGCGGAAAAGGCGCTCCAGCGTTTGGTCCAGCCGTTCCTGGAGACTGCGCTCGAGCAAACCCGCCGCGGTTTGGCTGCCCTTGTGATCGCGAAAGGGCTCGACCGCCGAGAACAGCTCGAAATAGTGGCGCGCTTCCTTGAGAATGTGATCGGTGACGAACGTTGCGCCGTAGTTGAGGTTCGGGACGGTTTCGTGAAGATGGCTCAAGGCGCGCAGGACGGCGACGCGAATGGAAATTTCAGGCTCGTTGAGAGATTGCAGGAGCACATCGACGCTGCGCTGATCCTGGATGAGCTTCAGGACGCGCGGAATCTGGCATCGTGTGGCTAACGGCCATGACGGATCGGCCAGACAGTCACCGAGCAGCCCGCAGTGGCGCGCCCCGAATGCCGCCAGGGACTCGACAACAACGCTCCGCAAAGCGGCATCGTCCAGCAGCTTGATCATCGGCTCCACCGATGGCCGGTGCGCCAGCGTACCCGCCGCCCGGCACGCCGCGGCCACCACATTGGTATCGGGGTCTTGGAGCAGGCGCGCCAATGCATTCGCACTTTCCGGACCGCGTACCGCAATGGCTTGGGCCGCCATTCTCCGGCGCCGCGCATCCGCATCGCGGGCCGCGTCTCGAATCCATTCGAGAGTCACTACCTGGCCGGCCAGCTCGGGTTTATCGTTCATCGCCGCGATGACGGCTTCCACCACGGCGGGGCTCGCATGGTTGAGAAACTCCGCGGCGCGGTGGCCAGCTTCCGGCGATACCGCGACCACATAACCCACGGCCTTCGCGGCAACGCTGGAGGTTCCAACGTCCGCGGCGGCATTCGCAATCTCGATCAGGGCGGCCGAGAGCAGGTCCGGAACTTCGGCGCTTCGCGCAACATCGTAAACCGTGGCGCGCACCTGAGCCAGGGGGCTGGTGGAGAGGCGCATCAGAACCGGGGCCAACTCATATCCAGGGGCTTCGGCCAGCATAGAGAGCGCATAGCAAACCTGGCGCGGATTGGCGCTCTCGAGAGTCTGTTCCAGAAGCCGGACGGTGGCAGGGTCACCCACCGTCAGCCGCTCATCCTCGAGTTCCAGCCGGCGCCGCTCGATCCTGCTGCGCATGGTACGCGTGTACTCCTGCTGCGCGGCCCGCGCGAAAAAGATCCAGGTCACCGTGCATCCGATGGTGATGAAGGCGATCAGGCGCGGATCACGCAACCCGGCGGCAAGCAGCGCGGCCAGCAGAACGCCCGCCATCCCCCGCCCGAACCGGTCGATAAAGATGTCGACCAACGCCTTGGTGCGGTTCTTCAGACCGGAAGGCAGCGGGAGGAAGAGCAACTCCATTCCGGTGCGGTTGAAGGTGTAGCGGTTCACCGCCTCGGAAAAGCGGAGAATCACCGCGGACACCAGGCCCGGCACCGCCGCGGCTGCGATGGAAGCAGCGGTGATTGATGCCGGCATAATTCGCAAAGTTCCTCCTACGCCGATGTGCCGCACAATCCACGCGGTGAAGAACAACTGCAGGACCAGCGAAATCAGGTTCAGGTAGACAAAGAAGGTGGCGAAAAATGCGGTCAGGTCATTGCCGCGGAAGCTGCGTCTGGCGAAGAGCTGGAACTGGAAATCTACCAGCTCATCGACGATAAACGTGAGCAGGGTGATGGCGATGATGAGCTGGAGATGCCGGCTTCGTCCGATGGATGCGAAAATATCGCGCGGCGAGAACTCCTGCTTTTCGGTATCCGCCGCGCGGGCTCCGCTAAGCGAGTCGCCGGCCTGCCGGATAGCGCCGAGAAATGCGCCAAAAGCCAGGGCGACGATCACCGCACAAACCAGAATGAGGTTTTGCGTTCCCACGATTCTCACGGTGAGGGTGGTCACCGCGCTGCCCACGGCCGCGCCCACCACCGCCCCGAGGCCCAGCAGCCCGTAGAGTCGTTTGGCCTGGCGGGAATCGAACAGGTTGGCGGCCACCAGCCACCCCTGCGAGAAGAGCACGAT